>OUNO010000285.1_pt2 | contig 14848 bp, 10 predicted proteins | sample 1779811 | NCBI WGS metagenome assembly OUNO01 (sample SAMEA3914804, study PRJEB12502) | metagenome | biome: forest; material: soil | place: Canada | collected 2010-06-25 | depth 0.3 m | reverse complement strand
TTTATAGAAGAAAAAGAATTGTCTCCTTCAAAAAACAAAAACAAGGTGCAGGTGAAACTTCCATTTGGGTTTGGCAAGGCAATGAGCATAAATTGTTCTCTGGGCCAGATATGGAGCGCATTTTTTTCAAGTAAAAATGTACCGTTTACTCCTGCGGGAATATTCAATTCTATATAACCATGACTGAGTTTATCGATGTCTGATTCAAATCCTGCTGTTTCCTGCAAGGCTTCCCTGACAGGCGAGAAAGCACCATCACCACCTATGATCAGATCATAATCGATGGAAGATATTTTTTTGTCAACCGCATTTTCAAAAGAAACTTTCTTTTTTCTGATATCGACTGACAAGCATTTTTCTTCAAAAGAAATCTTCACCAATTTATTTTTGCCGGCTTCGTCAATCAGCAGACGATTCAATTCTCCACGTGATACAGAATATATGCATTGTCCATTTTCTCCATATGGCTGAAAAACAGTATTGCCTTTCAGGTCATGAATCATCCTGCCATCCATAGGAATGGCATGGTTCAGAATTTCCTTTTCAATGCCCGCACCCTTTAATGCTTTGATGCCTCTATGGCTTAAAGCAAGGTTGATAGAACGACCATCGTCTAACAATGTCTTTCTTGGATCTGCGCGCTTTTCATAGACCGAAACTTTATAGCCTTTTTTGCTTAAATAAATAGAGAGCAAAGAGCCTACAAGTCCTGCGCCGATAATGGTAATATCTTTTTTATTTTTTGTCATCAGGAAGCTGAAAACATTTTATATCATCACAAGTTTACGTGTTTCTTTGAAAACAGGCAAGAGAATGATTTTACTTGATGAGAATCAGAAATAATAAAGTAGAAATGCTTTGATTGCCTGGTCAGACAGTGCAAAAATTTTAGTGATGATGGTCATCACCTTTGTCAAAGTAGCGGATGAGTGAGCCTATAATGAATACTGCTACCCAGCTTGGATACAGGGCCCACATATTTTCTACCTTTTTGCCTACAATATATAAAATGACCTGGCAGAAGATGCTGAAGATTACTCCAATGATGCTTAAAGTCTGAAAACCATTCATAGTATACATAAAATCCAAGATACATATTATTTTTATTGAATATCAAATTTCTAAAGAGTATTTTTGCCCCCCAATAGAAATTGTATGAGCGAATTAATAAGCATAGAAGACGTAAGAAAAGCGGGCGAAAGACTGAAGGGTGTGGTGACGCATACACCACTTACAAAAAACAACAACCTGTCTGCGTTTTATAAAAGTAACATTCTTTTAAAAAGAGAAGACTTACAAGTAGTGCGTTCTTATAAACTAAGAGGTGCTTATAATTTAATTTCAAGTGCATCCAAAGAAGAGCTGGCGAAAGGCATTGTTTGCGCCAGTGCAGGGAATCATGCACAAGGTGTGGCATTTTCCTGTGCCATGTTAAAAACACATGGCAGGATTTATATGCCTACCACTACTCCCAAACAAAAAGTGAATCAGGTGCGGATGTTCGGGAAAGAATATGTAGAAGTGGTCCTTATCGGAGATACGTTTGATGATTCTTATGCTGAATCAATCAAGTATTCTACGGCCAACAATTCATTGTTTGTGCCTCCATTCGATCATAAAAAAATTGTTGAAGGACAAGCTACAGTGGGCCTGGAGATTCTTGATGATTATAAAGAAAAGATAGACTATATATTTGTGCCTGTTGGCGGTGGTGGATTGGCTTCTGGAATTATATCTTATTTCAAACAAATCAGTCCGGATACTAAGATCATAGGCGTAGAGCCAGAAGGTGCGCCTGCTATGGCAAATTCGATCAAGCTTGGGAAAAATACCACACTTGACAGCATTGATAAATTTGTAGATGGTGCTGCAGTAAAAAGAGTAGGCGATCTGAATTTTGAGATCTGCAGCAAAAACCTAGATGATGTTATCTTGGTTCCCGAAGGAAAAGTCTGCAGCAGCATTATCAAGCTGTACAACGAAGAAGCGATTGTAGTAGAGCCTGCAGGTGCGTTAAGCATTGCAGCGCTAGATTATTATAAAGATAAGATTGTCGGAAAGAATGTTATTTGCATTGTCAGCGGAAGCAATAATGATTTGGGCAGGGTAGAAGAGATCAAGGAAAGATCGTTGTTGTATGAAGGTTTAAAACATTATTTCATCATCAACTTTCCACAACGTGCAGGTGCGCTGCGCGAATTTCTGGACGAAGTGCTTGGTCCGAACGATGACATCACCCGTTTTGAATATACCAAAAAGAACATCAAAGAATATGGCCCTGCATTGGTGGGAGTAGAATTGAAACAGAAGGAAGACTACGAATCACTGATAGAAAGAATGAATAAAAAGAATGTGGTTTTTACTTCTATCAACAAAGACCCGAATTTGTTTAATTATTTTTTGTAGAACATTCAAGAAGTTACCTATAAAAAGAGAGCCGTTAAAATTTAGCGGCTCTCTTTTTCTTTATTTAAAAATCAATAATAAGCCATTACACCAGCGCTTCATAAAGTACTTCCAAGGTATGCTTGGCATCCCTGCCTGTACCGTCATGGATCTGATGCCTGCAGCTGGTGCCTGGTGCAGCGATGATTGTATCTTCTGTGGCATTGCGTACCGCAGGAAATAAAACAAGCTCACCTACATTCATAGAAACGTCATAATGTTCTTCCTCATAACCGAAAGAACCTGCCATACCGCAACAGCCAGATGGAATAACGGCTACCACATAATTTTCCGGAAGGGATAATAATTTTTTAGAATGGTCTACAGAAGACAAGGCTTTCTGATGACAATGTCCATGCAGTTTTACTTTCCTGGTTTCTTTGGTAAAAGAATCTTTGCTTATTCTTCCTGCATCAATCTCTTTAGAAATGAATTCATCGATCAGAAAACTATTTTTTGCCAGATGCTGTGCAGCGGCCTTTTGATCTTGATCTACCAGCAATGGATATTCATCTCTGAAGCCGAGTATAGCCGAAGGTTCTATGCCGATCAATGGCACATCTTCTTTCACCACATCTTTCAGCAGGGCTACGTTTTTCTTTGCTACTTTTTTTGCTTCTTCAAGCAATCCTTTGGATAAGAAAGTACGTCCGCTTTCGATATGGTCTGGAAGCGTTACAAAATAACCAAGTTTAGTCAGCAATTTGATTGCTTTGATTCCTACTTCAGTGTCATTAAAATTGGTGTATTCATCGCAGAAAAGATTGAGCTTTCCTTTTATACTTTCATTTTTTGGCTGCAGGCTTTCCAGGTTTTCTTTTGCCCACTGACGCAAAGTAATTTTGTAAACCAGCGGAAAATTTCTTTTCGGTGCAATGCCCATGATTTTTTTGGCAACAGAACTTGTAAAGTTGTTGCTCATCAGAAAATTATAAATGCTCGGTGCCAGAGAAGCCAGTTTCATGTTCAATTCAAAATTACCAATCATACGCGTGCGAAAAGGCACACCGTTGGATTTATAATATTGCTGAAGAAACTCTGCTTTCATCATGGCCACATCTACATTGGAAGGGCATTCTGATTTACAGCCTTTGCATGACAAGCAAAGATCATAGACCTCTTTGATTTCTGCGTGGTCAAATTTATTAGGCTTGGTAGAACGTGTCAGAAATTCTCTCAAAATATTCGCACGGGCGCGGGTGGTTTCCTTTTCGCTTTTCGTGGCCATATAACTCGGACACATGGTGCCGCCTATTACGCTTGATTTTCGGCAATCGCCGGAACCATTGCATTTCTCTGCCATGCGGAGAATTCCTCCTGTCGCAGAAAAATCAAATACCGTTTTGAATTCATTGGTCACCTGATTGTTTTCATAACGCAAAGACTCATTCATCTTTGGCGTATTTACAATTTTTCCGGGATTGAAAATATTATTTGGATCCCAGGTTTTCTTCAGGTCGCAGATCAGTTTGTAATTCTTTTCGCCGATCATCTTTTTTACAAACTCTCCGCGCACACGACCATCACCATGCTCGCCGCTCAATGAACCACGGTATTTTTTTACTAGCGTGGCTACTTCATCTGTAATGGTATGAAACATTTCCCGGTCTGCTTCTTTTTTCAGATCGAGGATCGGACGCAAATGCAATTCACCATCGCCGATGTGTGCGTAGAAGACACTGGTCTGGTTGTATTTTTTTAAAATTTCCTGAAACTCGAGTACAAATTTTGGCTGATCATGTATATCTACGGTAGTATCTTCAATACAAGCCACCGCTTTAGGATCACCTGGTACATTGGCCAGCAGGCCTAAGCCTGCTTTACGCAACGACCAGATTTTTTTAATGTCGCCACCCCATACCATCGGGAAATGGTATCCGTAACCTGCAGTTTTTAATTCTGCAATAAGGTCTGCTGATAACTTTTCAATTTCTTCTTTTGTTTCGCGTGCCCACTCTACTACGATAATAGCATTGGGCTCACCTTGTACAAAAAATAAATTTTTCTGTTGTTCTATATTTTGTCGGGCGCATTTTAATACGATGTCATCGAGCAATTCTACTGCACCAGGATTATATTTACGGGCAATGATGGTAGCAAGACAAGCCTCTTCAATGGTATTTAGATGAACCGCCACTACACCTTCCGTTTTTGGCGGAGAATCGACCAGGTTTAATTTTATCTCCGTTGTAAACGCCAGCGTCCCTTCAGAACCAGCCAAGAGCTTACACATATTGAATTCTTCTTTTCCTTCTGTAAATACAGCAGTCTCCAGAAGTTCATCAATGGCATAACCAGTATTTCTCCTCCTGATAGAAGGTTTGGGAAATTCATTTCTGATCTCTTCCTGATTTTCAGTTATGGATAAGGTTTCTTTAATACTTTTATAAATGGTGCTTTCTAAAGATTGCCCTTCGCATTTTTTTTCAAATTCTTTTTTGCTGATGGTTTTGAAAACTGCATCAGATCCATCGCTGAGAATGGTTTCTAATTCCAATGTATGGTCGCGTGTAGTGCCATAAATGATAGAGTGAGAACCGCATGAATTGTTTCCTACCATACCGCCGATCATACAACGGTTGGATGTAGAAGTTTCAGGACCGAAAAACAATCCATAAGGCGCCAGGTGTTTGTTGAGCTCGTCGAGGTTTACGCCTGGTTGTACACGCACCCATTTTTCGGCTTTGTTGACTTCAAGAATTTTGGTCCAATAGATGGAAACATCCACAATGATTCCACCGCCCACTACTTGTCCGGCCAGTGAAGTTCCTGCAGTGCGGGGAATAAGCGAAGTATTGTTTTTGTTAGCATACGATATCAGTGTTTTGATATCTTCTTTTGTTTTTGGTCTGGCCACGGCGAGTGGCATTTCTCTGTATACAGATGCGTCGGTAGCATACAGGGTGCGCATGGTGCGGTCAGTAAATAAATCACCTTCCAACGCCTCTTTCAGTTCTTCTAATTTCGCTAACATTGATAAATATTGAAAATTTTCACCTTCCATGCAAAGTTAAATCTCTGCAAGGGTTTGGTCAAATGGTTATCCAATGTAATATTGGTTTACAAATTTAAAACAATTGAAGTATTATAAGAAGGATAATCTAAACAGTACCCAGAATTTCATGTAGTGATAAAAAGAATGTTTATGATAAAATAAAGATCCTTATCTAAAAATTGTATTTTTCAATTAATAATGTTGACAATTGGACAAAAAAGGCAATTGCCTTTTAACTTTATCTATATTTAGCCGTACATATCATATTACAGGAGAAGATAAGTGTATGGAATTATTAATACTAACAGGATTTTTTGGCTTGGTTTTCGGGATCTTTGTTTCCTCGTTTTTGAAAATTATAGGAAAGAAAAAAGCTGTACTGAAAAAAGAAATTAGATTTTAGAAATATTTTTAGTGTGTTTTGACAAAATAATCCCACATCAAAACGCCTATAGCCACAGAGACATTCAAAGAATGTTTGGTGCCAAACTGCGGAATTTCCAGGCATGAATCAGACAAAGCAATTACTTCATCTTCTACTCCAAAGACTTCGTTGCCGAAAACAAAGCAATATTTATCAGTTTTTCTTGGGTTAAAATTCTGCAACAACGTGCTTCGGTCTGCTTGCTCCAGCGAAACAATTTTCCAACCTTCGGCTTTTAATTTCTTTACAGCTTCTGCGGTATTTTCGGCGTATTCCCAGACAACAGTTTCTTCCGCGCCCAAAGCGGTTTTGTGCAGTTCACGGTTGGGCGGTGTGCCGGTAATGCCGCATAAAAAAATCTTTTCTATTAAAAATGAATCTGCCGTACGAAAAGCGGAGCCTACATTGTGCAGACTTCTTACATTGTCAAGCATCAGAATCACAGGGCTTTTATGTTTTATCTTAAACTCTTCAGGAGATATTCTGCCTAGTTCTTCTAGCTTTAGTTTGCGCATGCGGCTTTAGTTTTGTTACTTAATGTGTTGGTTTAATTCTGCTGCAAATTAATATTATTTTGATAATTCTTATCTTTAAGGCTGAATGGGTGAAAAACCATATATCATAGGAATTAGCGGCGGCAGTGCTTCAGGAAAGACTTTGTTTATTTCCAGGCTTAGAAATATGTTCAATACGGATGAACTCTGCATTGTTTCGCAGGATGAATATTATAAACCTATCCACGGACAGATAAAAGATAAGAATGGGGTAGAAAATTTTGACCTTCCGGAAGCCATCGATGCGGAAGCCTTTGCAAAAGACATTGACAGATTAATATCAGGAGAAGTCATTCATAAAAAAGAATATACTTTCAACAACCCAAGCCTGGTACCGCGTATGTTTGAATACAGACCGGCCCCAGTAATTATTGTAGAAGGAATTTTTGTTTTTCAATATGAAGGAATAGCGAAAAAAATTGACCTGTCTATATTTTTACATGCTAAAAAAGAAGTCAAACTGGCTCGCAGGCTGAAGCGGGATGTAGAAGACAGGGGTTATGATAAAAAACATATTTTATATAGCCAGGAACATCATGTGGATCCGGCTTATAAAAAATATATCAGGCCGTTTAAGCACGAAGCCGATCTGGTAATTCCCAACAATTATAAGGGATTTGACAAAGGGCTAGAGATAATTAGGTTATTGATCAGAAGTAGGATAGCTTCAGCGAACAATTCGCCGTTGTTTTAGGTTATAGAATATTAAAGACAAGGATAAAAGTTGAGCAAAACACAAAAAGAAGTTACCCCAGTGTCTGACCACACAGGCTTTGATTTTATAGAGATTTTTGGTGCCAGGGAGCACAACCTTAAAAACATTGATGTAAGGCTACCCCGCAATAAACTGATTGTAATTACCGGCATCAGTGGCAGCGGAAAATCTTCTCTTGCCTTTGATACCATTTATGCAGAAGGGCAGCGTCGGTATATGGAGAGTTTCTCCGCTTATGCTCGTTCATTCATCGGCAATATGGAGCGCCCGGATGTAGATAAGATCAATGGATTGAGTCCGGTGATTTCTATTGAACAAAAAACTACTTCCAAGAATCCCAGGTCTACAGTAGGTACCGTCACTGAAATTTATGATTTCATGCGTTTGCTTTTTGCAAGGGCAGGAGAAGCCTATTCTTACGTAACAGGCGAGAAGATGGTGCGTCAGTCGGAAGATCAGATCATAGATCACATTCTTACTAATCTGAAAGAAAAAAAGATAAGCATTCTTGCTCCTGTAGTGAAAGGCCGCAAAGGCCATTACCGGGAATTGTTTGTAGACATACGCAAAATGGGTTTCACCAAAGTGCGTGTAGATGGTGAGTTGATGGAACTGGTGCCGAAGATGCAGGTAGACCGTTATAAAATACATGATATTGAAATAGTCATAGACAGACTGCAAGTCAACGAAAATGACCGTTTCAGAATAGCACAATCTGTGCAGGCTGCTTTGTCTCATGGCAAAGGAGTAATGATGGTTTTGCCACATCTTGACAAGGGCGATGGCAAAGCACAGTTTTTCTCCAAATTCCTAATGGACCCGGCCTCGGGCATCGCTTATGATGAGCCGGCTCCAAACATGTTTTCTTTTAACTCTCCTTATGGAGCTTGTCCTACCTGCAATGGTCTCGGACACATTGAAGAACTGACCGAAGATTCTATTATGCCTGAAAGATCCTGGAGCATCGGCAAGGGCGGCATCGCTCCCCTAGGTGAATACAGGGATATATGGATATTCCGTCAGCTGGAAGCAATTTTGAAAAAGTATAAGTTGAAGCTTACTACTGCTATTGAAGACATTCCAAAAGAAGTGTTGGATATTATTTTATACGGTACAGAAGAATCTGCAAAAACAGAAGGTGCCAAATCAGTCAGTTTTAGTTTTGATGGAATTCTGAATTTTCTTCAGCAGTATGATGAGAATAATCCTGAAAGTTCACAGGACTGGTTGAGTGATTATAAAGTGGTAAAGGTTTGTCCCGAATGCCATGGAGCGAGGCTTAAGAAAGAGTCTTTGCATTTTAAGATTGACAAGAAAAATATTTCAGAACTGGCAAGAATGGATATTCTTGCACTTAAAAATTGGTTTACCGATCTGGAAAGCAGGCTTGATAAAAGGCAAAACACCATTGCCTCAGAAGTACTGAAGGAGATCAGAAAGAGAATTGGTTTCTTACTCGATGTAGGCTTGGATTATCTGATGCTCGACAGGCCCTTGAGAACCCTATCAGGCGGAGAGGCGCAGCGGATCAGGCTGGCAACGCAGATAGGAACGCAATTGGTAGGCGTATTGTATATTCTCGATGAGCCTAGTATTGGTCTGCATCAGAGAGACAATGTAAAACTGATCAAAGCATTACAGGATCTTAGAGACATTGGCAATACAGTCATCGTGGTGGAGCATGATAAAGACATGATGCTTCAATCGGATTTTGTGGTTGATATTGGTCCTGGCGCGGGAAGACATGGCGGGAATGTAGTAGCGATCGGTACACCAGAACAATTTAAAAAACTGGAAAGTACAACAGCAAAATATCTTTGGGATAAAATTAAAATTGAAGTTCCGAAGGAAAGAAGAAAAGGTACGGGCGAAGAAATTATTCTTAAAGGCGCTACAGGAAATAATTTGAAAAATGTTACACTGCGGTTGCCGATCGGAAAGATGATCAGCATTACCGGTGTGTCTGGAAGCGGCAAATCTTCTCTGGTGCACGATACTTTATTTCCAATTCTCAACAAACATTTCTTTCATGCGAGAAGAGATCCTTTGCCATTCAAATCAATTGAAGGATTAAAATATATTGATAAGGTAATAGAAGTAGATCAGTCGCCGATAGGCAGGACGCCTCGCTCAAACCCTGCTACTTATACAGAAGTATTTTCCGAGATCAGAAATTTATTCTGTCAGCTTCCCGAATCTAAAATCCGTGGCTACAAACCAGGAAGGTTTTCTTTCAATGTAAAAGGTGGTCGTTGTGAAACCTGCGAAGGAGCGGGAATCAAGAAAATAGAAATGGATTTTCTTCCTGATGTATATGTGCCTTGCGAAACCTGCAAAGGAAAGCGATACAACAGAGAAACGCTGGAAGTAAGATTCAAGGGCAAGTCAATTTCAGATGTGCTGGATATGACAGTAGAACAAGCGGTAGGGTTTTTCGAAAATCAACCTAATATTCACAGAAAAATACAGACCCTGAATGCGGTGGGGCTCGATTACATCACCCTTGGCCAGCATGCTACCACACTTTCAGGTGGAGAAGCACAGCGTGTGAAACTGGCGACAGAGCTTTCCAAAAAAGATACTGGCAAAACGTTATATATTCTAGATGAACCTACTACAGGCTTGCATTTTCAGGACATCCAACATTTGCTGGACGTGTTGAATAAATTAACAGACAAAGGAAATACAGTGCTTATTATTGAACACAACCTCGACCTGATTAAAGTATCTGACCATGTAATTGATATTGGTCCTGAAGGTGGAAACCTGGGTGGAAAAATTGTTTGTGAAGGTACTCCGGAAGAAGTGGCGAAGAACAAAGAAAGTTATACGGCTAAGTTTCTCAAAATGGAATTGTAGAGACAAAACAGGAAACACAAAATAGAAATTAAATGTTTTGTGTTTCCTGTTCTTGTTTTCTTAATCAATCACTTTCGCTCTGAAGAAAGGTTTGCTAGCATCAAATAGTTTTCTGAAAGTAATGTGCTTCTTCACTACTGTTGCACCGAAAGAGTCGATCAGGTGGATCATTTTAGGATTAAAATCTCCGATCCAGTTCATTTCAAAAACATCATATTTGTCTTTCGGCTGGATAATTCTGGCTGCTTCAATAATGATAGCTCCTTCCACGCCTCGCCCCTGATATTCCGGAATAATCCCGAAGGCCACCCCAAACATTTTTCTGCATGAACCCATTTTCTGGTGATATAGAAATTTCAATTTTGCAAGCAGATTAAATTGTCCGTTCAGGTGTTTGAAAATCTGGTTGAGCTCGGGAATCATGAGAAAAAAACCGATTGGCTCTTGTCTGTAATAAGCGAAGACTACAATGTCTGTATCTACAATCGGGTTCATTTGTTTGAAGATGCTCATGGCTTGCGCCTTGTTCATTCCTTTTACGCCACCATGTTTAGACCAGGCTTTGTTGTATATGACAAGAAAGTCGTCGGCGAATTTCTCCATATGCTTTTTACTATAATTCTTGAAATTATAATTGATGTCACGTGCAATGCGTGTGGCGCGGTCTCTGTATTGCTCTGGCATTTGCGACTGCACAGGCATGCTGTAAGTATATTGTTCGAAGTAATTCTGAAATCCATATGCTTCAAAAAACGCTCTGTAATAAGGCATGGTATAGGGCATGCAATAATTGGGTTCCAGATCAAAACCTTCTACCAATAATCCCCACCATTTATCGCGCTCGCCAAAATTAACCGGTCCATCCATGGCTTCCATTTCTTTTTCGGCATTCCATTTCTGGCAGACATCAAAAAGCATAAATGCCGCTTCCTGGTCGTTGATGCATTCAAAGAAACCCATTCCACCAGTATTATATTCAGTAGATTTGGAAGTTTTTCTGTTAATAAAAGCAGCGACTCTGCCAATCGTTTCTCCTTTTTCATTGACCAGAATCCATCTTTCAAGTTCTCCGTGGCGGAAAAATTTATTTTCTTTCTGGTCGAAAATCTGCTTAACGTCTTTGTCCAGAGGACGTATCCAGTTTTTCTCGTTTTTATATAATTTTACAGGAAAGAGTAAAAATTCTTTTTCAGAGGAATCGTCAGAAACTTTTATAACCTTCATTTGCAATTAATTTAAACAGTAAAGTTAAAAATTGAAAGCTTAAAATAGTTATTTTGTTTTAAACTTTGCTATATAAAGATGGAAGTCTGAACAGTTTTCTGATTTCGTCATTAAAATCTCAGATCAATGAATAACCGCATTTGTAATTTATTCGGCATCCAGTATCCTATTATACAAGCAGGAATGGTATGGTGCAGCGGTTGGCGGCTTGCATCTGCAGTAAGCAATGCAGGCGGACTAGGCCTGATAGGCGCTGGTTCTATGAGTCCGGAACTTTTGAGAGAACATATCCGGAAGTGCAAAAACGCTACAGATAAGCCTTTTGGAGTAAACCTGCCTTTGCTCTATTCGGAGACGGAGGCGCAGGTCAATATTATAAAAGAAGAAGGCGTAAAAATAGTTTTTACCTCCGCCGGCAACCCTAAAACATGGACCTACGTTCTTAAACAAAATAACATTCGAATCGCGCATGTGGTGTCGGGTGTTAAATTTGCTTTAAAGGCAGAAGAAGCAGGCGTAGATGCCTTGGTAGCAGAAGGATTTGAAGCAGGTGGGCATAATGGAAGAGAAGAAACAACTACGTTTTCCCTGATACCTATGATTAAAGAGGCCACAAAGCTTCCTTTGATCGCCGCTGGCGGGATTTTCGGAGGAAGGAGCATGCTGGGCGCTATGGCCCTTGGAGCTGAGGCGGTGCAGATAGGAAGTCGTTTTGCTGTGAGCCAGGAATCTTCTGCTCATATTAATTTTAAGAAAAGGATCATAGAATCAAAAGAAGGAGAAACCATGCTGGTGTTGAAGAAACTGAACCCAGTACGACTGATCTACAATAAATTTTACGAAGAAATTAAAGCCATGGAAGACCGTGGTGCTTCTGCCGAAGAATTGAAATCCTTTCTGGGCAAAGGCAGATCAAAGAAAGGTATTTTTGAAGGAGACCTGGAGGAAGGAGAATTGGAAATAGGCCAGGTGGCTTCGTCTATAAAAGAAATCATGCCCGCAGCAGAGATTGTGAGCGAAATCTGGCAAGAATATAATACATTAAAAAATAATTTTTTCAATGCAGAAAACAGCTAAGTTTTTTTTATTTCTACTGGTTGCCATAAGTTTTTCTTATTCGTATGCGCAAGACATACCAAGAGTAAGAAAGTATCTCGATACCCTTTGTGCGCCAGGCATGAATGGCAGGAGCGTATATGGCGACGGAGAAAAAAAAGCAGCCACATTTATCTGCGACAGGTTTAAAGAATTCGGTTATAAGCCTTTTAACGAAAATTATTTTCAACCATTCAATTTTGACATCAATACATTTCCTGGTAAAGTAAGTTTGATCTTGGGTAAAAATGAAATGAAGCCTGGCAAAGATTTTATTGTAAAGTGCAATTCACCTGCTGCTAAGGGCAAATTCAAAATAAAATTTCTGGATACTTTGTTTTACAGAACCGAAGAAACCAGGATTGAATTTCTTTCCTCAGATCTTTCAACGTATTGTGTTGTTTATGATGAAATTTTCGAAAAGCAACTTGAAAAACTTCCTTCTGATTTCTCGCGCAAACTGGATGAGTCAGGTTGCCTTGTCATCATCAGGAATAAAAGATTAACCATGTCTGTTGCGCATGCGCAGGGTCATACCGCTACCTTTGAAGTACTTAAAGAGAAGTACGATTATTCAGCAAAGAAAATGCAGTTTGAAGTAGATGCAGTTTTACAGAAAAATTATGAATCGCAGAATGTATGTGCTTACATAGAAGGAACAAAATACCAGGATTCTATTCTGCTCATCACAGCACATTATGATCACCTGGGTAGAATGGGTAAAGAAGTATATTTTCCCGGAGCCAACGACAATGCAAGCGGGGTATGCATGGTGCTAGAGCTGGCCAATTATTACAAAACACATCCTCAGAAATATTCGGTTGTATTCATTGCTTTTGGGGCGGAAGAAGCCGGATTGATCGGTTCAAAATATTTTACCGAGCATCCTTTATTTCCTTTAGCCAAAATTAAATTTATGCTCAATCTTGATTTGCTGGGTACTGGCGACGAAGGGATGATGGTGGTGAATGGCACAGAATATAAAAAACAATTTAAATTGCTACAGGATATCAATACTGAAAAAAACTATCTTCCTGCCTTGAGAAAAAGAGGAAAGGCTGCCAATTCGGATCATTATTTCTTTACAGAGAAAGGAGTACCGGCTTTTTTCTTTTATACCCTCGGTGGTGTAGCAGCCTACCATGATGTATATGATGTTCATCAGACTTTGCCGCTTACCAGGTTTAAAGAAGTATTTGGTTTGATCACTGATTTTACCGGAAGGATAAAATAACTTTACTGAATTTTAGCTGGATGTTTTCTGCATAAAAGCCTGGAGTTTTTCTCTTGAGACCTTTCTGATTTTATTTTTGAAAAAAGGAGTCCAGCCCAATAAAATACCTGTCATTCCAAAAGCTTTGCTGGCCCATTTATAAAAACCAAAATGATCACGGTGTCGGTATATCAATCCATCTTTTAGCTCAAAATTTGCCAGGATGTCATTTACCACTTTTCTCTTTGTAACGGAGAATGTATAAGTAGCAATCCAATTGGCAGAAGCATCGGAACCGTTTATCTGAACATCTTTGTAAACGATTTCTATGTCTTTGGCTGAAGAAACCAACATCTGCCACATGGCCTTTACTTCCTGAGCATTCAGGTTTACAAAAACGCTGTCAGAAAAAGTCGCCTCAGGATGATAGCAGTTCTGCATAGTCTTCCAATCTCTTTTGCTAAAGGCGTCGTAGAATGTTTCGATAATATTGGCTGGCATAATATTTAAGAAATAAATGATCTGTTACAAACGTACTGCTTTTATATAAAAAGAAAAACGGACTTCATGGGTCCGTTTTTCTTTTTATGAAATTTTAGAAAACTATTTTACAAGTTCTCCGGTATTATAATCTACTTTTTCGCCGTCTTTGATGGTGAATTTAGAGCCATCTTTTTTTACAACATTTCCGTCGAGCTGAATTTTTGTACCGTTGTTTAACAACCTGTCTTTACTCATCGGAATTTCTTTTGCTCCCATCTGAATCACCAGTTTGCCTGATTTCATAGTGATGAAGGTTTGTGTAGCAGCAGGAGTTGTGGTAGTAGTAGGCGTAGTCACAGAAGTTTTATTGGTAGAAGCAGTCGCATTGGTCGGCGCGGTATTGACAGGGCCACCAGTATAGCCAGTATTGATTTTGGCCATTTGTTCTCCTTCCATATTAAAACGTTCTCCTTCTTTTAGTTTTATCTTGGTGCCATTTGATTTTTCAAGAGTTCCATCGACTTGTATTTTTGACCAGTCAGGCAACAGCAATTCAGAAGTCATAGGCATTTCTTTGCCATCTTTTACCTGCACCATTTTGCCGAATTTCATAACAACGTTATTTTTCTCGTCGTAATCAGATTTCGTTTTATCAATGATCAGATCACCGTTCATAGAAAGCCTTTCCCCTTCTTTCATGATATACTTGCTACCGTCTTTTTTAACAAGATGACCATGTTTCAGAAGTTTATTTCCACTAGGGAAATTTATATCCTGCGCCAGGGCTTGCGGTTCGCCGTCTTTTACAAGAATCATTTTACCGCTTCTTAAAATATAATGG
>OUNO010037092.1_pt1 | contig 14852 bp, 15 predicted proteins | sample 1779811 | NCBI WGS metagenome assembly OUNO01 (sample SAMEA3914804, study PRJEB12502) | metagenome | biome: forest; material: soil | place: Canada | collected 2010-06-25 | depth 0.3 m | reverse complement strand
CCCCCCCCCCCCCCCCAGCTCGCCGTCTCGGTGGCGCTGGGGGCGTTTCTGCAGCCTCTGGCCGCGCTCCTGCCGCTCGTCGGCGCCGGCCTGGCCAAGGATGCCAATTGCGGCGCGCTGGTAGGCCAGGCGCAAGCTCGGGGCGCGCCGGTGGGGCGGCCCGGATGAAGTCAAAGCTACGCCTGGAAAAAGTAAAGGCCCGGTCCGAACTTGGCGTTCGGACCGGGCCCAGCTCCTCGCCTTCAGTCGGGGGGGCGAAACATTGAGCGAAGAGACGCAAGAGAAACGCCGACTCCCCAAGGCGGTTCCGAGCAGCGCCCGGAAAAAATACTGCCCGCGCGGCGAGTGGGTCACAATATCTCATATTGCAGAGCTATGTTGCATTTTGCGGTCGACGAACGCTGTGGGATATGGTGCAATTTGAAATGTTGCGGCAACTGACGGCGGCTCCTCTGGCTCCGGGCCGACGAAGGCGAGCCCTGCGGCTGTCGATCCGGATAGAGAGGCGTGCGGACATGAAGCTCGCCGAAAACGAGTTCACCCTGGTTCTGGTGGCCGTCCTGGCGGTGGCGCTGATCGTGCGCGCCGTGCCGGAGCCGAACGGTCCGATGGTCGCCGCACTCGCCTGCGGCCTGCTGGGCTTTCTCAAAGGCGGCGGCGCGCGACCCCCACACTGAGGGATCGCGTCATCAGACTCTTCGCCTGTCAGTCACGCCTGTAGCGGGCCCCGCGCCAGGCAAGCGACGGCCCACCGCCCAACCCCAGGAAAAAGCCGACGTCATAGACCACGCTGTCGGCTCGGGTCTCATACAGGCGGATGGCCCAGGGGATGGTGTGCGGCCACAGCTTGTGGCCGATCTCTACCAATAGGGCGATCGGCGCGATGATCCCGTGCCACAGGCCGAGCAGGAAGTGCGACAGCATGGTCCCATGCGCGGCCTGCCCCGACTCGATACCCCCGGCGGCGCAGCCGGCCAGCAGCAGCATCACGACGCAGGCGGCGAAGATTCTCGGACCGGTCTTCATGGCGTGTTCCCTTCCGATTGGCGGCGTAGCGCCAAGCTTGCAACACGTGAGCGACCAATTTGATCCGGCGAAGCTTAAGCTTCGAAGCGGAAGGCATCGCCATCACGGCGGACGCGCCCGGCAGTGGGGGCGGCGTAGTGGGTGCCGATCACCAGGATCGACGCGTCGGCCCATTCGGCGAACAGGTGCGCCCGCATGCTGGCCGCTCCCTTGGGATCGGAATCGAACAGGGGCGACCAGTCCGGGTGGGCCAGTTGGAACGGATGGTGGGTCATGTCGCCGGTGATGACGGCGGTCTGGCCCTCGCTCTCGATCATCACGCACACGTGGCCAGGCGTGTGGCCGGGACTGGGGATGAGGCGGATCTCCGGCGAGATGCGATGGTCCATCTCCACCAGTTCGGCCAAGCCGGCGTCGAGGATGGGCTGGACGGAATCGGCCAGGATCTGAGGGTGCTCGCCTCCCGGCGCCGCCGACCAGTGCTCCAACTCCTTGGCGCCGATCAGATAGCGGGCCTTGGGGAAGGTCGGGACCCAGCGACCGCCCTCGAGCATGGTGTTCCAGCCGACATGGTCCACGTGCAGGTGAGTGCAGACCACGGCGTCGACGTCGTCGCGCGACCAGCCGACCTGGGCCAGATGCTCGAGGAACGGCGTCGACAGCGCCGACCCGCCCAGCATCGCCCTGGCCTTGTCGTTGCCGATGCAGGTGTCGACCACCAGTTTGAGACCGGGGGCTTCGACCAGCAGGGCGTGGATGGCGAGCAGCATCTCGTCCTGCTCATTGACGTAGTGTGGGTAAAGCCAGGGGATGTTGCGCAACGCCTCGGGCGTCGCCTGCGGGAACGGTCCCTTGGGGTGATAGGCTACCGGCAGCTCCATCTCGACGATGCGCGTCACCTTCACCGCTCCCACCTGCCAGCTCAGCATGGCGTCACTCCCTTGCGATGATTTCGATCTAACGGACGCACAGGGCTTGGCAAGGGCGGCCCCGAGTCCGCATTCTCGCCGCAACCAGAGGAGACCAGGACCGTGGCCATAGATTTCGAAATTCCGGCGGAAGCTAAGGCGATGCGCGAGCGCGTGCGCGCCTGGGTGCATGACGAGTGCGTGCCGGCCGAAAAAGAGCTGCTGGCCGGCGGCGACTACAAGGAGTTGCTGGGTAAACTGCGCGGCAAGGCGCGCGCCCAGGGCCTGTGGTGCCCATTCATCCCCACAGAGTGGGGCGGCATGGGGCTGGGACCCCTGGCCAATGCCCTGGTCCAGATGGAGCTCGGGGAGAGCTATCTGGGCGCCCTTTCGATGAACACCCAGGGACCGGACGACGCCACCATGATGACCCTGCTGGCGCACGGCACCGACTATCAGAAGGAAAAGTTCCTCAAGCCGCTGCTGAATGGCGAAAAGCGCATCTGCTATTCGATGACCGAAAAGGCGGCCGGCGCCGACGCCACCGGCATGCGCACCCGGGCCGAGAAGGACGGCAACGAGAACTATGTCCTGAACGGCGAGAAGTGGTTCTCCAGCTCGGCCAGCGTCGCCGATATCGCCCTGGTCATGGCCAGGACCGACCCCGACGCGCCGCGTCACCAGCAATTTTCCACCTTCATCGTCGAACTGCCCAATCCCGGCTACCGCATCCTCCGCGACATTCCGACCATGGCCGCCGAAGACCCGCTATCGCACATCCTGGGCGGCGGCCACTCCGAGATCGAGATCAAGGACCTCAAGGTGCCGGCCGAGAACCTGCTCGGCGGCGAGGGGCAGGGCTTCAACATGGGCCAGCACCGGCTAGCCTACGGCCGCCTGCGTCATGGCATGCACAATGTGGCCATGGCCCAGCGGGCGTTGGACATGGCCGCGGCCAGAGTCACCGAACGCTCCACCTTCGGACGCAAGCTTTCGGAGCGCCAGGGTGTCCAGTTCATGCTCGCCGACTGCGCCAGCGAGCTCTACATGGCCCGCCTCATGCTGCTGCACATCGCCTACAAGGCGGAAAAGGGCATGGACCTGCGCCAGGAGAATTCCATCGCCAAGGTGTTCTTGGCCCACATGGTGCACAAGGTGGTGGACACCGCGATCCAGCTGCACGGCGCGCTCGGCTACAGCCGCGATACGCCCCTGGCGGCCTGGTACACCCACATCCGCGCCCAACGACTGGTGGATGGCCCCGACGAGGTCCACCGCTGGACAGTGGGGCGAAATGTGATCAAGGCCTTCGAGGCCCACGGCACGACCGCCTCGGCGGCCGGCGGGGATCTGCTTTAAGGCTTGGTAGGCCCGTCCGACTTCGGCGGCGGGCCGGCTCGGAAGACCGGTCCGCCTTCGTAGGTCGCGTAGACCCTGTGCTGTTCGCGGGCGATGAACACGCGGTGCGAGTGCAGCGGGAATTTCGCGCCCACGACCCCTTGGACGCCTCCGAGCGTCTGGCCTGTGACGAGCAGGTCGGCGCCCCGCTCAGACAAGCTGCCCAAGCGGAATTCCTCCACCCTGACCGAATAGACGTCGGATCCGCCGCCCACGCCGTAGGCGATCGCGCCGGTTCGCCGCAGCACCAGGTCAAGCTTGCGGGCATCGTTTTCGAACAGCAGTGTTCCCCAAGCGCTGGTATCGACGATCATTCGCACCGGCTTGCCGTCGATCTGCCCCTGAGTGGTGATGGCGGCGCCCGCGCCGCTCACGTCCATTTCGCCGACGACCTGGAGTTGGCAGCGCTTTCCCTCAGCCGCGGCCGACCCGGCGAAACACGCGGCCGAAAGCGAGATCAGGAGCAGACGCCGCATCGTGTGAGCCTTTCGTTCAAGCCGCTGCGCGTCGCCGGGCGATCAGGCCGGCGAAGATGTCGCGCTGGGCCCCCAGGTAGGTCTGGGTCGGTATCCGGCGTCGGACAGCGATCTCCCGGTGCAAGGCCGGTAGGGCATGGAACGGCACGCCCGGAAAACAGTGGTGGGCCGTGTGCCAGCTCATGTTCCACATCAGCCAGCGCATGGGCGGCGCCCCGCTGAGCGTGCGGGTGTTGCGGAAAATGTCCGGGTCGTGCGGCAGGCCGGTGTGCTCGCCCGTGTTCTGAAGCTGATGGAACCCCTTGGTCGCAAGCATGGGCCCGATCCACAAGGTGAGGGCCGCCCACGAATGCACCGCGGCCGACACTGCCGCGATCGCGATCCACAGGGCGACATGGAGGCGCGCCTCCATGACCACGACGGCCCGCTCCCGGTCGCCGAGCCAATACGCTCCTTCCAGTCCCCGCCCCGCGGTCGTGCGGATGATGCCGGTGACGCGCCGCCACCAGAAGCTGACGCCGGAGAGGTCGAGGATGTAGCTGGTCAGAGTGTAGTCCCCCACGCCCAGGAGCTCCGGATCGCGGGCGAGATCGTGCGTCGCCCGATGGTGGGCGAAGTGGATGAAACGGTCGGTCAGGAATGGATTGAGGGTCGCCAAGCCGAACACCTGGCCGACGGCGTCATTGGCCGCCCTGGTGCGGAACGCGGTCCAGTGGCTGAGCTCATGCTGGCCTGCGTAGAGGCAGTTGATCAGCACCCCCTGGGCGATGAACAGCGGCGCGAAGGTCCAGGGTGTCGCCAACCAGATGAGGCCGGTCGTGGTGACGGCGATCGCGGCCGAATGGCTTGCGGTCTGGGCTGCGCCGCGCAGGTCCGACTTGCGGCTGAGTGCGCGCAGCCGTTCGCGGCTAACGAATCTCTGTGCATCCCTGGCGATCCAGTGGTCCATGTGTCCCTTATACTCCGGCGCAGGTGACCCTAGGAGAGAGCTCATGGGCGGCAAGGTGGTGCTGGTAACCGGGGCGGGCAGCGGCATCGGCCGGGCCGTCGCCCTGGCCTTTTTGAAGGCCGGCGACGCCGTGGTGCTGGCGGGGCGTCGGCAGGAGCCCCTGGAAGAGGTTTGTGGCCTGGCCGGCGCCGGGTGCAACTTTCTCGCCGCCCCGGCCGATGTGACCGATCCGGCCCAGGTGGCGGCCCTGTTCCAAACCGCGGTGCGAACCTACGGCCGGCTGGACGTACTGTTCAACAACGCCGGCCGCGGCGCGCCGCCGGTACCCTTCGAGGACCTCGATCTCGATACCTGGAACAAGGTGGTGGCGGTCAATTTCACCGGCGTGTTCCTGTGCGCCCAACAGGCCGTGCGCCAGATGAAGGCCCAGGATCCGAGGGGCGGGCGGATCATCAACAACGGCTCGATCTCGGCCCATTCGCCCCGGCCCAATTCGGCGGCCTACACCGCAACCAAGCACGCGGTGACCGGTTTGACCAAGTCCATCGCCCTCGACGGCCGCGCCTACGACATCGCTTGCGGCCAGATCGACATCGGCAACGCTCAGACCGACCTCACCGCGCGCATGCGCATGGGCGAAGGCGTCCCCCAGGCCGACGGGCGCATGGCGCCCGAGCCGGTGATGGACGTGCAGGCGGTGGCTGACGCGGTGCTGATGATGGCCGCCCTGCCGCTGTCGGCCAATGTCCAGTTCATGACAATCATGGCCACCAAGATGCCGTTCATCGGCAGGGGTTAGGCTGCGATTACACCGCCCCGGCGGCGACCAGGCTGCGGGCGCAGTCGAGCACTGTGTCCTGGGCCGGTCGCGGACGCCATCCGAGCATGGTCTGGGCCTTGGCCGAGTTGTAATCGCGTTTGCGTCCCAGGCTGCCGGCCACCGATCCGACGTCGCGGTCGAACAACCCAACGAGTCGCAGGAGAAGGTCAGGCGCCTTGCGCGTCGGCACCTTGGCCGCTTCGGCGCCCAGGTTGGCCCGCAGCATCTCGGCCATCTCGCCCATCCAGGCCCAGTGGCCGGCGGCGATGAAGCGCTGGCCAGCCGCCTGATCGGAGGTCATGGCGCGGATGTGCAGATCGGCCACGTCGCGCACATCGACGATATTGAAGCCCAGTCGGGGAATGCCCGGGATGCGGCCGGACATCAGGCGTTCGACCACCTGGATCGATTCGGAGAAGTCACGGCTCAGCACCGGGCCTAACACCAGGCTGGGGTTGACCGTGGCCAAGGTGGTTGTCCCGCCGGAGGAGCCGACAAGATCCCAGGCGGCGCGTTCGGCGATGGTCTTTGAGCGGGCGTAGGCGCCAATGCGCACATCTTCGCCATCGCTCCAGTTGGTTTCATCGGCCAGGCCGTCGCGGGTGTCGTATCCCAGGCCCGTCGCCGCCACCGAAGACGTCATGACCACGCGCTTCACGCCAGCCTTGATCCCCGCCCCGATGACCCTGAGCGCACCGTCGCGCGCCGGGCCGATGATGGTTTCCGGATCTTTCGGCTCGGCCACGGCCAGGGGCGAGGCCACGTGCAGGATGTAATCGCAGCCGGCCACGGCCTCGTCCCAGCCCTCGTCACTGGTGAGGTTGGCGGCATGAAAGCTGAGGGCGTTATGGGCGTGGCCGAGGGCGTCGATCACCGCCCGCACCGGCGCTTCGCTCTTTAGGTTGCGGACCGTGGCGCGCACGACGTAACCGCGGCGCAGCAGTTCGATCACGCACCAGCTGCCGATGTAGCCCGAGCCCCCGCTCACCAACACCGTCTCCGCCATGATCGCCTCCTTATTTCTTTACAGTGATAAGGTGAACGCTGCGTCCCGACTAGCCAAGCCTGTTCACCCACTGCGGCGCGCCCCGGCAGTGGCTCCGACGCAACGTTTGAACCTGAGGCGCTGTCCGTGTCCACCGAGGCGATTGACTTGCCCAGAGCCGCGGCGTAGCAGGACCGCCTTCGAAACCGCCGCGACAGTCCAAACCAGAATGATCCTTTCCGCACCCATCAACCTGCAATCGCCGAGGGTGGCGCCAGATGGCGTCGGCCCGACGCCGGCAGCTCGCGAGGAGATCTCCGCCTAGGATTCCATCAGGAAGCCTAACGCTTTCACCCTCCCGAGCCGAAGAGCGCTCCGGAGGGTTTTTTATTGGCCCTCGCGTCTTCGGTTCGGGTTCCGACCCGAAGGTTCACGACCGTGACCGAACTGATCGAACGACAGGCTCTCAGCCCCGCGCGAAGTCCGGCGGCCGGCGGGCCATGGCTGGCCGAGGCGCGGGCGATCGGCCACCTGGCCGGACCGCTGATCGTCACCCAGCTGGCGCAGATGGCGGTGATGACCACCGACGTCATCCTGCTGGGCCGGTATAGCCGCACCGCCCTGGCGGCGGCGGCGATCGGCAACACCGTGTTCTATTTCGCCTGGCTGATGGGCAGCGGGCCGGCCTTCGCCGTAGCGCCGATGATCGCCCAGCTCCTGGGGCTCAACCCCGGCGACAAGTCCGGCGTGCGGGCGGCCGCGCGCATGGGCCTGTGGGCCGTGCTGGCGATCTCCGCACCGATGATGGTCGTTCTGTGGCAGGCGAAATGGATTCTCCTGGCCGCGCACCAGGACCCGATCCTGGCCGACAACGCCGGCAAGTTCGTGCGCATGGTCTCGTTTGACCTGCCCTTCGCGCTTGGCTTCCAGGTCGTGCGCGGCTTCACTACCGCCGTCGGCCGGCCGCGGGCCGGGATGTGGGTCATGGCGGCGACCATCGGCTTCAACGCTCTCATGGGCTGGGCCCTGATCTTCGGCCATTTCGGCTTCCCCCGCCTGGGGATCGTGGGCTCGGGACTAGCCACGGCGCTGTCCGGCATGTTCAGCTTCGCCGCCCTCATGGTCGTCGTCCACGCCGACCCGGAGCTGCGCGCCTACCGGCTGTTCCGCCGGTTCGCACGGCCCGCGGTCGATAAGCTCAGGGAGGTATTCCGACTGGGCCTGCCCATGGGCCTGGCCATGATCTTCGAGGCCATGCTCTTCAATGTCATGACCCTGGTCATGGGATCGTTCGGCGTGGTGTCGCTGGCGGCGCACCAGATCGCTCTCAATGTCGCCTCGATCACCTTCATGGTCCCTTTGGGCCTGGGGATGGCCGCGACGGTGCGCGTCGGTCTGGCGGCGGGCGCCGGTGATGGCCACGGCGCGCGCCGCGCCGGACTCACCGCCATGGTCCTCGGGGTCGGTTTCATCACCCTGTGCGGAGCGGCCATGGCTCTGTGGGGTTCGCCGATCGCCCAGCTCTATGTCGGCGGGCGGGCGGACCAGGACCTCGCCATCATCGCCATGGCGGCGCTGTTCCTCAAGGTGGCGGCTGCGTTCCAGGTGTTCGACGCCCTGCAGGTGGTCGCCGGCCAGTCTTTGCGCGGGTTGAAGGATGCGCATGCGCCAATGTTCATCGCCGGCGGATCATACTGGCTGGCGGGCGCGCCCGCCTGCCTGCTGCTGGCCTTCACCTTCGGCCTCAAGGGCTTCGGCATCTGGATCGGCCTGGCGCTGGGCCTGGCCGTCGCCGCCGTCGCGCTCTTTGTCCGCTTCGCCTTGCTGACGCGGGACCGAAGGACCGCCTAACCGATCAGCCCCAGGCGCTGGAACTGAACCTCCGGCGCCTGGATGGCCTTGAGTGCGGCGGCGAGACGCGCCGCCGCCTCGGCTTCGCGCGCGCCCCCGGCAAGATTGGCCTCCTCATCGGGGTCCTCGGTCAGATCGAACAGCCGGTGGCCGATGAACCGGCTGGCCGCCCAATAGGGAACGGCGTCGCCCGTCTGCCATATCTGGCGCAAAACCGGAACTTCGCTCCCCGGCATGCGCGCCAGCACCGCGCGGGCGTCGGGCATGGGAAGCTCCTTGGCCAGCGGCAGGACGTGGGTGGGCATAGTCGACCAGCGGTTGGAGTACATGGCCAGCGGCGCATTGGCCGCCACCGGCGCGCGGGCGTACTTCTGATCGCGCTCGATCAGATGCACCTCGCGGCCCCACACCCCAGCGAGGACGTGATCGCGCACCTCCGCCTCCTCGCCGGCGAGCAGGGGCATGAGCGAAACGCCATGGGTGGCCTGGCGCGCCGCCGGCAAGGCGAACACCGCCTGCAAGGTGGCGTGGAGATCGACACTGGTGGTGAGGGCGTCGCAGTCGCGCGCGCTGACGCCCGGCGCGGCCATCAGCAGCGGGATGTGGGCCATGGGCTGGTAGAGCGGCGCCCCCGGCTTGCCCCAGATGTCCTTCTCGCCGTGGTAATGGCCGTGGTCGGTGACGAGGACGACCAGGGTGTCGTCCCACAGGCGCCGTGCATCCAGCGCGTCCAGCATGACGCCCAGCCACTTGTCGATCATCGTCAACTTGCCGCCGTATGAGGCGCGCACCTGCGCCCCCTCGCGCTCGGTCAGCACGCCCTTGGCGATCCCACCCACAACATACGGTGGCCAGATGAGATGCGGCCCAGTCCAGTCTGGATCGTACTGGCTGGCGAACGGCTCGGGCGTGTCGAACGGCTCGTGCGGATCAAACTCGTCGATCATCAGGAAGAAGCGCTCGTGCTGGCCGGCGTTTTCCTCCAGCCACCGCGCCCCGGCCGCGAGGGTCCTGGGGCCGGGAAAGTCGGCCTCGCCGCGAAAATGGCCGCGTGAGTTGTCGTAAGGCATGCGCCCGCGCCCGAACGACGGGGCCCCAGCCCAGGACGGGTCTGGCCGCGTTTTCCAGGCATCGCCCTCGCCGCCACGCTGATAGTCCCAGGCGGTGAAGTCGACGTGATAGTTTTCTCCACCGCGCTCGAACAGGTGCGGGTGGTCGGTGATCAGCTGTGAGGTGACTGCGGCGGCTGAGAGTCGCGCGGTGATGGCGTCCTCCCAGATCTCCACCGAGCCCCACGGTTTCCACAGGAAATCGAGCGCGCCGGTCAGGATGTCGTGGCGGGCCGGCATGCACGGCAGGGAGCCGACATAGTGGCGGGTGAACCTGACTGCCCTCGACGCCAGCCGGTCGATATTGGGAGTGGCGAATTCGGTCCCGCCATAGCAGCCGAGCATGTGCCGGTTGAGGCTATCCAACAGGACGAGAACGACGTTGCGGATCGGGTTCATGCCGCCCCTTTCCCGCCGACGGCGGCCGGCGGCAAGGTCCTAGAAAAACAACCGTCCGCCGACCAGGGCGAGGGTGGAGGCCAGGATCGGCCGTAGGACCGAATCGGGGGCCCGGGAGGACAACAGGCTGCCGATGATGATCCCCGGGATCGATCCCACCAACAGAGAGGCGAGCAGGGTGAAATCCACCGTGCCCATCATCCAGTGTCCGAACCCGGCCAGCAAGGTGAGCGGCACGGCGTGGGCGATGTCCGAGCCCACCAGCTTGGCGGCCGGCAGTTTCGGATAGAGCACCAGCAGCACGGTGACGCCGATGGCCCCGGCGCCCACTGAGGAGATGGAGACCAGCACGCCCAGCACGGCGCCCAGCAGGACGGTGAAGGCGGTCCGGCGGCCTGGTTCGAAATCGCCCACCCGATTGGCGAAGAAGGCCAGGATCATCCGCCGGAACAGAATGGCGACGCCGGTGAGGATCAGGGCCACGCCCAGCACGGAGGTGATCGTCCCGTGCGCCCCCTCGGTCTTGGCGTGGAAATGGGCCATGGCCAGCAAAGTGATGGCGGCGGCGGGCACGCTGCCAGCGGCCAGGCGAGCCACGATCCCCCAGTCGACGGTCCGCCGGGCCCCATGCACCGCCGTCCCTACCGTCTTGGTCATGCCCGCGTAGAGCAGGTCGGTGCCCACGGCGGTGGCCGGATGGATGTGGAACACCAGCACCAGCAACGGCGTCATCAGTGAGCCGCCGCCCACGCCGGTGAACCCGACCAGCAATCCGACGGCCAGGCCAGAAACCGAGAACATCCAGTTGATGTGATGAATTAATTCCATTGTGTCCCGATAGGAATTATCAGCTCTGGCTTCGGTAACCTCGACTTTGGCTAAGGTCAACGCCGCTGCATGGGTTCCCGCACCTCGATCCGCACCCTGGCCCCGCCGTCGGACAGACGTCCAATCACGGCGGCCGCGCGAGATCCATACTCCTTAGCCAAGCTCAACACCGCGTCGACCTGGTCGGCCGCGACCGCGATCAGCAGGCCGCCGCTGGTCTGAGGATCGGTGAGGATGTCGCGCCGCCACGCCTCCAGGCTCGGCGGAAGGTCGATCGCATCGCCATAGCTTTCCCAATTGCGCCCTGAGGCGCCGGTGCGCACGCCCTCGCGCGCCAAGGCCTCGGCCTGCGGCAGCAGCGGCAAGGCGTCCAGCGCGATCTCTGCGGTGAGATGCGCAGCCGCGCACAGCTCAAGCAAGTGGCCGGCGAGGCCGAAGCCGGTGACATCGGTCACCGCGTGCACGCCGGCGACGCCGGGGAGTTCTGCCCCCAGGCGATTGAGCTGGGTGGTCACCTCGATCAGCGCCGCGTAGCCCTCGGGGGACAGCCGCCCCTGTTTGAACGCCGCGCTGAGCACGCCCACGCCCAGGGATTTGGTCAGGATGAGCACGTCGCCGGCGCGCGCGGTGCTGTTGCGCAGCAGGCGGTCCGGATGGGCCAGGCCCAGGGCCACGAGTCCATAAATCGGCTCGGCGCTATCGATGGAATGGCCGCCGGCCACCGGTATGCCGGCCTCCGCGCACACCTCGGCGCCGCCCGCTAGGATCGCGCGGATGGTCTGCGCCGGCAGGCGGTCCACCGGCATGCCGACGATCGCCAGCGCCAAGATCGGCCGCGCGCCCATGGCATAGACGTCGGACAGGGCGTTGGTGGCCGCGATGCGCCCGAAATCGCGCGGATCGTCGACGATGGGCATGAAGAAGTCGGTGGTCGCCACCAGGGCCTGGTCGGCGTTCAGCCGCCACGCGGCGGCGTCGTCGGCGGTCTCGGTCCCGACCAGCAGGTCGGTGAAGGGCGCGCCGTGCGGCATGTCGGCCAGGATGTCGCGCAGGACCTTGGGCGAGAGCTTGCAGCCGCAGCCGCCACCGTGCGCGAGCGAGGTCAGGCGCGGGCTAGTCATTCCGCCACCCCCATCACCAAGGCCGTGACCCGGCGCGCCGCATCTTGCTGATGATCGGGGTTCAGATCCGTCATGGCCACCACTCCCAGCGACCGTCGCTCCTCCCCGCGCCGTGACCGCTCATAGGCCGGATCGTAGTGCAGTTCGACCAGGCTGTCGGCGAGGTCGTGAAGCTGGCCGCGGTCGAGCTGGTCACGCCAGACACCGACCTGCTTGCGGCCGTGACGCCCCGGCAGGGCCGCCAGGGCCGAAGCCACGGCCGGCGCGTCGGCGGCGATGTCGCCGTAGACGGCGAGGAGATAGGCGACGCGGACGGCGCGAGGAACGTCGAGCTCGATCCGGGGCGCGCTCGCCATCGCCTTCCACAGCACCGGCGGAAGATTGAGCTGACCGATTTTGCTGGATTCGGCCTCGACCACGATGACCCGGGCCGGGTCCAGGCGCTCCAGGCCGGCCAGGAGGGCGCTCTCGAACATTTTCTGGGAAGGCTGGCCCTGGCCCGCGATAGCCCCGAACAGGGACCCTCGATGGCCGGCAAGCCCCTCCAGGTCGAGGGTTTGCACGCCCTGGGCGGTGAGGCGGCCCAAAATCTCGGTCTTGGCCGAACCGGCGTAGCCGTCCAGAACAACGAGGCGGAAGCGCGTCCCGTTCTCATAGAGGGCGGCCGTGACCCGTCGACGATAGGTCATATAGCCCCCGGCCAGGCGCGTTGGGCGCCAGCCGACCTGGGCCAGCACCGTCGCCATGGCCAGCGAGCGCTGGCCGCCGCGCCAGCAGTAGATGAGCGGCGCATAGGACCCCGGCCTGTCCTCGAGCGCGCCCTCGAGATGGCCGGCGATGTTGCGCGCCACCAGGGCGGCGCCGATCCGGCGCGCCTTCATGCGCGAGTCCTGGACGTAGATCGTCCCCACCCGCGCGCGCTCTTCGTTGGAGAGAACCGGCAGATTGACCGCGCCCGGCACATGATCCAGGGCGAATTCAGCCGGCGTGCGCACGTCGATGATCTCATCGTAGGCGGCAAGGCTCGCCGGATCGGTGCGATCGGTGACATCGCTCATGGGCGAAGACTGTCACGCCCGACCTCCCAAGCCCAGCGTGGCGCGTGCTAGAGCGGCGGCGTCATAGGGAGATTCAATGCCTGGCAGTCAGGATTTCGCGGCCGATCCGCGCAACGAGACCGCGCTGGTGTGGCTGAACGGCGAACTCGTCCGGCGGGCTGAGGCCAAGGTGTCGCTGTTCGACGCCGGCTTCGGCATGGGCGATGGCGTGTGGGAAGGCCTTCGCCTGCACAAGGGCCGGTTGCTGTTCCTGGACGTCCACCTCGAGCGGCTGTTCGGAGGCGCGCAGGCCATCGGCCTCGACATCGGCATGAGTCGCGCCGAACTGACCACCGCGCTGGCGGACACCCTGGCGGCCAACGCCATGACCGACGGCGTCCACGTCCGCTTGATGGTCACGCGTGGGATCAAATCGACCATCAATCAAGATCCGCGCAACGCGCTTGGCCGGCCAACGATCGCCATCACCGCCGAACACAAGAGCCCCAGTCCCGCGGTGGCCGAGGCGGGCCTGAGGCTAGCCACCGTTTCGGTGCGCTGCACTCCGGCCTCGATGTTCGACATGCGGCTCAACTCGCATAGCCGCCTCAACCTCATCACCGCTCTGCTGGAGGCCATAGGGGCGGGCGCAGACGAGGCCCTGATGCTGGACCCGGACCGGCGCGTCTCCAGTTGCAACGCCACCAACTTCTTTTTCGTGCGCGGTGGCGAGGTGTTCACCTCCACCGGCGAATATTGCTTCAACGGCGTCACCCGCGGCCAGGTGATCGAGTTTTGCCGGCGCCAAGGCCCGCCGATTCATCTCGGCGCGTTCGATCCAGCCGCGGCCCGGGCCGCCGACGAAGCCTTCGTCACCGGCACCCTGGGCGGCTTGACGCCGGTGCGCCAGATTGACGACGCCGTCCTCTCCGGCTGTCCGGGGCCGGTGACCCAGCGTCTGCGCGCCCTCTACGAGGCGCTCAAGGACGCCGACGCCGAACCGGCGCCGTGACGGCGCCGGTTCGTATCGCCATGTGGTCGGGGCCGCGCAACCTCTCCACCGCCATGATGCGGGCCTTCGGCGCCCGACCCGACACGGCGGTGATCGACGAGCCGTTCTACGCCGCTTACCTGGCCCGCACCGGCATCGACCATCCCCTCCGCGCCGAGGTGCTGGCGGCTTGCGAGACCGATCCGGACCGCGTCGCCCAGGCGCTCGCCGGTCCGGTCACGGGCGGCGCGGCGATCTTTTACCAGAAGCACATGACCCATCACATGCTGGAGGGTTTCGACCTCGGTTGGATGGATCGTTGCCGCCACGCCTTTCTGATCCGCGCGCCCGAGCGCGTGCTCGCCTCCTACGCCGCTCGCCGGTCCGAGGTCGAACTGGCCGACACCGGCTTCGTCCGGCAGGCGGAGCTGTTCGACGAGGTCTCCAGCCGTGACGGTCGGGCGCCCCCGGTGATCGACGCCGAGGACGTGCTGGCCGATCCGGCCCGCACGCTAACGGCATTGTGCGCCGCCCTCGACATCTCATTCGATCCGGCCATGCTCGCCTGGCGAGCCGGTCGGCGGGCCACCGACGGGGTGTGGTCGCCGGCCTGGTACCAGACCGTGGAGCAATCGACGGGCTTCGGGCGGCCTTCCGAGCGACCGATCAAACTCGCCCCCCGGTTGGAGATGATCGCGGCCAAGGCGCGGCCCTATTACGAGCGGCTGGCCGGCCATAAGCTTTAGTTCTCCTCCCCCTCGATGGCAGGGGAATCGCATTTGACGCGTAGGCTGGTTGTTTGGGGCGACGAAGCAGATTCTGTGGAGGCTTTCTTCTGTAGAGAGGAGAGTCTCGATGTCGGGTGTGATCACCATCTTTCGGGAGGTTCGAGACCCGCGCGAGCCGAACGCGCGCCACGACCTGCCGGATATTCTGTTCGTGGCGCTGGCGGCG
>OUNO011297852.1_pt1 | contig 14865 bp, 15 predicted proteins | sample 1779811 | NCBI WGS metagenome assembly OUNO01 (sample SAMEA3914804, study PRJEB12502) | metagenome | biome: forest; material: soil | place: Canada | collected 2010-06-25 | depth 0.3 m | reverse complement strand
GCCTCGCTCACCGTCAGGATGTCCGGACCCGTCGGCGCGTACTCGGCGCCCGCATGAGCTTCCGGGTCGGCGAGGGTCGCTGCCGCTACAGCCGCTATGTCCTCGGCGTCGACGAACGCTTCCCCGCCACTCCCAGTCGGGACGACGATGGCATCGTCGACCGGCATCAAGAACGTCTCGCTGAAGTTCTGCATGAACCAGGCGGGCCGCACGATCGAATGAGTCAGCGTGGAACGAGCCATGAGATCCAATTCGACCGCCCTGAGCGCGACGTCGGGCGGAGCGAACTCGATCCCATAGGCGCTGAGGTAGGTGACGTGCCGAACTCCCGCGATTTCTGCGAGATCGAGGAAGGCTGACACCTGCGGGGCGAAGCGGGTTCGCATAACTGGTGCAATGAGGTAGACACGATCCGCACCTTCGAGGGCGCTGCGGTGCGTGACCGGGTCGTCCCAGTCGAAGCGCACATCACCCCCGTGGCGGGCCGCGGTCCGGACCGGAAGACCCAGCTCAGTCAACCTGCTTGCGACGCGCGTCCCGGTCTTGCCCGTGCCACCGAGCACGAGGGTCAGATTGCTTGCCTCTGTCATAGAACGATCGTCCCGCACCGGAACGAGCGTTTCAATGCGTTCAACGCTCTAATTGCTGCGCGATACTCTCTGCACGTGGATGTGCTCCAAGAACACCTCATCCGTGCACGAGCGTCCGGTGGCGTATTCGCTCGTTCTGTCGCACGACCCCCTTGGGGTGTCAGCCTGCCCGGCACCATTCAACTCTCCGTCCACGCAGTCGTGCGGGGCCATGCCTGGCTCTGGCTCGACGACCCACAAGCGGCATTCGAGCTCACCACGGGCGACGTCGCGCTCGTGCGGGGTGGTCTCGATCACCGTGTCGCGAACAGTCCCACCGCCCTCTGTCTGACCGCAGAAGACTTCCGAGCTCAGCACTCCGACGATGCGCACGCCAGTGATCCCGAAGCAACCGTGTTCCTCTGCGGCGCGTACCAATTCGCTGGCGACGTGGGCAGCCAGTTGATAGAAGCCCTACCACCCGTGCTCCGTCTGCCACACGCCGAAAACGACCCATTGCACGATGCCATCGGCCTGTTGTCCCGCGAACTAGCGGCTCCGGCACCCGGTCAGCAGACGGTCCTCGACCGGCTCCTCGACATCGTTCTTGTTCAGGCCATACGTGCTTCTTTCCGACTGAGCTCACAAGCTCCACGCTGGTATCAAGCGTCGACGGATCAGCGCCTGAACCCGGCGCTCCGCGCCATCCACACCGAACCCGGCCATCCGTGGACCGTGCCCGAACTCGCTGGCCTCAGCGGTCTCTCCCGGGCGGCGTTCGCCCGGGCATTCCAGCACGCTCTGGGGCAAGCACCGATGCAGTATCTCACCGAGTGGCGCATGACCCTCGCCCGAGACCACCTGCGCTCCGGCGACCTCAGCCTCGCCCAGATAGCGGACAGTACCGGCTACACCTCCGTTTACGCGTTCGCTGCCGCGTTCCGACGACACCATGGTCAGCCGCCTGGTCGCTGGCGACGCGACCACGCCGACCCATTGTCAAGAACTGGACAGGTTTCCGGCCTCGGCCGCTCAGACGAAACGTAGCCGGGTGAAGAGTCTTTCAGGCTGATTTCGCTGACCGAGGCGCTCTTGCTGAAGGCTTGGCCGCCTTCTTGGACGGTTTGCCGATGAGAGCGATCTTGCCCCTGACCACGTTGACCTCAAGAGTCCCGCCAACGGCATTGACGTACTGATCGAGCACCTCGATTGTCACGTTGCGTGAGTGCTCGATTGCCACAACGCGAGGCTGTGAAACGCCGAGAAGAGGTCCAGGGGCCACTCGGCTTCGGATGGTGGCGTCACCCGATCGCATAGACAGTCCCCGCTTCGTCACCGATGATGAGGGTGCCGTTGCCCGACAGCGCCGGATACGAGTCGATCGGGCCCGACGCCTTTTCGGAGAAGAGACGGCGACCGCTCGGACCGTACCCGTAGATCTCACCGCTCTGGGTCCCGAAGTAGACATCTCCCTTCGCATCGACCACCTGCGCACTCCAGATGCCCTTACGCCCGTGGTCAACCCGAACCACCACGCCGGTGGCGGCTCGGACGACGTTGAGGTCGCCTCCGTTGTCCCCGAAATAGAGCAGACCCTGTGCGCTTACCGACGAGGACGAGTACGACTCCTGGCCGATGTGCCGCCGCCACTCGAGCGCTCCGTGCGGTGACAGACGGTACACGGAGCCGTCGTTCGCCGTGACATAGACGTCCCCGTTGGGGCCGACCGACGGCGAGACCTCAATGGTGGCGCTCGTCTGGTGCCTCCAGGCGATCGCGCCGCTGGCGCCGTGGTCGACGATGGCGATCACGCTCTTGTCCGCCGTAGTGATCACCTCCCCGCCATGGCCAACGGCAGGGCTGCCAAAGGAGGAATGCCCGATGCTGAGTGACCATCCGAGGGCCGGCAAGCCTGTACCGATCTGCAGTTGCCACAGAATGCCCGACATCAACTCCAAATAGACCGTCGTGCCGGCGAGGACCGGCGAAAGGACCATGGCGGAGAACCGGTGTGACCACATCGATTGACCGGTCGAGGAAATCTCGTAGAGGGTGTCGTCGGGACCGGGCCACAGGATCGAACCCGACGGAAGCACCAGCGGGCTCACTGAGAGGTCGGTCTCCCCGGTGAAGCTGGCGCCGCCATTGAAGGTCCACAGATCCGCGCCGGTGGAGGGATCCAACGCGTGCAGCACTCCCCCATTGGTCGCCACGTAAATGGTCCCGTTGGGGCCGACCGACGGGCCGGGGGTAACGCTGGCCCCGAGCTCGCGTGACCACTCGAGGTGGCCGGTGGAGGGTCCGATTGCCGACGTTACGGCTGAATGCGCCGGGTCATGGAGCGCTTCGGTCCACGGTGCCGTTCCCGCTGCCCGGGCGGGAGCGGTGCTGGCAACAAGAGCGAGCGTGACGAGGACGCACATGCCCAGCGCGTTGATGACTAGGCGGGTTCGCAAGACAGGCTTCATCTGGCCAGCCTCCCAAAGCAGCCGTCGCCCATCCGTTCGTGAGCCCTTACGATTCGCGAAACTTCGCCGCCTGGCCTACGCCAGCGCGCAGAGATCGGCCACGCCTTCCGACAATGTCGTCCTCGCCTTGAAGCCCAGCACCGTCTCAGCGAGTGCTGGGGAGGCCTGGATGTGACGGACGTCGCCCAACCTCCACTGGCCCGTGACCTCCGGTGCCGATGCCGAAGCACCGAGCACCTCCCAGAGCTTTGTCGCCAGGTCCAGGATCGTGTGGGGCGTACCGCTTGCGATGTTGAAGGATCCTTCCACCTCGGGGGGTGCCGTCAGCGCCAGCACATTCGCCCGAGCGACGTCGGAGACGTGGACAAAGTCACGCCGCTGCCCCCCGTCCTCGAACACCCGGGGGGAGCCACCGGCCCGCAGCGAGCTGAGAAAGATGCTGGCCACGCCCGAGTATGGGGTATCGATTGGTGACCGGGGCCCGTAGACGTTGTGGTAGCGCAGCGCGATGACCGGCGTGCCCGTCTCCCGCCCATAGGAAAAGCACAGGTGCTCCTGATGCACCTTGGTGGCGGCGTACACGTTACGCGGGTCGATCGGCGCGCCTTCCACCGTGAGCTCCGGCTCGAGGTCTCCCCCGCACGCTGGGCAAGCTGGCTCGAAGGCACCAGTAGCCAGGCGAGCGGCGGTGCGGACCGCCGGTCGGACAGAACCGCAGGAGCGGCACGAGTACGCGCCCTCCCCGTAGACCACCATGCTGCTGGCGAGCACGGTGCGGCCGGTGAATCCAACTTGGTCCATCGCGAACAGCATCGACGCCGTGCCCAGGTCGTTGTCGCTCACGTAGTCCGCCACGTCGGAGAAACGGACGCCCAGCCCCACACGGGCGGCCTGATGGCACACCGCGTCGGCCCCGTCGAGCGCCCAGCGCCACACCGTCGGGTCGCGCACATCGTTCTCGTAGTAGGTGGCACTTGGATTGGGAAAGGAGGGCGGTTCCCGGTCGATCACCACGACTTCGTGCGACGTATCGACGAGTTGATCGACGATATGGGAGCCGATGAACCCTGCCCCACCACTCACCACTACCTTCACGCTGACGCTCCCTTGCTCGACCTGTCCAGGTCGAGAGTAGCGAGCACCGTGTCTGTTGGACGCCACGAGGTAGCGGATTAAGGAATTCGTAATCGCTTCGGGGCTCAGTGCATCTACTCCGGTGAGTACGGTCCGAGGATGCCTGATGTCATCCTCCCGGTCCTCAACGAGGTAACCGCTTTACCGTGGGTGCTCTCGCGGATGCCGGAGGGCTACCGGCCGATCGTCGTCGACAACGGGTCTGTGGACGGCTCGGCACAATGTGCAGCCAGGTTGGGCGCCTCGGTCATCGAAGAGCCGGTGCGTGGCTTCGGCGCCGCGTGTTGGGCCGGACTGATCGCCAGCACCGATGGCGTCGTCTGCTTTATGGATTGCGACGGCTCTCTTGACCCAATGGACCTTCCGGTGGTGGCAGCACCCGTCCTTAGTGACACCGCGGACCTCGTCCTCGGTGCCCGGCGGGCTGACAGTGGCGCATGGCCGCTGCACGCCCGGCTGGCCAACCGCGCTCTCGCCTTTGAGGTACGCCGCCGAACTGGACTCGGGCTCCGGGACCTCGGACCCATGCGGGCCGTCGGGCGGGACTCCCTCCTGACACTGGCCCCGATGGACCGGCGATCCGGGTGGCCGCTTGAGACGGTGCTCCTGGCGCACCGGGCTGGGCTCCGGATCGCCGAAACCGAAGTGCCATACCGGCCCCGGGTCGGTCGCTCCAAGGTCACCGGAACGCTACGTGGAACCATACAGGCCGTTCACGACATGGGGAGCCTGCTCCGGTGAAGACGCCGCGTATGGAGGCGCAGGTGCTCGTCATGGCCAAGTCGCCACGCCCAGGTCAGGTCAAGACGCGCCTGTGCCCCCCACTCAGCCACGCCACCGCCGCGGTGGTCGCCCGCGCCGCCCTGATGGACACCCTGGACAGCGTTGTCGCAGCAGGCCCCAGCCGGGCCACGGTCGTCCTTGACGGGGCGGCAGGCAGCTGGCTCCGGAGCGGCGTGCACGTGATCTCCCAACGCTCCGGCCCCTTCGCCGACCGTCTCGAGGGGGCGATCGAGGACGCCTTCTCAGCGTTCCCGGCTCCCATCTTGCTTGTCGGGATGGACACGCCGCAGATGGCGCCGGATCACCTAGTAACTGCGGCGAAGACGCTTCTCTCGGTTGACACGGATTCGATCCTGGGCCGGGCCGACGATGGTGGCTTCTGGATCATCGGTATCCACCAACCAGTGGCGGGGCTGTGCAAGGGCGTACCGATGAGCACTGCGACGACAGGGGCACGCCAGTTGGCCCAGCTGTCCGCTCTTGGCCTGCGATGCATCGAAGTAAACTCGCTGCGCGATGTCGACCTGATAGAGGACGCGCTGGCGGTGGCCGCGTCGGCACCTCGAAGCCGCTTCGCAGCCGTGCTGCGCTCATGCGGGGCGATTCCGAGTGTGAAAGTGCCAGTCGGTGTTGCCTAGTCCTCTTGTCGCCCTACGCGCCGGGGTGAAGCTCTCCAGTGGGAGCGTTCGCGAGCTCGAGGTCGATCGCTGGCTGAACGATGCCGACGCTGTGGACCTGAGGATTCTCGGGCGGGTGTGTGGACCCGTGCTTGATGTGGGTTGCGGTCCGGGCCGCCATGTCGAGGCACTCACGCAAAGAGAAATCGAAGTCCTGGGCATGGACCTGACTCCCGACTTCGTCGCTGTCGCACAGCGCAGTCAGCGGCCCGTGATCCTCCACTCCGTCTTCGATCCTGTTCCCGGAGGTGCGAAGTGGAACTGGGCCCTCATACTTGACGGCAGTATCGGCATCGGTGGGGATCCCGTGGCGCTCCTACGCCGGGTCGGCTGCATCCTGGCCCCGGGTGGACAGGTCCTGGTCGAGACTGAGCCGCCAGAACAACGTTCCGAACGCATGACCATGGTGATTCAGTCCGAGTCAGGCCCAGACTCGTGGTTCGACTGGGCCACCGTGAGCGCTTCCGACTCGGCACTGGTCGCGAGGGAGGCACATTTCGACCTGGCGGACAGCTGGGAAGACTCCGGCCGCTGGTTCGTCCAGCTGGCAAAGGCGTAGCACCAGTCAGCGGCGAACGAAGACGAACGCCGGACGAAGCTTTAGATCCGTCACGGGGAAGAAGCAGTTCCCACAGTCGAAGACCTTCGTTGGCGTCAGCCGGAAGTACCGCACCGAGGCGGTGCCCAGGGCCGAAGCTGGACCGTCGGCAAACACTGTCACGGGCTGGCGGGACCGCTCGACAGCATCGATGCTCGCTTGTAAGTCCGCACGCGCCTGACTCGGGCCGGCCCGAAGGATGTCATGGACGGCCTCGCCCTGCGCCCACGACGCCTTTCCTGCGAGCGTGTCGTAGTAGGGGTGATCGGCCACGATCACGGGCCCAGTAGTCCGGCGCACGAGCTCAACGAGGTGGCCCCCAGCCACCGTGTCCGACGTCGCGGGGATGTAGCGACTCGCGCTGTAGTGGAGCGCGCCGATCTGCACCGCCACGACCAGGGTGAGGGCCACGCTCGCCGCCGCAGCAGTTGGCGCGAATCGGCCCGTTGCGTGCCCGTGAGCCTCCGATCGCGCGGCGGCTTGCAGCAACGCTGCGTAGCCGAACCCTCCCACGAGTGCGGTCGCCGCATAGGCGGGAATCAGCACGTCCTGGCCGCCGCCCGCATGCAACCTCGACACCAGGGAGGAGAGGAGGAGGCCCACGATGGCCGAGACCCAGTACAACGAGCTGGTCGAGGCGATGCGACGGTACCGAATACCCACCGCCACCGCGACCAGACCCAGACCGATCGCCCATGGAGTGTGCCGCAGGTCTCTGGTGAAGAATTTCCTCCACACCGAATGGACTTCTCCCTGATGGAGCAGCTCCTGGAAGGCGTAGTACCCGTACCAACCGTGTGACGCCGCGTCGAGCAGATAGGTCGAACCGACGACGAGCGCGATCAAGGTGCCGAGCGCGGGTGCTCCGACTCGCCGACGGAAGACGAGCAGCACCGCCAAGTCGGGCACAATTGCCACCAGGGTGCTCTGCTTGGTCAGGAAAGCTAGAAACGCCAGCGCTCCGACGACGACTCCCGCCCAGACACCGTCGGCGTACCGACCGTAGTAGAGCGCGAGGAGCAGGAGGAACAACGCCAAAGAGTCCACCCGGCCAATGTCGAGCCAGGCACCACTCACGGCGAACGTAGCCGTGAACAAACCGCTGGCCACCACTCCCGCCACGACATCGCCGGTCTCGCGCCACACGATCCTCACGAGCAGCACGCACGCGCCCAAGGAGGACAGGAGCGAGACGAGTCGCAACGGTAGGAAGCCCAGGCCCGTGATGCGTGCGAATGTCCCGGTGATCCAGAAGTACAACGGAGTGTACGGGTAAGGAACGTAGTGCAGCGACGGCGCGACGTAGATCGACTGCCCGTGCGCCACCCGGCCTGCGATCTCCACGGCGCCGCCCTCGAGCCATTCGAGCTCATAGGGATACCCGATCCGACGCAGGGCGACATAGAGGTACACAAGGGTCGGCACCAGCGAGATCACGACCACGATTCCCCGCGCTGTCGAGAACGTTCGCCGCCCGACAGTGGCGGGTCGGTTCACCGGGGCGACACGCGTGCCCGGCGCCAGGAACGCCAAGCGAGAACGGCGCTGAACACAGTGATGCAGCCGAGCACGATGAGCAGGCCGTGGGCGTAGTTGCGAGGGAGAATGCTCGGATTCACCTTCGATCTGCCGAAACCGCCCACTATCGGGTACGCGTACACGGTGACGGCACCCGCCATGATGAACCAGATCTGTACCGGCATCCTGAGCCAGCCTGGTGCCAATCGGCGAAAGACGAACGCCAGAAGGATGAGCGTGGGGATGACCACTGCATCGTTGACGACGTTCAGCCCAACGAGCAACCTAAAGACCTTGAAGGCGTTGGCCGATTTGGGGTGGTCCAAGACACCGAACAGCCCGATGCCAATCACGGCCCATCCAATGACCGCGCCTATCCAGAAGACTGCTCCGCCCTCGCCTTCTTGCGCCGACGGGGTATCCGCGGTGGGCAGGCCGGATTCTTCGGGGGTGACACTCACAGCACGACCACGTGCCGCAGCCACTTGGTCTGCAACACCCCGGGGCGGTCTGGAGCGATCAGCCTGACGGGGAACCCGTGGTCGAGGTCGAGGACCTCCCCGTTGAGTTCCAGTGCCAGCATCGTGTCGGGATCGGCGGCATGCTGGGGATCGATGACGGAATTCGAGTAGAGCTGTGACTCGGATTGAATGGATTGCACCTTGACCTGTGAACCCTCGGGAGCCCCCACCAACTCGAGCAGGTATGGGAGGGACACGCCGCGCCAAGCCGCCGCGGCGCTCCAACCTTCAACGCATTCGATCGGCAGCCCGGCGGCATGCTGGGGCAGAGCACGCAGCTCCCGAAGCGAGAAGGACCGCGGATATCGGCACCTTCCACCAACGACGAGGCGATAGTCGGCGCTGGTTGCCTGCTCGATCACGCCGGCCCCGATAGCGGTCTTGTTGACCGGAACACTCTGCGGTCCCGTGGTGGGAATGCGGGGTGCCAGAACGGCGAGGTCCCGGAGTGGGGCAACTGTTTCGCCTGCCACGGTGAGCAGAAGCACTCCCGCGCCACCGCCGACGGCAGCGAGGAAGCCGCGCCGGTCGAGGCCCGAGCCCACCTCTGGACCGGGGGCGGGCACAATCACCTCGGCATTCGGGAGCGACTCCCGAGCGGTCCTGGTGTGACGCCCGGAGACGACCTCCCGGGTGAGGGCCAGCTTCGCACCGATGTGGACGATCAGGCCGCCGATCGTGATCCACGCCACGTAGAAATGGGCCACGGTGAAGTTGAACGGCATGGGGCTGTACCAATAGGAGATGTTGGCGACCCCGGTCGCCAACTCGAAGAGCGCACCACCCACGAGGGGGACGAGGCTGATCCGCTCCAAGGCATGGGCGGCACCGCGGACGGGCGGATAGGCGAAGAAGTTTGGATAGACGACCCAGAGCTTCGCCAGTAGGAGGGGGATGGCGATGATGCCCGTGAGGACGTGCACCCCCTGGGTGATCCTGAAGAAGTTGACCGGACGCACCGGAAGGTGGAACCAGTAGGGGGGATGCTGGGCCAGGTAATCCACCATGCCGGTGAGGAAGCACACGGTGAAGCTGACGCCGAGCGTGATGCCAAATACCGCAGCCAGCCATTCACTGTGCAGCGGGCTGTGGAAGCGCTGACGGATCCGGGCCACCCCCGCCTCCGCTCGCACTGTGATCGGGGCGGCCAGAGGGCGCAGGCGTTTCTCCACGCGCACTCGGATTCTGCGACCTTGCGCCAGGGCGCCGCGCGGATCCATTAGGGCCGGGTTGCCACGGCGACCTCGGAGCGCCGGCCCCGTTGGCTCGCGACAAGCATGGCAAGACCGTACCCTCGGCTTCGGCGATGGTCGCCCCTCAGAACCTTACAAAAGGTGAAATTGGGTTGGAGTTCCACCCCGCGACGTGGCCACCAACCGTTGGTCCGGGTTGTAAGCAACTTTTAAGCTCCGCGCGGGCACGAGGCCAGAGCAACTCTCTAGGCTGGGCGGTTCAATGTCTTCATCGTCGACTTCCCCTGACACGATTCACCGTCAGGGCGATACGCGGGAATCAAACATTCTCGTGGTGGACGATGAAGACGTTGTTCGAGACGTCGTCGTCCGCTATCTCGAACACGAGGGGATGAAGACCGTGCAGGCCGCTGACGGCGAAGAGGCGCGCCGGATCGTCGAATTGAATCCACCGGATCTCATCATCCTCGACGTCATGGTGCCCAAGGTGAACGGGCTGGACCTGTGCGGCTGGATCCGGGAAAGAAGTGACATTCCGGTGATCCTCCTGACCGCCCGAGGCGAAGAATCAGACAGGATTACCGGACTGGAGTTGGGCGCCGACGATTACGTAGTCAAGCCCTTCTCACCACGCGAGTTGGTCATCAGGGTCAAGGCGATCCTCCGCCGGACTGGGAGCGGGCAGCGGCGGTCCCCCGAAATCTTAGAAGTCGTCGGGCTGACCATCGACGGCCAGTCACGCCGGGTCCACCGAGAGGGCTCGGAGGTCACCTTGACTGCGACGGAGTTCGACCTGCTCTACTGCCTGGCCAGCCATCCTCAGACGGTGTTCTCACGGGAGCAGCTGATGGCGCAGGTTTGGGGTTATGAGGCGGCCCTGGACGCCGGCACGAGTACGGTCACCGTGCACGTGCGGCGGCTTCGGGAGAAAATTGAGGATGACCCCTCCGATCCCCTGATCATCATCACGATCTGGGGTGTGGGCTACCGGTTCGAGGCATGACCCCGGTCGGGATCTGTGTTGGCCTCGGGACGATCCTGATCGGCACAGTCGCCGCCTTCGCTCTGCGCACCCTGCGTTCAGTACGCCAACAATTGACGGGGCTGGCGCTCGTCGCTGTCGTTCTTCCCCTCGGCGCGGTCCTGGTCTCCGGACTGGTGATGTTCCACATGGGCAACGAAGGGGACTTTGTCTTCATCACTTGCGCAGTGACGACCAGCGGCCTCCTCGGGGCATTCGTTCTGGCCCGGAACATCGTCCACCCCCTCGACACCATACGACAGGCATCGCAGCAGCTCGCATCAGGAGACCTCGGTGCCCGCGCCCCGCAACAAGGTCCGACAGAACTGGTCGAGCTCGGGTCTTCCTTCAACGGCATGGCTGCACATCTCGAGGAAGCATTCGATGCTCGCCGCGAGCTGGTGGCGTGGGCCAGCCACGACTTGCGCGCCCCGATCACGTCGCTCCAAGCGATGCTCGAAGCCATTGAAGACGGCATCGTGGAGCCCCGGCACTACCTGAGCGCGTTACAGAGCCAGGTACGCCTCCTTGGTGCGCTGGTGGACGACCTCTTCGAACTGGCGTGCATCGACTCGGGTGCGGTGAGCCTCGACTTCGACAACGTCGACGTGGCACTCCTCGTGGCCAGCTGTGTGCACCGCTTCGACGCCGAGGCTCGTGCCCGCGGTATTTCACTGTCAGCGGCGCCACGGGGCGGCACGACCCGGTCCTGGTGTGTGCCCGACAAGATAGAGCGGATCCTCACCAATCTGATCACCAATTCCGTGCGCTACACGCCCGCCGGAGGCCGGGTCACCGTCTCCGTCGCCGGTGGCGCTGGCGCTGTCTTTGTCTCCGTCGAGGACACCGGGATCGGCATCGCGCCCGATATGGCCGAGCGCGTCTTCGAACCGTTCTGGCGGGCCGACCAGGCGCGCAATTCCGCCAGCGGGGGGGCCGGACTCGGATTGGCCATCGCCCGCGGCCTCGTCGAAGCGCAAGGGGGCCGGATCTGGGCGGAGCCACCCCCGGCCGGAGGAACGAGGATCACGTTCGTGCTGCCCGCCTTGACCGATGAAGGCGACTCCACGCTGGACCCGTCCGCCCTCGCCGTGGCCAGGGCTTATTTCGCCCAAGAATTCCTCGCGGACCCAGGGGTGCACCACCGAGCATCGCGGGACATCACATCCCTCGCCGAGCCACCGCCCCCTCGGGGCTGAACACTCTTCAGTTCGCCTTTCGGAACCGTCCAGGGAGCTGAGCCCCAAAGGCGTGAGCCACGGCGGTCGCGCCGACGTTGGACAGTGCCTTCCCGCCGGAGGACAAGACGTTTTCGACCCCCCCGACCTGCACGTCCCTCTCGAGCGCCGAGTGGACGTTCACCATGTCTGCGCCGGTCTGGCGTGCCACTGCGGCGATGACATTGTCGTACGCCGACACCGTCGACTCCAATGCAGGCGACGAGAGGGTCGGGCCACCTTGGGAGTTGCAATCCGAGGGGTCGGATTCGCAGGACGCCAGGGCGGGGAAGACATCGGGTGGTGCTGCGTTGGCCAATAAGACAGTGGCGCCCGCGTTTTTGAGCGCCTCCACCAGTTGCTGCAGCTCCTGCTCGTAGACCGAGGGCGTCGTACCGGCGAGGATGTCGGCCGTGCTGAGCCATACGGTGGCTAGCTCGGGATGCACGGCCAGCGCTTGCGGGAGGACGCTGCTGAGGACCTCGGCGACGGTCTGGCCGCGTGAGGTGAGGTCGTAAAGGACATTGCCTGTCCCGAGGGTCGAGCGGTAGAAGAGCTGGGTCCATTGCGAGCGGAGATCCGGCGGGCCACCGCGGAATCCGTTGGCGCCGCTTTCTCCCATGGCGACGAAGACGTACGAAGGGCCACGGCCGTTCGCGCTGGCGGTGGTCGTCGGACTGATACTCGTGCACGCCGCCGTGCCCAGGGCTACCAGCGCCAGGGCGCCGATGAGAGCCCGCCGCATCACGCCTCTACCGCCTCTCGCGCCGACAGGCGCGCCGCCTGGCGTGCCGGGAAGGTACCTGCGAGTACGGACACAACCGTGGCCCCGAGCACCGCTCCGATCGGAATGTCCCAGGTCAAGGTGATGGGGACTCCCCGCAGCCCCTGGGATGTGAGGTAGTTGTTGGCGATGTCGCCAATGGCGACAAAGATGACGATGCCAATGACCGTGCCGGCGATGCCACCGAGCAGGCCCAAGAACCCGGCCTCGACGAGGAACGTGCGCATGACGTCCCTGTCGCGGGCGCCAATGGCCTTCATGACCCCGATCTCCCTCCGACGCTCGCGGACTGCGGCCAGGAGTGCATTGGCGATGCCCAGTGCTGCTATCGCCAAGGCGACGACACCAATGGCGGTCAAGATGAACTCAATGACGTGGAGATACTTCCCCACCGACACGATCAGGTCCTCGGGAGCACTACTCGAGTAGCCGATGGCGGCGATCTGGCTGCGGACCGCTCCGACGTGGCTCAATTGATCGGCCTCCACCAGTGCGCCAATGTAGGGAGACTGGGGCGCATCCGAGTCCCCGTTCGCTCTCCCACCGGCCGTCCAACGGACATCAGTGGTCACCAGACCGGGGTAGCCCAGGAACTGCCCGGAGCCCACCTGCTGGTTGACCACGCCCACGATCTCCAACGTGGACCACCGCAACCCGATACTGAAGGTCCTCGTCAGGACTCTGAATGCCCCCAGCTCCACATCGGTGCCGATCACCTCGTGGGCCTCGCTGTCAGTCAGTCCGAGTCGGGTGAGATAGGCCCGGGTGACGTCTACCTCGGTAGAAGAACGCACTGCGGGGTACTTCCCGGCCACCAGGGTGATCGGGAGTGAGTCGGCCTGGGCCAGGTTGACGCCCACCAGGTTCGTGCCGTAGATGGGTGGGTCAGCGGAAGGGCCTCCTGCGGTGCCGCATCCGCCGGCGGGCTTACACAAGCTGGAACCGGCGGGCATGCCCGCCGGGGAGATCACAATGACGCCCGCCTGCAGGATCGGGACCACCGCGGTGACATCGCGGATGTTCTTCATGGCGCTGAGAGCGGCGGCGGTCAGCACTCTCGACGGTCCGGGCGTGGGGTTGTCCAGCCCCTCCTCACTCGGGTTGGGGGCTGCGGCTGACACCGAGACCCCGGCCAGCGCGCCACCGTTGGTGATCTGGTTGAGCACCCTGGTGCGGCCGGTGTCGGCGATCGCCACAAGTGCCGTCAGCATGGCGGTGGCCAGGGCCACCGCGACCATCGTCAACACGGCGCGACCTGGACGTCGTACGAGCTCACGCCGGGCCATGGATATCGCATCACGCCAATCCGTGTCGCCACCGCCTCTTCATGCCGGTGACCCGACCTCGGACAGTCGGCCCTGATCGAGCGCGAGATGGATGTCAGCGTGTTCCGCCATCGCCGGATTGTGCGTGACCACGAGCACCGTGCATCCCCTCTGGCTGCGCAGCGATTCCAGCAGATCGGCCACCGTCTTCGCCGCTTCGACGTCGAGGTTCCCAGTGGGCTCGTCAGCCAGGATGAGGCCGGGGTCGTTAGCAATGGCACGGGCGATGGCCACGCGCTGCCTCTCCCCGCCCGACAACTCGGAAGGCCGATGGCTCAGCCGGCCTGCCAGGCCGACGTCACCGAGCAGTTCTGTCGCCCGCAGGCGCCGCGCTTTGGGTGCCGCGCCGCTGAGGATGAGGGCCAACTCGACATTCTCCAGGGCGGTGCATGCCTCCAGGAGTCCGAAATGTTGAAAGACGAATCCAACGGACTTCCTGCGGTAGTCGGCCAGCTCATTTCCTTTGAGGCAACCGATGTCGCTCCCGTTGACGGTGACACGGCCGCTTTGGGGAGGCTCCAGGCCACCGAGCACGGCCAAAAGGGTCGACTTCCCAGAGCCCGAACGGCCCACGAGGGAGACATAGGACCCAGTCTCAATCACGAAGCTCACTTCCTGGAGCACATGGAGTGTCGCCTCGCGCAGGACATAGCGGTGTGAGAGCCCCTCGACCTCAACGAACGGTGCCGTCATGGCGCGGTCGCGCTGCCGATAACGACCACCTCACCGACCCGGCTCACAGGGTGCCGACCCGGTCGCATCACCGGCCTCACCATAGGGGTGAAGGCACACGAAGTGGCCGCGCCATTCCTTAACAAATGGTGAAAACTTTCGGGGTCAGTGAGGACGTCTGGAGGGTCACCCCTACGACGCGACGGCGTCACTCCGCCGGGGTAGCACCCAACCGGCGCGGGGGAAGTGGCACGTGTACCCGTTCGGGTAGTGCTCCAGGTAGTCCTGGTGTTCGGGTTCCGCCTCCCAGAACGGACCCGCTGGGGCGACCTCGGTCACCACCTTGCCCGGCCAGAGCCCGGAGGCCTCGACGTCGGCGATGGTG
>OUNO010000076.1_pt2 | contig 14872 bp, 11 predicted proteins | sample 1779811 | NCBI WGS metagenome assembly OUNO01 (sample SAMEA3914804, study PRJEB12502) | metagenome | biome: forest; material: soil | place: Canada | collected 2010-06-25 | depth 0.3 m | reverse complement strand
CCGCGGTCGAGCCGGTCGTCTTGTACAAGTGATACTTCAGGGCGGCGTCGCTCACGCCATGCTTGGCCGCCACAGCAACGCGCGGAATATCGCCCTTCTTCGCCTCGGCTACGACCATCGCCCAAAACTCAGCGCCACGTGTGGATGACTTAGACATCGCGCGCGAGCATTACGCCGCGCGTAGCGGGATCACAGGGCGCCTATGACCGGACGGATACGGCAATGCTACCGTTCCGCTCATGACCGCGGCCGAAATGGTCGCAAACTCGCGACCGAATTCAACGCGGCGCCCAGCGAAAAGGATGCCTTTGAGTCCTGCTTGGAGCGCACACTCGGAAACAAGAAACAAGAGCATCCCGATCACTGACGAGCGGATCCAGTACTACTACCGGCTGGGCGCGAACTACGTTCGCGGGTTGTCCAAGCCTCAGGCCGCGTTCGGTTGAGTCCCCAATCCAGTGGTCTGACTTTTTGAAGCTGCCGGCCAAACCGCGCCGGTCGAGGCTGGCTAGACGGCTAGACGCCGGCTTCGTCGAGAATGGCCCGGCCAATGAGCACCGCGAGTTCATCGCGCGTGGGCGCGTAGCTCGTCGGCCAAAATAAGCCGGTCTTGTAGAACTCCTCGGCCGTTACGTACCGCCCTTTGGCGTTCTTCGTCGTTCGGCGCATCACCATGAACTTGTGTCCTGGCGGTCCCTTTGCGCCCGCGTCCGGCATTACGTATGCGACGATCTTCTGCGGGTCGTTATTGCTAGCCATTGTGACTCCTTTGCGGCGAAAACACCGCATAGCGGCCGCTTGCTTGTTTCGCGAGCGAGCCTGGAATACCGCCCTTATCATGCCACTGGCGGCGGAACATTCTATTTCTTCAAAAGCTGGCGAGAGTCAGCCCCATCGCCCCATCACGCTTTCGCCGCCCTTCTTGGCCGACGCCGACCGCTGCTTGGGGGCTTGGGCGCTTGGGCGTTAGCGACTCGGCTCGGGCCTTCCCGCCCTTGAGGCCGCCCATGCGCCCCAGGGCGACGGCGGCGGGATTCTTGGCGACGGCGGGCGGCTTGCTTTCCGTGCGCGTGATCTCCGCGTGAAGCAGCTACCAGTGGCGCGGTTCGAGTCGGACGACGGGGCGCTTGGGCTTGGCCACGGTCATGGTTCGGCGTGCGGGTGCGCCAGGCATACTTACCGTGCGACTCCGTTGGAAAATTCGCAAGTGAGACGCCCACGTGACCGACCAGACGGAATGTCGTTGTGATCTCGGCGTTGGTTACGCTGAGGATGGCTTCGTCAAGTCGCGATTGTTGAACACCAAGCGAAAGAAGCGGCGACTGGACGAACGTACTCGGATGGCCTCTCGGCCGTGTAGCCACCGTCGATCGTGAAGCAGGTAACCCTCCCCGCGATCGAACCAAAAAGCCCACCTTCGACGTCGAAGTTCGGACTCGAGCCGCCGGTGCCAGGGATTGTCCGGCGCGTAAAGCAGTTGCCGCAGCCGTTCGAACCGAAATTCAGCGCCGGAACTAGCGAGACACGACTGAACCTCTCGTTTCACCTCGATGGGCACAGCGCTGCGCTCGAGCGCCAGCTTCAGCTCAACGACGCTGAGGAGGAGGGACTGCCCACTACGATCCTGCGCCGGGCGCACATAGACGTTGAGCAAAAGCTCGGGCGCCCAAAGATCCGCGTGGAGCTCGAACGCCAGCGTGCTGCGGCTGGTAGGTGGGAACATCGGCATGGGCGCGCGGCCTGCCTCACGCGCGAGCTGTTGACGAACGGCGGCGAAGAGAAGGCGAAGGCCCCGACCCTCAGCGTCGGTCCGGAACAGATCTCTCAAGAGGATGACGCCCTTCGGCGTGGACAGACCGCGGAGCCGAGCGGCCAGCCATTTTAGCCCCGGACGGAGCCTGCGCGGGACTGCACGCTCGGGTAAGGTGTACGTGATCGGTTCGTCTGTGATGCCGCGAACGCAAAGCACGGGCAGCTCGTGTCCGACGGCTCTGCTTAGCTCGGTCCACTCGGCGAGTAAATCTCGGCCATTGGTTGTCCAGGTTACCCAGTGTGAGTCACGCAGCCGACGCCCCGTCCCCCGCCGATCGTGGGGAGCGTCTGTGCGACAGAACGGTCCGAGACTGAAAGTAGGCTTCACGCAATCGGGGGAAGTAGCGAATTCCCTAGTGGTCGCGGAAGACAATCAGTGCCTCGACAATGGCACGTAGTCATACAAACAGCTCGTACCACTGCCCTTGCAGTTGTTCTGAGCAAAGGTCCGACAAGCTGGCTCTGCTTGAGCGGAGAAAGTGTGGAATTGGTCGATGGTGTTGCCCGGGCCCTTGTCGCATTGGACGTAGCAGCCGCCTTCTCTGCTGAACGGGATGGTTGAGCTTGAGTAGCAGACGAGTTTTGAGCTGCCATGGCCGAGTTGACCGGTGCCCGCGCTCTCTTTCTTAAGCTGAATGGTGAGACCAGTGTCTGGCGCATCGACGGCCACATAGACCGCGCGAAACCCGGCTGCCTCAAGATGGAGCTTTATGGGCCCTGACTGAGCCAGCGCAAAGGAAAATGATCCCGAGACACTCGTACTGGTTTGTCTGCCTCCTACGACCAACACCTTTACGTCCGCGATACCTCGATCGTTTTCGTCAGTGACGAGTCCGGCCACCGTCACCGCTTCGGCCGGAGGTTGGGCCGCGCTAGCGCTGGAAGCCGGGGCTTCACCCAGCGTGATTCCGGCAGCCCGCTCATAGACCTTCCGGCACGTATCACCTGCGGCAGCTTCGGACGTGGCGCTGTAGTTTCTCACTGCATGTTCGACGGTGGAGGCCTCGAGCTTTGCGGTAGCTTCCGCGTCTCCCTGCTTGCCGGTCGCGCTTGCGGCGAGGGCCTTCTTCGCCTCCAAGCTAACTTGACTCAGGCGAGACGCCTCGAGACACAGTAGAAAATTAGCTAGCGCGTCGCTCGCGCACAGTGGCGAGCCGCCCTGGTATGGCACGTGTTGCTGGTGCTCCGGACACGCTGGGGATGGCGGAGGTGGGGCCGTGTGAAAGAACCAAACAAGGCCTCCTATCACTGCCACGCCGAACACCGCTAGCAGCAACCAAAGGATCTTGTTCCATACTGGGAGCCTCCGTCGCCAACGAATGAGTGTATCCACCATCCTACTAGCCTCATCGCGCTCGCTCTGATTCAACGAAGGCCAAAGTCCCTCAAGCGCATTGAGGGATGCCTTGACGAATGAGGACACTTGGCCGATCCCAAACGACCGTCCGTCGCGCTCGCATTCTTGCAGCATCACCTGCGCTCGACCCACAGTCTTGGTGTCGTTGAGCGCGAACGAGCCCTGAATCACGCGCGCCAGCGCGTAAGCTCGATGAGGTTCTTTGTCCTCAAAATCTTCCAAATTAGAGAGCGCGGCAGTCGATGCCGTACCTTGCGCGCGGAACTCAGACGGAAACTGGGCAGCGACTTGTCCGAGGTGCCAATGCAAGTAGTCCGGCTTTACCGTTCGTCCTAGGTACTGCTTTCCGATCACCGGCTGGAGTGCCAGTTGCTTCAATACAGCTCGGCATTGCGAGACGTTCACCCCGCCGAATTCATTCAATGGGAAGTCAGCTTCTGTCTCTGTCAACAGTCGATAGACGGCCGTTGGTATTGCCGGACCGTACCATTCGTCCTTCATATCCTGCGGCTTCGTGACGAACGGTCCAGTGCTTGACCGTTTCACCACTTCCTCGAAAAAAATCTGAAGTTCCTTGCGTAGCCAGTCACGGAGCCCCGACGCGGGGTTGGCTTTCCAGCCAGTATACAGGGCGTCCAACACGTACGACCAATCCCAGAAATCGTCACCGAAGAACGGGACATCCGAGTTGCGTTGATCACGAATGTACTTGACCGTCTCATCGATCAACGGCCGAAGATAGTCTTCGACAGCTGGTTTTCCGGCTGTTCCGTACGACCAACACAAGCGTACTGCATGGGCACAGGTGACGACGCCGTGGTCATCCACCTCCGTGTGGTCGAGCGCAAGGAATTCAATACCATCGAGCAAGCATCGACCTGCGAGTGGACCGGGGCGCTTATCCAAGAATGATGGCTCGTCCGCGAACTCAGCCAATTTTTCGGGTTTGATAGGCATGGATCAGCTTCGCCGCGTCGAGCCATCGAATTGAGGATTCGACCTCGCTACAATTCGCGATGTCACGAAAGGTCCCCGGTCAAGACTCGCTCGATGGTCCGGAGCGCGTCTTCCAGGACGTCCGTGGCTCCGCCGTAACCAAGGCGAAACCAGGGTCTTGCCGCGGCGACTCCGAAGCATCGACCTGGAGCGAGCAACACGCCCGCGGCCAGTAGCTTGTCGAACACCGTTTGCTCCGTAGCCGCGATGTGTACTTCGAGGATGGTGGTCGTACCGGCCTCGCAGGAGCTCAAGCCGACGATCGAAGAGTTGCGTTTCGCCCAGGCGTGAAGGATCTGCCTATTCTTATCGAGGTGAGCGGCTCGACCGAGAGCCGCAAGACGCGGCACCACGCTCGCACCCAGGCCCGCCGCGAAAGCGTTCAGCGATAACGTGGTGTACTGCTGCAGAGTCTTGACTGGGGCCACAAGCTCGCGCGGAGTGACGAGCCAACCGAGTCGAAGTCCCGGCATCCCGAACAGCTTGGACAGCGAGCCAACGGCCAATGCGGTCGCGTCGAGCGGGGATTGAAAGGCCGTGTCCTCCGGGAGCAGGAATACTTCATCAGACAGGAGGTACCGACCGCGATCACGCAACGTCTGGCCGACAGTTGAAAGGAGATCGGGATCGAGAACGGCGCCCGTCGGGTTGTGCGGGCTGTTCACGACCACCACGTCGCACGTTCGGGCGCACTCCAGGAGCCGATCCGTGTCGAGCAACCACCCGTGCTGAGGCCGATAGTAGTACGGTTCGACGCGATGGCCGAGCGCATTGACCACCCCCTCGAACGCCCCGAATGCGGGCCGAGGCACCGCGACCGAGAGCACGCCACCGAGCCGAAATCCGAGCGCGCCGAGTGCGAGAAAGATGGCTTCACCAGCCCCCGAAGTCGGAATCACGACGCTATCCGGGACACGTACTGCGAACCGCGTGAGCACTTGGTTCAGTGGCGCGAGATCCGGGTAACGGAGATCCAACAGATCGAGTTCGCCAGTGGCACCCGCAGCCGGGTCACGGACTTGCGAGAGCTTCCAATACTCGGCGTCGCTCGTAGCGAGGTTCAGGAGGCCCGAGCGGTGCTCGTAGGTCGCGTGAAAATCCTCGAGCAGAAAAGGATCCAATCGCTTCATTGGACTCGCGCTGTAGCGCCTCGAGATCGACCAAAGGCCAGACGATGGAGTCGATTCTCCGGCACCCCGCCCGCGGGCGCCGCGCGCCCGTGCAGCCACGTGCGATCGTGGAGCAAGTAGCCTTGTCCCCTTCTGAGTTTGATCTGAAATTGTCGCGCTTGGAAGGAGCGACCGAGATCGCGCGTCCACGGATGAACCGGTCCATGCAAGAGGTCGTACAGCTCATCGAAGCGGTCCACTTGAACCTCCATTTCGAAGAAGCTCAGAATCTGCCGGCGCTGTTGCTGGCACAGGCTCGCTATGGTGTCCAAGACGCACGCGAGCTCAGAGACAGCGAGGAACACGCTGGCTCCAGAGTGATCTGCCGGCACGTTGTCAAACACGTTGATCAAGAGTTCCGGAATATAGAGATCTGCGTGCAGCGCGAACTCCCCCACGTTTTGCCCGGTTTTTCCGAGTGGGGCGTAGAGTGCAGCGCGAGGGTCCCCTGCTTGTTCCACGAGCGTGCCGCGTAGCAGCGAAAGGAAGGCGCGCAGCTCAAGCGAGTCGAAATATTCATCGAACATGCCATCCAAAAAGACTAGGCCGGACGGGACGTTGAGCGCGTTGATGCGGGCGGCGAGTTCATGTAGTTCCTCACGCAACGGTGTCGAGGAAACACACGCTGGGGACAACGAGTAGCTCCGGTTGTAGTCGTTCAAACCGGCGACTTCAACCAGCGGTGGGTTGGCAAAACGGCGAAGATCCGGCGCCAATCGTCGCAGAAAATCGCGCACTGGATCGGACCAAGTGTACCATTCGGCGATCGTCGGGTGCCTCGTGCTCGGGACACACGCCTTCGTGAACACTCCCCCTGCGCAGAGGCTAGAATTCGACACTGTGGCATTCAACGGAGTCCCGTCCTGCAAAAGTCCGAGTACGGCAGCCACACTAGCTCAGATCGCCCGAAGCTAAAACAGTGGAGTTTAGTGCCCTTTCCTCGATTGGTTTCCAACTCGTGTTCACATTGTGTTCGCGAAGCGGAGGCAAAAAAATGACTATTGGCGTGCGCACAATTCAAAATTCCCGCGCTCGACGTGATGCCGGGCGGCGAGGCTGGGCCGCGCTATTTCACTGCCACGACAAGCCTCGACCGAACGTCCGCGCAGCTCGGCCGAGCTCCTGACGTCCAGGTGCCCCTCAGGCAGTCAGGTGTGGGGGCAGATCGTAACTGCTGCGATCGTCGCGGGTGGGAGCAAGGCGTCATTGGCGCTGTTTCACAACGTGATGGGGCGCTCAGCAACGCGGGGGCGGAGCGGAGGACACTAAGGACGCCCGCGGCGCCTCCCAGTGCGATGCAGACTCCACAAGCACACTATGCCCCCTCGAAATCACGCGAGCCCAATCACCCGCTCGTCGTCAACCAGCAAGCTAGGCTTGCGGCGCAGTCAACGTCAATCGCAAATTATACTGCGGCTTCAGCTCTTCCGATTGCGCACTCGTCTTCGAGACGGCGGTCTTGCCTCGCGGAGATGACAGAAAAGGGAGCAACCTACACAGACGCTGCTACTGTTTGACTGGTACGTTTGGTGCTCTATCGAAGGTCACGTCGGAGCGGAATTTGCCGGGCCAGGATTACCCACAGCTGTCGTCCGAGTCACAGCTTTTGCTCATTGCCGTGGCGACAACGGAGCCCACCTCCGGGCCCTACGGCATGCCGCTTGGACGGTGCAGGCAGATTGCAGAGTTGTCGGAGTCCGCCCTTGCGGCTGTATCTGACGAAATCTCGACCCATAAGCTTGGCGGAGTGCGGATTATCGAGAACGTGGGCGCAGTGGTGGTCTTGAGTGATTTGGGGCGCGCGACCGTGAAACAGTTGGCCGTGGTCGCCCCTGGCGGCACAGTTCAGGAGCTATCCACGAACTTGAGCAAGGAGCAGCGCGCTATTCTCGATGCTGTGGTTACGAGCCATCTTCGAAATCGAAATCCGCCGGCCACAAGTCAGGTTCGTACGCTGACCCGGCGAGCCTTCGATCCTCAACTCACGATTGACGCCGTTAGTCGGGAGCTCGAGCCCCTAATCCGAGATCACCTGATCGCGGGTGCCGGCGTGGACCCCCCTCTCTGGCCGAAGCTGCGCGGCATCCTCGACTCTAGCTGGGGACGGAACGCCCTCGACCTGTTGGAGCACGTCTTTGGCGTCATCGGCGAAGAAGACCCAGGTGCCCCTCAATTCTCCTTCGGGATGCTCCTCAAACACGGCGTTTCGCCAAGACTATTCGAGCTGGCGCGTTTGGTGATCCCCCTGGCCAAGCTCAGTCCGGGTGGCCCGTACGACCACGACGGCGACCAGTGGTGGCCAATGCCGCCAGAACGAGACGTATTGTTGGAACGCGGCTCAGCGCTCCCACATCTCAAAGCGACTCTTGGCGCGGAGCCAACGCCTCCAACACCTACTCCTTCTTCCTCGCACTCTAAGATCGCCGAACGGTTCTCGTTCCCAATAGATCCCAGTTGGTCGTTCACTACCTTTCTGGGCAAACTCTTCGCCTACCACCGGGGCAGCAGCGACCAAAGCGCGCGGGCTCGCCTTGCCGCGCTCAGAGCGTGGTTTAGTATGGCCGGACGCACAGCCGCGCTCGCCGCTATCCAGGCCTTCGAACTGGATGCACGTGAATCGACGGAGGCCGAGATTGCAGAGTCCATCTGGATGTCAGAATCAAGTTATCGCGAATTGAAAGAGTGGGTTGCCTGGCTTCCTGAGGACACCAGAGTGGGATCAGATAGGCCGCCCAAGGTGTTTTTGTCGTATAAATGGGAATCCGACAAGCACGGCGAGTGGGTTTGCAAATTCGCGCAAGACCTGCGCACCAATGGAATCAACGCTGTCCTTGATCGTTGGGAGGTACGTCTCGGCGAGTCGTTTACCGACTACATGCAGCAGCACATCAACGATTCTGACGTCATTTTGTTCATCATCACGCCAGAAGCTGTAGCTGCCGCCGAGGCGCCCAACGGTGAGGGCGGCGCGCTCAAATTTGAGGTTCAAATGATGAATGCCCGCCGTATTGCGGAGGGTACTCGCATCATCGGCGTGTACCGCTCGGGCAATCGGCCGCCGCACTATCTCCGGGATCATCGTTATGCTGACTTTCGAGAGGATGCAAACTACTCGCTGTCGCTGTCGGTACTAGTCGATGATCTCTTAGGTCGCGGCGGTCCACCAACTCTGGGTGGGCGTAGAGAAGTTCCGCCGAGCTCGGACAGATAGTCACGAGCGAGCTGGTTGCCTACTCAGGGCGCATCCCTGCGGCCACTACTCTCGCGGATCTTCCGGCACCGGGGGCTGCGCTCCGTGACAGCGGACGCCGCTGTCCAAGATGACGCGCGCCGCGCCGCCCCTCGGAAGCTCGAGGGCCTGGTTTTCTCGCGAGATTTTTGGGAGAATTGGTCGCGCTGGCACGCGAGCGAACAGCACGACAAAGGCCACTTCCATAGAAGAGCCGTTCTACGAACCACGCCAAGCCGCGTGGCTCTCAGAAAACGCGCATCTCTCAGTGCACTGAAGCTACCGCTGGAAACGGTCTCCCCGGTTTCGCGAACAAATACCCTTGAAGCAGGTCGCAGCCAAGCTCGACCAGAGCGTCCCGCTCCTCGACGCGCTCCACCCCTTCGGCGATGATCTGCTTGCCCATGTCATGGCAGAGATGGACCATCGAGCGGATGATTTTCTGCTTGATCGCGTTCGTGTGGACATCCCGCACGAGCGCCATGTCGAGCTTGACGTGTTCGGGCTCGAGCTGTGTGAAACTGGTCAACCCGGCGTAGCCCGCGCCTAGGTCGTCGAGAGCGATCTGAAAGCCTAGAGCACGCAAGTTCGCGATGCGGTCGGCAACGTTCGATAGGTGGTCGAGCGACATGCGCTCGGTGATCTCTAGAACGACCCGGTGGGCGATCGAGGCGAACGGCGAATCGGGTAGATACAACGTCGAATCGAGCAACTCTTCGGGATGAAGATTGACGAAAAATAACCAGCCGTCCTCGGCACCCTGCACGCTAGCCAGGACGCTGGCGCGAACGGCGCGGCCGACGTCGTGAAGTCGGCCCGCCCGCTGAGCCGCGTCGAGCACGGCACCGGGATGGGGAAACGTCGGCTCCTCGGTGCGCATGAGGGCTTCGTACGCGAAGACGGTTGAATCGGCAGCACGAACGATGGGCTGATAAGCCATCCACAGTGATGACAACGCGCGATCCAACATCGCGTCCACCCCAGCGCGGTCGCCGACTCGGAACCTGCCGCTGCCGAACTCCTCAACGTACTCTCGCTTCGAGCGCGCCATCTGCCCGATACTGACGGCGCGCCCGACGACAGCTCGGAGCTCCACGAGCGGGACTGGCTTGATCAGGTAACGGAACGCGCCGTACTCGACGGCGTCTGTGGCGGTTTTCACCCCGGGGTCTCCGGTAACCAGCACGACCGGAAGGTCGAGGTCATGGTCACGCACTGCTCGAAGGAGCTTGAGCCCGCTGATGCCCGGCATCTGGATATCGCTGACCATCACGTCGAAGGTCTGGGTAGTGAGGGCTGCGAGGGCAGCGTCGCCGTTGTTGCAGGCAACCACGCGGTAGCCCGTTTTCTCCAAGACCCGACGCATTAGGTCCAGCACGCCGGCGTCATCGTCCACGAGGAGGATCTGCCCCATCTCGAGGACGGGTAGGTCCTGAGCAATGCCCATCCGCAAGCGTACCACCGCGACGGCCACTAGCTCGCGCACGGCGACAAACGGGCACAGAAGCGAAACCCGCCACCGTCGCGGCGGACTCCGGCTTGATACATGCTTACACGCGGAACACAGCCTTTTGCGAAGGCCCGGCCTAGGCGTCGACCAAGCGCCGCAGCGAGCTATGCTTAGAGCGACAGGTATCGAGGAAGCTTCACCCGCATCGCTTGCGGGGTAGGGATTTGTATGGCCAGGTTGGTTTCAGTGATCGCTGAGCGAGCAGAGCCGCTTCCAACCGCGCTGGTCGTCGATACGGATCCCTCCTCGCGCGAGTCGCTGTGCAGGCTCTTGGCTGAGTGTCAGATCCGCACTGTGACTGCCCCGAACAGCATCGCCGCGTTCGAGGTGCTGCGCAGTGAAGCCATCGACATTCTGATCTGCGAGGACCTGGGGGGCCTGTACGGGGTCGAAGTGTTGGAGGTGTGTGAGGCGTTGTTCCCGAGTGTCCGTCGCGTCTATCTCGCGAGGAAGGCGCCGCCAGAGCTCCACTGCGAAGCCGTGGTCCGTGGCCACGTCCACGCGACGATCACCCCCTGCATGCACCCTGTCGATCTGCGTAATGTGATTGCGTCGCTGGTCCGTCGCTAGCGAGAGCGGTCCCGGACGGACAGAGGCATCCTGCTTCCCTGGAGCCCTAGAAGCCCGCCTCCACCCCGATGCTGGGCAGCGTGAGCGCACTGCGATCGGTCGTTATCAGGCCGCCATGGACGGGGTTCCAGGCGATGCCGTCGGCTTCTTTGGAGAGCGTGGCATTGAACCACTCGAAGGTGGCGGCGAGCCAGCGACCGGCGCCGAGTTGCCAGCGCTTTTCGAAGCGGAAGTCGAGGCGAAAGAAGCTCGGGTAGCGGCCCGTGGTGGTGTAGGGGCGCGGCGCTAGGGGGTCACCGGGACCGCATTGGGGCGTCGGGCAATCGACCGCATAGCGACGGCCCGACTCGAGCAACGCGCGACCCCCGAATCGAAATCCCGCGCCTAGGTCGTAGCCGAGCACGACGGACAACACGTGCGGTCGGTCGAATTCGGTTTGTAGAGTTTGAGTCAGGTGCGTGTAGGTCGCGCGCGATAGCGTGTACGAGACGAAGCCACCCAGACGCTCGCTGAAGTTCCGGCGTAAGAATAGCTCGAGCCCGTAGGCGCGGCCGGTCACGTCGATGTCGGAAGCTTCGATCCAGGAATGGAACAAGCTCGCTTTGGCGAACATGCTCGAAGGCAACGCAAACTCGACGCCCGAGGTCGCTTGCCATGCTTCTTGTTCTGCCTCTTCGACCCCATTCGGAGCGCGGCCCGGCACCCGCACCGATTGCGTGGGCAATTGATGTGCGACTCCGAACGCCGAGACCCAAGACACGCCTTGCATGACGCGCAACCGTGTGCCCAAACGCGGATCGACGAAAACATGGTTTTTCTCGCGCGAACGCGCCAGATCGACGCGCATGCCAGGCACGACTTCTACGCGCCGGAGCGGGCGATAGATGGCGTCGACGTAGGCCCCCCCGGCGAAGTCGACGCGCACCGGTTGTGCGATGACCTGCGATCCCACGATGTCCGCTTCACGCGTCAGATGGCTCGCGCCGGCATCTGCGCCGCCGCGCACACGCAGCTCCGGGCTCACCCGGTGACTCGCTTCCAGGCGCAAGCGTGCCGAGCTATCGCGCAGCTCGGTGCCCAGGGCGGCATCGCCGTCTTGGCCGTTCTGCACGCGGTCGGTGCCCAGGGTGAGCGCCAAGCGCGCGTGGCTGTGCTCGGTGTCGTGGTCCCAGCGCAGATCGAGGCGATGAAACTGGGTGTCGAACAGCTTGCGATCGAGTCGCTCGTTGGTCAGCCGGTCGAGCGCGCCGAACGCGAAGGCGGAGATGGTGTCGCTTGCGTTCAGGTGATAGGCAATCCGCGCTTGGTAGTCCCAATAGTTGAGTCCGTAGTCGGGCGCGACCAAAGACAATAGGGCTTGGGTGTACCCATAGCGACCGGCGAGCAGTACGCTCCCGCGACCGTTTGCAAACGGTTGTTCGATCATGGCCCCCGCGTCGAAGATGCGGGCCTGAGCTTCGCCGCGCGCCACGCTGCTCGGTGCCATGGTTTCGCCGCTCATCACGGCGCCCGCCACGCGGCCGTACTGCGCCGGGAATGCAGCTGGAAATAGATCCACGCGATCGACCAGCGCGGGTGCAATCACCGAAGGCCCCGCACCGACGTGAAACAAGAGCGGGACGGGGATGCCGTCGATCAAGTAGCCGACGTCGCCCGGAGGAGCGCCGCGCACGTAGAAATAGGGAATGCCGCTGAGCACGGGCGCGACGCCCGGCAGCACTTCCACGACGCGAAATGGGTCGGCGAAGGCGCCGGGGATCAGGCGCGCTTCGCTGCGCGGAATGTGTAGTGAGCCGAGCTCTTGGCGCTCCTCACCGATGACACGGATCTCGGTCGGCGGCGCTGCGATCGGCGGCGCAACGGTCGTGCTTGCGCTGGGCGCATCGCTCTTGGCCGGCTCGCGAGCGACCACCGGCTCACTGAACGACACCTTGGCGGTGATGCGCGCCCGCACCGGAATGCCGTCGCGCGTGGCGGCGGTAAACTGCCAATGCGCGATGGCGACGCGCGCGGCACTCGCGAAGGGCTCCGCGCCGTCACGCAGCACGACGTCGGCGACGCTTCCGTCTTGCGCGATCGTCAGCTCGAGCACGACCTCCGCCGCGCCGTGGGCCCCTGTCGGATACGGAACGGGCTCGGTCGCTACTCGCGTGGGCGGAGTGACCTCGGTTCTCTCGGCGCGCGCTGCCGTCGACCAGGCGCCGCACGCGCAAGCGCACGCCAGCCCCACCAGTATTCGTGCCTTTGCAATTCGTGACTTCACCGAACCGTCGTCCCCTCTGCCACGAGACTACGTGAGCCACTGGCGAGCAGGCATCCCGGCTCGTGCCGCTTTCGGTCCCTCTCGCGCCGCTGTCCCTTTGCCGCTGCTTGTCGCGGATATCCTAACGTGGCAAACGAACGGCAATGACCTGGCATTGGCCTCGCATCCGCGTTCTGCCGGCCTTGCTCATGCTGCTGATTTTCCTCGCCGTCGGGCTCGCGCAGGGGGGCGTGATTCAGTTCTTCCTCACGCACCGAGCACGCGCCGTCGGCATCGAGCCGCTCGTCAACCAGCTCACGGGCGCGCTCGGCGCTTGGATCGCTCTGCCGGTCGTGTGGGTCGTCGCTTGCAACGCACCGCCTCGCAAGGGGCTCTGGCTGCGTCTGGCGGCGCTCCACGTCGGGGGCTACGTTGCCTTCACCGCGGTGCACGTCGCCGCGATCCGCGCGCTCCGCTGGCCACTGTGGAGTGATGGCCCGCTGCGCAGCCGCATCCTGTGGGAGGCGCAGAACGATCTGCTCGTGTACGGGGGGATCGCCGCGCTGCTCACGTTGCTGCGGGTTTGGCAAGAGCGCCACGCGAGTGAGGTCCGAGCGGCCCAGCTCGAGGCTCAGCTCGCGAAGGCGCAACTGGAAGCCCTCTCCGCCCGGCTCGATCCGCATTTCTTGTTCAACGCACTGCACACGGTGGGCGCGGTGATGCACGAAGACATCGCGCGCACCGAGCACCTGCTGAGCAGCCTCGGAGAGATGCTGCGCGCAGTGCTGGCCTCCGGTGAGCCCACGTGGACGATTGAGGAGGAGCGAGCTTACACGGAGCGCTACGTCGAATTCCTCGACGCGCGATTCGGGGACCGCATCGCCGTCGACTGCCACTTCCAGGACGGGCTCGCGCAGGCACGTGTGCCACGCTTTGCCATCCAAGCGCTCGTCGAGAACGCGGCCAAGCACAATCAAGATCGAACGAGCCACCTGCACGTACAGGTGCGCGCGGACGCCGTCGGCGACGAGCTTCGCATCTCCGTCGAAGACGATGGCCGCGGGTTCTCTGCGCGCCAGGCAGCCGACATCGAAAGCCAGGGCGCAGGCGCTCGAGGCCTTGCGCGCCTCCGCCAGACACTCGAGATCCTTCACGGAGCTCGCGGCCGGCTCACGCTGGTCGCGGCGGAGCAGGGCGGCGCACGCGTGTCACTCGCGCTGCCCCGGGTGGTCCAGTGATGCCTTACCGCGTCCTCGTGGTCGAAGACGAGCGGCCGGCTCGCGCCAACATCTTGCGACTACTCGCACCTGAGCAACGCTTCGAGATCGTGGGCGAGGCAGCGGACGGTCTGGAGGCGCTGCGCAAGCTCGAGCTGCTGTGTCCCGACCTGCTGATTCTCGACGTGCAGATCCCGGGCATCAACGGCTTCGAGGTACTCGAGGCGGCCGGCACCGAACGAGACTTTGCCGTCATTTTCTCGACCGCGCACGATGCCTACGCGCTCAGCGCCTTCGACGCGCACGCGGTCGATTACCTGCTCAAGCCCTATGACGGCCCGCGCTTCCGCCGCGCGCTGGAAAAGGCTTGTGCACTGCTCGCGGCACGTCCCCACGCTGGGCCGCCCCTCGCCGAACTGGCACGCCACGTCGCAGGTGAGCGGGTCCGTGAACGCCTCGTCATCAAGACGGAGGACGGCTGGCTCGCGCTCGCCTTCGAGGAGGTCTACCGCATCTCGGCCGCCCGCAAATACGTGGTTGTCTACGCCACTACGGGACAGCACGTGGTGCGCGAGAGCCTGGCCGCGATCGCCACTCGACTCGACCCCGATCGCTTCGTGCGCGTGCATCGTAGCGATATCGTGCGCGTCGACGCCGTCGCCAGCCTCGACCCCGTCGCGCACGGCGACGGCGAGCTCGTACTGCGCGACGGGAGCACCGCCCTCCTCAGCCGCACCTATCGCCGCGAATTCCTAGCGCGGTTCCGGCAG
>OUNO010012404.1_pt1 | contig 14874 bp, 11 predicted proteins | sample 1779811 | NCBI WGS metagenome assembly OUNO01 (sample SAMEA3914804, study PRJEB12502) | metagenome | biome: forest; material: soil | place: Canada | collected 2010-06-25 | depth 0.3 m | reverse complement strand
CGTTTCGCGCCTTCGACCAATCCAATCATTCGATCCAAGAAACTATGACCTGGTTCAGCGGTGATTCGAATCACGACGCGATCACTGATCACGCGGGTTCCCCCCGTCACCGCACTTCGGTCTCCACCCGACTCTCGAATCACAGGCGCGGATTCGCCGGTAATCGCAGATTCATCAACGGTCGCGATCCCTTCAATCACTTCGCCATCAGACGGAATGATGTCGCCAGTCTCGCAAACGACCTGATCGCCCTTTCGGAGGTCGTTGGCGCTCGTCTTTACCTCTAGGCCGTTGCGCAGAAGTCTGGCCTGCGTGTGAGTCCGTGTCTTTTTCAGGCTTTCCGCCTGAGCCTTGCCCCTTCCCTCGGCAATCGCTTCCGAAAAATTGGCGAAAAGCACCGTAAACCAGAGCCAAACCGCGATCTGAGCGTTGAACGAATTGGCTGATCCCGTCAGTAGGTAGCCCGTGACAACCACTGCGCCACCCATAGTGATGAACATCACTGGATTTTTCATCTGGGTGCGTGGGTGAAGCTTAACAAACGAGTCTTTGATCGCTTGAATGAGAATGTTCTTGGAGAAGAGTGCGTTTTTCATAATTAGAATGTCCTTCCTGATTGCATCAGGAAATGCTCGGCGATCGGCCCCAGACAGAGAGAAGGCAAGAATGTCAGACCTCCGACGATGAGAATGACTCCGATCAAAAGTGCGACGAAGAGGGCGCCATTCGTCGTGAATGTTCCAAACCCGGGTGGAGAACGCCTTTTCTGAGCGAGACTTCCAGCAATCGCCAGAACCGGCACCAACACACCGAAACGCCCCAAGAGCATCGCGGCACCAAGCATGAGGTTGTAATAGACTGTGTTTGCATTAAGCCCGGCAAAAGCAGACCCATTATTGTTTGCAGAAGAAGCAAAAGCATAAAGCGCCTCTGAAAAGCCATGGGGCCCTTTACTCGCCAGGCTAGACAGTGCGACCGGTAGAACGACCGAAAGGCCTGTTCCGATCAAAACCGCGGCACTTGGAATCAAGACACCAAGAATCGTCATCTGGATTTCGCGGGCTTCAATCTTTTTCCCTAGGTACTCAGGTGTTCGACCCACCATCAAACCTGCCAAAAAGACGGTCAGAATGACGAAGAGAACCATTCCATAGAGGCCCGACCCCACACCGCCAAAAATGATTTCACCCAACATGATGTTGAACATCGCCACCGCCCCAGCAAGCGGCGAGAGTGAGGAGTGCATCGCGTTCACGGATCCGTTCGAGGCTGCGCTCGTAAACGTGGACCAAAGAATACTGTTCGTCACGCCGAAGCGAGTCTCTTTTCCTTCCATGAGCGCACTCGTTCCAATGGCCGGGTTCTGGGAGTATTCGGCCCACAAGGAAACGCCGAGCCCCATCACCAGGAGCACGAACATGGTCACGAAAAGGACCGTCCCATGTTTACGGTCTTTGACGAGCTCCCCGAATAGAAATACGAATCCTGCCGGAATGAGGAGAATCGAAATCAGCTGAAGCCAATTTGAAAGTGGAGTCGGATTTTCTAGAGGATGCGAGCTGTTGGCGTTGTAGTACCCACCACCGTTCGTTCCCAGCTGCTTGATCGCGACCTGCGATGCCACAGGCCCAAGAGGAATCGTCTGCTTTGCGCCTTCCAGAGTGACGACTTCGGCTGAGGGCGAAATGGTTTGAACCACGCCCTGCCCCGCTAAAAGGACTCCGAGAACCACCGAAAACGGCAACAGAATATAGACCGTCCCCCGCGTGAGATCTTTCCAGAAATTTCCAATCTCACCCGTACTGCTTCTTGAAAAACCTCGGGCCAACGCAACGGCCACTGCCATACCGGTCGCCGCACTCAAAAAATTTTGAACAGTGAGAGCGACCATTTGAACGAGATAGCTCAGGGTCGTTTCACCGGCGTATGACTGCCAATTCGTGTTGGTTACGAAACTGATCGCAGTATTCAGCGCTAAATGCCAGGGGACATTGGGCAGCGATTGCGGATTCAGAGGCAGATGCGCCTGCACCAGCTGGAGGACAAAAGTAAAAACCAGGCCTACGAAATTGAACGCCAGAAGGGCCTTCGTATACTTTTTCCAGTCCATTTCAGTGTCATAGGTCGACCCGATCACGGACTTCGAAAGACGCTCTAACCATGAGAGCGGCAACAACAGGACCTGCCTCTCCCCTTCGTAGACTTTTCGAAAATAGCGTCCTAAGAGCGGCCCTACAAGAATCAACGTAAAAAGACTTAGAATGATTTGAACGAAATCGAAGCGATTCATGAAGCCCTCAAAACTTCTCAGGGTTGAACATCACGTAGACGAGATAGCCCAACGCCAAGACCGATAGAATTCCTGCAACGGCGAAACCCATAAACTGCCTTTCTAAAATGCGAAGGAGATCGAGGAGACGATCACTCCGTCGGTACTCGTCAAGCCGTTGTTCGAAGGAAAAACCGCTTCAGCCGCCCAATAACCGCGAAGCTCATTGCGCCACCATGCGTTCTTGTCCAACACAACGTCGACACCAAGAGCACTTCCCCAGGACCTAAACGGGCTCAGCGTCCCTGTACTGACAACGACTTGCGACGGATCGCTGTAATATTCGACTCGTCCGTTGAGAGAAACGACCGGAGTCAGAGCGCGTTTCGCCATCAGCGTAAAGCCACCCCAGCTGGCTCCCTGAAACCCGATATCCGCTTGCAGCTCGACGGTCCAAAGCGCGTTTGGCGTCCATTTCGCGATCAAGTCGTTGAACTGCCTGAATCCCGATTCCTGTCCGAAAAACGTATTGAGAATCATCACGAACTCAGGCGCGAACCCGTAACTCAGCTGGGTTCCAAGTGCCTTTTGCGTATTGGATTCCGAAATGTTCTGCCAGCCGTTCAGAAGCAGAAGCTGACCGGACAGTCGCTCTGTAAGCTGAGATGAAAGGCGAACTCCCGTCTCATAGTAGGGCGAGTAGTCCGCGACGAGCGATCGGGTATAGAGTAGGTTGTCCTTCGAAATAAAACTTTCCACACCGATGTGCGAAAGCATGATTCCTGCGTCAATCCACGTTTTCTCTCCGAGCCGGTAACCCGCATAGGCTTCCTGAATATTGCGCGACAGGCTCGGACCACTGACTGTTCCGATCGTAGGCTCTCCGGCGTAGTTGTTTTGCACCGATGTTCCCGCTTGAAGAGCGAGCCGACCGTGAACTTTCTCGCGCTCCACTTTGGCTTCGATGAAGGCGAGATTGACATTGAACTCGTTGTCGCGCGCCGGCTGGGTCGTGAATGAACGATCATGAGTGGGTGGATGATCGAAATCGTACGCGTAGTAGGTGTCAACAAAGCCACCAAACGTTACGCCGGGGCTCGAAGTCTCGACTGCATATGCAGACCCGGAAAGCAGTCCGGAGAGGAGAAAGAAAAACAGAAACAGAAACTGAGAACCTGGTCTTGAGTGTCGTTTCATGGCTTGGCCTTCTTCTGCGGCTGGACAGGCTCCGTTAGGCAGGCCTTGAGTTTCGCGAGTGCAGCTTCATGGGAATCGCGCTCTTTAGAACAGATGTCGGCCGGCGGCTCTGACTTTTCTCCATCCGGCTTTTTTCCGGCCTTTTCATAACACTTCTCCAAATCGGAAAGTGATGATCGCGCGCTGCATTCATCGATTTCGCAAGCCGCGCGGTACGGTCCCGAAGCAAGTACGACATTGATGCTCAGCAAAATGCTCTTCCACATGTGGCCAGTTTGGAGAAACCGACATAAAGAATGTATAAATACTCAACTAGATCAGTAAAGCCTGTGATTCCAAGGTAGTCGCTCGCTCATAACAACCGCTGAATTCATTTATTCCCGGAATTCATTCGTTGATATCCCCCTTCAGCGGATTGAATCGGCGGGGGTTCGATTTCAAACTGATGAAATGAAAAAGATGATTGGGTTCGTGGCGTTGGTCTTGGTACCTACTACTGCGCTTGCATGGGAAGGCGTGGAGGAAATGGAAAATCAGCTCTCTGATTTCGTGAACCGCACGGTCACCGTTTCCAATAAACAGGAACAAAAGGCATCCGACACTCCCGGTATCGTCACCATCTATAAGCAGCGCGACATTGAAAACCTCGGCTACTACACCCTGGCCGAGCTCGCGAAAATCACACCGGGCTTCAATTCCATCGTCAGTTACGGTGAAGCCAACTTCATCGTCCGGGGTCAGAAATCTGGCGGCTTCGACAATAACAAAGTGCTCATTTTGATCGACGGCATTCCGATGAACCATCTGCGCAATTACCGCGGAATGATGGAACAGGAGCTCGTTCTCTGGGGCATTGATCGCGTCGAGTTCATGCGCGGCCCAGGTTCATCCCTCTACGGATCTTCAGCTTTCTACGGCGTGATCAGCATCGTGACGAGGAAGGCCGCAGAAGTGGGCACTTTCTCGCAAAACAAATTCGGCGTAGGCAGCCAAAACGGCCGTCAGCTCCTCTCTGCGATTCAGAACAAGGGCGAGTCGACGAGCTTTAAAATAACCTTGGGCTACACCCAGCATGAAGCCGACGTTCGGTTCGCCGGGAATGACGGCGGTTCCCCTTCAACTCCTTCTGTCACCCCAAACACTTCGAACTCGAACAAACGCAGCTGGGATGACCACAAATTCTTGTCCCTCAATGTTTCGGGCCGCGTCGACAAAGGCGTGCTTGAAGGTGTTGAACCTTTTTTCTTCTACGAAGGAAAGTCCGGCGGAATGCGCGAGTACTACTGGGGCATCAATGGCTCGCCATTCAACTATCCTTACGACTGGATGGAATGGGAAAACATCGCAACGGGCGTGAAGTATCACCGCTCGCTCAGCGAACGCTGGTCGATCGACAGCTGGGCCAAATATGGCACCTCGACTGAACACACGTACAACCAGAACGCAGTAACTCCAGCCACTCCTCAGAGCGGCTTCAATTATAGCGCCTATGATTTGAAGTTTGAGAACATCGCAGCACTCGTCGAAGCGAGTTACAAAACGACCTTCAACAGCAACGTCACCGTAGGCACTCAGGTCGATGAACGCCGCCAGCGCGGCGGCGACGCCGGATCTTGGGAAGCAGCCGGGAACAACTACACCAACAACGGTTACACCTCACAGAGTGCAGTGTTTTCGACTTACGGCTTCTATGGTCAGTATCAGCAGGACGTGCAGGGCTTCTTGGCTGGAACTCAGTTCACCGCTGGTGCCCGCTATGACATTGGTACCAATGGATCGTTCAACTTCTCGCAGTTCTCGCCACGCCTCGCGGCAGTACAGCGCTTGAACGACTCTTTGAACCTCAAGCTCTTGTACGGACGTGCCATGCGTGCCCCTGACATGAAGTCAGTTCTTCAGAATGAACAGGCCCAGGTGGAACACCCGGCTGTGATTTATCCTCGGTCTTACAATCCTGAAGCAATTACGACTTACGAAGCAGGATTGGTTTGGACCCGTCCTCGCTATCAGGCTTCGATTACCGCCTTCAAGAACGTCACTAAAGATGCACTTGATCGCGTTACGCTCGTAGACGGCGTCACTAACTTCGGCTACACGGCCAACTCGAGCGGCGTTACGACTGCATACGGCCTCGAAATGGACTTCCGCTCCTTCATGACCTCAGACAGCGAACTTTTCGGTAACTACTCGATTGCTCGCGCTCTACTTGAAAAAGACGGACAGCACTCGGAGCTCGTCGATGTTCCTGTCATGAACGCCAACCTGGGCGGGTCTTACACTTTCCGCGTACCGTTCGAACTTCGTACGGTTGCGGTTGCCCGCTGGGTCAGTGACTACCGTGCTGGAACTGCTGTTGTTCGCCCAAGTGGTTCGACTCTGGTGGATCTTAACTTCATCGCACCGACCTTCAAAGGTCAGCAGATCGAGTTTCAAGTGGAGAACGTCGGCAATGCAAACGTCATGTACCCATTGGGTGGACTTCCTGCATCGCCGCAGCCAGGACGTACTTTTATGGCACGTTACGGTTTGAACTTCTAAGAGAGAAGCTCGGGACCCTTAGCCAGCGACGGTCACTTCCACGCGACGGTTTTCAGCCCGGCCTGCAGACGTGCCGTTGCTTGCGATCGGACTCTGGTCACCCTTTGGTGCCAACGTAATCTGATCCGCTTTGACGCCGTTGGCGACCAAGATATCGCTGACGGCCTTTGCGCGGTTTTGAGACAACGTCATGTTCTGTTTTTCTGAGCCCGTGTTGTCAGAGAATCCGCCGAGGATAAATCTCTGGTCAGGTGACTGAGCGGCCATCTTTCCGAACTCAGCGACTTGGGTCTGAGCTTCGGGAGAAAGCTGCGCGCTCCCAACCGCAAAATGCAGACTTCCTTTCATCTCGTTCGCTTTGCTCTGGAGCGACGCTGCCGCTTCTTTCGCTGCGGCTTCTTTAGCTGCAGTATCGTCGGCCACGACAGTAGTCGTTTCCGTCACTGCGGTCTCTTTAGCCATGCTCGTATCGGGTTTACGCGAGTAGATACATCCACCCAGCGACGCTCCGAAGACGAGAACCATTCCCAAACCAACGCCTTTTCGTGACTTCATGTCTGCCAAAACCAGCAACAGACGTACCAAGCAGCACCGGTCGGCTGCAAACCGGCTAGCAGCTTAAGGAAAAGGCTAAGACTTCCGAAAAGCCAAGCGAGGAGGTCCGAAGTGCGTCACAGCCGAATTCAACTACTTGTTCTACTGCCGGTCGCTCTTATGGCCGCCGTAAACGGAACGACGACTGCTTCGGATACGAAGTTTGATGTCGCTCGCCCAATGACTTTGAGTCAGCGAATTGATTTTTGGAGCGGGGAGCTGATCATCTCTCGAACTATCTTAGATGAGATAGCGAACAGCGTTCCCGCACCCGAGAATCACGACAGCGAGAAGTGGATCGAGCCTCGCTTCAATTGCACCCTTTTCGTCGAAACAGTTCTCAGTCTGGCGCGGTCGAACCAAGCGAACCGGTTTTACACGGAGCTTGCGAAGATTCGCTATCAAGGACCGCCCACTTTTTTGAATCGTAATCATTTTACCGAGGCCGATTGGATTCCTAAAAATGCGGAAGCAGGCATTCTTAGAGACATCACTCAAGCCCTGGCCCTCAAGACCCAGGTTTCTTTGAGCAAGGTTCATAAACGCATCGACCGCCCGGGGTGGCTCAAACATCATCCTCAGAAACACCGAGCGATCGCGGCAGCAGTCTCTGATTCCAGCGGCCGATGGGAAACGGCGCCCGAGATCCTTTTGAACTACATTTCAATCGGCGAGCTTCGAAAAATGGCTCGGCTCATTCCAACCGGCACGGTCGCAAACCTCGTTCGAGGCGATCACCCTGCACATCCAACGGTCGTCACTCATCAGGGCTTCATTATACAGAAGTCCGATGGCGCCTACTTCAGGCACTCAACACGACAAGGTATCCTAAAGACCGTGCGCTTGATCCCATATCTCGTGTCGATCGACCATGACCGGTTTACTGACTGGCCGGTACTCGGGCTCAATCTACTCGAACCGCTCGCTGTTCAACAGACTCAGCCCTGACGAGAAACGATGTGCTTTCGCTTCTTCCGTTTTGAGTGAGACGAAATCTTTCTGACCGGCGCCTTTGATGGCGCTGAAACCACCCTGCGCGGAGCCGCACGAGTCAAGCGAACGCGGTCGCTATCAGGCAGTATTTTCATCGGGTCGAGCGCAAGCACGCCGTAGCGAACTTCAAAGTGGAGATGCGGGCCACTCGAGCGTCCGGTGTTTCCGGAAACTGCGATTTTTTGTCCTTGGTAAACTTGCTCGCCTACACGAACGCGAAGCTCCGAGTTGTGCGCATAGACCGAGGCCAAGCCACCAGCGTGTCGAATGACAATGAGCCTGCCGTATCCAGAAATCTTTTCGCCCGAATAGATGACCTTACCGGCATCAACGGCGTAGACGTTGGTGCCCTTCGCGGCGCGAAGATCAATCCCTTCGTGAAAGTCTTTTCCCCGGTGACCAAAGGTCGAAGTCACTTGGACCTGATCGAGTGGCCACTGCCATTTTGCGAGAAGTGGGCGAAGCTTACGAACCGCGACTTCAGAACTCCGTGCATCTGCAGCCGATGGGGCCTGGCCAGTAACTTCAGCCTGCTTTACGGCTTCAGTAGCAGTTTGATTGGCCTGACGTCTCGCAGCGGAAGATGGAGTCGAAGCCACGCTGCGCGACGGAACTTTTCCTTCGAAAACGCCACGACGCGCCGAATGAGATCTTGGAACTGAAGCGCAGGCGCTGAGTGACGCCGCAAGCAAAACGACTCCGATGAAGAGCCCACGAGCAGGCTTGTCACCTGCTCGACTCCTCATTCGTTCTTTTTTCGACTGCGGCCATCCTAGCCTGTTTAAGTTCATCCTCTACTCCGCTTTGAAATCCTTCCTGAGCTTCGACAGAAAGGTTGTATCGGTGCAATCGAGTCGAAGAGGAGTCAATGATGCGTAGCCTGACTCAACCGCCACACAGTCGGTTTCAGGTTCTTTGTGGAAGCCTTTGTACTTACCCCCCACCCAGAAATAATCTTTTCCGCGGTGATCTTTCCGCCGCAGAATGTTGCCGCTGTAATAGCGAAAACCTTGCCGAGCGGGATCGATGCCTTTGATTTTTCCCAAAGCAACATCCGGAACGTTGAGATTCAGCATCGTATGCTTGGGGATCTCTTTAAGATCGAGGTCTTTGAGTAGCTTCACCGCGACTTTTGCCGCAGTCGAATAGTGCAGCTCGTCTTCGGAAAGCCCCTTCGTGAAGTCGACCGCGAGACTTACTGCCATGGCGGGAATACCCAAAATGCACGCTTCGCGCGCCGCCGAAACGGTTCCCGAGTAATAGACATCCTGCCCCAGATTCGCGCCACGATTGATTCCCGAAACGACAAGATCAGGGGTGTCGCCGATCACCTGCCGAATGCCGATGTAGACGCAGTCGGCCGGACTTCCACTCACGCCATAAAATCCGTGAGGAGTCGCGATCAAGCGAAGCGGCTTATGCAGAGTAAGCGAATGCCCCGTCGTGCTTTTTTCTTCGAGTGGCGCAACCACCCAAACTTTTCCGAGCTTCTTGAGCTCGTCGTACATAGCCCGCAGGCCGGGAGCGTGGACACCATCGTCGTTTGAGAGAAGAATTTTCATTTTGATTTGGTCGTATTTTAAACGCGCTCACCGAGGCTTCCACTTCACCCCAGTCTTTCCATTCTAAGCACTTTATCGAGATGCGCACGTGTTGGTTGAATGACGCCAGGATGTTGACAGCCCGATGTACTTTCGCCAGCTCTTGCCTCGGGACATGAGTATCTCCCGGTTCAATAGCGAACGTGTAGACAAGCCGGTTTATCTCCCTAAGAATAGTGCGAGGGAGAGACAATAAAATGAAATCCGTAGGACTTTTCAGCGCCTTAGCGCTCGCACTCAGTTTCGTCACCACCAGCGCATTCGCGCAGTTCCCCGTTCAGCAGTACTTTTGCGAACTCCAAGGTTGCGCGAAAGGCGACTTCGGATTTTTCGCCCAAGGTCGCAATGCGGAAGAAGCCGTAAAGGTCTGCAAAGAGCGCCTTGTCCAAATCTCCAGCGGAAAACAGCTGAAGGGCCTCGTGGCTCAAGGCCCGGGTACCAAAACGGAAAAAAAGATACTCGTCGAAAACTCACAAGAGCAGACAAAAGGCTGCCAGGTTAAAGGAGCAGAAATCTTTTCGAATGAAAAGCATTCTGGAAAACTGGGCTTCGGCGGCATTCTTTCGCAGGGAAAAACCTACCTTTGCTCACTTGTCAGCTGCACCTTAAATGATACCAACAGCAATGGCATCTGGGCTCACGCCAGAACTCCCCAAGAAGCGAAAAAAGTCTGCGGTGAACGTCTTCGTGACTTCAAATCGGGAGCAACCTCCGGATTTTTCGGAATGTTCGGCAAACCTCAGCAAACCAAAACTGAAAAGCGAATCTTGAAGCAAGTCTACGGCGCCAATTACAAAGGCTGCAAAATCGGCGACGTCGCTGAGGGCACCGGCGGCTTGATGTTCAACGCCGGCGGATATTAATCCCAAACAACGCGTTTCAAAAAAAGGGCCGGTTCGCGTTGAGCGAACCGGCCCTTTTTTTATTCCCCAAGCTGAAGCGGGATACCCTGCGCCATCCATTGGCGTGCGTCTTCTTCCCCGTCTTTTAAATTATTTTCTCTCCGGCGAGTTCCTCGAAGAGGATGTCTGAGCCGGCAGAGAAAATAATTTAAAAGACAGGGAAGAAGGCGCTGACAAATCAGCGAAGCAGGATATCCCGCTTCATCGCTTCCTTCTCGATGTCTTTATTCCGCGCCTCGCCCTCAGGCGTGTTCACGCTCGTGTACACACAACGAACTCCCTGCGCTTCCAAACGGCCCGTCGCCGCGACCAAAATCGAGTGACCGAGAATCGTTGAACCCAAAGTCGAAACCGGACCGGCCCACATATCGTCAGACAATTTCACCAAGGCGTCGCCCGTGCGGCCGCCGAGATCGACTGTCTCGTCGCAGACTTCAAATAGGCGCTTGCCACTTGGGTGGCGAGACTTCACAGAGCTGCTATGCGCTTTGCTCGTGAACGCGACAGTATAAAGTCCGCGTTCTTTTGCCTGAAGCGCAAGATCCACCACGGCGCCATTAATACCACTCTGAGAAGCGATCCAAAGCATCTCGCCCGGCATAGGCTCAACACGGTTCAAAACCGTCGTCGCGACGCCCGGCGTACGCTCCAAAACACGAACGACCGGCGGGCCCGCGGTCGGAAGAAGGTAATCAGCGACCAGCGGAATCACGAACGAAGCCCCACCGGCACGGTGATACATTTCCATTGGAAATAGTGCGGCGTGGCCGCTACCGAAAATCAGAAGACTTTTGCCTGACTTCACATCGGCACAGAGCCGGGTCACGATGCGCTCCATGACGTCATGATTGGCATCGACGATCGACTTCAAATGCGGAAGCGCGGCTTCAGAGTACTGCGTAACGGAAGTAGACACGATGGTAAGCTCCTGTAAATTTTACTGCGTCGCAGGCAATTGATTGCCAGTGGAATAGCCGCTGCCGGCCAGATTCAAAAGCAAGTCGATGGTCGGGTTAATACAAGTCCCGCTCGGCGTCACGCCCTGACATGGAAACTGTCGCACACCTAAATCCAAACGCCAACACTGCGAAGGACTTTGGAACCGAAGGGCGAGCCCCGTTTCGAACATCTTTTTAGTCACGAAGTCGTAAGAGAAGTACCCGCTAGGCAGGAAGTAATCCGAAATCGAATAGGCCGCAGACGCGCGCAAGTTGGACGTCGGGTTCTGGGTACTGAAGTTGTACGCGTACCCAAGCGAAATGCTGCGATCGAACTCGTAAACCCGGCGAGTCACACCTTTTCGTAGAACGTAGGTCGCCGAAGTCGTCACGACGTTTCGCGAACGATCTGGAGCAAGATACGGATAGTAGTAGTAATCCGTCGAAGTCGAAAGCTGATTGGCCGAAGTTAGCAATGAAGCAAAGAGGCGGCTAAACGGATGCCCGGAACCTCCGTTATCCTTATTCAACGCACGGAAGTCAAAAGTCTGCCCAGCACGGAACTCGAGCGGATGGTCGTAAGTCGGATTCAGCGCGTCGATTTTACCACGACGACGGATGAGCTGCGTGGTCGCGCCGTAGGTCAACGAGTTGCCGAGAGGAATGAAATAGTTGGTCGTGGTGAGGGTCGAATCGCGTGGAACGATGTCCAAGTCGTCGAAGTTCAATCCTGTGTAAGACTTCGTGCGGGCGTAATCCATTTGCCGAATGAAAGGATGACTCTGGTCTTCGTTGACGAACGGAATGAGCGAATACGAAAGAATCGGCCGAATCAGATGCTTCATCTTCGGAGTATTCGGATCATCGAGATCGTAGATTTTTTCTAGCTGCGTACTCAGATCCGCCCGCAGCAGTAAATAACCGCGGGTCAGGTTCGGCACCACATTGTGAAACGAATAAAAATAGCCCCGATACTCGGCCGACGGGACCAACGACATCCGGTCAAACGGACGAAGCGTCGTATAGACCGTCGGAGTAAATGCCAGGCGTGTTGCCTTACGAAGAGGGTCTTTTCCTTCTTGTGGAACCAGATGGTCAGGAGGAAGCGAAGGATCGTTGGGCGGCGGCAAAAGATCGTACGGCCCCGCCGCACGCGAGAAGTTCGAAACCTGAAACGTCAGACCCGCTGCGACGCTTGAGCCAAAGAGAAACTGATCTTTCGTGGTCAGAACCCCAGTCGGAAAAAGCTGAACAGTGCTTGGGTCGAAGTCGATCGCGGAACGAGCCTTCGTGTCGGCATTCGTATTATCGAAATACAGCAAGTTTCGAAACCGTCTGCCCGCGATATAGGCGCTGTAATTGTCCGTGTGCTTGGAGAAAATCAAATCCGAAGCGAGAACTGATTCACCACGGCCCGGAATATCCCCGATGAACACTGGGTACCGATTGTCGCTCGCTTCAAGGATCTTCAGCTTCTGGTCGATTCCGCCTGGAAGCTCCTGAATCTGCTGAATATCGAGCGCCCATCTGCGGCGCGAATTCGCGTAAATTGAATCCGGCCCCTGGCCGATTTCGCGCAAAAAAGTCGCGTCGTTTAGAAAGAAGAAGTGGCCTGTGCCGCCACTTCGACCACTCAGCAAGTAACGGCCCTCAATCTCGGCGCGCTCTCCCCTGCCCCCGTATTCACCCACTGCAACCGTGGCGTCCGAATTATCGTTGATCGCCCAGAAGAACGGGATCGAGTAGGTAAACCCGCCGTTGAAGAAACCAATTCGGGGAAAGAGAAGGCCCGACTGGCGCGACTTCTTCACGGGAATTACGAGGTAAGGCAGCCAGAAAAACGGCGCGTCCTTCACCTTGGTGGTCACGTTCTTCATGTATGCGTAACCATCGAACTCCATGTCGATGTCGTCAGCCGTGATCATCCAGCTCTGTGGGCAATCCAGACAGGTCGTGTAGCTTCCCGAAATCGTCTGAAAGCGATTGTCGCTGAGCTTAATGATGCGCTTACCGGTAAGTGCAAAGCGATCATTCGTCACCCTGCCGCCGATGATGACGCCGGTTCGCGTCTGGAGATTGAAATGCATCTCGTCGGCGTAAATCACCGTATCGATGGCGTTGTAAACGCAATTTCCCCAAGCATCGAGAAGATGATCGGCCTGACGAAGCTCGACGCGGTCAGCGGTAATCGTTTCGCCCGGCTGACTCACCACCGCGTGCCCGATCAACGTGACTTGATTGTTCTTACGGTCCCAGACGGTCTTATCCGCTGAGGTGTGCATGGGCGACTTATCGGACGGAGTTCCGCCCTTGGCCCAAACATTCGAAGTCGAGTGAGCCAGGAGAATCAGAAAAGGGAGTAAAACGCCTAAGGAGAAAGAGAATCGGGAAAACGACAAGTACGATGACCTAAGCGCCACATCCAAGTGCGCAGTTCGGCCGCTAAATCCTTGCGTGCCACGATGCGATCTATGAATCCATGCTTCAGAAGAAATTCGCTGCGCTGAAAACCCGCAGGCAGAGTCTGACGAATGGTCTGTTCGATCACTCGTGGCCCTGCGAAACCGATCAATGCGTTTGGCTCGGCCAAAATCACATCGCCCAGCATTGCAAACGAAGCCGCAACCCCACCGGTGGTCGGGTCAGCTAGAACGGAGATGTAAGGAATTCCCTGCTCGCGGAGGCGCTGAATCAGCGCAGAAGTCTTTGCCATCTGCATCAGCGACAAGATGCCTTCTTGCATCCTTGCGCCGCCACTGGAAGAAACCACGACCGCTGGAAGACGCTCGGAGAGGGCATGCTCGAGGACCAGCGAGACTTTCTCGCCGACGACCACGCCCATGCTTCCACCCATGAATTTAAATTCGAATACACCCAAGTGATACGGAAGTCCCTGAAGTGTCGCTCGTCCGGACACAAACGCATCGCGCAGACCTGTGCCGGCAGCGGCGGAACGAAGACGATCACGATACGGCTTCCGATCATCGAACTCGAGCGGATCGGTCGAAACCAATTCTTCGCCGTATTCTTCGAAGCTATTCTTATCGCTCAGCATGCGAATGCGATCCGCAGCCGACATGCGCATGTGGAATTGGCAATCCGGGCAAACTTGCAGATTTTCTTTCAGTACTTTGGACTGAAGAATATCGCCGCATTGCGAGCATTTAACCCAAAGTCCTTCGGGGACTTTCGATTTCGGTGCCTGGGAAGCTTTGCCAGATTTATCGGGCTCGGAAACCTGCGTCTTAATGCGCGGCGTCTTTAGGTCATCAAACCATGCCATAGGGTGGCATGGACACTAACAGGGAGCCCCACCGGATTCAACCCGGCGACGAAGGCATCGACCACATCTGGGTCGAATTGAGTGCCGCGGTGCTGCATAATTTCCTGAGCCGCTAGGGCTTCCGAAACGGCAGCTCGATAAGGGCGCCCGTGAACCATGGCATCAAACGCGTCCGCAACGGCAATCACCCGAGCCAAGAGTGGCGTTTCGGCCCCCTTCAAACGGCGCGGGTAGCCGGCTCCGTCCCAACGCTCGTGATGAGCGTGAACGATCTCTGCGACCCCAGGCAGCTCCTCGAATCCACGCAGAAGACGAAATCCGATTTCGGCGTGAGCCCGCATCTGTTCCCACTGGCCCTGATTCAGAGCCTGAGAGGACTTTAATATTGCGTCGTCGACCCCAAGCTTGCCGATGTCATGGAGGAGTGCCGAGAGCTCGAGCAGTGCCAGCTCGGCGTCGGACAAGGAAAGGTGCTTTCCGATCCGCAAACAGACTTCCGCGACCCGGCTATGATGCTTGGCCGTCGCGAGGTCTTTACGGACCATGGCGCGTTCCCTGT
>OUNO010616031.1_pt1 | contig 14888 bp, 8 predicted proteins | sample 1779811 | NCBI WGS metagenome assembly OUNO01 (sample SAMEA3914804, study PRJEB12502) | metagenome | biome: forest; material: soil | place: Canada | collected 2010-06-25 | depth 0.3 m | reverse complement strand
CGTGGCGGCGGCGCCGCCGCAGGCTACGGGCAAGCCCCGTCATGATCGCCGAGCTGGGCGCCTTTGCCCTGGTCTTGGCCTTCTGTCTGTCACTCGCCCAGGCGGGACTGTCGTTTGTCGGCCGCGCGCGCCGCAGCGACAGCTTGGCCGGTTGCGGCGAGGGAGCGGCGCTGGCCGCTTTCGCAGCGGTCGCCATCGGCTTCGGCGCCCTGATCTGGGCCTTCGTCACCTCTGACTTCTCGGTGGTCAACGTGGCCGAGAACTCGCACACCGAAAAACCGCTGATCTATAAGATCGCCGGCGCCTGGGGGAGCCACGAGGGCTCCATTCTCCTCTGGTGCTTCGCTCTCACCGCCTACGGCGCTGTCCTGGCGTCCGCGCGCGGGTTGCCGTGGGGCCTGAAGACGGTGGCGGTTGCCGTTCAAGGGAGTCTCGGGGCGCTGTTCATCGGGTACATGGTGTTCGCATCCAACCCCCTGCTAAGGCTGGCGAACCCTCCCGTGGAGGGGCGCTCCCTAAACCCGCTCTTGCAGGATCCGGCGCTGGCGGCCCACCCGCCGATTCTCTACGCCGGATATGTCGGCCTCTCGGTGGTGTTCTCCCTCGCCTTGGCGGCGTTGATCGAGGGCCGGGTGGACGCCGCCTGGGCGCGCTGGGTCAGGCCATGGACCCTGGCCGCCTGGAGCCTGCTCACCGTCGGCATCACGCTCGGCTCGTACTGGGCCTATTACGAGCTGGGCTGGGGCGGCTGGTGGTTTTGGGATCCGGTGGAGAACGCCAGCCTGATGCCATGGCTGATGGCCACGGCGCTGCTGCATTCCGCTGTGGTGACCGAGAAACGCGCGGCGCTGGCCTCGTGGACGGCGTTCCTGGCCATCAGCGCTTTCACGCTTTCCATGCTGGGCGCTTTCCTGGTGCGCTCGGGCGTGCTGACATCGGTGCACGCCTTCGCCGTGGACCCGAGACGCGGCGTGATCCTGCTGGGCGTGCTGGGCTTGGCGGCCGGCGCCGGCTTCGGATTGTTCGCCTGGCGCGCGCCTCTGTTGAAAGACAGATCCGTGTTCGCCCCGATCAGCCGCGAGAGCGCCCTGGTCGTGAACAATATCGTCTTGGCGGCGGTGACCAGCGCCGTGCTGACCGGCACCCTGTGGCCGCTGATCCTGGAGGCTTTCGGCCGCCAGGGCGGCGTGGGCGCGCCTTACTACAATCTCGTGATCGGCCCGCTCATGGCCGTGGCCTTCGTCGTCCTGCCGGCAGGCCCGTTGCTGGCTTGGAAACGGGGCGATGCCTTGGCCGTGCTGCAGAGGCTCGGGCTCGCCGGCGCGGCGGCCCTGGCGGCCGCCCTGCTGATGGTGGCGTTGGTCAGTCCGCGCCGGGCGGTGGCGATCGTGGGCGTAAGTCTTGGGGCTTGGCTCGTGGCCGGAGCGCTCCAGGAGGCGGGCGGCCGCGTTCGCCTCGCCCGCGTTCCGCTCGACGAGAGCCTGCGGCGATTGACCGCCCTGCCGCGCGGTTCATGGGGCATGACCCTGGCTCACCTCGGCCTCGGCCTGTTTGTGATGGGCGCGGCGTTCGAGACCGGATGGAGGGTGGAATCCGCCAACGTGCTCGCTCCGGGCGGGACCCTGGCTCTCGGCGCCTATCACCTGAAGCTCGAAGATGTCACGGAGGGTCCGGGCCCGAACTACGATGCCGAGAGGGCCAGGATCGCGGTTACCGATGCCGCGGGACGACAGGTTTGCCTGGCGCGGCCAGAGCGGCGAACCTATGACCTCGGCGGCCAGACCACCTCCCAGGTGGCGCTGTGCCCAAAGGGGTTGGATGACATCTACGTTGTCATCGGCGAGCGGCGAATGGCCGGGTCCCGCTCGGTGTGGCTAGTCAGGAGTTACATCAATCCCTGGATCCGACTGATTTTTCTGGGGCCCGTGCTGATGGCGGTCGGCGGGGCCCTGTCACTCTCGGATCGGCGCCTGCGCATTACGCAAGGGCGGCGGCGAATCGCCGCCGGGCCCAAGCTGGTGGCGGCCGAATGAGACCAAGACACTGGGCGGCCGTGTTCGGAGCGATCATGTGCCTGGCGGCGGCGGCCGATCCGTCCGAACGTCTGACCGACCCGGCCAGGGAGGCGCGGGCGCGAGCGCTGTTCCGGGAGACGCGATGCCTGGTCTGCCAGGGCGAGTCGATCGACGATTCCGACGCTCCCCTGGCGGCCGATCTGCGAGGTGCGATCCGCGACCGCCTGGCTGCCGGCGCAAGCAATGGCCAGGTGCGCGCCTTCCTGGCGGCGCGCTATGGCGACTTCGTCCTCTTTCGGCCGACGATGAGCTGGACAAACGCCTTCCTTTGGTCGGGACCGTTCGTGGTCGCCCTGGTCGGTGTTGTCCTGCTGGTGGCCCGCCAGCGCGCGCGAACCGCGGCCGAACCTGAACTTAGCCTCGAAGAGGAGACCCGCATCGCCGCGCTCGAGGCCTCTGCCGACACTGTGGCGCCCAAATTGGGTTCCAAGAAAGCCCGTGGACTAACCGAAAGGTAACTTGAGAGTCCTCGCGCATCTTGACATGCGATACTAAATGACAAGTCCCCGTCGTGTGCGTCGCGTCGCCGGGGACATTGAGGGAACTGCATATGGCCGTCACGAGATCACATGTCGTCATTGGCGCCCTGGCCGGCGCCGGCATCGCCGCGGCCGCCATGGCCGGCGCGGGATTGCATCCGTCAGCTCTAGCCCTCCAGGGAGGTCAGCTGATCAGAGCCTCGACCCTGCCGGCCCTGCCAGCGGTGCCGGGCGCTCCGCTATCGTTCGCGGACATCTTCGAGCGCGTCTCGCCGGCGGTCGTGTCGATTGACGTCACCACCCACGCCCCGGTTACCGCTCTGCGCGGAATTCCAGGCTTCGAGAATTTCCCGTTCGACATCGTCCCCCGCGGCGGCCAGGGCCAGGGCGGCCAGGGCGGCGAAGCCCAACCGGCCCCGAAACAAATGTCGGCAGGATCGGGATTTTTCGTTTCGTCTGACGGCTACATCGTCACCAACAATCACGTGGTCGACCACGCCGAAGACATCAAGGTCGTGCTCAAGGATGGGCAGGAGCTCAGAGGCGTGGTGGTGGGTCGCGACGACGCCACCGATCTGGCGGTGATCAAGGTCGAGGGCCACAACTACCCGTATGTAGATTTTGAGAATTCATCCAAACCGCGGGTCGGCGACTGGGTGTTGGCGGTCGGCAATCCGTTCAGTCTCGGAAACTCAGCCACCGCCGGCATCGTGTCGGCCTATAATCGGGACCTCGGCGAGAACTTCGTCGACTACATCCAGATCGACGCCCCGATCAACCGGGGCAATTCTGGCGGTCCGACTTTCGACACCTATGGCCGGGTGATCGGCGTGAATACAGCGATCTTCTCTCCGTCAGGCGGATCGGTCGGCATCGGTTTTGACATCCCCGCCGACGTCGCCGCCTCTGTGACCAAGCAGCTCATCTCCACCGGTAAGATCCAGCGCGGCTATATCGGCGCCACGATCCAACCTCTGAGCACCGAGATGGCCGATTCATTCGGTCTTGGCGGCCGAAAAGGGGCCGTAGTGGCCGACGTCGTGCCCAATGGTCCGGCGCAAAAGGCCGGCGTGCAATCCGGCGATGTCGTGGTCGGCGTCAACGGCCACCCGATCAGCAGCTACACTGAAATGACGCGCGAAGTGGCCAAGGTTCCGGCTGGCGAGGTCGCTCGGCTGGATGTCATCCGCGGCGGCAAGGAGCGCTCGATCGACGTTCATACGGCCCTGCGCCCGTCGGAGTCGCAGTTGGCCCAAAGTGGCGGGCCTAATGACGACCAAGGGGTAGGGCCCGCGACCGCCAGGCCGGTCCCCGGCGCGGCGATCCTCGGGATGAACCTCGCCCCGGTAAGTCCGACGTCGCGGCAGGAATTCAATCTCGCCCTCAATGCCCGTGGCGTGGTGGTCGAGAGCGTGAAGGGTTCGTCCGACGCCAGTGACAAGGGTCTCCAGCGTGGAGATGTGATCATTCGCGCGGGCGATCGTGAGGTGGCTGGCACCGGCGACGTGTCCGCGGCGGTCACGGATTGGAAGCGGCAGGGCCGCAAGGAGATTCCGCTCGCCATCACCCGTGGAGGCCGCACACTATACGTGCCGCTGAAGATCGAGGGTTGACCGAAAGGGGCCCGGGGGCCGCCATGCGGGTATTGATCGTCGAGGACGACGTCGAAGCGTCCGACGCCATGGCCAAAGGCCTGGCGGAAGCTGGGCACGAATGCGCTGCCGCCGCCGATGGGGAGGCGGGCTTGGCCGCGGCGGCCAGTGAGGCTTTCGACGTGCTGATTGTCGACCGAATGATGCCCAGGCTTGACGGCGTATCGATGGTCGAACGCCTGCGCGCGGGTGGCGACCAGACTCCCGTCCTGTTCCTCTCGGCGCTGGGCGAAATCCACGACAGGGTGTCGGGCCTGAAGGCGGGAGGTGACGACTATCTGGTCAAACCATACGCCTTCGCCGAACTCATCGCGCGGGTCGAGGCTCTGGCCCGCCGACGGGAGACCGGTTCCGTCCAGACGGTGCTCAAGGTCGGCGATCTCGAGATGGATCTGCTTGGACGCGAGGTGAGACGCGCCGGCCGGGAAATCGACCTTCAGCCCCGGGAGTTTCAGCTGCTCGAATTCCTGATGCGCAACGCCGGCCAGTCGGTGACCCGCACCATGCTGTTGGAAAAGGTCTGGGAATACCATTTCGACCCCCAGACCAACGTCATCGACGTGCATATTTCCCGGCTCAGGGCGAAGATCGACAAGGGCTTCGAAAGACCCATGCTGCAGACCGTTCGAGGCGCGGGCTACCGCCTGGAAGCCTGAGTCGAAGGGGGCGAGATGCGCCTGCCGCGCGTGCTGCGCACCACGCCGTTCCGCATGACCTTGCTGTTCCTGGCCCTGTTTGCGGCCGCGGCGTGTGCGTTCCTGGCCTATATTTACCTGGCCACCGCCGGAGAGGTGACCCGGCGCGCCGACGCCCACGTCAGCGCCGAAATGCGTTCTCTGGAGACTGTCTACGCCCGGGGCGGCTTTGCCGCGCTGAACCAGGCTGTTATCGAGCGCTCGGCGGGCGAGCCCGCCCTGCTCTATCTGCTGATGGACAGTTCCGGCCGGCCAGTCTCCGGTTCGATCGGCGCTTCCCCCGTGCGCCGCCGCGACGCGGACCGGACGTGGGCGAGTTTCGTGCTCACCGAAACCAATGCAGATGGCGCGGAAGTGCGCCGGCCGGCCCGGGGGCTTCAGGAGCGCATGGGCGACGCCTGGATGTTCGTCGGTTCCGATGTCGGCGAGGCGGAAAGCTTCGTGGTCAGAATCCTGCGCGCCTTGTGGGGCGCGGGCGCTCTGGTGATCGTGCTGGGCCTCGCCGGCGGCGTGCTGGTCAGCCGCGACGTCACCCGCAGCATGGCCCGACTTACCGGGGTCATAGACGCGGCGCGGAGTGGGGACCTGGGGGCCCGGGCGAGTGTGCGCGGGACCGGCGATGAGTACGACGAACTCGCCAGCGGTCTGAACGACATGCTGGAGCGTCTTGAGCGCTCAGTCGGGGGTCTAAGGCACGCCGGCGACGCCATCGCCCATGACTTGCGCTCTCCCCTCACCCGCCTACGCGCCCGGCTGGAGGCGGCGATGATCGAGGCGGACGCCGGCCGGGCGGATCCGAAAGCAGCGCTCCATCAGGCTCTCGAGGACGCCGACGGCGTGTTGCGCACCTTTGCCGCCGTGTTGGCCATCGCGCGCCTGGAAGCGGCGGGGGACGCCCCCGATCAGATCCTGTTCGATCCTGGCGTCCTGGCCGCGGATGTGGCGGAGCTCTACGGGCCCCTGTGCGAAGACAAGGGCCTCGAATTCAAGGCCGAGCTGACGCCAGGTCTGAGCGTCAAGGGCAATACCGAATTCATTGCCCAGGCTCTGTCAAACATCCTCGACAACGCCATAAAATACACCCCGGCGGGCGGCGCGGTGATGATGAGGGTCCGACGCCGGTCATCCGGCGACATTGAGATCTCGGTCACGGACACCGGGCCAGGGGTGCCGGCCTCCGATCGAAATCGCGTCATCGAGAGATTTGTCCGCCTGGAGCGCAGCCGCAATTTGCCCGGCGTGGGGCTCGGCCTTTCGCTGGTGGCGGCGGTCGCCCGATCTCACCGCGGTCACCTGGAACTGGACGAGGGGCCGGGCGCCGTCGGCGAGACCGGTCCTGGCCTGCGAGTCGCACTCATTCTGCCCAAGGTGGGATGATGGCCTCCGGGGCCGCGCTGTATGAGCTGATGCGCCCCTGCGGTCCTGTCGTCGACGAGGCTGTGGCGACCCGCGCTCGTGAGACGCTGTCGGAGGCAGCCTCCAAGGCCGGCTGGACCGCCATGCTCGCCACAGCATGGCCGGCGCTGGCGCCGGTGTTCGCCGCCTCGCCGTATCTGTCGGCCCTGGCGGCACGCGACCCTCAGCGGCTACGAAAGACGATTGATCGGTCGCCCGAGGTCACTCTGAGGAGCCTGGTCCAGGCCACGGCCGAAACCGGCCGCGGGTCCGACATCGAGGCGGCGGCGGCGCGACTGCGCATCCTCAAGAGTGAACTTCATCTCCTGGTCGCCCTGGCCGATCTTGGGGGTGTTTGGGGTCTCGACGAGGTCACCGGCGCCATCACTTACTTCGCCGACGCCGCGGTCGACGCGGCCCTGACGCTGGCCGCCCATGAGGCCATGGCGCGTGGGCGTCTGACCCGGGTGGAGGAAGGCCCCAACGGACCTGTCCCGGGCCTGTTCGTGATCGGCATGGGCAAGATGGGCGCCTTCGAGCTCAACTATTCCAGCGATATCGACATCATGGTGTTCCACGAGCCCGAGACGCTGCCGGTCGCCGCCGGCTTCGATCCCGCTGTCGTCGCGATCCGTCTCACCGAGCGCCTGGCCGGCCTGCTTCAGGCCCGCACCGTCGAAGGTTATGTCTTCAGGGTGGATCTGCGCCTGAGGCCGGATCCGTCATCCACTCCCGTAGCCGTGCCGGCGCCGGCGGCGTTCGAATACTATGAGAGTGTCGGCCAGAACTGGGAGCGGGCGGCCCTGATCAAGGCTCGCGCCGTAGCGGGGGACATTGTGCGCGGCGGGATTTTTCTTGCCGATCTCGCGCCGTTCATCTGGCGCCGCAATCTCGACTTCGCGGCCATCGCCGACATCCATTCGATCAAGCGTCAGATCCACACCCACAAGGTGGACGACCGCCTGGTCGCCAAGGGCGCCGACCTCAAACTGGGTCGAGGCGGCATTCGCGAGATCGAGTTCTACGTCCAGACCCAGCAGCTGATTCTTGGCGGGCGCCATCAGGAGCTCAGATCGCCGCGCACGCTGGACGCGCTCGCGGCCCTGGCCGGCGGCGGCCAGATCGACGATTCGGCCGCGGTGGAAATGGCCGAGGCCTATACGATCTTGAGGGGCTGGGAACACCGCGCGCAGATGGTGGCGGATGAGCAGACCCACCGGCTCCCTGAGGCGGACAACGAGCGACGCCGCATCGCCGCCCTAGCCGGCTATGATGACCTGCGCCGGTTCGACGCCTCTGCGGTCAAGGTGCTGCGCGGCGTGAACACCCGGTATGGCGCCTTGTTCGCCGGCGAGGAATCGTTGTCGTCGCGGTTCGGCAGCCTGATCTTCACCGGTGTCGATGATGATCCGGAGACCCTGGCGACTCTAACGCGCATGGGCTTTTCGAGGCCGGCGCATGTCTCCGGCGCCATTCGGGCCTGGCATCACGGCCGGATCGCCGCGACGCGCACCGAGCGCGGCCGGGAACTTCTCACGCGTCTGACCCCGCGACTGCTGGAGGCCGCCGCGGCCACCGGAGCGCCCGACCCCGCATTTCTGCGCTTCTCGGACTTTTTCTCCAGACTGTCCTCCGGCGTCCAGGTCCAGTCGCTCTTCCTCGCCCAGCCGAACCTGCTAGCCCTGGTGGTCCGGATCATGGCCTACGCGCCGCGCTTCGCGGTCACCCTCGCCCGGCATCCCGCCGCGTTGGACACGCTGCTTGATCCCGGGTTCTTCGGCCCGGTCGCCAAACCTGCTGAGCTTGCTGACCGGATTGGCGCAGCCAAGGACTTCGAGGCGGCGATGGATGTCGCGAGGCGCAACCACCGGGAGCATGCGTTCCGGATTGCGGTTCAGGTATTGGAGGGTGCGGCGAGCGCCGCGGCCGCCGGCGTCGCATTCGCCGATCTCGCCGATGCGGTCATCGGAGGACTTTCCAGGGCTTCGCTTGCGGAAGCCGAGCGGTCATTCGGGGTGTTCGACGGTGAGGTCGCCGTCATCGCGCTGGGCAAGTGCGGTTCAAGGGAGATGAGCGCCCAGTCGGACCTCGACCTGATGACGTTCTACCGGCCCGCGCACTTGGAATCCGTGTCCGCCGAGAGGCAATTGAGCGCCGACACCTTTTACGCCCGATTCACGCAGCGGCTGCTTGCCGCGCTGTCCGCCTTCACAACCGAGGGTGGGCTGTACCAGGTCGACCTGCAGCTGAGGCCCTCGGGGACGAAGGGGCCCGTCGCGGTCAGTCTGACGGCGTTCGACGGCTACTACGCCGGCGAAGCAGAGACTTGGGAACTCCTGGCCCTTACCCGCGCCCGCGTGGTGTGGGCCACCTCGGGATCGTTCGCGAGCACCGCCGCAGAGGCGATCGAGGCCGCGCTCAGGCGTCCGCGCCATCCGATCACGACGGCGAAAGACGTGCGCGAGATGCGGAACTTGATGACTGAGGAACGCCCGCCGGAGGGGTTCTGGGACATGAAACTCAACGCTGGCGGCCTGGTGGACGTCGAGTTCTGCGCCCAGCATCTGCAACTCGTCCATGCCGCGGCCGGGGGTCCGCTTAGGGCCAATACCGGCGAGGCCTTGATTGCACTGGCCGCGGCCGGCGTCGCACCCGAGACACCCATGACGGACCTCGCCTCGGCCTGGAGGTTGCAGCAGAACCTGGCCCAACTTCTGAAAATCGCCCTCGAGGACGGTGGCGACCCGGCCGACGAGCCCAAACCCTTGCGAGCCCTGCTTGCCAGGACGGGGGGCGCCCGGGACTTTCGATCCCTGAAGGCGAAGCTGACGTCCGCGCGCAACGCGGTCGTGGAAGCCTCTCGGAGCCTTATCGGCCCGACATTGCCCTAGACCGGCTCGCCCAGCGCCCGCCGCACCAGTTCGCGCAGATTGTTCGACAGCTTGGGTTGAGCGTCGATCCGGGCGATCTCTGCTCGCATGAGGGCCGCCAGGTTCGGCGCATACCGCGCCCACACGCCCAGGGGCTCGAACATGCGCGCCGCGACCATGGGATTGAAGGTGTCGACGCTGAGAATCTGGTCCGCCAGGAACCGGTAGCCGGCGCCGCTAGGATCGTGGAATCGGGCCGGGTTGGCGGCCGCGAAGGTTTGGACCAGCGCCCGAAGGCGTGTCGGCGTCTTCGGATCGAAGTCCGGATGGGTCAGGAGCGCCCGCACCTTCTCGAGAGCCGACGCATTAGGATCGCGGGCCTGGATCGCGAACCATTTGTCGATCACCAGGGGCTCATGCTTCCAATCCTCGTGAAAGCTCTCGAGCGCGCGCTCGAAGTCCGGACCACCCATCAACATCAGGGCCGTCAGGCCGCCCATCGCATCGGTCATATTGGCGGCATCGCGAAAGTGCGCTCGTGCACGCTCGCGGTTGCGGCCATTGGGGTCGGCCGCCAGCAGGGCGAGGGCGGCGTTGCGCAGCGCCCTCCGGCCGGCGGCCTCGGCGTCCGCCGAGAACACCTCTGGCGATCTGAGGCCGTCGTGCAGCCGGCTCAGAGCGGCTCCCAAGTGACCAGCCATCCGCTGGCGCAACGCCTCCCGCGCATCGTGAATCGCCGTCGGATCCGCGGCTTCGCACGCCATCGCCAGATCCGGTTCGGAAGGCAGGCCCAGCAGAAGCGCCTTGAAGGCCGGAGCGGACGACTGGTCATCTAGCGCCCTGCCCACGGCTTCGGCGAAGCGTTCTTCTCCGACCTCGTCGGCGCGACCGTCAGCGCGGGCGAGAATGAGCCCCCGGGCTAGGGACTGGCCGGCTTCCCAGCGATTGAACAGGTCTGGATCGGCCGATAGCAACACATAGGCGTCCCTGGCCGGGGCGTCGCTCACCAGCTTCACCGGGGCGGAGAAGCCGCGCAAAGCGGAGACCACGGGCATGCGGTCGATCCCCTCCAGGCGCAAACGCTGTTCGGGGCCGTCGAGGACGATCACATCGGTATCGCGCAACGCGCGGCCATCTTCGTCGAGCAGGCCGAACGCCACCGGGATCGGTAAGGCGCGCTTGTTCGCTTGGCCCGGCGTCGGGGCCGTCGACTGCTTGAAGATGAGTTCGAGAACCCGCGCCTGGGCGTCGTAAGTCGCCGACATGTCCACTTGTGGGGTGCCCGCCTGCTCATACCAGACGAAGAAATCGGTGAGGTCGCGGCCCGAAACTTCGGCGAAACAGGCGATGAAGGCCTCCACCGTCGTCGCGTGGCCATCCCAGCGTTCGAAATACAGGTCCATGCCAGCGCGGAAATCGTTCTCGCCGAGCAGAACGCTCAGCATACGGATGACCTCGGCGCCCTTTTCGTAGATGGTGGCGGTGTAGAAGTTGTCGATTTTTATGAAGCTCGACGGCCGGACCGGATGGGCCAGGGGCCCGGCGTCCTCCGAGAACTGCCGCGCGCGCAAGGCCATCACGTCCTTGATCCGGGAAACGGCCTCGCCGCGCTGATCTTGCGAAAACGACTGGTCGCGGAAGACGGTGAGTCCTTCTTTCAGGCAAAGCTGAAACCAGTCGCGACAAGTGACGCGATCGCCGGTCCAGTTGTGGAAGTACTCGTGCGCGATCACGCTCTCGATGTTCTCGTAATCGACGTCGGTGGCGGTGGCGGGATCGGCGAGCAGCAGCGCCGAATTGAAAACATTCAGGCCTTTGTTCTCCATGGCCCCATAGTTGAAATCCCGCACGGCCACGATCATGAACAGGTCGAGGTCGTATTCGCGTCCGAAGGTGGTCTCGTCCCAGCGCATGGCGCGCTTGAGGCTGTCCATGGCGTAGGCAGCGCGCGCGCTGAGGCCTGGGTCGACGAAGATGCGGAGCGTGACCTCCCGCCCGCTCATAGTGACGAACCTGTCCTCCAGGACGTCCAGTTCGCCGGCCACCAGAGCGAAGAGATAACAGGGCTTGGGAAATGGATCGTTCCAGACGGCGAAGTGGCGGCCGCCGGGTCCTTCGCCCGACTCGATCAGATTGCCGTTCGAAAGCAGGCGCCGGAACGCCTTTGGCGCCTCGACGCGCACGGAATAGCGGGCGAGCACGTCGGGACGGTCCGCGAACCAGGTGATCTTGCGGAAGCCCTCGGACTCGCACTGGGTGCAATATCGGCCCCCTGACATGTAGAGCCCTTCGAGCGCGGCGTTGGCCGCCGGATCGATCTCGACTTCGGTCTCCAGCATAAAGGCGTCCGGCGCGCCCGGAATGGTCAGCCACTCGCTGTCGATGGTGTGCTCGTCCGGGCCGAGCGTGCGTCCGTCGAGGGCGACCGCGATGCCTTTGAGCCGTTCGCCATTAAGCCTCAGAGGTTCGTCGTGATCGCCGTTGCGGCGAATGGCGAGCGTGGCTTTCACCCGGGTGGCATGGGGCTCGAGGTGAAAATCGAGGCTGACTTCGTCAATGAGGAACGCCGGCGGGCGATAGTCCTCGAGGCGGATCGGCTGGGGAGTCTCTGTGCGCATGGCGCCGCTGTTTAGCGTCCCAAACCCCCCGCGGCCATACCATCGCTCAGGGCTTGACGCGCGGTCAGGCTTTTAGTCGGCGGAAAGCCCGCTATCCTTGGCGTGACAACAGGGCGGACGCGAACGGGCAGGTCATGGATTTCGACTATTCGGACGACCAGAAGTTCCTGAAGAGCGAAGCGCGCAAGTTTCTCGAAGGCCGCTGCGGCGTCGGCGTGGTGCGCGGGGTGCTTAACGACCCGGCCCGCTCCTACGATCAGGGTTTGTGGAAGGCCGTGGCCGACCAGGGCTGGCTCGGCGCGGCGATCCCCGAGGCCTACGGTGGCCTCGGCCTGGGTCACATCGAGCTTTGCGCCATCGCCGAAGAGCTGGGTCGCGCCCTGGCCCCCATTCCCTTCGCCTCGAGCGTGTATTTCGTCGCCGAAGCGATCATGCTGGCCGGTTCGGAGGCCCAGAAACAGGCTTGGCTGCCCAAGATCGCCCGCGGCGAGGCGATCGGCTGCTTCGCCACCGTGGAGCGGGCCGGCGCGCTCACCGAGGGCCAGATCCGCGCCAGCGTCGAGGGCGGCAAGCTCACCGGCGTCAAGCTGCCGGTGACAGACGGCGATGTCGCCGATGTCGCGGTGGTCCTGGCCAAGGAGGCCGGCCGGTCCAGCCTGTGGCTGGTGGACCCGTCCGGCGCGGGCGTGACGCGAGAGACGCTACAGACCCTCGATCCCACACGCAGCGCGGCCAAACTCACCTTCTCTGGGGCGCCAGCCGAGCGGCTTGGCGATGCCGGCGAGGGCCTCTCGATCGCCGAGCAGGTGCTGAGCCGCGCCGCCGTGCTGCTGGCTTTCGAGCAAGTCGGCGGCGCCGACCGGGCCCTGGAAATGGCCAAGGATTACGCCTTGCACCGGTATGCGTTCGGCCGGCCGATCGGCAGCTATCAGGCGATCAAGCACAAGCTGGCCGACATCTACATCAAGAACGAGCTGGCGCGCTCCAACGCCTATTTCGGCGCCTGGGCGCTTGAGACCGGCGCGGCCGAACTGCCGACGGCGGCGGCGGCGGCGCGGGTCGCGGCCTGCGAGGCCTTCTGGTTCGCCGCCAAGGAGAACCTCCAGACCCATGGCGGCATGGGCTATACCTGGGAGGTGGACTGCCACCTATTCTATCGCCGCGCCCAGCAGCTGGGCCTGGTGGCCGGTGGCGCCAAGGCCTGGAAAGAACGGCTGGTCGCCGAACTCGAACGCCGCAACGTAGCCTGACACAAGGCGAGGAAAGCCATGGACTTCAACGACACCACAGAAGAAGCCGCCTATCGCGCCACCGCGCGCGCCTGGCTGGAAGCCAATGCCAAGCGCTCTGGCCCGCCCGAATCCGGGCTCGAGGACCCAAGCAATATGGACGAGGCCCGCGCCTGGCAGCGAAAAAAAGCCGAAGCCGGCTACGCCTGCATCACCTGGCCCAAGGAGTGGGGCGGCGGCGGCGGCAAGGCATGGCAGTCGGTGATCTTCGGCCAGGAGGAGGCCAAGGTCAACACACCTGGCAATCCGTTCGCTATTGGCCTGGGCATGTGCGTGCCCACGGTGATGACCGTCGGTAATGAGGCGGACAAGGAACGCTTCGTGAAGCCCGCCGTGCTCGGCGAGGAAATCTGGTGCCAGCTGTTCAGTGAGCCCTCGGGCGGCTCCGACGCCGCCGCGGCCAGAACCAGGGCGGTGCGCGACGGCGACGACTGGGTGATCAACGGTCAGAAGGTGTGGACGTCCGGGGCTCATTTCTCCGACTTCGGCCTGCTGCTCACCCGCACCGATCCCGACGTGCCCAAGCACAAGGGCCTGACCATGTTCTGGATCGACATGAAGGCGCCGGGCGTCGAGGTGCGGCCCATCCATCAGATGTCGGGCGCCTCGAACTTCAACGAGGTGTATTTCACCGACCTCAGGGTCAAGGACTCCCAGCGCGTCGGCGGCGTGGGCGAAGGCTGGCGCGTCGCCCTGGTGACCCTGATGAACGAGCGCCTTTCGGTCGGCGGCGGCGGCGGCGGGTCTGGCCATCGCCGGGTGCTGAAACTGGCCAGCGACATCTCCACCCTCACTGGGCTGGCGTCTAAAGACAATGGCCTGAGGGAAAAGATCGCCGACTGGTACGTCCAGGCTGAGGGACTGAAATACACCACCTATCGCACCATGACCGCGCTCAGCCGCGGCCAGACGCCGGGGCCGGAAAGCTCCATCGGCAAGGTGGTCAGCGCCACCGTCATGCAGGACATGGCCAACACCGCCATGGAGCTCGAAGACCAGTTCGGGATCATCTCCGATCCGAAGCTGGCGCCGCTGGCCGCCGCCTTCCAGAACTCCCTGATGGCGGCGCCGGGCCTGCGGATCGCCGGCGGCACCGACGAGATCCTGCGCAACATCATCGCCGAGCGGGTGTTGGGCCTGCCGCAGGACATACGCCTCGACAAAGAGGTGGCGTTCAGAGACATCCCGACCGGGAGGTGAATGCGGCCCTGCCGGGGGGACCCGGTTGCCCAATCCAAGCCGCCGCCCCTAATAACCCCCGGCTTTAAAGGCGCGGCGTCCGCATGTTGAGCTTGTTTCCGAACTCTCCCGGCGCCGGCTCGGCGCTTTGGTTCGATCTGCTGGAAGCGACCGACGCAGAGCGGGCCGAAGCGGAGGCGGCTCTGGGCTCGGCCTTGCCCACGCGCGAAGCTCTCAGCGAGATCGAGTCTTCGAGCCGCATGCGCCTGCACGATGGCGTGCTCTACCTGAGCGTTCCGTCAGCGGCCCCGCATGAACCGGGCCAACGCCCTGGCTCGCCGATCGGGTTCATTCTCTCGCGTGAGCGACTGGTGACTGTGCGCTATGCGCCGTCGAAGGCCTTCGATGCGGTCGCCGGAGCCCTGGCGGCGGGAGAGGAGTCCCCCGCGTCCAGTCTCGAGGTGTTCGTACGTCTCTGCGAGGAGATCGTCGATCGCATCGCCGACGCCCTCGAGCATCTGGCCGGCGAACTCGTTCCCCTGTCCGAGGCGGCCTTTCATGTCGACGATGTCCAGGGTCGTCAGGCTGTCCGCTCCAACCGGATCCTGCGCGGCCAGCTGCGCAGCCTCGGCCGCC
>OUNO010000077.1_pt2 | contig 14902 bp, 15 predicted proteins | sample 1779811 | NCBI WGS metagenome assembly OUNO01 (sample SAMEA3914804, study PRJEB12502) | metagenome | biome: forest; material: soil | place: Canada | collected 2010-06-25 | depth 0.3 m | reverse complement strand
AGGAAGCGGCTACATCGCCGGCACGCTGGCGGTCATCTGGCGCGATCTCCTTGGCACGTCCGTGACAAACGACGACAACTTCTTCGACGTTGGTGGGCACTCACTTCTGGTCATGGAGATGGTGAGGGCCGTGCAGCTCGCGCTCGGGCTCGAGCTGGCTGTCGCGGATGTGTTTCTCACGCCGACGATCTCGGGGCTCGCCGAGTTGCTCGCGGAGAACACCGGCCTGAAGTCAACCGCTCGAGGCGGGCGCTAGGAAAAGCTGATGCACCTGCATGAACAAGCGCGGACGGGATCAGACTCTCTTCCTCAGCAGTCGGTATTCAGTGCACGAGACACCGTGGAGGCGATTGTCATCTCTGCGCTTCGTGAGATCCTCGATGTTGAAGATCTGGCCTGGAGCGACGATCCCTTCGATCACGGATTGGACTCGATCGGGCTACTTCGCCTTACCGCGACACTGCACGACGCGCTCGGCGTCGACGTCACTATGGCGGAGTTGGCGGGCTCATCCACCGTCGAGGGAATGGCACGTCTCGCGAGACAGAGCTCGGGGGCTCGTGGCTCAGTGCTTGTACGTGTACGGTCCGAGGCCAGCGACCGACCACCGCTCTTCTGGGTCCATGACGTAGGGGGTGATGTCGCGCCGATCTGGCGAACCACGGGCGAACTCCGGCGTGACGTATACGGCACCCGAGCAGTTGGCCTGGAAGGAGAAGCACCAGTTCCCGTCAGCATGGAGGGAATGGCGAAACCACTCGCGGGGGCAATCGCCGAAACGGCCGGCAGCGTTCCGGTCTACGTGGTTGGGTTCTCCAGTGGCGGAGTCCTCGCATACGAGGTTGCCCGCCAGCTGGTTGCGCGCCGCCGGCACGTCGGGCTGCTCGCGATCGTCGACTCGGCCACGGGTCCGCCGCTCCAGAAACTCCGCAATCTCAACGAGGCGATCGCCTTTCGCTTGGCGTGGGTGTGGCAAAGGCTTCACGAGGAGAACTACACCGGGGATGTCCCGCCCGGCATGGTCGAACGCGCGGAGCGGGTCATGCGTGAGGCAAACCTCGACGCCGCAGGCGTCATGCAGGATCTCAAGATGCACGGGTACTTCCCAGCAGATGCGCCGGTTGAGGCCTTGAGCCGCCGCGTCGAGGTCTTCGCCCGGACCAATGAGGCATGGCGCGCCTACCGTCCTGGCCGCCTTGACATCCCCATAATCTTCCTCCGTTCTGACGATGCCGACCCGGGCATCGAGGATGAATGGCGGCTTCGCAGTGGTTCGTCGCGGTTCGAAGTTCAGGACGTCGGCGGGCATCACGACCATTCGATGTACACGAATAGATGCTTGCTGGATGCGATCCGCATGCGACTCCAGATGGCGGACGAAGAGCGACGATGAGCGCGGGCCGTCATCTACCCGCGCGAGTCGGAGACGCTGCGGCTCGCACAGTGCATCTGTGGTTCGCCAGCACCGCCAACCTGCCGGCGCTGGATGGGATGTGCGTCCCTCGATTGAGCGACAGGGACGCGTTGGCGCGCATCGCGCGGTTGACGTCTGCACAGGACCGCGTGAACAGCGTGGCGTGTCGTCTTCTACTCCGACATCACCTGGACTCGCTCGCACCCACCGCGCGAGCGACCGCGACCATCGTGACCGATTACGAGGGCAAACCACATCTGCACGACGCGTCCGGGGCAGGCGTTCCAGAATTCAACTTCTCGCACTCGGGCGCCGTTGCCGCCTGCGCAATAGCCGCGCAGGGCCCCGTAGGCTTGGATGTGGAGCCCTGGTCCCGGCCGCTTCCGGATGACCTCGTTCATGACATTGGTGGCGCGGCTGAACTGGACGCAGCCTGCAGCGTAACCGAAGGGGACTGCCAGCGCGCCGGGCTCCTGCTGTGGACGCTTAAGGAATCGTACCTGAAGGCGGTCGGATGCGGCATCAGAGGAATCGGAACACTCGCGGACCTGCGCCGAATCAGGTTTGACATCAACGGCAACGACGTCCGGCTGCTGTCATCTGGGCCGGTCCGTGACTCTCACCACTGGTCGTTCACGGTGCTGGACCTCAGCCGAAATCACGTTGCGGCGGTGGCCTCGGCGACGGTTCGGGCAGGAGCGGAGACCGACGTTCTCCTCCGCGACGGCGGACCAGTCCTCGAAGCCGCCGCCCGATCAGTCGGGGCACCGGCCCGGAGCGTGTGATGCATTCCGGCAAAGATCCGTGGCTCGTCTTCGGCGCCGACCGCGATGAAGCGCAGGCATGCATCGTATGTATCGCGCACGCCGGTGCAGGCGCTGCCCGGTTCCACACGTGGACGAAGCGGTTGCCGCGATCCATTCAGATTGCCGCGGTCCGGGCGCCCGGCCGGGAGAGTCGGCGATCCGAGCCACCCATCGATGATCTGTTCGCACTGGCACGCGAGGTGGGTGACGCCGTGGTCAGGGCCGAGCTCAACGCGCCGGTCGCGCTGTTCGGGCACTGCTCGGGCGCGATCGTCGCTTTCGAGGTGGCGCGCCACCTTCGTTCCACCGGACACCCGGCACCAGCCTGCCTAGTCGTGAGCTCGCAGTCCGCTCCTCACCTTTTGCCTGCCGAAGATTTCGGCGGATTCGACCTGACCGCGGTACTTCGAGAGCTCGGCGGAACCCCGGAGGAGGTCCTCAAGTCTCCCGACTTCCTCGAGATGATCGGACCGGCCGTCGAGGCCGACTTCCGGATGCTCGCGGGGTATCGCTTCCATTCGGACGCCCCGCTCGAATTACCGATCTTCGCGGTGATGGCCTCGGGCGATACGGACCTCGGGGTGAACGACATCAGTGGCTGGGCGCGGCATACCGACGGCGGGTTTCACCTCCTGCATGTGACAGGAGACCACGTCTTCTCGGGCGATGGCTGGGCCGGACTCGCCGATGCGGTCTCGGAGATCGTCTGTCGAGAGTTGAACTCGGGCCCGTGCCGGAAGGCCCTATGACGCGAGAAGGCATCGCATCGTGGCCCGTCATGGACCTCCCCGTTGGGCGGCCGCCGGGGGCGGGCGGGAGTCGCCTCACCTACCGATGGGAGCTGCCGACCGCCTGGCAGAGCGCGGGGGCTGACCATCTGCTCGTCGCGCCCGCGCTTGCCCTGGCCCTCGCACGCTACGACCACGGCGCGGTGGTTGTGCAGCGGGCCGAAGGGCGCCTTCGCGAGGTGATGCGGCCACCGCCCGGTACACCGGTCCGCGAGGCTCTGATGCTGCCTCGCCTAGCTGAGTTCGAGCATACGGATCAGCTAGGTCTCGCCCTTGTGGTCGACCACGCTGGCGAGCATCTGTGGGCAGACCTCGTGTTCCGAGCCCAGCCGCGCGATGCCAACGTGGCCGTGGACTATGACCCGACGGTCTATGACCTGTGGACCGTAGAGGCGCTGTGCCGGCATGCGTCGCAGATGATCATCCACGGCACTGGTGTCGGAGATGCTCCTTTCGAGGAAGTGCCACTCCTCACAGACAGCGAGGAGCAGTTGCTGCTCGTCGACTGGAATGGGCGCGAGGCCTCGTACTCGTTGCCGCCCCTCATTAGTGGCTTCTTCGAGCATCAGTCGGCGCTTACGCCCGATGCGGTGGCACTGGAGCAAGGTGGACGGAGCATTACCTATCGAGCCCTGGATGTTGCATCTTCCGCCCTAGCCGAATCTTTGCGCGCCATGGACGTGCAAGTCGGCACGACCGTCGCGGTGCACGCCGAGCTGAGCCTCGAGTTGTTCGCAGCGGTCATGGCGATCTTCCGGGCTGGCGGAGCGTTTCTGTATCTCGACCCAGTCGAGCCGGCTGCGCGCCTTGCGCGGATCCTCGCCCTTTCGGAAGCGACGCATGTGATCGGCGACGGTTGCAATGCCCTTTCGGAGATCGCGATGGCCGTCCCGCTCAAGGGCGTGTACCAGAACCCGGGGCCCGCGGTAGCAGTTTCGGCAGCGGATCTCGGCGCGGATGGCGAGAGCACAGCGTACCTCCTATTTACCTCAGGATCGACGGGTGAACCGAAGGGGGTACAGCGCTCCCACCGGATGTGCGGGTCTCGTGTAGTAGCGGAGCAGTCCTTGTATGGCTTTACCTCCGGTGACCGCCACCTGCTGAAATCCCCTATCAGCTGGCGTGAGTTTATCTGGCCGTTGGCAACCGGTGGCACGTGTGTGCTTGCTGACCCCGGCCGGTCCAGAGACGATCAACATCTCGTCGATCTCCTCATGCATGGCGGAATCACAGCGGCGAGCTTCGTGCCTTCGGTATGGCGGGTCCTGCTCGATGCCGGCCTCGGCAAGGGCACATCGTTGCGCCATGCATTCGCCGGTGGGGAGCCGTTGATGCCCGAACTCGAGATGCGGCTTCGTGCCTGCGGGACGGACGTCCACAACACGTATGTGTTGACCGAGGCCGAGTTCGTCACCGTCCGGCCGGACGCGCCACCCCCTGGGGCACGGACGTCGGTAATCGGTCGACCCGTTGATATGCGCGTGTATCTCTGCGACACGCACGGCGAACTCGTGCCACCGGGCGTTCCTGGGGAGATCTGCACCGGAGGTCCGGGGCTCGCGAGCGGCTACATAGGACGACCAGACCTGACAAGCGAGCGGTTCATCTTTGATCGGCATCACCCACAGGGAGGGCTCGTGTTCCGGACGGGCGATCTAGCTCGTCACCGCCACGACGGCCAACTCGAGTACCTGGGGCGGCTTGATCGGCGCGTCAAAGTCAGAGGCCTTCAGGTCGATCCTGCCGAGGTGGAACGGACGGTGCGGCATGCGCCCGGTGTTTCGGCGGCAGCGGTGCTTGCGACGCCCAGCCAGCAGCAGGGCGCGCAGCTCACCGGCTACATCGAGCTCAATCCAGGCTCGGCGTCACCTACTCACGACGAGATGCGGGATTACCTGTCCTCGGAGCTCCCCGCCCACATGGTCCCCCGCCGACTCGTTTTCTTGGAACGTTTGCCGCTCATGCCGAGTGGCAAGATCGACTACGCCGGGCTCCCCGCTTTGGACCGCACGCGCCCTCCCTTGCCGGTGCCCGCGACTGCGCCGCGCGACCAACGGGAGTCGGTGATCCATGGCGCCTTCGAAGCCGTACTCGAGATCGACGGCATCGGGATCCACGACGAATTTCGTGCGCTCGGCGGCGATTCGATGCTCGCGCTGGTCCTTCGCCAGACACTGGAAGTTCAGCTTGGGACGGCCGTGTCGCTCGCCGATGTCATAGAGGCAACGACCATCGCGGAGCTGGCGGCGCGGCTGGGTCTTGGCGAAGCGACCCCGTCGGCGGCAGCCGTACCGACGAAGCCAGGGCTCCTGCGCCAACGGGCCGCTCGTGCAAAGAGCGTCCTGACTAAGGATCAGCCGGATGGATGACAGCGGGCTCGACATTGCCATTGTTGGAATGGCCTGCCGGTTTCCCGGCGCTCCAAACGTCGACGCGTACTGGGCGAACCTCTGTGCGGGCCATGACGGGATCACTCGGAGCACACGAGATTCGCTGATAGGCCGAGGGCATGGCTCGGCTTTGGTCGAAGACGTCCGCTTTGTGCCCGCCTCCGGGATCCTCGACGGCGATGACACGTTCGACGCGGACCTGTTCGATATTTCCCCACGCGAGGCGCTGGTGATGAACCCCCAGCATCGGAAGTTCCTTGAATGTGTCGTCGACGCCTTTGACTCCGCCGCGATTGATCCCAACAGATTCGAAGGCCGGATCGCTGTCTTTGCGGGCGTGGGGCGTAATCGGCATGAAGCGGAGATCAGAGAGGCGTTGGCCGACACCATCGGCATTGACGAAGTTGCGTTGGAATTGGGCAACGAGAAGGACTACTTTGCGACGCGCGTCGCCTACAAGCTGGGCCTTACCGGGCCTGCCGTCACGGTTCAGTCAGCATGTTCGACGGGCCTAGTCGCCGCTCACCAGGCCATCCTCAGCCTGCTCGCCCAAGACAGCGACCTTGCTGTTGTTGGTGCTTCTGCTGTCCGGTCGCCACGCGAGCTCGGGTATCTCGCGCGTCCCGGTTCCATCGCGTCCACCGACGGGTACTGCCGGCCGTTCGACATGAATGCTGCAGGCTCGGTTCCGGGGGACGGCGTGGCTTCGGTGATCCTGCGGCGACTCAGCGACGCCGTGGCTGGCGGGGATGACATCCGCGCCGTGATCCGCGGGTCTGCGATCAACAACGACGGCGCGAAGGCGGGCTTCGCGAACGTTAGCCGCCACGCGCAGACGTCGGTGATTCGGGCGGCACTTGCCAGCGCCGGCGCAAAACCAGCAGATCTCGGCTTCGTAGAAGCTCACGGGTCGGGCACAAGGGTTGGGGACGCCATCGAATGGGCGGCGTTGCGCGACACATTTCAGGGGGTCGACCCAAGGACATGTGTTGTCGGTGCGGTAAAGGGCAACGTCGGTCATCTGCGTGAAGCCTCTGGGCTTGCTGGGCTGATCAAGGCGGCACTGACCGTCCGTAATGGGTTCGTTCCACCGTCCGCGCATCTCACGCATCCGAGCCCTGAGCTCGACATGGATGCTTCTCCAGTGTGGTTGAGCCACGACGGGCACAGCTGGCCCGAGGGGTCGCCGCGCGTGGCCGGGGTCAGCTCCTTCGGGCTGGGCGGGACGAATGCTCACATCGTGCTATCGGAGGCTCCCCCCCCAACAGTCTCCGCCGGGCACTCGGACGCAAGTCTCATCGTGTTCTCCGCCAAGAGCCCTGATGCGCTTGACGCCTTGACGTCAACTAGCCGGGACTTCTTGCAGGGCGCCCAAGAGTCCTTGGCAGACATCGCCTACACGTCTCAGGTCGGACGCCGGCAGTTCATGTTTCGCCGGTGCGTCGTCGGCACTGACACCGCGGCCACCCTCCGCGCACTTGATGGCGAAGCCCGAGGCTGCTGGACCGGTTCTGTGAAAGGCAGCCCAGGATCCGCCTCATTCCTCCTGCCTGGGCTCGGCGATCAGTACCAGGGAATGGGCGCCGGCCTCTACAGGGAGATCCCCGAATTCCGCGAAGCATTCGACCGATGCGCCCAGATCGTCGTTGCGGAAACCGGAGACGACTTGGCCCGGCTGTTGTTCGCTGCGAATACATCGGGGAGAGGTGACACCGACTTGCGGACGCTGTTCGGCCGTGGCGCTGCTTGTGGAGACCCAGACCAGAAACCTCTTACCGATACTTCGATCGCGCACCCCGCGCTGGTCGCGGTCGAGTACGCACTGGCGACCACCCTCATGTCGTGGGGGGTGGTGCCAAGCACGATGTTGGGGCACAGCCTGGGGGAGTACGTCGCTGCGACCCTGGCCGGCGTCATGGCCATCGAGGACACCGTCCGGCTGGTCTGCCGTCGCGCGCAGCTGATCTCTCAGCTGCCGGCTGGCGGCATGCTCGCGGCCAGCCTCTCTGAGGACGCGGCTGCCCAACGGTCCGGCCGAGGTGTCAGCCTCGCCGCGATCAACTCTCCGCAGAACGTCGTCTTCGCAGGTGACGCCGACGGGATCGATCGACTTGCCAGCGAGCTCGGGGAAGCCTCCATTCCGGCACGTCGGCTCCCTGTCCAGCACGCGTTCCATTCGAGGCACCTGGAGCCGATCGCGAACGACTTTCAAAACATTGTGGCGACGGTGCGGTTAAAGCCTCCGCGGATCCCGTATCTCTCGAACGTGACAGGCCGCTGGATCACGACCGCGCAGGCGACGGATCCCCAATACTGGCGTGCCCACCTCGTGGCACCCGTTCAGTTCGAACGCGGCGCGCGCGAACTTAGCTGCGACGGACCGCTGATCGAAATAGGGCCCGGATCGCTTGCGAGCTGGGTCCGACAGAGCATCGAGCTTCACCACGGCGCTGAGCCGACCGTCTTGAGCACAGTCCGACGACGCTTCGAAGGCGGTCCGGATCTGGCGCCCTTGCTCGAAACGGTTGGAAGGCTCTGGCTGGGCGGCCTCGAAGTCGATTGGCGCCAGGCGAACGCTGCCGGCCGGCGCAGGGTGGGCATGCCGGGATATCCCTTCAACCGCCAGCATTTCGAGGTCCCGACGTCGAATGAGCCGTCGGGTGTGGATGGCCCCGCTCGGCCACAACGAGTATCGCGGGCGGGGCCTAGGCGAACTCTGCCAGTCCAAAGGCGGCCGAGCGCCACTTCGATCGAATTGGAGCTCGCGGACTTCTGGTGTCGCCTCCTCGGGATCGAGGCGATCGAGCGTCACATTAGCTTCTTCGAGATAGGTGGTGACTCGCTTCTTGGCACGCATATTCTCGCGTACTTCTCTGATGCTTATGGAGTGACTCTGCCGTCATCGCTTCTGTTTGAGGTACCGACGGTGGCAGGTATGGCGGCCACGGTGGAGAGATGGCTGGCAACGCCCGTTATGGGAGGTAGGAGATGAAAGTCGGCGTGGTAGGTGCGGGCGTCATAGGAGTCACAGTCGCTCACGCGCTGCTAGAGGCAGAGCATGACGTGGTTCTCATCGACACCGACCCTGAGGCCATAGACGGAGCGCGAACGAACATTCACTCCCACGCCCGCGTCCTGCGCATGCATGGCGCTGCCGGGCGCGCCCATGTGTCAATCGATGAAATGATGTCGCGGCTAAGTCCGTCGCGCGACTACGCCGTGCTCAACGACGCCGACTTGGTCATCGAGAACGTCACCGAGGAGCTGGCCGCGAAGCTCGCAGTACATCGGATCCTCGAGAGAGTCTGCGTTTCCCGAGCGATCTTTGCAGCCAACACTTCCGCGATCCCGATTGCGGCGATAGCCGAGGCATCCCAGCGCCCTGATCGCGTGATGGGCATTCATTTCATGAATCCTGTGAGCCTCATACCAATGGTTGAAGTCATCACGACAGCGCAAACCAGCGACCACGCGATCCTCACCGTCTCGTCGCTTCTGGAGTCCTTGGGCAAGTCATGGGTGGTGGTCGGGGACTCGCCGGGTTTTGTGATCAATCGCATACTGATGCTAATGATCAACGAGGCCGCGAAGGTCGTGGCCGAGGGCGTGGCGACCGCGGAAAATGCTGACCGGCTGTTCCAAGGCTGCCTGGGACATCGGATGGGACCGCTACGGACAGCCGATCTGATCGGGCTAGACACGATCGTGCGGACGCTTCGCGTCTTGGAGCAGGGGATTGGCTGTCGCTTTGCCCCCGCGCCCCACTTAATCGCGCTCGTCAGCCGGGGCCATCTTGGCCGCAAGTCTGCCCAGGGCTTCTACCACTATGGCTGATGGAGATGGCGCGGTGACCGGCCAGAGCATCCACGTGAACATCAAAGCGTTTCTCTCGCGCTTCTCCTCCGATGAGGATTGGCTGGAGGGCACGGCGTTACTGGACAGCAGGGTTCTGGATTCGCTCATGGCGCTTCAGCTGATCACCTACCTCGAAAGCGAGTTCGCGATCGTGGTGACTGACGACGATCTTGATCCGGAGAACTTCAACAGCATCCGTCGAATGGCGGCGCTCGTCGCGCGCAAGCGCGCTGATCTGGACATCGCATGACAGTGCTTCAGCCGTCGGAGGTTGCTCAGTGTGCGGCGTTTCGGGAGTTCGCTCAGGCCGAGATCGCCCCGCTTGCGGCCCAGATTGATCACTCGGACAAGATGCCGGCAGAGCTTGTCCGCGGAATGGCGGCCCGGGGATTCCTAGGAGCGCTCGTTGAGGACGACAGTGGGGCGCGCCCCCTAACAATGGTCGCGTTCGGCCTGCTTTGCGAGGAGCTAGCTCGAGCATCGATGGCAGTGCAGTCTCTGGTTACCGTCCACTCGATGGTTTGTTGCGCGGTAGCCCGATCGGGGTCAGACCACCTCAAGCGCGCTGTCCTCCCGGCACTCGCGAGCGGTGAGCGCATCGGCGCATTTGCGCTGACGGAGGACGGCGCGGGCTCAGATATCAGCGCGATTGCAGCGGTGGCTACACGTACGCCGACCGGTTACGTGATCAACGGTGTCAAGAGTTGGATCAGCTTCGCGACGCTCTGTGACTGGCTTCTCGTGTTTGTGCGGATTGGGGGGGACCCAGCCGCATTCTTAGTCCCTAGTGATGCGCCGGGTGTTGCAATCGAGATGGCACCCCCGCTCTCGGCGCTGCGCGGCGCTGGGCTCGCTCATGTGCATCTAGTCAACGTCGCGGTTGAGATGGACCAGCTCGTTGGACCTTTGGGCCTGCGTACGTCCCATGTCGCGGCCCGCGCGCTCACTTATGGGCGGTTCTGCGTTGCGTGGGCGGCGGTGGGGGTAGCTACGTGTGCCCTCGAGGACTCTGCGCGGCACGCTGGTTCCCGGAAACAATTCGGACAGACGATCGGGGAGCACCAACTGGTGCGACGACGCCTCGCGGACGCTCTCGCGGACGTCGAAAGTGCACGCCTCGCCTGCCTACGTGCAGGACGCAGCCACGACTGTGCCGATCCGGACGCGATCGAGCACACGCTCCTCGCAAAATACATCGCCACACGAGCAGCCACCCGAGTGACTGGCTCCGCGGTCCAGATCCTTGGCGCGCGCGGGCTGCAGGCAGGCACCAGGACGGAACGCTGCTGGCGCGACGCCCGGGCGCTAGAGATCATCGAGGGCTCCACGGAGATCCTCCAGCTGCTCCTGGGAGCAATTGCCCTCCAAGAGCATGGGCGGGCCCGCTGATGCAACGGACGCTGACCGGGGTGAAGTGCGTCATCTGGGACCTGGATGAGACGTTATGGCAAGGAACGCTGCTCGAGGGAGGCCCGACCCTCGTCTCGGATGCGACCCGAGCCTGCATCGAGATGCTCGACCAAAGGGGCATCGTTCAGTCGATAGCCAGCCGCAACGACGCTGCAACGGCCCTGGCCCATCTGGACCGGATGTCGCTCACCGAATACTTCCTGTATCCGCAGATTGGATGGGGAGCCAAGTCCGAGGCCATCGGCCGACTGGCGGATGTCCTTGGCCTGGCACCGGAGTCCTTCCTGTTCGTCGACGACGCCCAATACGAGCGCGACGAAGTTCGAAGCGTCCACCCAGACGTTCGATGTGTAGGCCCGGATGAGCTAGACGCGGTGCTCGCCACCCCGGGGATCTTGCCCGAGGAGGTCACCGAGGATGCCCGGAATCGCAGGCAGCTCTATAGGGCCGAACAGGCACGCCGAGTTGATGAGGAAGGGTTTTGCGGCCCCCGGGTCGAGTTCCTCAGGTCGCTTTCAATGGAGTTGGAGATCCGCCGTGCGACAGTCACCGACCTCGCTCGGGCCGCAGAGTTGACCAACCGCACCCATCAGCTGAATACCACAGGCAAGTCGTATTCGATCGGGGAACTCGGTGACCTTGCAACCTCTGGCGACCACGATGTCCTCATCGCGTCGCTGGAGGATCGGTACGGATCGTACGGTCGCATCGGGCTCGCACTCGTGCGCCACGATCGAGAAGCGCATGTCCTCGGGCTCTTTCTCGTGTCCTGCCGAGTCATGAGCCGCAACGTTGGCACCGCGTTCTTGACCTACATCATTCAAGGCGCCGAAGCCGCACGGCTGCCACTCTATGCCGAACTGGTCCCGACTGACCGCAATCGACTCATGCGGATGACGTACCGTTTGCAGGGCTTTCAGAGACGAGCCGAGCACAACGGCGTTCAGCTTTATAGCTATTCGGGGCCACCACAGCCCCGGTATCCGGAATACATCGAGGTGCAAACTCCACATGAATGAACCGCCACGCGTTGGTGATCTCCTTTGGCGCAACGGTGCGCTAGTCCCGTCCGACACAGCGCAGGTCCACGTGAGCGCGGTCGGCCACGCATCAGTCGCCGCGACCTTTGACGGGATACACGCTTACTGGAATAACTCCCGCGAAGAGCTCTTGGTATTTCGGCTCGAAGAGCACATCCAACGATTCCTTGGCTCGATGCAGTTGGCCCGCCTGCACACAAGCTGGTCGTCGGCCGAGTTGATCCAGGGGACCCTCGCACTGCTACGCGCGTCTGGCGCATCAGGCGATACCTACATTCGTCCGTGGTGCTTCGTCGCAGGCGATCGACATCGTGAGCAGATGGTGCCACCCGATGCCGAGGTTGAGGTCGTGATCGCTCTTTGGAGCTTTGAATCGAAATTGCCGAGCACACGCACAGCTACCGCGGCCATTCCCTCCTGGACGAGGATCTCGCCAAACACGATGCCACCGCGAATCAAGGCGTTTGCGAATTACCACAACGGGCGCTTCGGTAATATTGAGGCACTTGAGCGTGGCGCCGATTGGCCCATATTTCTGGATGCCGCGGCGCACGTCACCGAAAGCTCTGGGGCTGCGGTAGCCGTTGTCAAGAATGGCCGCGTCGAAGTCCCGCATAATGGGGACGGGCTCCTCGAGAGCGTCACCCGCGCGACGGTGGCTACCCTTTTGACTGAAGAGTGCAGCGTCGAAGTTCGTGAGCGTGACCTCGGCCGGACAGATGTCTACATGGCTGACGAGATTATTTTCCTGGGGACCTCTGCCGAGGTCACGCCGATCGTCCGCGTCGATGGGCGGTCGATCGGCGACGGGCGTGTCGGGCCGATGGCGCGCTTAATAGCCGACAAGTATCACAGTTGCGTTCGGGGCTTAGACGGTACCCGGCCTGAGTGGCGAACTGCAGTATGGAACGCCGAGTCTTAGAGCGGTCTCGACTGGCGTATTCGACGACTGAATTCTGCCTCGGATAATTGCCACGGTCCATAAGCCTGCATCCGGCGCAATGAGAGCGGGTGCACTCCGCGCCCATACAGACCAGATACATCGCCCCGGATGAACTCTCCGCGCTCTTCATCCGTGAGAGGCCAGCCGGTTAGCTCTGCGCCAAAGTCCGCCTGCAACCTCTCACGGAATTCGATGTCGAACTGGAGCAGTCGGCAGAGCTTGTCCACGTAATAAGCGCTCATCACACCCCTGATGCTGTCCAGACCGCAAACGCGTGGCCTTCACCCGTTTGGTAGTCAACGTGGAAACCGCCGGTGCCTGATGCCGCGCCCATCATCGCGATCCACGCCAACAGCTCCCCTCCCACTGTTCCAGCCTCCGCAATAGCCGACGTCGTGGCATCGCCCGTTATTTCCTCATACGCACCGCGTTCGAGCCGCTCGGCCACTTGCGCCGCCCATTCCGGGCACGGTACAGACCACATCCGCTCCGCATCCACACGCGGGCCGGCGACCTCGAGAGAAAATGCGCCGCTCGCTAGGACCGCGACACGCATGTTCCCCGGTAGGGCGCGAACAGCGTCTGCGACCGAGCGGCCGATCTCTAGACAGCGACGCGCCGACGGCAGCGGCGGAACCATCCCGTTGATGAAGAGGGGCACGATCGGCAGACGTCGATGATTGACGAGTAGCAGCGGCACGACCAGCGCATGGTCAACCATGATCTCCGACGAACGCGCGAGATCATACCCATGGCCGATCAGCTCCTCTAACAGATACGTTGCAAGGCGATCATCGACAGGTATCTCCCGTACTGCGACCCCTGGTACATCGTCATTTGGACCGCGTACGGACGGCGCTGTGACCACCGCGAATGTTGGCAAGTTATCCAAAAAGAAGGAGTTCAAATGGTCGCAAGCCCAGAAGAGGAGCACATCGGGCCGCGCCGCATCCAAGCGCTCGCGCACAGCGTTGTAGCGAGACTGAATCCCGCCGATTCCTCGCTGCGCAAGTTCAGGGAACACGGGGGTATGAGGCATTCCGGCCGCCGCGACGATTAGCGCCATGATGAGCGGAGGTCGCTAACGTGGGCGGCGCGGACGGCGAGGGTACGACTGAGTTCCGCCGACTCCGGTGTCTTGTTGCATGACGAGCCGCAAGCCCGGTCTCGGTGTTCCATCGTGCTCAAGTGCTCGTTCGGAGGGCCCTGTGACCCGAGCCGTCTCGCATGGAATAAGGTCCGCTGCGAGCCTGGGCGCTGAAGTTAGGGCCCTGATTGTCGCAGGAGATCATCGGCGGCGCTGGGTATCGGTGGGCTTCTCAAGCGAGCATCGAAGAAGCTCCGGAGGCGTGAGTTCATAGGTGCACGTCACTGAGCACCTAACCAGTGCCCGGAGAGCGCCCGTCGTGCACCTTGGTCCGTCACATGCTCGATACTCGTGACGACCGCCGGGTCATTGGCGCTGCGCCCATTGCCTGAAGACAGTCGCATTAGGTCGAACGTACTCCACCGCTCAGCCGGCTCCAGTGTGGTGGTCGAGGACAGCGCTTAGCTGCGCGACGCCTATGCGATTCGATCGCCGCTGTGGGTCCTTGGTCAGCCGGTCAGCGGCCGCCCGCGCGAGCTTGTCGAGATCAGCCAAGAACCTCTCGCGCGTTTTGGCCAGAGCCGCCTCGCCGACACCATCGAGCTCGACGATGCGGGCTTCCCAACCACGGGGACGAGCTTGGTCGGCGACGAGCAGCCAATCGACGAGCTCGCGTACGGTTAGCGAGCGGATGCTGGCCTTGTAGTGTCGCTCCATCGCTCCACGGCGCGGAGTCTCGCGGGTGAGTATGAGCAACTCGAGCTCGCGCAGGATGCCCATGTGGTAGCTGACCGTCTGGACAGGCTGGCCGATCTGGGTGGCGATCTCCGTGGCGCTGGCCTCGCCGGTACCGATCAGGGTCATGATCTGGCGGCGGATCGGGTGGCTGACCGCTTTGATGACATCTGCGTCCGTGAGTTTGCGGGGCACATTGGGATCCTACGGAAACGATGTCACAGCTATTTGGCTCGAGGCACCTAGCGGGTCATGAGCACAGACGACGAAGCACCGACAGTCGAGGATGAGACCGAGGCGGCAACCGGCGGTGGGGGGCAAGAGTTTCCGGTCGACGCACGAGCAAAGCTTACCCCGCGAGGGCTCGAGCTGCTTGACCTATTCAAGCCACCTGAGAGGTAATGGGCATCCTGGCTCACGGCCAGCGGCGCGAG
>OUNO010008661.1_pt1 | contig 14936 bp, 11 predicted proteins | sample 1779811 | NCBI WGS metagenome assembly OUNO01 (sample SAMEA3914804, study PRJEB12502) | metagenome | biome: forest; material: soil | place: Canada | collected 2010-06-25 | depth 0.3 m | reverse complement strand
GCGATCATCCGGTCGATGAAGCCACCGCCTGGATCTTGACGCACCTCGATGGCGAGCCAATCCGAGAGCACGCGTGTGCCGCCGGTGACGGCACTGCGGTCGCCGCCGCCTTCTCGAACCACGGGGGCGCTCTCGCCGGTGATGGCGCTCTCGTCCACGGATGCGACGCCTTCGATGATCTCGCCGTCAGCAGGAATCAGCTCTCCCGCCTTCACATAAATGCGGTCGCCCTTCTTGAGGTCGGTCGCAGGAACCACCTCGCCCCGAGCGCGACCTTCTCCGGTCAGCGCCACGGGAGTGGCGCCACTGGCGAGGCGCGTTCGAAAGGCGTTGGTCGTCGTGCGCATTTTGCGCAGCGTAGCGGCCTGTGCTTTGCCTCGGCCCTCGGCTACGGCTTCCGCGAAATTCGCGAACAACACGGTGAACCAGAGCCAGATGATCAGCTGAAGGGTGAGCTTGGAATCGACGGCATGACCCCGCAGCAGGTCCGCGATGTACAGGACGCTGACCAGCGCAGTCCCGACCTCCACCACGAACATGACGGGGTTCTTCATCATGTCGCGCGGGTTCAACTTCTTGAACGACGCACCGATCGCCGGCTTGATGATCGCCGGGTCGAACAACGAACGCGAATTTTCTTTGGACTTGGACATGTTGAGACTCAATGAGCAGCGGCAGCGGCGGCGAGTTGGAAGTGCTCGACGATCGGACCGAAAGACAACATCGGGAAGAAGGTGAGGGCGCCGACCAAGAGGATGGTGCCGGTGAGCAGCGCAACGAACAGGCCTCCACCGACGGGGAAGCTGGAGGGGCCAGGCGGCGTGCGCTTCTTTTTCGCCATGTTGCCGGCGATGGCGAGTACGGCGACGATCGGCAAGAAGCGACCGAGCAGCATGTTGATTGCGAGCGTCAGCGAATAGAACACCGGGTGATCCGCAGAGAACGCGGTGAGCCCGGCAAATGCGCTGCCGTTGTTGCCGGCGGCCGAGCTGAAGGCGTACAGAACCTCCGAGAAGCCGTGAGGGTGTGGCTTCCACGGGGCGCCGGGGATCTCCGCGGCAGCGGTATTGAGGATGCCCGCACGGCCTGCTTCGGTCATCAGACCGACGGAGGTCATGCCCAAGATCAATACCGCCGTGATGAGGATGTAGAAGCTGGCAAAACGGACGTCGCGACTATCGATCTTCTTGCCCAGGTACTCCGGGGTTCGCCCGATCATCAAGCCCGATAAGAAGATGGCCAAAATGACATACACGAGCATGCCGTACATGCCAGTGCCGACACCACCGAACACGATCTCGCCGAGCTGAATGTTGAGCAGCGGAATCAGCCCGCCCAGGGGCGTGAGGCTATCGTGCATGGTGTTGACCGCGCCGCACGAGGCGTCCGTCGTCACCACCGTGAATAGGGATGAGTCCGGGATGCCAAAGCGAACCTCTTTACCCTCCATGTTGCCACCAGGCTGCAACGCGCTCGCGCTCTGATCGATCCCAGCGTGCGTCAGCAACGGATTGCCTGGAGATTCGAAATGACCAACGACGAGCACTGCGGCGACCGAGATCAGCGTCATGGTGATCAACACGGCCCAGCCGTGGCGCTTGTTTCCGAGCATCTCGCCCAGGGTGATGCAGAGGGCGCCGCCGAGTGCGAAGATCGACAGCATCTGCACCAAGTTCGCGAGCGGAGTGGGGTTCTCGAACGGGTGCGCGCTATTGGCGTTGAAGTAGCCACCGCCGTTCGTGCCCAGCATCTTGATTGCCTCTTGAGAGGCGACGGGACCCTGCACGATGGTTTGGGTTGTGCCGTCGAGCGTGGTCCAGGTGGTGGGGTGGGCAAAGTTCTGGATCACGCCTTGGGACACCAGAAACAGCGCGTAGAAAAGGCAAATGGGAAGCAGGACGTACAAGTGCACGCGCACCAAATCGACCCAGAAATTGCCGATCTTGTCTGTTTCGTGTCGTGCGAGCCCGCGGATGAGCGCGATCGCCACCGCGATGCCGACGCCAGCCGAAAAGAAGTTGTGCGAGGTGAGCGCGACTGCCTGTGACAGGTAGCTCATGGTGGTTTCGCCACCGTAAGACTGCCAGTTGGTGTTCGTGGTGAAGCTCACGGACGTGTTGAACGAAAGCCACGGCGCGACGGCGCCCATTTTGGACGGATTCAGCGGCAAAACGTCCTGGAGGCGCAGCATCACATAGGTGATCAACTGGGTGAGCAGCGAGAAGCCGAGCACGGCCAGCGCATAGCCCTTCCAAGTGTGCTCCCGGGTCGAGTCCACGCCTGCCACTCGATACAAGGCGCGCTCGATTGGCCAGCCAACCTTGCGGCTCAGCGTGTTCGTACCGGTAAACACCCGCGTCAGGAATCGTCCCAGTGGCCACGCAATGGCAGCCACCAGTGCGAAAAACACAATCACTAGAATGTAATATCTTGCGGACATGTTCAGAAGCGCTCCGGTCGCGCGAGGACGTAAAAGAGGTAGACAGTGAGGCCCACTGCGCTCGCCACGGTCAGTAGAAGATCAAAGGACATGATTCAGATCCGATCGCAGATGCGCACGAACAGCGCGCACAGCCCAAAGAGCAGAACGCTGACGCCAATGGTGAGGAGTTCGGTTCCCATGGTTTTCCAATTCTTTAGCTTTGCCTTAGAGCCTGGTCATATGCATCGTGCGTGCCGTGCACGATTTCGGGCGATAAAAGCAGCGAAACTTCGTAGATCGTGCTGATCAGCACGGTCGTGCAACAGCGATCGTGCAGCAGTGCACGGCACGAAAAGGATGAAGCCCCTGCCCAACATTGTAGCAGGTGGTCAGTATCGAGTATCGCACCCTGGCAATCGGCGCCTCGTTAGCCATCGCCCACCAAGCACCGATTGACGCGCAGGTACCTCGCGCGGCCGAACGGCCTGTGCACGACGCGCCGGATTGGCCAGCCCGCCGGATCAGTGCGTCGCTGGCCCGTGCGGTCGCAAGCAGATGCTGCAACTGTCACCTGTATTCTATCGTCAGCAGACGAAATCCGTCGTCCAGGTTTCCTGGTGCGATCACGTCTGGGGCTCCGCCGGGGCGCGGCGCGGCGGGCGTCCCGCGGGCGAACCGGTCGTCAGCGGGAGCCGTCACATCAAGTATCGAGACGCTAAGTGGGCCGACAATCGAGACAAGGCCGAGGTTTCGGCTTCTGCGCCAATCGACTCGAAGGTGTCGGGCTTGCCTTCGAGTCGGTCTTCATCAACCAGCGCTGACGCGGCTAGATCAGGCACGCGCAGCCGCAACGAGGCCGCCGTAGTTTGCGGATCGCTCGACTGCCGCGGGGCTCGTGACCGGACGCGGTAGGCTAGCAATGGCGCCCCGGCCCAGGCATTGCACGGACGAGACGATGATCTCGGAACCGCACGCCGCCTCTTCAATCGCAGCCAACGTAGCGTCGAGCTGCTCATCCTGTACGGTCACGGACAGCTCCAGCTCGTTCGCCGTGTCGAGCACGTACGCAGAGCCGCGGTAGACCTCGCGGCGCGGCGGGGTGCGGCCGAACGTCTTGACTTGGCGCAACGTACCGGCGACGCCGAGCTTGTCGAGCGCGGCGTGCGTTTGGTCCCAATACACGGGTTGAATGAACGTTTCGATCTTCTTCATGTTGAGCTCCTATTCGTTTCGTGACGATCGAGCTGCATTGCATCTGACGTGCCACGCTGCTTCGGGTCGCCCCGCTGACCAGGAAGCTCCCGATGTTTCGAGGTTTACCTGGGCAGCGAGCGGTCTCGTCGACGGCCGACCATTCGGGCCATCGAGCTCGATCTGTGCAGCGCCGCCCGGCTCCTCGTGCAGTGGCGCACGAGCCAGCACGGCCGCGCAGAGTGTGAGTCGCGCCCGAGCTGGCGCTAGGCCGGATTCACGGCACCGCTGCGGACGAGACAGGGGGCGGCGCCCCCGCTGCTGAACCGACTGCCGGCGCTGAACCGACTGCCGGCGCCACCGCCGGCGTAAACGCGGTCGGTGCCGGCTTTTCAGTCGTCTTTCCGTCCGCGGCTAGCAGGTCGCGCAGCTTCTGTTCGCGCTCGGCGTCGTTCAACGTGAGGCGGCTGGCGTCGAACGTGAGAAGCGGCAGCTTGTCACCGCCTTGCATCAGCGGCAATTTTCCGTCCCAGCGCTCGATGCCTCGGTACTGGAGTACGGTGCCCGTGGTCGACAGGCGAATGATCTCGTTCGCGCGTGCGTCGGCACGGGCGCGTATGAGCACCGCATCCGCCTCACCCTCGGCCCGTTGCCGCGCCGCTTCAGCACCGCCGTGAGCTTGCGCTACGTTCTGCTCCGCCTCGGCTCGCACTTGGCGCACACGATTTTCCGCTTGGATCGCATTTTGGGTGGCCTCCATCGCGCGGTTGATGGCTTGGGCGACATTCTCGGGTAGCCGCAAAGCGCCGTTGATCGTGAGCTGATCGATGACGAACCCGTCTTTACCGAGTACGTCTCGCAATCGATTCGACACCTCGGAGACGAGCCGGCCTTTGCCTGCACCGTAGATCTCCTGCACGACCATGCGTGAAGCGATGTCGTTGAAAGCTTCGCGGACCGCGTTGCGCATGTAACCGTCCGCGAGCACCATCATGTCCGGTTGGCGGAACCGCAGGTAGAGGTGAGGAGCCTTGTCTGATTCGATATGAAAGGAAACGCCGATATCGGCGTTGACGTTCACGCCCTCTTGCGAGGAAAACGTGATCGATTCGTCGACAGCGCGGCCTTCGTTCGGGGAAGCCGTCCAAACCACGTTCTGCACGCTGATCGGGAAAGCAATGATCTGCTCGGTGAGCGGATTGAAAAAGACCCAACCGGTGACGACCGGAATGTCCTGCACCCCACGCGCGCTGCCAGCGAGGTTCACTTTGATGCCCACGTGGCCTGCGTCGATCCGAGTCAAGGTTGCGCTCAGCAGGAAGCCGACGCCAGCCAGAACGGCCACGCTGATTACGAGCCGGCGAAGCGAGCCGCCGGTCATGTCGCCACCGAATGGCGTTTTGTTCGAAGGCATGCTCGTGTGTAGTCGCATCGGGCCGCAAGTGCCATCGCAAGGCGAGTGTGCAGCAACGTATCGGTAGGCCAGCCCCGTAAGCGGCATCGGCCTGATCGTGCGTCCTTGCACGATATCTGGCTGAGCGAAGGGAGCTGGCCTCGATCGCGTCCTTTCGACTCAATCTTTCACAATCGAGAGCTCGGCTTCGATCGTCGCGAGTGCGCGCTCCAGCGCCAGCTTGACCACGGAAGAGCGCCCGACGCGAATGTTCGTGTTCACCGCGGACAGCCGCTGCGCGACTCGATCGAGGCGTCGGATCATTTCGGGCTCGAAGCGGACCGATACTGGCTTTTCCGCAGGGAGCCAGGCCACTTTGCGGCCCCTCGTCGGGTGAGCGGAAGGTGCGCTCACCGACGAGGGCCCAAGGTTCTGCACGGCACCAAGGGTGCCACTTCGAGCCGTCTTGTTCACTTGGCGGCTGCCTTCACGGCGTCAGGGCCTGACCGTGAGCGCACTCCAGTGCGCCGTGTTGTTGGGCGCGAGTCGTGCGCTCACGTCGTAGATCCGCTTGGCTGCCTCCGTGCTAGGCGCGCGAACCGCGATGGCAAAGCCATCTCTCGTCGAGTTGACGGAATAGCTCGAGTCCGGCTCTGCCAAGGGGCAAGATTCGCGGGCCTCGAGCGCATTGCCCTCACTGACGCTTCGAGCTTGATAACACTCGACGAGGTGTCCGAGCCATTCAGTGGTCAGGCCCGGTGCCGCCAGCATGTAGACCACCGCCCCGGCGGGCGCCAAAGCATACCCTTTCGGGTCGCGGGGCTTGACGAGTTGACGAGCCCCGAGCACCTGGGTTCGTTGCAGCGGACAAATCCCTTGTTCGGCCACCGGAATCAGAGCGCAGACGCCGCTCGTCTCGGTGCCACTCGAAGGCGCGGGCACACCGCCGTGAAGTGCGGCATCCGTCGAAAGTTGCCGCGCGTTGGCCAGCTGCGGCCGACCTTGGAGCGGGCTCGAGGATGCCGAGCGCGGAGTGCTTGCACAGGCCGCGACAACGCTGCCCAACGCAACAACCAACACTTTGGAGAAATGACTGCTCATCTTACTCACCACTTTCCAGACTCGCCGCCAAAGATTGCGGCACGTGGAGCGGTTGTGCTCAACGGTCGCTATCGCTTGCGAGCAATGGTAAAGTAGGTCTCGCTACCTAAGCCTGCTCGAAAGAAACTCCGCATCCAGCTAAGGATTTTCTAAGCGAGGTCGTGTGCCGCTCGCGTACTCCGGAATCCCGCAAAATCACTCGCCCTTCAGACGGTAACCGACGCCCGGCTCTGTCAGAAGCAGGCGCGGGCGAGTGGGTTCTGCCTCCAGCTTGCTCCGCAGTTGCCCCATGTACACGTGCAAGTATTGGGTCTGAGTGCCAAAACGTGTACCCCAGACTTCTTTCAGCAACTGTTGATGAGTCACTACCCGCCCGGCATTGCGGGCCAACACCGCGAGCAACTTGTACTCGATCGGTGTCAGGTGCACCTCGGCTTCGTTCACCAAAACTTGCCGCTTCTCGAGATCGAGGCGCAGCGCGCCGACCGTGAAAACGGAACTTTCACTTCCGTCGTTGCGGTTCTCTGCGTGCCGGCGCGCTACTCGGATGCGCGCCAATAACTCGCTGACGGAGAACGGTTTGGTCAAGTAGTCGTCCGCGCCCGCATCCAGCGCCGCGACCTTGTGTTGATCTTGCTCGCGCGCCGACAGCACGATGATCGGGATCTTCGTGAATTCGCGGAGCTGCCTGGTGACGTCGATGCCGTCCGCGTCCGGTAGGCCCAGATCGAGCAGGATGATGTCCGGGTTGCCGGTTCCCGCATTGGCGAGGCCCTCGCGGCCGGTGGGTGCTTCGATCAAAGTGTAGCCGTGTGGTGGCAACGAGGCGCGCAGGAAGCGACGCATCTGTGATTCGTCTTCGATCACCAGAACTGTCAGATCTTGCGCGGCCATTGGTCTCCCATTTCGGTTCGCTTGAATACGGGGCTCGCTACGAATTGCGCGAGCGTTGCGGCCGGTGCGTTGCCGATGAATCGCTGGAACGGCTGGCCGCGTGGTGAAGCGTTGCTCGCGGCAGGAGGGCGCGTTTCGTGTCTTCTCAACCACTTCGTGAGGCGACACCGAGCTCGCACCAAGGTGTCACGGACCTGGGCCTTGGAGATCTGCATTGCGACGCTCATTTCAGCGGCGTCGAACTCCTGCAGATCGAGCAACACGGCTTGGCGCTCACGAGGTCGCAGCTTGCCGAGAAGAGCGTGTAGCAGCAACGCGCGCTCGTGAACGGTGATGATGGCCTCCGTGTCGTGCCGATTCGGTACTGACTCCAAGTCGTGCCCCAGCCGTTCGTTGCGCCTCCACAGGCGATGTCGGGCCATGTGCTGGGCACCGACGTCGTGCGCGACGTCGTACGCCCAGGTACGTAGGGAGGCCTGTTTTTCGTAGGCCCGCAGTGATAGCCAAATCGCGACCAGCATGTCTTGTTCGAGGTCGCGCCGAGTGAGAGCGTCGCTCTCGTAGCGCTGGGCGACTCGATTCAACATCGGCTCCAGCAACGTGATCAGCATTGTTGTGCTTGGGTTCGTGGCTGGAGGCTCATGCCTCGGCGCGCGGCATGAGCGATCGTCGCGAACGGATTCGACGGCAGGCATCATGGATAGAGAAAGCAGATGTGTGAATTAAATCAAGCTCGCGTTGTTGCGTCATCACGTTCGCGCCTACGTCGACGACGCGTCGTGGAGCTGTACTGGAGCGCGTGGCTGTCACGCAGCGGGACGGCGCGTACGCATCGCGCACTCGCGCGCCTTGAGGAAATCCTTAGCCGTGTTCGTCACTCGTCGGAGTTCTCGCAAACGATGCGCAACGCCTTGGGAGCCCGGTATTTGTCCTGGAATCATCGTCCGAGCCAGTCGCGCCATTCGCGCTGCCCGCGTGGCAATTGGGGGCGGTCGCGTTGAGTGAATCTTTAGTTCTTGGCTAGTGCGCGCGACGCTACATTTGTCGCTGCTGAGCGCGCGCGAACACGACGAGCCGTCGTGGCTGGCGAGCGCGCTGCGATCATCGGTAGAAAATATTTAGAACCTACGAGCTTCTCTTTAGGGTCCGATTAGGCCGTGTCACGTAGATTGAGGTAGCGGGCGCTCAAATATGGCATCCAACTCGAGCCTCGATCTCGCGCTCGATGAGCAGCGTTCCTCGCGTCGCTTGCTAGCCTGCGTCGGGCGGGAGCGAAACGCAGTCGCTCTCGTACGAGCTACCCGTGAACTGGCGGGTACGTTGGGCATGGAGTGGATAGCAGCACATGTCGATGTACCTGCTTCCCTGTCGGCTCATGACAAGGAGCACGTCAACGAGACCCTGCGCGTCGCCGAGAGCCTCGGTGCGGAGGTGGTACGGCTCAACGGCAAGAACGCAGCTGGCGAGGTCCTGAGCTACGCCCGCGAGCGCGACGTCGTGAAGGTGCTCGTCGGCCGCTCTTCGAAGCACCGTTGGTTGCGGTTCTTTCGCGCGTCCTTCCTCGAACAGTTACTCGCTGCCGAGCCAGCGGTCGAGATCTACGTCGTCCCCATCAATCCTGGCGTTGCGCCTGACTCGCGCCACTGGGTGCGTGGCTTCGACTGGCGGGGCATGCTCGCCGCTACGGCGGCTACCGGGCTCACGACGTTGTTCGTGATCACGGCGTTCGGCCAGAGTCATGTGTCCGATGCGGTGGCGCTCTACCTGCTCTGCGTGGTGCTCGTCTCGCTGCGCTACGGGCACGCGGCTGCGATCATGGCGACCCTGCTCAGCGTCGCCGCGCTCGATTTCATCTTCATGCAGCCGTACTTGACCTTCTGGGTAGCGGATTCGCGGGACGCAGTGACGTTGGCGGTAATGTTCGTCGTGGCGCTGATCGTCGCGACCTTGACCAAGCGCGTGCGTGACCAGGCGGAGACTGCACGCAGTCGAGAGGTGCGAACGGCGGTGCTCTACGCCATGAGTCGCGAGCTCGCGGGCACGACCGGCATCGCCATGATGCTGCGCATCGCGGCGCGACACCTGCATGACGCCTTCGAGTGTGCCGTGGCGGTGCTGCTGCCGGAGGTGGGAGGATTGAAGAGCGCCGTGCACAGCCGGCGGACTTTCGAAATCGACGATCGTGACCGGGCGGTTGCGCAGTGGGTGTGGCAAAACGAGCGTGCAGCGGGTTGGGGGACCGAGGAATTCCCGAACGCGCGAGCGCTGTTCCTGCTCCTTCGAGGATCACGCGGTAAGGTCGGCATCCTGGTGCTCGAGCGGCCACAGAAACCGCAGCTCGATACCGGATTGCTTCAGCTCGTGCGAACCTTCGCGGCTCAACTTGGCTCGGCTCTGGAACGCGGGCAACTCGCCGAGGCAGCGCATCACGCCGAAGTGCAGATCGAAACCGAGCGCCTACGCAGCTCACTGTTGAGCTCCGTGTCGCACGATCTCCGCACGCCGCTGGGCGTGATAACCGGCGCAACCAGCACGCTGCTCCAAGACGAGCGCTTCTTGGAGCCGGAGGCGCGCCGAGAGCTATTGCAGACCGCGCACGAAGAGGCCGAACGGCTCAATCGCTTGGTCGGTAATTTGCTCGACATGACGCGCGTAGCAGCGGGGGCGCTGGTTCCGAAGAAGGAGTGGCATCCGCTGGACGAGATCGTCGGGGTCGCTTTGAACCGTTTGGAGGAACGCCTGACCGGGAGAGAGGTGATGGTTACCTTGCCCGCGGATCTGCCACCACTTCCGATCGATGCCGTGTTGGTCGAGCAAGTGCTGATCAACCTGCTCGAAAATGCCTTGAAGTACACCCCGTCGGGCAGCCCCATCGCGATCGCTGCCGCTGTGGACGGCGAGGGGGTTCGAATCGACGTGGCCGATCGCGGACCGGGCGTCGTGGAGCGCGAGCGAACGCAGATCTTCGAAAAGTTCTACCGTTCGAGACCGGACGTTTCGGACGGCGGCGCCGGGCTTGGGCTGGCGATTTGTCGGGGCATCGTCGCCGCGCACGGGGGCAAGATCTGGGTCGAGCCAGGTGACGTCGGGGGCGCCAACTTCCGATTTTGGCTGCCGTTGGAGGGTGTTCCGCCGCTGTCGGGTGGGGGTTGGTCGCGGGCCGGTTGAGCCACGGACCGTACGCTATTCGCAGCCGCCTCGCGCCAGCTGGGAACACTGGCGGGAGGCGCCGCTTGCGTCTCACTCGATCGAAGAGCCACCTTCTTCGAAGTGATAGCCGGCTTCTCCGTGATCGAATTGATCGAGCCCATCTTCCTCGCTCTCGGCGTCCGGCCTGAGGCCCACCGTGAGCTTCACGACCAGCGCGAGCAGCGCGGTACCGAGCGTCGCGAGAGCGATGGTCAGCCCCATCGCCTTCAACTGCTCGAGCCAAAGTGAGTGCCCGACGACCTTGCCCAGGTTCGTCTGCAGATTCGCGTTCACCTCCGGTGTGGCCAGTAGGCCTGCGAGCAACGCGCCGAGGGTGCCACCCACGCCATGAACGCCGAACGTGTCCAGAGCATCGTCATAACCCAGGAGGGCCTTGAGCTTGGTCGACGTCAAATACGGAATCGAGCCGGCGAGTAGCCCGATCACCACGGCACCGTTGGCGGTGACGAATCCAGAAGCCGGAGTCACCACCACCAAGCCCGCAACGGCGCCCGAACAAAAGCCGAGGATGGTCGGCTTGCCGCGTGTGACCCACTCGATCGCCGGCCAAACCAATGATGCCGTGGCCGTCGCGAGCGTCGTCGACATGAACGCCGCCGCCGCGATGCCGTCTGCCGCGACCGAGCTGCCCGCGTTGAAGCCGTACCAACCCACCCAGAGCATGCCCGTACCAATCACGGTCAGCACGAGACTGTGCGGGTAGAAAGGACGCTGTCCGTAGCCGCCGCGCTTGCCGACCATCAGGCACAAGACGAGGGCGGACCAGCCCGAGGACATGTGAACGACCGTGCCGCCAGCGAAGTCGACGGCGCGGATCGACGCCTGCGGGTTCCACACGCCATTCATCAAGCCATCGCTACCCCAGACCATGTGCGCGAGTGGGAAATAGACGACGAACATCCAGAGCGTGATGAACGCCATGATCGCCGCGTACTTCATGCGTTCTGCGATCGCTCCGACGATGAGCGCGGGAGTGATGATCGCAAACATCAGCTGATACATGCAGAAGACGCTGTGCGAAACCCAAGGCCCGTAGTCTGCGTTCGGCAGCGCCCCCACTCCGCGGAGAAACGCGAAACGCGTCCCACCGAGCCAGGGTGAGCCGGGGGCGAAGGCGAAGCTGTAGCCGACACACCACCAAAGGAGAGTGACCAGACCTGCGCAGCCAAAACACTGCGCCATCACCGACAGCACGTTCTTACGGCGCACGAGCCCACCGTAAAATAGGGCGAGCCCCGGTAGCGTCATGAATAATACCAACGCCGTCGAGGTCATCATCCAAGCGTTGTGCCCCGGTCCCGGAGACATCAAGTGCTTCGGCGCTCCGTTCGTCACGTAGGCCTCGAGGTCCGCGACGCGTGTTGCTAGGTCTGGCGGTACCGCCGCTGGCAAGTTCATGAGCATTCCTTTCCGGCGGACCGTAGGAGGCCATCACCGGTATCTTGGGCTTCAGTTAGAGTTGAGCCGTGTCGCCGAGCGACCGTGCTCGCTCGCAAGCGGTCTTGGACCCCATTTTGCACACGCGCGCGAACAGCTCACGTGCGCGATTCGAGTCCTTTTCAGCGCCCTTACCCGCTTCGAGCAGCACGGCGGCGTTGTAGCAACCGCCCGCGTACTTCCAAGCACACGCTCGTTCGTAGAGCCGAAACGCAGCCGCTGGATCTGGCGCCACACCGTGCCCAAATTCGTACAGGCGACCGGCAGCAACGCAGCTGCTGGGGCTCTGTTCGGTGCATTGACTCACGCAGTCGCCGAGATCCTTGCAGCCCGCGATGGTCGACGCGACGTTGATTGGCTGTCCTGTGCTGTGCGTTGAGGCTTCGGCGGCGCGGCAGGCTCCGAGCCCCCAGGCGACGAGCAGGATGAGCCAGGGGCGTAGTCGCCGTTGGAAAGCGGTGGTCACCGTGCACTCTCGACTCACAACATTCCGAGCAGCAGTACGCCGCCATCGACCACGATGTTTTCGTTCCGCTCGACGCCATTCTTGACCGGGACGTAGTTGCCATCCGACATCTCGTCGACCGCGATCGGCTTTCGCTCGAAACGAAGCTGCCCAGCAGGTGTCGTGCCGACTTGCGCAAACACCACTGGCTGTTCCCCCAATAGCAGGAGGGCCGAGCGCCGGACGGCGAACTTCTGATCCGGGTCGACGGTGATCGCCGCCGTTCCGAACATCTCTGGACGCAGCTTGCCTCCGGGATTGTCGATGGAGCAGCGCACCTTGGTGGTGTGGGAGGTGGGGTCGAGCGCTCCCGAGATCCACTCGACGACGCCAGCATAGGTCTCTCCCGGATAGGAGAGCACGCTGACCGCAACACTAGCGCCCTTCTTCACGTGGGCCAGATCCATCTCGTAGACGTCTGACACCACCCACACGCGATCGAGCTCACCGATGGTGAAGAGCTCCACCGCGCTGCCACCCGAGTATTGGCCTTGCAGCTCGAGACCGGGGTTCGCTCCGCGCATGATGACCTCTCCGGCAATGGGTGATGGCAACATGTACTCCTGAGTGACGGCATCCAGGCCGGCTTTGCGCAGGAGCTTGGCCTTGGTTTCCGCGCGCTCCATCTCGGCCTTGGCGTTCAGATAGGCGCTCTCGGCCACTTCGTAGTCTCGCGGCGCGGCCGCGTGGAGCTCGAGCAGATCCTTCTGGCGCTTCCAATCTCGCTCAGCTTGGAAGAGCGAGGCCTGCGCTTTGGACATGTCCGAGATGGCGCTGCCCAGATCGGGCGACTGGATCACGCACAACGGCTGTCCTTTTTGAACGCGCTGCCCCGGCTGGGCCAGGATTTTCGTGATACGGCCGGTCACCGGCGAGAACACATGCCCGACACGAAGATCGTCGAAGGTCACCCGGCCGGCAGCGTGGATCAAGCCACCCACGGGTCTGTCGGTGGCAGGTTCGATTTCGAGGTGCGCGTCTTTGATTTGCTGCGGGGTGAGCCAGACTTCTCCGGGGGGCGGCGCGTCGGGCGCGCGCGACGCGGCAGGCGCACGGGAAATGCAGCCAGCGGCGCACACCGTCAGACCGAACAGGACCGCGTTTTTCAGGCACGACATGGGGGACTCCTTTCGAAAGCATGGTTTTCGCTGTTGCACTCACAGCGAGGCGAAGCTGACCGGATCGGCGTATCTCCAAATGTGCGCAATCCGCCCGCCCTCGATCTCGGCGATGTCGACGAACTGTGTATGGAGGGGACGTCCCGCCGCGAACGGAACTCGCGGCAACGGTGCCTGCTGCAAGCCGGTGATCGCGTACTCGAGCACCACGAACGAGCCGACACCCCAGGCGTTCTGAATGACGGTGTCGAGGTGGCGAATCGAACCTCGCATCGTTCGGAAGTAGTCGCGCGCGGCGCCTTTTCCTGTGCTCGGCTCGGCGTGATCGCTCGTGGAGATTGCCAAGTCGTCGTTCATCGTGGCCAAGAAGGCCTTCTCGTTGCCGTCTTCGAGCGCTTGAATCATCGCTCGTACGAGCGCGACGTTCGCTGTCTCTTCGGGCGTCCCGCTCCGTTCGAATATTTGGGGCGTTTCGGTGCCCGGCGCCGCGCGCGATAGGTCTTGGAGCTCTACCGAGCCGCCGCCCAGCTGAGCTCGAACCAAGCCCTCGTCGAAATAGACGTGCAGCCCGGAGAGAATGCCATCGTCGTTCGTCCAAAGCAGGGTCAGCCCTTGGATGACGACCGGCTTGTGCGTTGCAGAGATGCCCATGAAGTCGTGGGCGTGCACGCCGGTCATCGTCCATTCGCAGGCCTGCGAGTCGAGGGGTCGGGTGCTGTCCGTGAGCCAGACGCGCTTCGTGACGAAGTGTCGCTCCTCGAAGGCTCCGAACACGTCCTCGTGGCCCTGGATGACCCGTTCTCGCCCATGCGTGTTGCGGGCGCCGAGCGCAAACTGAGCCTGTTCACCGAGGATCGGCGCGAGCTCGACGAAACCGGGCGATGCCAGCGCACTCGTATATGCTTCCGCGAGGGCGCGCTCCTTGTTGGTCGGCGTGACCGGACTCACTGCCGCTGCACTTCCGACGTGGGCCAGAAAGTGCAGCGGAGCCGCCGGCGGCATCTCGACCGTTTCGCTGGAGCAAGCAAGGGCTGACGCAGCGAACAGTAGCGAAGCGCTGAGTGAGCCCCTCATAGCGCGTACCCCACGGAAATCAGGAACCGCGGCAAAAGTGCCGTGTTTGCGAAGACCTTGGCCCACAACATTTGGTCCGGGATGGATTTACTGGTCGTGGTGTACTGAAGCCCGGCGCCGAGGCTGAGCGAAACACGGTCGGCGACGAGTGCCTGATAGCCGACGTCGGCGGCAACCCCGTAGTCCAGGTAGTGCGTCTTGCTGCCATTCTCGGCCGTTGCAGTGAAGGCGCCCAGGATCAGCGAAGGGCCGAGGAACAGACCGCGCAGACCGCCGCGACCCGTGTAGTAGCGATAGCCGAGCTCGGTGCCGTAGCCTCGGAACGTCTGAATGGGAAGCCGCGTCGGATTCGCGTCGTTGTCGAAGATGGTAATGGGTGTGGTGCGCGTCAAAACATAGAATGGACAGATCACGAGCGCGTGATGCTCGAGCGGCGCTATGATGACGTTGGCGCTCAGCTTGCCCAAGCCACCTTGCGTGGGCCGGCCGGGATCCGAGGGGCGGACGCCGGTGTGCATGGCGAAGAAGGGCAGCGGATTCCACTCGAGAGCGACGAGTCGACGGGGCGGTGGCGGCTCGTCGAGCGCGACG
>OUNO011322941.1_pt1 | contig 14944 bp, 14 predicted proteins | sample 1779811 | NCBI WGS metagenome assembly OUNO01 (sample SAMEA3914804, study PRJEB12502) | metagenome | biome: forest; material: soil | place: Canada | collected 2010-06-25 | depth 0.3 m | reverse complement strand
GACGATGGACATCATCAAGCACGAGGGCGGCAGCCCGGCGAACTTCTTGGACGTCGGCGGCGGCGCCACCAAAGATCAGGTGAAGAAGGCCTTCTCGATGATCCTATCGAGCTCGAAGGTCAAAGGCATCTTCGTCAACATCTTCGGCGGCATCATGAAATGCGACATCATCGCCGAAGGCGTGGTCGCGGCGACCAAGGAGCTCGGGCTCAAGGTGCCGCTCGTCGTGCGCCTCGAAGGCACCAACGTCGAGCTGGGCAAGCAAATCTTGAAAGACAGTGGCCTCGCGATTCAAGCCGCCGACACCATGAGTGACGGCGCCAAGAAGATCGTCGCCGCCGTGCGGGCTGCGTGAAGGAAATCCGATAGATGGCAATTCTCGTCGACAAAAACACCAAGGTCCTCTTCTCGGGGATTACGGGCAGCGCCGGTTCCTTCCACGCACGGCAATGCATCGCCTACGGCACGCAGGTCGTCGCCGGTGTCACCCCCAACCGCGGCGGTGAGAAGTTCGAAGCCGAAGGTCCGGACGGCAAGAAAGTGATCGTGCCGGTGTTCGACACGGTCGCTGAAGCCGTGAAGCAAACCGGCGCCGACACGTCGTGCATCTTCGTGCCACCGCTGGGGGCCGCAGACGCGATCCTGGAAGCGTTCGACGCGGAGCTCAAGCTCGCCGTGTGCATCACCGAGGGCATCCCGGTGATGGACATGGTGCGCGTGCGCCGCATCATCGAAGGTCGCAAGACCAAGCTGATCGGGCCGAACTGCCCGGGCGTGATCACGCCGGGCGCGTGCAAGATCGGCATCATGCCGGGTCACATTCACCGCGTCGGCAAGTACGGCGTAGTGTCGAAGTCCGGCACGCTGACCTACGAGGCGGTCGGGCAATTGACCGCGCTCGGCATGGGTCAGAGCACCTGCGTCGGCATCGGTGGCGATCCCGTCGCGGGGCTCGACTTCGTGGACGTCTTGAAGATGTTCAACGAAGATCCGGACACCGAAGGCGTGATCATGATCGGCGAAATCGGCGGCAACGCCGAGGAGCGCGGCGCGGAGTACATCGGCAAATACATGAAGAAGCCGGTCGCGGGCTTCATCGCCGGCACCACCGCTCCGCCTGGTAAGCGCATGGGCCACGCGGGCGCCATCATCAGCGGCGGCAAAGGCACGGCAAAGGACAAGATCGCCGCGCTGGAAGCCGCGGGCGTGCGTGTCGCCGCGACGCCCAGCGACATGGGCACGACGCTGAAGAGCCTGCTCAAGTAAGCGCCTTTCGAGCGCTTTTACGGAGGGCTACGCGTCTCATCGCGTAGCCCTCGTCGTTTTGTCAGGCGCCTTCGCAGCTCCACTTCGTGCCGTTGCAGAAGCAGGCGACGTCGGCATACGTGCAAGTGCGCAGGGTTCCCCCGCAATTGTCACCGCTCTGCGGCTTTTGCGCGGAACAGAAGGCACCGGGCGCTTGGCAAACCCAGTGGGGATCGTTGTTGTTGCCCATGCACACGCAGTACTCACTCGCCGAGTACGGGCATTCGGCACCGATGCTCTGCTTGCACGACAGGCCCGCGCTGGGCTTCGCATCCGGGCAGAGGTCTGGCGTGCCGTAGCAGCCCCAGTGCTTGAATTGCGCGCCGCCACCGCTGTTGCCTCCCGGCAGGCAGCTGCACGCTTCGCCAGCATAGAAGCAGCTGTCCGGCGTGCTCACGGTGCAGACCTGATCGGCCTTGGGCGCCATGGGCGTGCAGCCAGTGCCCGCTGCACCGGCCCCGCCAGACATGCCGCCAGCTCCGGCGCTCGCGCCCGCTGTGCCGCCAGCACCGGCCGTGGCGCCGCCAGCGCCCGCCAGACTGCCGCCGGCGCCAGCGCCAGTCACAGCGCCACCGGCGCCGGCCTGCGCTCCGCCCGCGCCGCCTGGCTCCGTGCCAGCGCCGGCCGTGGCCGCGCCGGCCGTTGCAGCGCCGCCGCTGTCACCCGTGTCACCGCCGTTGAGCGCGCCGCCCGTGTTCGTGCTCGAGCCGCCGTTGTCGCCATCTTCGGCGCCGCCGGCGGCACTCACCCCGGCGGTAGATCCTGCGCTCGCTCCGCCCGAGCTCGACCGACCAGCGCCCGCGCTCGGCGAGAACAGATCCGAATTGTTTGCCGAGCCGCAGGCGACGGCCAAAGGCAACGATGCCGAGATCAACGAAGCGATCGCAAAACCACGCAAGAATTTCATTGTTACTCCGGGAGACCTTCACGAGGCGCGCGGCGCGCACCTTCGTTCCAAGCTCAGTTGTCTTAAGTTGTACCTGAATGTTGCGCGAGTCAGGCAAGACTCATCACAAATCGCGCGCTGATTCGTGCGAACGACCTTGGACTACTTTTCGCGCAGGTGTGGTGAGCAGAGCGCGCGCATTCACTGCGCGCTCAGCACGCGCAGGCTCACCATGTCGAGTTGTTCACCCGAGCCAGGAAATTTCCCCCAAACGCTGACTTCGTAGCGACCCGCTTGGCCGCTCTTGCCGAGCGGGACGTCGATCCGGAAGTGCTTACCGTTCACTTCGACCGGCTTCTTGGTCACGAAGCCCTTGGGAAAATACAGGTCGCTCGGTGATGGCACTGCGTAGGTGTAGGTCGTATTCAGGTAAGCGGCCGTGAGCGGTTGTTCCGAATCGATACGGCCAATGCCCACACCTCCGAACACCACGTTTCCCTTCACGTCGCCCTCGATGTGCAGCGTGGCTCCGGCGCGCGCCGTCTTCGGAAGCGCATCGTAGTCGCCGTAGTCGTCCACGAACTCTTGCGACAAACACGCCAGATCCACGCCGCTCGGTCGGGCAACCCCGACGCCCAGCGCGGTGTGTCCGGGCTTCAAGATGTTGCGACGGTGGCCATCGCGCGGCGGCTTTTCGTCCATGAACGCCCGCTCGACGCGCTCCAATTGGGCGGCCTCGAAGCGCGGCAGCGCGTCCAACTTGCGTAGCTTGCCGTCGGCCAAACAGCCCGCATTTTCCTGCACGAAATCGCTGCCGCCGGCCTCGGTGTAACGCTGCTCGGGCACGGAGCCGTCGCTGCCCCAATGCGCCGTGTAGCCGACGCGGGCCATGTCTTCGGCATGGCGCTGCCCCGCTCGGTTCGCCGCATCATCCAAGCCGAGCTGCGACAAGCCGTGCTCGGCGCGGTCGCGATTCACGAGAGCGAGCACGTAGCGCCGCGCTTGCTCGACGTTCATCGGTGCCTTCGGCGGCGGCACTCCGGGCAACGATTTTTGCGTAGCCCTTTCGGACGAATGCCCGACCGAGGGCGTGCTCGAGCTCGAGCCAGGCTTCGAGGCGGCAGCGCAGGCAGCGAAGCCGAAGCCCGCCGCCAGAGTGAACAACCAGCGTTCGCGCGCACGGCCTCGAGACATCCGGAAAGGCTACCTCAGCGCTCGGGAAAGACCACCGTCCAGCACTGTGGCGGATTCGCCGATCAGTTGCCTGAACGTCGAGCTCGCGTCGAACACCGACCTCACTCCTGAGCGGACAAAGCGAAGGGCCCGCGAGGCAGCGCTGCCTCCGGACCCTTCACTCCACGCCGCGAGCGCGCTTACTCGGTGATCTTGTGATTCGCGAGCTGCTCGAGCGCTTGCACCATGCCCGAGTGATCCCAAGCCGCGCCGCCTTGGGCGACGCAGGAGCCGAAGAGCTGCTGACAGATGGCGGTCACCGGTAGCGCCACCCCCAGCTCGCGCGCACCCGCGAGGGCCAGCGAGAGATCCTTCATGTGCAGCGCGATCCGGAAACCCGGGTTGAAATTGCGCTTCAAGATGCGCTCGCCGTGCACTTCCAGGATCTTCGAGGAAGCGAAGCCGCCCATCAGGGCTTGGCGCACCTTGGCCGGGTCGGCGCCGGCCTTGGATGCGAACACCAGCGCCTCGCCCACCGCTTCGATGGTGATGGCGACGATCATCTGGTTTGCCACCTTGCAGGTCTGGCCAGCGCCGTTATCACCCACGAGAGTGATGTTCTTGCCCATTAGCTCGAACAGCGGCTTGACCGTCTCGAAGGTGGCTTCCGGGCCGCCCACCATGATCGTGAGCGTGGCGTTCTTGGCGCCGACCTCACCGCCGGACACCGGCGCGTCGAGGTAGGCCGCGCCGAGCTCGTTGATGCGCGTCGCGAAGCGCTTGGTCTCGAGCGGCGAGATCGAGCTCATGTCGACCACGATCTTGCCCTTGGAGAGACCGGCGGCGATGCCGTTGGCGCCGAACAGCGCGGCTTCCACGTCCGGCGTGTCCGGCACCATGGTGATGATGATGTCCGCTTGCTGCGCCACTTCCTGGCCCGACTTGCAGACCTTGGCGCCCTTGCTCGTCAGCTCTTCCGGGACCGTGCCGAGCGTGTACGCGTACAGCTCGTGACCGCCAGCCAGCAAGTGACCTGCCATGGGCTTACCCATGATGCCCAAACCGATGAATCCGACTTTCATGACTTACTCCGTATCAATCAAAGGTACTGCTTGAGCCAACCGAGGCCCTCGGTCGTCGTGGTTTTCGGCTTGTATTCGCAGCCGATCCAGCCCTGATAGCCAATGCTGTCGAGGAACTGGAACAAGAACGTGTAGTTGATTTCGCCGGTGCCCGGCTCGTTGCGGCCCGGGTTGTCGGCGAGCTGCAGGTGCGGGATCTTGGCCAGGTTGTTTTTGATCGTGGTGGCCAGATCGCCCTCCATGATCTGCATGTGATAGATGTCGTATTGCAGGAACAGGTTGGGCGAGCCCACGTCGTCGATGATCGACAAGGCCTGCTTGGTGCCGTTCAAAAAGAAGCCCGGAATGTCGCGCGTGTTGATCGGTTCAATCAGCAGCTTGATGCCCGCAGCGGCCAGCTTGGGCGCGGCGAACTTCAGGTTGTCGACCAAGGTCTGACGCGCCTGCTCGGCGGACGCATCCTTGGGCGCGATGCCCGCCAGGCAGTTGATCTGCTTGCAGCCGAGCGCCGTGGCGTACTCGATGGCTTTGCCTACGCCGTCTTGAAACTCGGCCACGCGCGACGGCAGACAAGCGATGCCACGCTCGCCGCCGGCCCAATCGCCGGCTGGCAGGTTGTGCAGCACTTGCGTGAGCTGGTGCTTGCCGAGGGCCTCGGCTAGCTGCTCCTTGGGAAACGGATACGGAAACAGGTACTCGACGCCACGGAAACCGGCTTTGGCCGCGGCTTCGAAGCGCGCCATGAACTCGAGCTCGTTGTAGAGCATCGTCAGATTTGCTGCAAATTTCGGCATTTCATTCCCTCACTTCTTGAATTTATCTGCCAGGCCTTTGCTGGCGGTGCGCAATAGGCCCACGTCGCCGCCGACGGCGACGAAGGTCATGCCTTGTTCCATGTAGCGCCGGGCGTCAGCCTCGACGGGAGCCAAGATGCCGACGGGCTTGCCGTGCTTGCTGGCGGACGTGACCACGCGCGCCATGGCCGCTTGTACTTCGGGGTGATTCGGTTGGCCCATGAAGCCCATCGCGGCGGACAGGTCCGACGGCCCGATGAACAGCCCGTCGATACCGTCGATGGCGGCAATCGCTTCTGCGTTCTCCACACCCTTGGCGCTCTCGATTTGCACCATGACCGTGATGTTGTCGTTGATGGTCGTGAAGTAGTCCGCGACGTAGCCGTAGCGGTTGCTGCGGTGGCCGGTGCCCATGCCGCGGAAGCCCTGCGGGGGGTAGCGAGTGGCTTCCACGACGCGTTGCGCTTGCTCGGCAGTTTCGATCCACGGCATCAAGAAGTTGTAGAAGCCGATGTCGAGCAGGCGCTTGATGATCACGGGCTCCGACCAATACGGACGGACCACGGGGGCACTCGGGCTGTCTTTCAACGCCTGCAGCTGTGCGATGAACGAATTCATCTCGTTCGGCGCATGCTCACCATCGATCAACAGCCAATCGAAGCCGGCATAGCCCAGAATTTCCGTGGAAATGTTGCTGGCGAGCGAGACCCAGCAGCCGACCAGGTTCTTCTTGGCGAGCAGATCACGCCGAAATGAGTTCGGCATCGGCACGTACGGTGTGTCCATCAATGTATCTCCGGTTCAGGGACCTGACCGCGGCCCTCTAGGAAGTCGAAATCACAGCCTTCATCGGCTTGGCGGATGTGGTTGGCGAACATTTGGCCGTAGCCACGCAGGTAGTACGGCTTGCGCGGGGTGAGCGCGGCCCGGCGCGTCGTCAGCTCGGCTTCGCTCACCAGCAGGTTGAGCTCACGCTTCTCGACGTTCAGCTCGATCAGATCGCCCTCGCGCACGAGAGCGAGCGGACCGCCGACGTACGATTCCGGCGCAACGTGCAACACACAGGCGCCGTAGCTGGTGCCGCTCATGCGCGCGTCCGAGATGCGCACCAGATCACGCACGCCCTTCTCGAGCAGCTTCTTCGGGATCGGCAGCTGGCCCCATTCCGGCATGCCCGGGCCACCCTGCGGCCCCGCATTGCGCAGCACGAGCACCGAGCTCTCGTCGACGTCGAGCTGCGGGTCGTCGATGCGCTTGGTCATCTCGTCGTAGCTGTCGAAGACCACGGCGCGGCCTTGGTGCGCGAGCAAGCGCGCTTCGGCCGCGGCCGGCTTCATGACTGCGCCGCCAGGGCACAAATTGCCGTGCAAAACGACCAAACCGCCCGGACCGAAGATCGGCTCGTGCAAGCTGCGAATCACTTCTGGGTTGTTGTTCGTCGCCTTCGCGATGTTCTGACCGAGCGTGCTTCCGTTCACGGTCGGGCGATCGAGCTTCAAGAGCGAGGCTATTTCCTTCAGCAACGCCGGCAAGCCGCCCGCGAAGTGAAAGTCTTCCATCAGGTGTTTGCCGTTCGGCTTCAAGTTCGCGATCACGGGCACCAAGCGCGACAGCTCATCGAAACGGCGCAGTGAGAGCGGTACGTCTGCACGGCGCGCCATCGCGAGCAGGTGCACGATGGCGTTGGTCGAGCCACCGCATGCCAGCAGCGTGACGATCGCATTGTCGAACGACTCGGCGTTGAGCACGTCCGAAGGTTTCAAATCTTCCCACACCATTTCGACCGCGCGGCGACCGGTGAGCGTGGCCATGCGCGAGTGCTCGGCAGCGACCGCTGGAATGGACGAAGCAGCAGGCAGGGTGAAGCCCAGCACTTCGGCGATGCTCGCCATGCTGGAGGCCGTGCCCATGGTCATGCACGTACCCGGTGAGCGCGCGATGCCGCTCTCGATCTCCTGCCAATCCGCTTCGCTGATGTTGCCGGCGCGCAGCTCGGCCCAATACTTCCAGACGTCGGCGCCGCTGCCGAGCGGTTTGGCCTTCCAATTGCCGGGCAGCATGGGCCCCGCCGGCATGAAGATCGCAGGCAAATCCATGCTGAATGCGCCCATGAGCAGGGCCGGCGTGGTCTTGTCGCAACCGCCCATCAGCACCGCGCCATCGGCCGGGTAAGAGCGCAGGAGCTCTTCGGTCTCCATCGCCAGCAGGTTGCGATAGAGCATCGTGGTCGGCTTTTGGAAGTTCTCCGACAGCGCGATCGCGGGCAGCTCGACCGGGAAACCACCTGCATTCAACACGCCGCGCTTCACCTCTTCCACGCGCTGCTTGAAATGCGCATGGCAGGGCATGATGTCGCTCCACGTATTGAGGATCGCGATCACGGGCTTGCCCATGTAGTCGTCGCGGCTGTAACCCATCTGCGCCATGCGCGAACGGTGGCCGAACGATCGCAGGTCGGTCGCGCCGAACCAACGGTGACTACGTAGCTCTTCTGGTTTTTTTCTGGAGCTCATGTCTCTCTAAGTTCGAACACGTCGACTCACGCGGCAGCGGGGTCGGTGGCTTTGGTTTCTTTCGGAGCAGGGCCGTCTTCGGGTTTGCCCATGCGCATGGTCATGAGAATCACCACCGAGACCAGCATCATTCCGGACAAGAACCAAACGCCGGACGAGAAGTTCCCGCTATCCTTGGCGAGCTTGCCGAGGACCTTCGGCCCCAAGTAGCCACCCAGGTTGCCGAAGGAGTTGATGAAGCCGACGCAACCCGCCGCCACGCTCGGGCTCAAGAGCAGGCTGGGCAAGCTCCAAAACGCCGGTTGATAGGCCTTGATGCCGGTGCGCGCGAAGATCATCAAGAGCATCGCCAGCGGCAGCGAGCCGACCGAGAACGGCGCCAGCGCGAGCGTGAGCGCGCCGATCAAGATCGGAATCGCCGAGTGCAAGCGGCGCTCGCGCGTACGGTCGGAGTTGTAACCGACGAACCACTGCGCGCCGAGCGTGATCACCGGCGCGACGACCATGAACCACTTCAGATTGTCGAGCTTCAGATGGAACCAGCTGTCCATCATGCTGGGCAAGAAGATCTCGGTTCCGTAGTTGGCGGTGACGACGAAGAAATACGCGAGGCCGAGCAGGATCACCTTGGGCTGCGTCAGGGCCTGCAGCAGTGTCATGTGCTGCTTCTTCGTTTGCAGCGCGCGTTCACTGTCGATCACGCCTTGCAGCGCGAGCTTCTCGTCGTTCGTGAGCCATTTGGCGTCGCGCGGCCAATCCGAGAGCATGAACAGCACGCACAAGCCGAGGATGCACGCGGGCAGCCCCCAAACCACGAACACCAGCTGCCAGCCGTGCATCCCGAACAGCAGCGGGTGCGTGATCTTCACGCCGCCCACGACCTCGGTCAGGCCGTACTTGAGCAGGGGCGTACAGACCAGAGGACTGATCACCTGAGCGATGGGCGTGGCCATCAAGAACAGCGCCAGCGCACGCGCGCGATCCCGCGCCGTGAACCAGCGCGTGAGGAAGATGACGACGCCCGGAAAGAAGCCGGCCTCGGCCAAGCCGAGCAGGAAGCGCACCGAGTAGAACTGCAGCGGCGTGGTCACGAACGCGTTGAGCGCTGCGATGATGCCCCACGTGATCATGATGCGCGCGATGATCTTCCGCGCGCTGTAGCGCTCGACCATGATCGTGCCAGGGATCTCGAGCAGGAAGTAGCCGAGGAAAAACAGGCCCGCGCCGGTGCCAATCACGTCATTGTCGAAGACGGGCATGTCTTTCGACATGGTGAGCTTGGCGAACGAGATATTGACGCGATCGATGTAGGCGATGACGTAACTGACGAACAGAATCGGAAGCAGGCGCCAGTACGCCTTCCGGCGGGCCGAGAGGAAGGCCTCGGGCGGGGCAAATACGGCGCTTTCGGTCAATTACGGCTCCTGTCAGCCATTGGGCCGGCCTGCCTCGGAGCCGGGGACAATCCCAGGCCAAGGTAATGCGCGATCCGACACGGGAGCTGTGTCCGCCAGGGGGTAAACTTGTCACGGACTTTGCGGCAATCGGGCGCCGTTCGAGCGCGCGGGAGCGCGGGCCGGCCGCTCCGATCGCGCGGGGAATGCCCACGGCGGCGCAGATAAATAGCCACATTTCGGGCAAAAAATCGACAAGACCCGGAGCGCCCTCTAGGCTCCAATAAGAGCATGAACCGCGCATCGACCTGGCTCTGTGGTCTCCTGCTCTCCGGCTGCCTCACGAGCATGCCCAATGCCGAATCGCCAGAGCCGGAAGTCGCCAGCTCCTCGGAGCACGCCAAATCGAGCGACGCTGAAACCGCGAAGGCCGAGAAGCCGACGCGCAAGCCGGTGCAACGCGTCGTCGGCTACTTTGCGGACTGGACGTACAACCGCAAGGGCGACTGCAAGTTCACGGTCGAAGACATCGACGCTTCGATGTTCACCCACCTAAACTTCGCGTTCGCGCGCGTCGACGGCGGCGACCGCAACAAGCCCAGCTTCAAGCTCGCTCCCTTCGACAACACAGACCTCGGCCCGAATGGTCAGTACGCGCGCTTCGTTGGCCTGAAGAAGAAGAATCCGAAGCTCAAGACGTTGCTCTCGGTCGGCGGTTGGACACACAGCGATCCGCCTTACGACTGGATCTTCTCGGCGATGGCCGAGAAGCCCGAAGGGCGTAAGCAATTCATCGATTCGGCGATCAAATACCTGCGTGACAACGGCTTCGACGGTCTCGATTTGGATTGGGAGTATCCCTCGGAGCCGACGCGCGGCGGTCGCGCCATGGACACCGGCAATTACATCAAGCTCTTGAAAGAAGTGCGTGCCGCTTTCGAGGCCGAAGCCACGGCTTCCGGCAAAGAGCGGCTGCTCTTCAGCGTGGCCGCGCCGAGCGGCGTGTACATCAAGTGGTACGACTTGAAGAAGGTGTACCCGTCGCTCGATTGGATCAACCTGATGAGCTACGACTACGGCGGCGCTTGGGACCACCGCGCCACGCACAACGCGCCCAACCCGAAGGTCGGTCCAGGCGTCGCCGCAAGCGTGTCCATCTACGAGAACTTCGGCGTGCCCGCGGACAAGATCGTGGTCGGCCTCGCTACCTACGGGCACACCTTTGGCTCCGTCAGCGACTCCAAGCCCGGCACGCCGTCCACTTCACCCGGCCCGAAGCAGCGCTGCACCCAAGAGCCAGGCCTCGTCTCCTACTTCGAGATGCAAGAGCTGATCGCGAATGGTCACGCCAAGGCGGAGTGGGACGAGTCCAATCAGGTGCCGTACGCCTGGGACGAGAAATCGCAAGTCTGGTTCAGCTACGACAACGAGAAGTCGTTCAATCAAAAGCTCGACTTCATCGAGGAGCAAGGCCTGGGCGGCGCCATGATCTGGGAAATCGACACCGACGATTTCCACAAGGGCTTCCCGCTCATCTCGCTGGCGGCCAAGCGCCTGCCCAAGTGAGCTAGGGCTGCTGCGGGATCGGCAAGCGCTGCGCGGGATCGTAAAAGTAGCGCTCGCTGACGATCTGCTCGCCGCGCCACAGCTGATAGGCGATCTCATCCATCCGAATGCGATCGCCGTTCACGGTCGTCATCTCGAACAGGTAGTTGATCGCGACTCGGTCGCCGTCGACCAAGTAGGAGACCGCCTGGATGGTATCGAAGTGCATCCGCTGCAACGCGGCCTCTTCGTTGGCAACCTGAGCGGCCCGGCCCACGCGCGGCGGCAAATTGTTCTCCTGTGCCGTCATGTCCTCGGCGTAAAATTTGGGCAGTGCTTCCAGGAATTCTCCGCGCTCAATCGTTGCAATGAACGCTTCGACGGTCGATCGACTCGGCATTTCGGAGACATAGGGCCTCGGTCGGGGGGCGTCGAGGGCTGGATTTGCGGCACGCGGCGCTCCGCGGACGGCCGATTGAGAAATCAGCCAAGTTCGGGAGCCTGTCTCGACGGTGGTATGCTTGGGGCATGGCGGAGCACGACCCGATGTCTGCCGAGGAACGCGCGGCGCAGATGCTCAAGCCGCGACCGCGGCAGCTGCCCATCGCGCCGCATGCCCCGCCGGCGCGGCGTAAGCTGCCACTCGCGGAGGCGCGCGAATCCGACCGCGCATTTCAGCCGATCTACGCGGTCTGGGAGATCACGCTGCAGTGCGATCTGGCCTGTCGCCATTGCGGCTCGCGCGCGGGGCACGAGCGCTCGAATGAGCTGAGCACGGCCGAGTGCCTGGATCTGATTCGGCAAATGGCCGAGCTCGGCGTGCGCGAGACCACGCTGATCGGCGGCGAGGCTTACCTGCGCGATGATTGGCTCGATCTCGTGCGCGAGCTGAAGCGCGTCGGCATTTCGCCCACGATGACCACCGGGGGTCGGGGCATTACCGAAGAGCGTGCACGGCAGGCCAAAGCCGCGGGAATGGACAGCGTGAGCGTGTCCATCGACGGCATGGAAGCGACGCACGATCGCTTGCGCGGCGTGACCGGCTCGCATCACGCGGCGCTGCGAGCCATGCGCCATTTGCGTGCTGCGGGCGTGCGCGTCGCCACCAACACCCAGATCAATCGCCTGAGCATGCCCGAGCTGCCGGAGATCTTGGAAACGCTCGCCGCGCACGGCGGGCACAGCTGGCAACTCCAGCTCACCGTGCCCATGGGCCGCGCCGCGGACGAGCCCGACGTGCTGCTTCGCCCGGACGACTTGCTGGAGCTCTTTCCCCTGCTCGGGCGCTTGAAAGCGCGCGCCGACGAGCTCGGCGTGCGCATCTGGCCCGGCAACAACATCGGCTACTTCGGCCCCTACGAGAGCGTGCTCAAGGGCAACATGCCGCGCGGGCACATGGCCTCCTGCGGCGCGGGCCGCTCCACGCTCGGCATCGAAGCCGACGGCGCAATCAAAGGCTGCCCTTCGCTGCCCACCGAAGCCTGGACCGGCGGCAACGTGCGCGACAACTCGCTGCGGGACATCTGGGAGCGGGCCACGCCGCTTCGTTACACACGCGACCGCACGGTCGATGATCTGTGGGGCTTCTGCCGCACCTGCTACTACGCGGCCGAGTGCCTGGCGGGCTGCACCTGGACCAGCCACGTGTTCTTCGGGCGGCCCGGCAATAACCCTTATTGCCACCATCGCGCGCTGGAAATGCGTAAGGCCGGCAAACGCGAGCGCCTGGTGCAAACGCGGATGGCGTCGGGAACGCCGTTCGACTACGCTCATTTCGAGTTGGTCGTCGAGGACGACCCCGAGACCCGATTGGAGGCGAGCCAATGAGTCACCTAGTTCCGTGTCCCGAATGCAGTCGTCACGTACGCGTGAGCGAACCGCAGTGTCCGTTCTGCGCGCTCCCGCTCGACCTTGCGGGCTCGCCAGAGCCGCAGCTGCCGCGCACGCGGCTGTCACGCGCGGCAACGTTCGCGTTCGGCGCGACACTCGTGTCGGCGAGCGCGCTCGCCGCGTGCAGCTCCGATAGCGACGGCGGCGGAACGGGTGCCGCAGGGAGTGGCGCGGGCGAGAGCAGCGCGGGCACGAGCAACGCGGGTACGAACAACGGCGGAGCCAACGCCGCCGCAGGCGCGAGCGGCGCAGCTCAAGGAGGCGGTACGGTCGGGCCGGTCTACGGAGCCCCGGCAGGCGGCAGCTTCGGAACCAGCGGTAGCGGCAACAGTTCCGGCGGTGGCCCAATTCCGGTCTACGGCGCCGCACCGTAGAGCCACCTGAGAGCCGGTCTCGCGACCGCTCGACGGGCGGCGTCTACGCCCGCATTCAGCAGATCGGCATTGTCAATGCCCCGGGTCTTGCTATGAGTGCGCGGAACAAAACCGCCCCGAGTAGGAAAGAGAACGACAAATGGCTCTCGAACGCACCCTGTGCATCATCAAACCCGACGCCGTCGAAAAGCGTAAACAAGGCGCCATTCTGCAGCGTTTGCAGGAAGAGGGCTTCAAGGTACTCGGCTTGCGCCAAACGCAGCTCTCGCGCGCAACGGCCGAGGGCTTCTACGCGATTCACCGCGAGCGCCCGTTCTTCGAAGAGCTCTGTACGTTCATGACGCGCGGCCCGGTGGTGGTGATCGCCTTGGAGCGCGACAACGCGGTGCAACACCTGCGAAACGTGATCGGGGCGACCGATCCGGCCAAGGCGGGCGAGGGCACCGTGCGCAAGCAGTTCGGCGCCAACGTCGGCGAAAACGCGGTCCACGGTTCCGATTCGCCGGAAAACGGCCGCATCGAGACCAGCTTCTACTTCCAGGGCGCCGAGCTACTCTGACGCCCCTGCGCCGGGGCCACACGACTTGCTCGCGCCCGCAGCGAGAACTGGTCTAGCCTAGTGGCCTCCATGCAGAGCGGGAAGCCGCCCCCAGAATCGCGCACCGACCCGCTCGGCAGCGCAGCGCTCGACGCCGCTCGCGGTACTTTACGCGAAGCGTTGAGCGCGCTGCGGAATTTCGCCGAGCTCTTGCACTCGGTGCGGGTCGGCTCGAAGGCGCTGATCTCGGTGCTGCCCGACGTAGCGGCCGGCTGTGCACCGATGCGAGTCACGGTCGACGGCCTGCTCGCCGAGGTCGCGGGCCGCGCGGGCCTGGCCGAAGCCAGCAGCGCACTGCAAGCGTATTTCGCCCCGCGCCTCGCGCACTTGGACGAAGAGCTCGCGGCCGCCGCGCAGAAACCTCTGAGCGCCAAGTCGCGCCTCGGCTTGGAACAAGTGATCACGCGCCTGTCCCTGGAGCTCGACACCGCGCGCGGTCTGCTCGACCTGCTGGTGGAAGCCGTGTCGGGCCGCTGCGTACCGGTGGATCTGCCGGAGCTCGTGCAGCACAGCTTCGCGGGCCCACCCAGCGGCGGTTCCTGGAACCGCGAGCACATCGCAGCCACGATGAGCTTCGTCCAGGCGGACGTCGAGCTCGAGCTGAACCCGCGCATCGCCACCGCGTTGTTTGCGCTGGGTGTCGAGCTCGTCGCGCGCAGCGGCGCTGGCCCGGGCGCACCGCACGTGCTCGTCGAGCGCGATCCTGCGGGTCGCTATTGCGTGCACATCGAGCGCAACGCGGTCGCCCGCGGTGAAGATCTGAGCTTGATCGCGCGCGGCGTGATCGAGCCCACGCTGATCTGCTTGCAAGCGGTGGCCAACGTTTCTGGCGTATCCCTCGCTTGGGACGGGCAAACGCCGAGCCTGCGCCTCGGCTTCCCCGATCGCATGCGGGCACAGCACGAAGCGGGCTGAGCTTTCGGGGTCGCTCGTGCAGCGTTGCTGCAGCCCTTGCGACCGACTCTCAGCACCGCTAAGGACAGCCCATGTCCGACCTCCAGCCACTGATTGAAGCGGCGTACGCCGACCGTTCGCTGCTCGCGAAAGACGAATACAAGGCCGCCGTGGCTCAGGTCCTGAGCGACCTCGATCAGGGCAAGATCCGCGTCGCAACCCAGGAAGCGCCCGGCAAATGGCTGACGCATGCCTGGATCAAGCAAGCGGTCCTGCTCTACTTCGGCATCGCCAAGATGGAGCGCATGGAAGTCGGGCCCTTCGAGTTCTACGACAAGATCCCGCTCAAGAAGAACCTGGACAAGGCCGGCGTGCGCGTCGTGCCGCCGGGCACGGTGCGCTACGGCGCGTTCATCGAGTCGGGCGCGATCGTGATGCCGGGCTACGTGAACATCGGCGCCTACGTCGGCTCCGGCACCATGGTCGACACCTGGGC
>OUNO010063105.1_pt1 | contig 14968 bp, 13 predicted proteins | sample 1779811 | NCBI WGS metagenome assembly OUNO01 (sample SAMEA3914804, study PRJEB12502) | metagenome | biome: forest; material: soil | place: Canada | collected 2010-06-25 | depth 0.3 m | reverse complement strand
GCCCCGGTGAAGCTGGCCTATTCGGCCCGCAACCGCTCAGCCTCGATCCGCATCCCGCACGTGGAAAGCCCCCGGGCCAAGCGCATCGAGGTCCGCTTCCCCGACCCCATGGGCAACCCCTACCTCACCTTCACCGCCCTCTTGATGGCCGGCCTCGACGGCATCGAGAACAAGATCGATCCCGGCCAACCCATGGACAAGAACCTCTACGACCTGCCGCCCCGCGAGCAGAAGCGCGTCCCCGAGGTGTGCGGCTCGCTCAAGGAAGCCCTCGATCACCTCGATAAGGACCGCCCCTTCCTCAAGAAAAGCGGCGTCATGGATGACGACTTCATCGACGCCTACATCGAACTCAAGATGGAGGAGGTCGTCCGACTGCAACTCCACCCCCACCCCGTCGAGTTCGATATGTACTTCAAATGCTGAGCCGGCGGGCGGATCGACGGCGCGCCTGAACGCGAGGCCCCCGAATCGTCGTTAAGTAGGGTGATGGCGAAAACGGCCCAAGCAAGTCTGTTCGACGAGGCCCTGGCCCCCGCCCACCTGGTGTCGGCCTATTCGGCGAAGGACATCGAGGTTTTGGAAGGCCTCGAGCCGGTGCGCAAGCGCCCCGGGATGTACATCGGCGGCGTGGACGAGCGGGCGCTGCACCATCTGTTCGCTGAAGTGCTCGACAACGCCATGGACGAGGCCGTCGCCGGCTACGCCAAGGTCATCGAGGTGTCGCTGAGCGCCGATGGCGCCCTCACGGTCAAGGACGACGGGCGGGGAATGCCGGTCGACCCTCACCCAAAGTTCCCGGGCAAGTCGGCGCTCGAAGTGATCATGACCGTGCTTCACTCCGGCGGGAAGTTCTCCGGCAAGGCCTATCAGACCTCCGGCGGCCTGCATGGCGTCGGCGTATCGGTGGTCAACGCCCTTTCCAAACGGGTGGACATCACCGTACGCAGAGACGGGTTCGAGTGGCGCCAGAGCTTCTCCCGCGGCCGGCCGCTAGGACCCCTGGAGCGGCTTGGACCCAGCCGAAGCCGCGGCACCGCTGTGACCTTCGCACCGGACCCGGAGATCTTCGGCGAGGACGTCGCGTTTCGGCCTGCCCGGCTTTATCGAATGGCCCGGTCCAAGGCCTACCTGTTCCGCGGTGTCGAGATTCGCTGGCGATGCTCGCCCGAACGTATCTCCGACCAGACGCCGGCGAGCGCGGACTTTCATTTTCCGGGTGGCCTCGCCGACTTCCTGGCCGAAAACACCCAGGGGCTGGAAACGGTCACACCGGCGCCGTTTGCCGGCCGGATCGAGCGCCAAGGCGAGGCTGGGGCGGTGGAGTGGGCGATCGCCTGGACGCCGGCCGGGTTCGGGGACGCTGACGGGTTCATCCGCTCGTACTGCAACACCGTGCCGACACCGGAGGGCGGCACGCACGAGGCGGGCCTGCGCGCTGTGCTGACCCGCGGACTCAAGGCCTACGCCGAGCTTGCCGGCGACAAGCGCGGAGCCCTGATCGCCGCTGACGACGTCACTGCCCAGGCGGGCGCTTTGATCAGCGTTTTCGTTCGTAACCCCGAGTTCCAGGGCCAGACAAAGGAGCGACTGTCTTCGTCCGACGCCCAGCGACTGGTGGAAACCGCGCTGCGCGATCCCTTCGACCATTGGCTGACGGCCCAGCCCAAGGCGGCCAGCGCTCTCTTGACCTTCGTGGCCGACCACGCCGAGGAACGTCTTCGGCGGCGCAAGGACAGGGAAGTGGCCCGCGCTTCGGCGACGCGGAAACTCCGGCTGCCAGGCAAGCTGGCGGATTGTTCCGGGAGCGCGGCCGACGGCACGGAGTTGTTCATCGTCGAGGGCGACAGCGCCGGTGGTTCGGCGAAACAGGCGCGCGATCGTCGGACCCAGGCGATCCTGCCCTTGCGCGGCAAGATCCTGAATGTGGCGCAGGCGACCACCGACAAGACCGGGGGCAACAAGGAACTTGCCGACCTGATGCTGGCTCTGGGCGTGCAGGGAAACGGCCGCTACCGTGAGGAAGATCTGCGCTATGAGCGCATCATCATCATGACCGACGCCGACGTCGACGGCGCCCACATCGCGGCGCTGTTGATCACCTTTTTCTACCGCACGATGCCGGAGCTCATTCGCGCCGGGAAACTGTTCATGGCCCTGCCTCCGCTCTACCGGCTGAACCACGGCGGCAAGAGCGCCTATGCCAGGGACGACGCGCACAAGGACGAACTCCTGGCCACGGTGTTCAAGGGCAAGAAGCCGGAGATTGGACGTTTCAAGGGCCTGGGCGAAATGATGCCGGCACAACTCAAAGAAACGACTATGGACCCCAGGTCGCGCACCCTGGCCCGAATCAGCCTGCCAAGAGCCGAGGAGGCAGTTGAGGCCCTGGTGGAAATCCTGATGGGTCGCAGGCCGGAACTGCGCTTCAAATTCATTCAGGAGAATGCCGAATTCGCCGTGGCTGACGTAGACCTTTGACGGGACAGCCCAACGTAGCGCTCGTCGTCGCCGGCGATGCCGGTCCCGCCCCCCAGCCCGCTCAGCCGCCGACGGCGTCCCCGGATTGACTTGGGCGGGTCCGTCCCTATGTTCCGCACGCCGGGAACGTCGATTTCGAGCGCGCATTTTTCGCGCCGGATGATTCGATGCCCGTTGCGCTTCAAGGCATGACCGACTTTTCTCAACTGGGGCTGAGCGCTCCGACACTACAGGCGGTGGCCGATACCGGATACACCGTCGCCACGCCCATTCAATCCGAAGCCATACCGGTCGCCCTCGCCGGCCGGGATGTTCTGGGCATCGCCCAGACCGGCACGGGCAAGACAGCGGCCTTCACCCTGCCGATGATTGACCACTTGGTCGCCGGCCGCGCCAAGGCGCGCATGCCGCGCTCGCTGGTGATTGAGCCAACGCGCGAACTCGCAGACCAGGTCGCCCTCGCCTTCGACCGCTATTCCAAAGGCCAGAAGCTGAGCTGGGCCCTGCTGATCGGTGGCGTCTCGTTTGGCGACCAGGATATGAAGCTCGACCGAGGCGTCGATGTGCTGATCGCCACGCCCGGACGCCTGCTTGACCATGTCGAGCGCGGCAAGCTGCTGCTCACAGGCGTCCAGATCATGGTGGTCGACGAAGCCGACCGCATGCTCGACATGGGCTTCATCCCCGACATCGAGCGCATCTTCCGGCTGACGCCGGCCAAGAAGCAGACCCTGTTTTTCTCCGCCACCATGCCGCCGGAGATCACGCGGCTGACCAAGCAGTTCTTGCGTGATCCGGTGCGCATCGAAGCCTCGCGGCCAGCCACAACGGCCGAGGGCATCGCCCAGCACATCGTCCGGGTTCCAAGCGTCGAACCTGCCGTCAAACGGCTTGCGTTGCGCACACTCGTCGCCAGAGACGACGTGAAGAACGGGATCGTGTTCTGCAACCGCAAGTCGGAAGTCGATGTGGTCGCCAAGTCATTGAAGAAGCATGGTTTCGACGCGTCCCCAATCCATGGAGACCTTGAGCAGAGCCAGCGGACACGCACGCTGGACGCGTTTCGTCGCGGTGAGCTCAAGGTCCTGGTGGCCTCGGACGTCGCCGCGCGCGGATTGGACATCCCCGACGTCAGTCACATCTTCAACTATGACGTTCCGCACCACGCCGACGACTACGTCCACCGGATCGGCCGCACCGGTCGCGCCGGCAAGACGGGTCAGACCTTCATGATCGTCACGCCCGCCGACGGCAGGGCCTTGGACAAGGTGGTCAGGCTGACCGGCAAAGCCCCGGACGAAGTCAAGCTTGACGTCGACTGGTCACAGGCCAAGATCACGCCGCGATCAGGCGCCGAACGCAGACCGGACAGCTCACGGGGGCGCCGTGATCGCTCGCGCGGCCGACCGGCCAGCGAGACGTCCGTAGCGGCCATGACTCCGATCACGCCGGCGCCCGTCCAGGATACCGAACCCGTCGCCGCAGCGTCGGCCGAGCCGGTGGCGCAAAGAGCGCACGAGCCGCGACGCGATCAACAAGAGCCGCGCCGCGAACAACGTGAACGACGACGCGATCAGCATCAACACGAACCGCGACGGGAACGGGCGGAGAGTTCTGGCTCGGGACGGGCCGAGGTCGAGTCGAGCGGAACGCGTGAGCCGAGGCGCGAGCGCGGGGCGCATGCCTCGCGGTCGACGCCGTCGGATCGGCGCCGCGATCAGCCCGCGGAGCCGGGGGCCAACGAAGACAAAGGCTCGCGGGTGGTCGGCTTCGGGGCGGACACGCCGGCATTTCTGGCCCGCGCGGTTCCGGCCCCAACCAGCGCAGATGATTAGAGCCTGGCGGCTCTTACTCTAGCGGCCGATAGCCCCCGCCAAATATTTGCGAATTCCCTCGCCATAGGGCGGCCGCAGGGCTTTGAGCGGACCGATCTCGTTTTTTATCTGGGTATAGACCGCCTTGCGGTGGCTAAATTCGCGAAAGCCGTCCTGGCCATGATAGGCCCCCATCCCCGAGGGCCCAACACCACCGAACGGCAGGTCCTCCTGAGCCACATGGAACACAACATCGTTGACCGTGACCCCGCCTGAGGTGGTCTTGGCGAGAACGCTCTCGCGCTCGTCGGCGTCCGAACCGAAGTAGTAGAGGCCCAATGGCCGGTCGTGAGCGTTCACATAGGCCAGAGCCTCGGCCATTGTGGCGTAACTCTTCACGGGCAGCACCGGCCCGAAAATCTCCTCCTTCATGACCTTCATGTCGTCGGTCGGCTCGAGGATCAGGGTCGGCGCGATCCGGCGATGTTCCTGCTGTGACAGGTCCTCACCGTCTGGCTTGATCTCGATGACCTGAGCGCCCTTGGCCTTCGCTTCTTCGACATATCCCTTGATGCGGTCGAAGTGCGTCTCCGAAACGATGGCGGTGTAGTCCGGATTGTCCTTGATCGTGGGGTACATGGCGGTCACCGCCCGCTTCGCCTCATCCACGAATTCGCCCAACCGATCGGCGGGCGCGAGGACATAATCCGGCGCCAGGCAGATCTGACCAGCATTGAGGGTCTTGCCGCTCATGATGCGCGCGGCCGCGGTCGCCATGTTGGCTGTCCGCGAGAGGATCACAGGGCTCTTGCCACCCAGTTCCAGGGTCAGGGGCGTGAGATTGTCGGCCGCGGCGCGCATCACGTGGGTCGCAATCGAGGTCGCGCCGGTGAAGACGAGGTGGTCGAACGCCAGTCCGGCGAAAGCCTGGCCGATATCCGGGCCGCCAGTGACGACTGCGATCTCCTCAGGCGAAAACACCGAGCCGAACATGCGCGCCATCAGTTCGGAGGTCGCAGGCGTGTATTCGCTGGGCTTGATCATCGCCCTATTGCCCGCCGCCAGCACTCCGGCCAGAGGGGTGAAGGTGAGGTTCACGGGGAAATTCCACGGGCTGATGATGCCGATCACCCCTTTGGGCTGGAACCGCACTTCCGCCTTGGCCCCGAACAAGCCGAGCAGGCTGGGCGTCGTCTTGCGCTTTTCCGGCCGCATCCACGCCTTCACCCGCTCCTTGGCGTATTTGAGCGTGCCGATGGATGAGGCCACGTCGGTGAAGGCGGTCGCCTCGCGCGATCGAGCGCCGAAATCGGCGTTCAACGCCTCCTCGATCTCCGCGCGACAATCCACCAGGAGCCCGATGCATCGATCGATACGCTCGATCCGCAACTCGGCGCCGGGCGCGCCGTCGCGCAGGTGCGCCGCCTTCTGGCTTTCGAGCACAGACTGCATGTCGGCGGCCATGGCGTTCTCCCCTTGAAGACCGCCGCGATGCACCTGCAAGGCGCACAGGGTCAAGCTCGCGCTGTAACGCCTACCGCTCCGCCGCCGGTTGAATAGTGACGCTCTCGCCGCAGCCACAGGCGTCGGTCTCGTTCGGATTGCGGAACACGAATTTCTCCGCAAGCTTGGTCTTCTCGAAATCGATCTCCGAACCGATCAAGAAAAGCACGGCCTTGGGTTCGATCAGGATCTTCACGCCCTTGTCCTCGACGATCTCGTCGAGCGGATCGACCTTGGCCGCGTATTCCAGCACGTATTCCTGGCCCGCGCAGCCGCCATTTTTCACGCCGACGCGCAGGCCGGCGTAGGGCTTCTCGGCCCTGCCCATGATCTCACGCACGCGCGCAGCAGCGGCGTCGGTCAGGGTGACGACCTTTGGCCGAGGACGGCGGGATCTGGTTTGAACGATGGAATCCATGGGTCAGAACATGTTGAGTTCGAGCTTGGCCTCATCCGACATCAGAGAGGGATCCCATGGGGGATCGAACACCAGGTTGACGGTGCAGCTGGTCACTTCTGGAATCTGGACGACGGCGTCCTGCACCCAGCCGGGCATCTCTCCGGCCACCGGGCACCCCGGCGCCGTAAGGGTCATGTCGATAGCGACCGCCCGCTCGTCGGACACGTCGACCTTGTAGATGAGGCCGAGCTCATAGATGTCGACCGGAATCTCCGGGTCGTAGACCGTCTTCAGCTTCTCGACGAGCTTGTCGGTGAGCGCATCGAGCTCGGCTTGAGACAGGGCCGTGGTCGGTTCTGCGATCATGGGGGTTGCGTCATCCATTAGGCGAAAAAGGTCCGTGTCTTGTTGAGGGCGTCGACGAACGAGTCGGCCTCCTCGAGGGTGTTATATAGGGCGAAGGAAGCGCGCACGCTCCCCGTGACGCCGAATCTGCGCATCAGCGGCTCGGCGCAATGGGTGCCGGCGCGGACGGCGATCCCGTAGCGATCCAGCACCTGGGCGACGTCGTGAGCGTGAGCGCCCTCAATGTTGAATGCGAAAATGGCGCCTTTGCCCGGGGCCGAGCCGAGTTCGGTAAGCCAGTTGGCGCCGTTGATGCCGGCCTTCACGCGCTCGTAAAGCGCGTGCTCATGGACGGCTATCGCATCGCGATCGAGCTTGCCCAACCAAGCGATGGCCGCCCTTAGGCCTATGGCTTCCAGAATGGGCGGCGTGCCGGCTTCGAACCTGTGCGGCGGCGCGCCGTAGGTGATGTCGTCCAAGGTGACGGTGTCGATCATCTCTCCACCACCCTGATACGGCCGCGCCGAGGCCATGAGATCGGCTTTCCCATAGAGCACCCCCAGGCCGGTCGGTCCGTACAGCTTGTGCGCGGAAAAGACGTAGAAGTCGGCGTCCAGGACTTGGACGTCAATCTTGCCGTGAACCACCGCCTGGCAACCGTCGATGAGCGTGAGGGCGCCGGCTCGATGGGCCGCGGCGATAATCTCGCGCACCGGGTTCACCGTTCCCAAGACGTTGGACATCTGGCTCACGGCCACCATGCGCGTGCGTGGACCGATGAGATCATACAATCGTTCAAGGTCGAGCCGGCCATCGTCCAGGATCGGCGCGAAGCGCAAGGTCACGCCCTGGCGTTCGCGCAGAAAGTGCCAAGGCACGATGTTGGCGTGGTGCTCCATCTCGGTGAGCACGATTTCGTCGCCGGGGCCCCAGGCGCTACCGAATGAGGCAGCCACGAGGTTGATCGCCTCCGTACCACCCTTGGTGAACACGATCTCTGTGGCGCTGGCGGCGTTGATCAGCTCGCGGGCGGCGTCACGCGCAGCCTCGTAAGCCTCGGTGGTCTCATTGGCCAGGGTGTGGAGCCCGCGATGCACATTGGCGAAGGCGTTCTCCATCGCCCAGGTCATGGCGTCGATCACCGCGCGCGGCTTCTGGGCCGAGGCGGCGTTGTCAAGATAGACAAGTGGCTTGCCGTTCACCTCGCGCCTGAGGATCGGAAACTCGCCGCGAACGGCCCGCACGTCGAAACTCATGCTGTCACCGAGTGGCTGGCGACGAAGGCGCGCACGGCTTCACGCGCGCCCTCGTGTTCGATCCGATCGATGACCTCGCCGAGGAACGCCTCGGTGAGCATGGCGCGCGCCTCGGCCTCGGGAATGCCCCGCTGACGGGCGTAGAACAGGGCCTCTTCATCCAAGGCGCCGATGGAGTTACCGTGCGAGCAGACGACCTCGTCGGCATAGATTTCGAGTTCCGGTTTGGCGTCGACCTCGGCCCGGTCAGACAGCACCAGGGCGTGATGGCCCATGCGCGCCACTGTCCGGTCGGACCCCCTGGCCACTTCGATCCGGCCCTGAAACACGCCGCGGCCCTGGTCGGTCGCCACGCCCTTGGTCAGTTGATCGGTGGTTCCGTCGGAGCCCGCATGGACAACCAAGGTGGTGATGTCGGCATGGCGCCGACCAGCGACGATATAGAGGCCATCGAGCCGGGCCGTGGCCCCGCCGCCCTCATGGTCCACGCGGGTCTCAAGGCGCTGCCGGCGCGCGCCGGTGGCGAAGACCGTCTGGGCGAAGCGACCGCCTGGCGAAAGGCTGACCACGGCTTTTGAAACCGACACAGCTTCCTCAGGCTCATTGGCCAGCACCAGTCTTTCCACTCGCGCGCCGCGGCCGACGGCGATGACCAGATCGGCCTCCGCGACATAGCCGCCCTCGCCGTCGTGACTCTCGAGCAGGACGAGTTCTGAACCTGCGCCGAGATGGATCGCCATTTCGCTCGCGTGCGATCCGACGTCGGCCGCGTAGAAGCGCAACGCCACTACGCGCCGCTCGCCATCGGCGATCTCGAGGCGCGTCGGGCCACGGCCGTTGACGACGTTCACGATCTCGGCGTCGATCTCGGCGAACGGACCAGCCGGCGGCGCGCCGTCGTGGGCGGTGGAGCGCGCTGGCAACACCCGGAGAAGACCGCGCAGGTCGGTCCAGCGCCAATCCTCGTCCCGGCGCGAGGGCAGCTCAGCCACGTCGCCGGTGGCTATGGCGCGCGCCAGACTCATGCGGCGCTCGCGAACCTGTCGTAGCCGCCACGCTCCAGCTCATGCGCGAGCTCCGGCCCGCCGGACTCGGCAATCCGGCCCGAGGCCAGTACATGGACGCGGTTGGGACGGATATAGTCGAGCAGCCTTTGATAGTGGGTGATCACCAGCATCGTGCGATCGGGCGCGCGCATGGCGTTGACGCCTTCGGCGACGATGCGCAGGGCGTCGATATCGAGGCCGGAATCGGTCTCATCAAGAACAGCCAGACGCGGAGATAAGACCATCATTTGAAGGATTTCCATGCGTTTCTTCTCACCGCCAGAGAAGTCGACGTTGAGTCCGCGACGCAGCATGTCGAAATCCATCTTCAACTCTGCAGCCCGGGCGCGAACCAGCCGAAGGAAGTCGGGGGCCGAGACCTCAGCCTCGCCGCGGGCCTTGTGCTGGGCATTAAGCGCCGTGCGCAGAAAGGTGAGGGCCGATACGCCCGGGATAGCGACTGGGTACTGGAACGACAGGAACACGCCCTTGGCGGCCCGGCCGTCGGGGCCAAGCGCCAGCAGGTCCTCCCCGTCGAGGGTGATTGAACCCGAGGTCACTTCGTAGCCGGGGCGCCCGGCCAGGGCGAAGGCCAAGGTCGACTTGCCGGCCCCGTTCGGGCCCATGACAGCGTGAACCTCGCCGGTCGGAACCTCGAGGTTGAGATCGTTCAATATGGTCTTATCGCCGACCAAAACCTGCAGGTTTTTGATGGAAAGCATTGTACCTAAGTGTTTTCATGTGAAAGGGGGTTGGGTGGCCGACGTCGGCCCAACGGCGAGCGCCGGCGCGAGAATCTCTAGCCGGTTACCAAACGGATCAAAGACATAAATGCGCTCGTGGCCCGGCAGGGGCTGATCGTCCGCGACCTCATAGCCGGCCTCGCGGGCGCGGCGGGCAAGGCCGGCGACATCATCGACGCGGAAGGCGATATGCGCCTTGCGCGCGGGGCTGAAGGGCTCCTCGACGCCGCAATGGAGCTTGACGCTGGCGCTTTCGAACCAGGCGCCCCCCCGAGCAGCCAGGTTCGCCGGCTTGGGCTTCTCGGCAAGGCCCAGGAACTCGCCGTAGAAGGCGCGGGCCAGGGCCTCCCCGCCTTTCGGGATGGCGACTTGCACGTGGTCTATGGCCAGGATCACCCGACGCTCCCTTCCAGGGAAATAGCCACCAGCTTCTGAGCTTCGACGGCGAATTCCATGGGCAGTTCCTGCAGCACGTCCTTGACGAAGCCGTTGACCAGCAGTTGGACCGCCTCCTCCTGGGTGAGGCCTCGCTGCATGGCGTAGAAGAGCTGGTCGTCGGAGAGGCGCGAGGTGGTGGCCTCGTGTTCGAACCGGGCCTGGCCGTTGCGGGCCTCGATGTAAGGCGTGGTGTGCGCGGCGCAATGCTTGCCGATGAGCAGGGAGTCGCATTGGGTGAAGTTGCGCGCGCCCGTCGCCTTGGGGTGGGCCGACACCAGTCCGCGATAGGTATTGGACGAATGGCCGGCCGAGATGCCTTTGGAGATGATCCGCGAGCGGGTGTCCCTGCCAAGATGGATCATCTTGGTCCCGGTGTCGGCCTGCTGATGATTGTTGGTGATGGCGATCGAATAGAACTCGCCACTCGAGCCGTCCCCGCGCAGGACGCATGAGGGATATTTCCAGGTGATGGCCGACCCGGTTTCGACCTGGGTCCAGCTCACCTTGGATCGGTCGCCACGGCAGTCCGCCCGCTTGGTGACGAAATTGTAGATCCCCCCCCGACCTTCCTTGTCGCCCGGGTACCAGTTTTGCACCGTGGAATATTTGATCTCGGCGTCATCAAGGCAGACGAGTTCGACCACCGCCGCATGCAGCTGGTTCTCATCGCGCATGGGCGCGGTGCAGCCCTCGAGATAGGAGACGTATGCGCCTTTGTCGGCGACGATCAGGGTGCGCTCGAACTGTCCGGATTCGGCGGCATTCATGCGGAAATAGGTCGAAAGCTCCATCGGGCAGCGCACGCCCGGCGGCACATAGACGAAACTGCCGTCTGAGAAGACGGCGCTGTTCAGGCACGCGAAATAATTGTCCGAGACCGGCACCACCGATCCCAGATAGGCGCGCACCAAATCGCCGTGATCACGGATCGCCTCGCTCATCGAGCAGAAGATCACGCCCGCCTCGGCTAGCTCCTTTTTGAAGGTGGTGATCACCGACACGCTGTCGAAAACGGCGTCGACCGCGTATTTCGGCGCGCCCTTCACGGCTGCGAGAACTTCCTGTTCCTTCAAAGGGATCCCGAGCTTGGCGTAGATGGCCAGCAGCTCTGGATCGACCTCGTCCAGGCTCGCCAACGCGGCCTTCTCCTTCGGCGCGGCGTAATAGAAGGAGTCCTGATAGTCGATCCGTGGATAGTTCACCCGCGCCCACACTGGCTCTTCGAGAGCCAGCCAGCGCTCGAACGCGGTCAGCCGCCACTGCAGCATCCATTCCGGCTCGTTCTTCTTGGCCGAGATGAAGCGAACTGTGGCCTCGGTGAGGCCCTTCGGCGCGAACTCCTGCTCGATCTCGCTGACGAAGCCGTGCTTGTAGCGTTCGAGGTCGGCGACCTTGGTGAGCGTTTGCTGGACGCCAGCCATCAGGCAAACTCCCTCTGGCGGGCCTTTCGACGCTCGAAAGCTTCCAGCCAGGCGTCCCCGCACCGCCGCCAGTCCGCCTCCGTGGAGGCCCAGCCGCCACTCACGCGAATGGACGAAGACGCCAGGTCGGCTCGGCCCATCGCTTCCACGACGCGGCTCGCCTTCACCTTGCCCGACGAACAGGCAGCCCCGGCGCTCACCATCACGCCAGCGAGGTCCAGCGCGATGACCTGGGTCTCTGAGGCAAATGCTGGCGTGGCGGCGCATAGCGTCTGGGGCAGGCGTTGCGCCCGCGCGCCGAGTACGACCGCGCCATGGTCTTCGAGTCTTGCGGCCAAGGCGTCACGCCACCCAGCCTGGCCTTCCAGTAGCGGAAGGTCGCGCCGGGCGGCCAGGGCGGCGGCGCCAAAACCGGCGATGCCAGGGAGGTTTTCGGTGCCCGCACGTCGGCCGCGTTCCTGGCCCCCACCGTGCAGGCGCCGGGTGATGGCTATCTCCGGACCCGCGACGAGCGCACCGACGCCCTGTGGGCCGCCGACCTTATGCCCCGACAGCGCCAGGGTGTCCGCCCCGAGCACGGTAGCGTCGAGCGCCATCTTGCCGGCCGCCTGGACGGCGTCCACGTGCAACCAGCCTCCGGCTTCGCGCACCAGGGCCGATACAGCGGCCACCGGTTGGACAACTCCGGTTTCATTGTTGGCCGCCATCAGACAGACCAGAGGTCGCCCGGTCCGTGAGAGGGCGTCCGAAAGCCAGCCAAGGTCGGCGACCCCGGTCTCGTCAACCGGCCACACTTCTACGTCCGGGACCACCGCGTGGACTGTGGCCCAGACGGCGTCGTGCTCTGTGGCGCTGACGATCACGCGCTGGCATCCGTCGGCGAGCGCGCTTTCGATAGCCAAAGCGTTGGCTTCCACGCCGCCACTGACGAACGTTGTCAGCTCCGGCCGCGCCGCGACCAAGGCCGCCACCTCGGCGCGGGCGCGCTCGACCATGGCTCTGGCTTTGCGGCCGGCGGCGTGGGTGGAGGACGGATTGGCCCCAACCTCCAGGGCCGAAGTCACCGCGGCGACGGCTTCGGGACGGATCTTGGCCGTAGCATTGTAGTCGAGATAGGTGAGCTCGTTCATGGCGTCGGCTGCCTTTCCCGACCAAGGCGTCCGGACAGGACGTCGGCCAGCGACACCCCGGCAAGATAGGTTTCAATCTGGCGCCCGGTCTCCGCCCACAGATCGTGGGTCAGGCATCGCGCCCCACCCCTCATGCACCCCGGGCCCGAGCCGGCGCAGCGCACGGCGCGCAGGGGCTCGTCCACGGCGGCTACAACTTCGGCCACGGAGAGCGCGCCGGCATCCCTGGCCAGCCGATAGCCACCGCCGGGCCCGCGGACCGACTCGACCAGACCGCGGCGTCTGAGGCGCGAGAACAGTTGTTCGAGATAAGGCTTGGATATCTGTTGGGTTTCGGCGATGGCCGCCAATGGCGTCGCGCGCCCGACGGACCTGCCTGCAAGATCGGTCATGGCCATGACCGCGTATCGTCCTTTGGTGCTGAGCTGCATGTCAGGTCCGCTGCGTATTTTCTCGCCTTTTGAGACCGCTTCTTGTTACAAGCCGCCGCCGCGCGAGGGATCGGCCATCCGACCGACAAGCCGGACTTAGTAAGACCAACCATGCTGGTCAAGTATTGACAGGGCGATTCCGCCTTTAAGGAGAAGGATCCACGTGCCGGATTTAGTGCTGCCAGGGAGCGCCGGCCGTATCGAGACGCGCTACTCGCCACGCAAGGACGACACCGCGCCGATCGCCCTCATCCTGGCTCCGCACCCCCGGGCGGGCGGGCACATGAACCACCCGGTCGCCGTGCAGCTCTTCCACCTGTTCATGAAGCGCGGCTTCAACGTCATGCGCTTCAATTATCGGGGCGTCGGACGCAGCCAGGGCGAATTCGATCAGGGAATTGGCGAGTTGGCGGACGCCGCCACGGCCCTCGATTGGCTTCAGTCGACAAACCCGGCCGCATCGCAATGCTGGGTCGCCGGCTTCGATTTCGGGGCCTGGATCGGCATGCAGCTGCTTATGCGCCGCCCCGAGACCGATGGCTTCATCTCGGTCTCGCCCCCCACCAACATGTACGACTTCAGCTTTCTGGCCCCCTGCCCGGCCTCCGGGCTTCTCCTGCACGGGTCAGCCGACAACGTGGTGCCGTTCGCCGAGGTGGAGAAGGTCGTGGCCAAGCTGCGCACCCAGAAGGGCATCGTCATCGACTACGAACTGGTCGAAGGCGGCGGCCACTTCTGGACGGAAAACCTGTTCGAGGTGGAAACGCGGGTCGGCGCCTATCTCGATAAGCGGCTGGAGGCAGAGCCGGCCTGACAGCAGGATGGTTTGAGACTTAAATCGGCTCGAAGCTGAACCCTGCTCTCTAGCGAGTCGAGCCTGATTCAGCCCTTGCATCTGTTCCGTGCAAAGCCATCACGCTCTGCCGCCTTGACGGCCATGGGGGGCGCCGGTAGCACAGGGCCATGACCCGCCCCGCCTCATTCGCGCACAGCTATTACCGCTCGCGCCCTTAAGCGAGCGGCCGGTCAGTCACGCCCGCCGCCCACCGGTCGGCGTCGGCTCAGTTCATAGGAGACGGTCTCCGGCCTAGATTCGAAAAGGAGCCGTCGCATGCCAATAAATTTCACGCCACGATCGGATCTGGTTCGCCTCCTGATCGAGCGCGGCCACATCTATCAGGCCACCGATCTGGCGGGGCTGGACGCGGCCGCGCTGAAGGGGCCGATCTCAGGCTACATCGGCTTCGACGCCACCGCCGAGAGCCTGCACGTCGGCAGTCTGGTTCAGATCATGACCCTGCGCCGGCTCCAGCAGACCGGGCACCGCCCGATCGTCCTCATGGGCGGCGGCACGACCAAGGTGGGCGATCCCTCCGACAAGACGTCTCAGCGGCCCCTGCTCAGCGATGAAGACATCGCCGCCAATATCGCCGGCATCCGGTGCGCGTTCGCGCCGTTCCTGGCCTTTGGAGACGGCCCCACCGACGCGATCATGCTCAACAACGCTGAGTGGCTGGAGAAGCTCGGCTACATCGAGTTCCTGCGCGACTATGGCGTCCACTTCACCATCAACAAGATGCTGACGCTGGAATTCGTTAAGAGCCGGATAGACAACGAGCTGTCGCTGACCTTCCTGGAATTCAACTACATGCTGATGCAAGCCGCCGATTTTCTGGAACTTCACCGTCGACACGGCTGCACGTTGCAGTTCGGCGGCTCCGAGCAGTGGGGCAATATCGTCAACGGCATCGACTTGATCAGGCGCGTGACGGGCGCGGAGGCGTTTGGGGTCACCGCACCGTTGGTCACCACCTCATCGGGCGCGAAGATGGGCAAGACCGTCGAGGGCGCCATCTGGCTCAATGCTGATATGCGCAGCGCCTATGACTACTGGCAGTTCTGGCGCAACACCGAGGACGCCGACGTGGGCCGATTCCTGCGCCTGTTCACCGACCTGCCG
>OUNO010000056.1_pt2 | contig 15032 bp, 8 predicted proteins | sample 1779811 | NCBI WGS metagenome assembly OUNO01 (sample SAMEA3914804, study PRJEB12502) | metagenome | biome: forest; material: soil | place: Canada | collected 2010-06-25 | depth 0.3 m | reverse complement strand
CTGGAGGCGCTGCGCCCGCTCTTGTTCGACGCCGATCCGAACGTGCGGGCCGCCGCCATCGACGCCATTGCGACGGTGGGCGCGACCGCCGCAGCCGATGCGTTCGAGATCTTGGCTGCGTTCGCGAAGCGCACGGATGAAGAAGCCTTCGTGCGTTTGTCGGCGCTCGACGGCATCAACCGACTCGGCTCGCTGCTGCCCTGGCGCACCATCGAGACCATGCTCGGCGATCCGGTGCTCGAGCGCTCGGCGTTCGCCGCGGCCGGTCGTTCTGCGCATCCCGAAGCCTTGCCTGCCCTGCTGGCGGCGTTCGAGCGCGCGCGTGGCGGGGGCGTGTCCGCCGTGCTCTCGGCGCTCGTCGAGTACACGCGGGCGTTCGCGCAAAATCCGCTGCTGGTGCGGGCCGAGGCGCCCTCGGCCGAGGTTGCTACGCGCTTGCTCGCACTGGCCGCGCCGAGCAACGACGATCTCGGCACGCGTAAGGCCGCGCTGATCGTGGCCGGCGCCCTGGGCATCGAGCGCATCGCGCCGCTCGCCGCCGAGGCCTTGTCGGATGCGCGCCTGCTCGCCGAAGCCGACGAGTCGTTGAGCCTGCTCGGGCCGAGGGCCGTGTCCGCGCTCTTGCTCCGTGCGGCCAGCGCCGACCCCGATACGCGCGCGGCGTGCATCGAGATCATCACCGGTCTATCGGACGCGGCATCTGCGCCGCCCGCGGTGGCGCAGATCAGGTCCTGGATCGCCGCCGGCCCGCCCGTCGTGGTGCGCGCGGGGCTCGGTGCCATCACACTTCTGGGTGATGAGACGTGCTTTGCCACGATCAGCCAATGGCTGAGCAACGAGGACACGGCGAGCGCGGCCGAGACGGCGCTCGCCGCTCTGGCGCAGCGCTTTCCGGAGGCGGCACGAACGCTGGCTCGCGCTGCCCCCGCCGAAGGCGCAGCGGCGCACGCTGCGGCGGTGATTCAAACCGTTTTGCCTGCGCCGATCCGCGACACCGTGGCAGACGACGTGGCCTACCTGTCACTGTTGCTCTCCAGCTCGACGAAGGCGGTGCGGCGCGCAGCGCTGGCCGGGCTCGGCAACGCGGGCAGTGAGCTGGGTGCGAACGCTGCGGCTTTTGCGCTGACCGATGAAGAGCCGGAAGTACGCTACGCCGCCGTGCTTGCGCTGAGTCGGCTACGCAGCCCCGAGGGCGTGTTGTCCGGCCTGAGCAAGCTGCTCGAGCTGGTGGAGAAGTCCGACGACGAAGAGCTGGTGGCCGCCACGCTCGGAGCCTTGGCCGAAGCGGGCGACGCACGCGTGCTGACAGTGCTGCGCCCGCTAGTGCGAAATGCCCCACCCATGATCGCCGTGGCGGCGATCGAGGCCTTGGCGCGCGTCCCGGACGCACGTCGCATCGACGCGCTGATCGAAGGGCTTTCGCACGGTGAGTCGGAGGTCGTCAAGGCGTCGATGCTTGCGCTCGGCGACACCATCGATCCGCGCGTGCTCGCCCACTTCGGTGCCTGCCTCGATCACGACGCCTGGGACGTACGTCGGTTGTCGGCAGACATGTTGGGTCGTGCTGGCGGGGATTCGGCGAGCTCACTGTTGCGCGCTCGGCTCCCGAACGAAGACAATCCGCGTGTTCAAGAGGCCATCAATCGGGCGCTCGAGCAGAGTGGCGGAATGCGCCATACGCCGCTGCCCCCGCGGGCCGGGAGTCTCAGGCCGCGATGAGCTTTCGCAGCTCTGGCGAACCACGACCCCGGCTCGTGTCCGAAGAGTTCCTGCTGCTTCGGGACGTGATCTACGAGCACGCCGGGCTGAGCTTCGACGGCGACGCGATGTTCCTGTTCGATCGGCGCCTGGGTGAGCGGGTGGAAGCGCTCGGGCTGCGCAGCTTCAACGACTACTACAAATACCTGCGCTTCAACGTGCGCGGTCCTGCCGAGCTGGACGAAGCCATCGAGCGCCTGACCACGAAAGAGACCTATTTCTTCCGCCAGGAGTACCAGCTCCGTTCGTTCGCGAACGAGCTCCTGCCCCGCCTGGCGTTGCAGAATGCCGACTCCAAGCGGCTGTGCGTGTGGAGCGCGGGCTGTTCCACGGGCGAAGAGGTGTACACGCTGGCCATGCTGGTGCGCGAATCCGGCCTGTTCGAGGGCTGGGAGGTGCGCATCATCGGCAGCGACATCTGCAAGAGCAGCGTCGCCACCGCTCGGCGCGGCATCTATCAGCCGACCTCGTTCCGAACGACCTCCGAGGCCATCCAGGCGCGCTATTTCCGTGACGAAGCCGACGGCATGCACGTCGTGGATCAAGTCAAACGCCTGTGTCACTTTGGCCAGCTCAACTTGCTCGATAGCGGGCGGGCCAGCATGGTCGGTCGCGTGGACGCGGTGTTTTGCCGGAACGTGCTGATATACTTCGACTTGCGCTCGAGGCGCCGGGTCATCGACACCCTCCTCGAACGTCTGCTTCCGGGGGGATACCTGCTGCTCGGCCACTCGGAGTCGCTTTTGAATCTATCCACGGCCTTCGAGTTGGTTCACTTGCGCGAAGACCTCGTGTACAGAAAACCTTTGATCACCGAGCGCTGGGACAGCGGAGGCCGTCAATGAGCAGTCAAACCCATCCGCCCCTGCGTGTGCTGATCGTCGATGACTCGGTGTTCAACCGCCGGAGCATCACCGAGATCCTGTCGACCAGCCCCGATGTCGAGGTCGTGGGCAAAGCGGCCGACGGCGAAGAGGCTCTGCGTCTGGTCAGCATGTTGCGCCCGGACGTGATCACGCTCGATCTGGAAATGCCGCGCATGGACGGCTTCACGCTGCTGCGCATCCTGATGACCAAGATGCCGACGCCGGTGATCGTGGTCTCGAGCTACAGCCAGAAGGAAAACGTATTCAAGGCGCTCGAGCTCGGCGCGTTGGATTTCGTGGCCAAGCCCGACCGCTACGCCGATCCGGATCTGGCCGCGATTCGCGACGAGCTCTTGCGAAAGGTGACGCTCGCGCGCGCGGTGCGCTTGCCGCCAGCCGCGGCGCGCCGCTTGCCCGATCTGCCGCTGCAGCCCGCGCTGCCGGACGCGCGACCCGCGCCGATCCTGATTGCGCCGCGCCAGGTCGTGGCCATCGCCTCGTCCACGGGTGGCCCGAGCGCGTTGATGGAGATTTTCTCGCGGCTACCGGAAAATGCGAAGTTCGCGGTGGTGATTGCCCAGCACATGCCGGACAAGTTCACGCGCACGTTCGCCGAGCGTCTCGACCGGCGCAGCGCGCTGCGCGTCGCCGAAGCTCAGGACATGGACGGCCTCGGTGAAGGCATGGCCTACGTCTGTCCGGGCCGGCAGTGCATGGAGCTCGAAATGCCGCCCAAAGGGCCGCTGCGCATGCGCGTGCGTGCTCCGGACGAGCGCGATCGCTACGTGCCGAGCGCCGATCGCTTGCTCACGAGCGTGGCCTACGCCGTGGGCAAGCGCGCCATCGGCGTGATCCTCACCGGCATGGGGGATGACGGCGTGCAGGGCGCCCGCGCCATTCTGGACGCGGGCGGGATCGTGATCGCGGAGAGTGAGCTCACCGCGGTCGTGTACGGGATGCCGGGCAGCGCTGTGCGCGCCAACGCCACCACCATGACGTTGCCGCTGCCGGAAATCGGCGACTTCATCGCCAAGCTATGAGCGCCGCGGGGCCCGTCAGCGGTTGCCCGTCAGGTGCAGCTCGCGCAGCTGAGCCTCGGAGACCACCGACGGCGCGCCCATCATCAGGTCCTCTGCGCCCTGAGTCATCGGGAAGGCGATCACTTCGCGAATGTTGGGCTCGTCTGCCAGCAACATCAAGATGCGGTCGAGGCCCGGCGCGAGCCCGCCGTGGGGTGGCGCGCCGTAGTGGAACGCCTGAAACAGGCCAGAGAAACGACGCTCGAGCTCGTCGCGTGAGTAGCCGGCGATCTCGAACACTCGCTGCATGATCTCGGGGACGTGGTTACGAATGGCGCCGCTCGACAGCTCGATGCCGTTGCACACCAAATCGTATTGATAGGCGTGCACCTCGAGCGGGTCGCCCGCGAGCGCTTCCAGGCCGCCTTGCGGCATCGAGAATGGGTTGTGCGAAAATCCGATCGCGCCGCTCTGTGGGTCTCGCTCGAACAACGGATAGTCGACCACCCAGCACAGGCGAAAGGCGTCCTTTTCACAGACTCCGAGCGCCTCGCCCAGCTCCGAGCGCAGCGCTTTCGTGAGGCCGAGGATGGCGTCGCTGGGTGCCGCAAAGAGCAGCACTGCGTCGCCGGGCCGTGCGTCGAGCCGAGCTACGAGCGTCGCTTGCGCGTCTTCCGGGAGCTTGGACAGAGCGCCCTTGTGCGGGGTGCCCAGCGTCAGGTGCGCGCGCAGTGCACCGTGACGCTCACAGGTCTCGGCGACTGCGTCGAAGAAGCGCCGCGCTTGCTCGGCCGCGCCGGGCAAGCGCAAGCCGCGCACCGCGTGGCCCGAGCGCGCCGCGTCGCTCAATGCGCCGCAGGGCGTGCCCAGCACGAAATCCTCGAGCGCGCGGGCGCACAGGGGGTTCCGCAGATCGGGTTTGTCGCAGCCGTAACCGATCAGGGCGTCCGCGTAGCGGATACGCTGAAACGGCGCTGGGTCGCTCGTCTTGCTCGAGAACTCCGTGAACAGGCCGGCGATGATCGGCTCGATGCTGTCGAACACGTCGTCTTGCGTGACGAAAGAGAGCTCGACGTCGAGCTGATAGAACTCACCGGGTGAGCGATCGGCGCGCGCATCCTCGTCGCGAAAGCAGGGCGCAATCTGGAAGTAACGGTCGACTCCAGAAACCATCAAGAGCTGCTTGAAGAGCTGGGGGGCCTGCGGCAAAGCGTAGAATTTCCCCGGGTGTAGGCGGCTCGGGACCAGAAAATCGCGCGCGCCTTCGGGAGAGCTCGCGGTCAGGATGGGCGTCTGCACTTCGACGAACGAGGCTGCCAACATGCGCCGCCGCACGCTCGCCATGAACGCCGAGCGGAGCTCCAGGTTCCGGTGTTGGCGTGCACCGCGTAAGTCGAGGTAGCGGTGGCGCAAGCGGAGCTCCTCCGGCGTCGAGTTGGCGCCGACCGGGAAGGGCAACGGCGCCGCCGCGCTCAAGATCTCGAACGCCTCGACTCGCAGCTCCAAGTGGCCCGTAGCGAGTCGCTCGTTGCGACTCGTCGCGGCGCGTTCGACGAGCACGCCCGTGACTGCGACGACCGACTCGAGTGACACGCTCGCGGCGTCGCCGAAGACGGGGCTTGCGGCTTCGATGACGAGCTGCGCGCTGCCATGTGCGTCGCGCAGATCCAAAAACAAGACGCCGCGGTGATCGCGCTTCTTCGCGATCCAACCCGCCAAGCGTACCTGTGTTCCGATTGGCACTGCTGTCAGTGCGCCCGTGTGATGTGTTCGATAACGATGCATGGACCACTCCGCTGGCTCGCGCGCCCGATCGATCCGAGAAATCCTCGGTATCGGGCCGAAATGAGGCCTGAAATGCAAAACGCCCTCCCAGCAAGCTGGAAGGGCGTCAGGCGAACCCGATGAACCGACCAGCGCTACGTGCGCACGTCCCCATTCGAATTCTTGGAATTCGAATTCACGCTAGGGGTGCACACGCAACGCGACATGGCGCTCAAGATACGGGCAGAGACGTGGGCTGTCAAATCAATGAAACGCGCCGGGCTCGCGCAACGCGAAAGGGGCGACCTCTGCCAAGAAGTGCTCGCCGTTCTCGAGCGACATTTCGTACGTGCCGTGCATCGAACCGAAGGGCGTCTTCAATGGGCAGCCCGAGGTGTACTCGAAGCTTTCGCCTTGGCGCAGCACGGGTTGGTGCCCGACCACACCGGGGCCGCGCACCTCTTCGACATCGCCCGTTGCGTTCGTGATCACCCAGTGCCGATTCAAGAGCTGCACCGTGTCGGCGCCCTCGTTCAAAATCGTGATCGTGTACAGGAAGAACCACTCGCCGCGGCGCGGCTCGGAATGGTCCGGAGAAAAGCGCGCGTCGACACGGACTCGCACGCCGCGGGTGATGGCTTCTGAGGTAGACAAGGCGAAGGACTATACCGGCGCTGGTGCGGGTAGGGGCGGTCCTGCTGCAAAGGTCAGGATTTCAAAGGAAAATCTGCGGCGAAGCGCGCCAGCGGCTCGGCCAACAGCAGCTTCCGCCAGCCCTCGAGTGCCGCGCCCAGCTGTTCGGTGCCGTGGCTCAGGGCATGCGCACGCAGGCCCTTCATGATGCGTGAGGGCAACGCCAGCTCGGGCGCCACTTCCAGCGACACGCACATTTCGGCGCGCGCGGCGGCGAGCCAGCCGTCCACTCGCAGCTCGTGCTTGGTTGCGTATGCCGGAGGGTCGATGGGCACGAAGCCCGTCGCATCGGCGGCAGCAGCGGCCGACGTCAGGCCCGTCACCAAATTTTGCGACAGCTCGCGCGACCAGGAGCGCGGCACGCCCTTGATGCGCTGTAGATCATCGACCGAGTGCGGCAGCCGGCTGGCCAGGGACAACAAGGTCTTGTTCTCCGGCGCTTGTTCACGCTCGCGTTCGGGCAGCCCGTTGAACCATTGGATCAAGAAGCGCAGCGCGGCCTGCCCACGATGATCGAGTTGCCAGGCATTCCGAAACGAATCGAGCGACAACAAGGTGGCCGGCGCGGCTTCCGTCCACACGCTCTCGGCCGACGCAATCGGAACGAGCTCGGCGCGACCGAGCGTCGTCACTCGCGCGTTCAGGAACGCATACAGATCCGGCAAGTGCTCGACGTCTGCGGCCGCGTAGGCGAGCTGCGACGCGGGCAGGGGACGCCGCACCCAGTCGTCGGCCTGGTGTGCTTTGGTCGCGCGCAGACCGAGCGCGCGAAACTGCGCGTAGGCGAGTGACACACTGTGCTCGACCGTGCTCAGCGACCACGCGACTTGCGTATCGAACACGCGCGGCCGCTGCTCGAGCTTCAGGCGATCACCGATCAGCATCACGTCTTGCTGACCCGCGTGCAGCACCCAGGTCGCGCCCGCTTGGAAGGCCCCGGCGAGTGGGCTCAGATCGCGCAGGGCGATCGCGTCGACCAGGAAGACTTGGCTTCCTGTGGAGATCTGCAGCAAGCACAGCTCGGTGCCCGAACGGTTCGACTCGAACTCGGTGTCGAGGAACAGGGTGGGGACGCCGCGCAGGGCGTGGTCGAGCTCGGTCAGGTCAGCGGGGCTCGCGATCAGTTTCACGAGCTCCTCATTACAGGATCCCCCGGGAGTTCTGGGGGTTTGATCCGAGCGACGCGCTGCGGCAAGGGAACGTTTTGGCAGGGCTCCCGTTTTCGTCCCGCTCGTGTGTAGAATGCGCCCCCGCCGGTCGGCCGCTCGACCAGTGGTGCAACGCAGTCCCTCAGACCCCCAACCGATCCGAGCAAAGCCCTTACTTTGGCAGCCTGTTACTTCGACGTCGACGGAACGCTGGTGAAGACCAACTTGGTTCATCCAACGCTCTACTACCTGGTCAACCAAGGCACACCGCTGCAGACCGCCAAGCGTATCGGTCGAGCGCTGCTCGGCGCCCCACGCATGGCGCTCGCCGAGATGGTCGATCGCCGCACGTTCAACGAGCTCTTGTTCGCGAGCTACGCGGGCATGAGTGAGGACCGCATGGTGCTCTTGGCAGAGGACACGTTCGAGAACGTGATGCGCCCTTCGCTCTTCGCTGGCGCGAAGGAGCTGATCGAGAAGAGCCGCGCGGCGGGGCACGACGTGGTGCTGATCTCGGGCGCGCTCGAGCTCGTGCTGCAGCACGCTGCGAGCTACCTCGGCGCACAGGAGGTGATCGGCAACCGCTTGGAAATGAAAGCCGGCATTGCGACCGGCAAGCTCCTGAAGCCGGTCGTAGCCGGCCCCGAGAAGGCGCGCTTGATTCGCGAGCACGCCAAATTGAAGGGCTACGATTTGGCTGAATGCTTCGCGTTCAGTGATAGCTACTCCGACGTTCCCATGCTGAGCGTCGTTGGCCATCCTGCCGCAGTGAACCCCGACAAACGCTTGGCCCTACTCGCCAAGGCCTATAGCTGGCCCAGCTTCGATCTGAATCATCCGCAATGAATCATCCCTGCCTCGTCACTCTGGAGCGCGACAGCGCTCCGCGCGTCCTGTTTTCTGGCGATCGATTGGTGGAGGTCGACCTGCCGCCCGGCACGCGCTGCATCTATCCGAAGCCGCCGATGGAAGGCCTGAAGGATCCGAATGCGGCCATCCGCTACGCGATCAATCACCCGCAAGGCAGCGAACCGCTGTACGCGAAGCTGCGCCCCGGGATGAAGGTCACGATTGCGATCGACGACATCTCGGTGCCGTTGCCGCCGATGAAGCGGCCGGACGCGCGCGAGCGCGTGCTCACGATCGTACTCGCGCTGCTCGCCGACCACGGCGTCGACGACATCGAGCTGATCGTGGCCACCGGCATTCACCGGCGCATGAAGCCGAACGAGATTCGGCACATGGTCGGGGACAAAATCTTCGACGCCTACTATCCGGACCGCCTGTACAACCACGACGCCGAAGACAAGGCGAACATGGTGGAGATCGGTACGACCCGACATGGCGATGCGCTCGAGCTGAACCGCCGCGCGGCGGAGAGCGATCTGCTGATCTACGTGAATCTGAACTTCGTGGCCATGAATGGTGGGCACAAGTCGGTTGCGGTCGGCCTGTGCAGCTACAAGAGCCTGCGCCCCCATCACAACCCGCGCACCATCGCCGAGAGCGACAGCTACATGGATCCGAAGCGCTCGAAGCTGGCGACGGACATCGAGCTGATGGGTCGGCTCGCGCACAAGCACCTGAACATTTTCACGATCGAGACCACGGTCAACAACCGCATGTTCGATCGCTCGCTCGAGTTCTTGACCAAGAACGAAGATGACCTCTCCGGCTCCGAGCGCATGAAGCTCAAGGCCATGGTGATGGCCACGAGCAAGCTGCCGCAAGGCGCGCGCCAGGCCATCTTCGACAAGTTCCCAGCGCCCTACGAGATCACGGGCGTGGTCGCCGGCGCGACCGACGCGGTGCACGAGCAGACGATCGCGCGCAACTTCGACCAATACTGCGTGCCGATCGAGGGCCAGGCCGATGTGCTCGTGACGGGCATCCCGTTCATCAGCCCCTACAACGTGCATGCCTTCTTGAACCCGCTCTTGGTGCAGGTGTTGGCGCAGGGCTACTTGTTCAATATGTATCGCAACGCGCCCTTGGTGAAGAAGGGCGGTACGCTGATCATCACCCATCCGTGCACGGACAAGTTCGATCACGAGCAGCACGCGCCGTACATCGACTTCGTACACCGTTTGTTGCCAGAGACGCGTGACTCGGAGACGCTGCGCAATCGCTACGAGGAGAAGTACGCGCAAGACCCGGCGTTCATCCAGATGTTCCGCACGGGCTACGCCTACCACCCCGCGCATCCATTCTTCATGTGGTACTGGGGCGAAAACGGCCGCCAACACCTGGGCCGCGTGATCGTGGTCGGCGCGGACAACGAGTACATTCCGCAGCTCTTGGGCTGGGAGACCGCGCCCAGCATGGAAGAGGCGCTGTATCGCGCCAAGGGCGGCGAGCTGCGCTCGCTCGACGTCACGCTGCTCAAGGTGCCGCCGATCGTGATGGGTGACATGCGCTTGCCGGCCGGCGCGGGAGGCGCTGCGTGAGCACGAGCGCGATCGGCCACACGAACGGCGCGACCCCGAAGCTCGACATCGCCCGCATGCTGAGCGGCCGACGCCTGGTCGTGGTCGGTGGCACGGGGTTTTTGGGCAAGGTGTGGTGGGCGTTCCTGCTCTCGCGCTTCCCCGATATCGAGCGCATTTACCTGGTGATGCGGCCGAAAGGCGGCGCCAGCGTCGAGGAGCGTTATCAGAAAGACGTCGAGCCGAGCGCGGTGCTCGATCCGTTGCGCACCACGCATGGTCCCAACTTCCTGAATTTCATCCGCAGCAAGATCACGGTCGTTGCCGGTGACGTGGTGCAGCCGTTCTGCGGCATGTCCTCGGAGATGCGCGAGGACCTGCGCGGCAACATCGACGCCGTGGTCAACGTCGCGGGCGTGGTCGATTTCGACCCGCCGCTCGACGAAGCGCTGGAAGTGAACGCATTCGGCGTCCAGAACCTGGTCGCGTTGGCGCGCGATCTGGGCGGCGTGCCGCTCTTGCACACCAGCACGTGCTACGTCGCCGGCAGCCAAACGGGCAACGTGCCCGAGATCGACCCGCGCGAGTTTCCGTTCCCGCGCGCGCACGAGCTCGACCGCTCGCACTGGGATCCGGATCGCGAGATCGCAGAGTGCTTGGACGTGATCGAGCAAGCGCGCCACCGCGCGAGCGACGCCTTCCGTCAGAGCCGCTTCCTCGACGAAGCGAAGCGGAACTTGCTCGAGCGTAACGAACCGGGGCGCGGCAGCGTGCTCGAGGCCGAGGTGCGCCGTGTGAAGCGCAAGTTCATCGAAGCCCGCTTGGCCGAAATGGGCATGGAACGCGCCCAATTCTGGGGATTTCCGAATACGTACACGTACACCAAGGCCATCGGCGAGCAGATCGCGGCCCGTTCCGGGCTGCCATTCACGATCGTGCGGCCGGCGGTGGTCGAATCGACCTCGCACTTCCCGTTCCCGGGTTGGAACGAGGGCGTGAATACCAGCGCGCCGCTGATCTTCATCGTGCGCCAAGGCGGGCTGCAGATCCCCGGCTCCGACAATTACCTCGACGTGATTCCTTGCGACATGGTCGCAGCCGGCCTCACGCTGGCCTTGGCCGAGTTGCTCGAAGGCCGCGCGAAGCCCGTGTACCAGCTCGGCTCCAGCGACTCGAACCCCTGCACGATGCGCCGTTTCTTCGAGCTGAGCGGTCTGTACAAGCGCCGCTACTTCCAGAAGACGGGCAAGGGCGGTCCGGTGCTGTCGTTCCTGCAATCGCACTACGAGGGCGCGATGCTCTCGAAGAGCCAATTCGAGAAGTACGGTCCGAACGTGATCGCGCGCCGGGGACTCAGCTTGTCGAAGCTGATGCGCAAGGCCGCGATTGGCCCGGCCGCTCCGCTGCTCAAGCCCGCCGCCAAAATGGTCTACGAGTTCTCGGAGCAGCAACGCAAGGTGGGCAACGTGCTCACCGTGTTTTTGCCGTTTACGAGCCAATTTCATTACATTTTCCGGTGTGACAACACGCGCGCGGCGCACGCACGCTTGTCCGAGGCCGAGCGGGCCTTGGTCGATTGGTCGCCCGAGAGCATCGATTGGCGCGCTTGGTTCTTGGACGTGCACGTGCCCGGTCTCGAGCGCTTCGTGTTCCCGCAAATAGAGGAACGCTTGCGTCGGCCCAAGAAGGCACCCGAGCGTCACGACACGCTTCCCGCGCTGCTCGACGAGATGGCCGAGCGCTTCGAGCTCGGCATCGCGCTGCAGCGCACCGAGAAGGACGGCCTGAGTCGGCTCTCGTTCAGCGAATGGCGTGAGCACTCGGCCGCCTGTGCTGCGCGCTTGATCGAAGCCGGGGTGCGCCCTGGGGACCGCGTGCTGCTCGCCGCGCAAAACCATCCCGCGTGGCCGATCGCGTTCTTCGGCATCCTGAAGGCCGGAGCCACGGTCGTGCCGCTCGATCCGAACATCGATCTGGCTGCGGCCGAGAACCTGCGTGAGGCCTCGGGCGCGCGCGTGTTCATTGCCGATGCCGGTGTGAAAGAGCGCCTGGGCGCGCTCGCCAGCCACGTCGCGTTCTGTGATCTGCTCGCCATGGCCGAAAACGGCTCGCTGGGCCTCGGCGTTTCGGTCGATCCCGACGACGTGGCCGTGCTGATCTACACCAGCGGCACGACCGGCCGTCCCAAAGGCGTGCAGCTCACGCACAAGAACCTGACCTCGCTGATCGCCTCGCTCGCGCCGCTGTTCCCGCTCGGCCGAGGCGACCGCGTGCTCAGCGTGCTGCCGCTGCACCACACGTTCGAGCTCACCTGCGGCATGCTGCTGCCGCTGTCGCGTGGCTCGCGCATCGTCTATCTCGACGAGCTGAACGCTGACCGCTTGGTGAACGGTCTGCAGGTGGGCAAGATCACCGCGCTCATCGGCGTGCCCGCGTTGTGGGAGATGCTCGAGCGTCGCATCGTGGCGCGCATCGCGGAGCACGGCGCGCTCGCTTCCCACGTGTTCGAATTCGCGATCGAGCTGAATCGCGCCCTGGGCAAGAACCTGGGGATGGACACCGGCAAATTGCTGTTCGGCCCCGTGCATCAGGGGCTCGGTGGCCATTTGAAGTTCTTGGTCAGCGGCGGTGCCGCGCTGCCGCAAAGCACGCACCACTTGTTCGCCGGCCTGGGTCTGCACTTGGCCGAGGGTTATGGGCTCACCGAAGCATCACCCGTGCTCAGCGTTGCGCAGGGCGGGCCGCGCGCGAAGGCCGGCCATGTGGGCCGCGCGATCCCCGGAGTCGAGCTCAAAATCGACTCGCCGAATGCCGAGGGCGTCGGCCAAGTCTTGGCACGTGGCCCGAACGTGATGCTCGGCTATGCCGGTGACGAAGAGGCGACGAGCGCCGTGCTCAGCGAAGGCTGGCTGCGCACCGGAGATCTCGGCAAGATCGATCGCAAGGGCCAGCTCACTCTGGTCGGCCGCGCGAAGGACGTGGTCGTCGCGTCGAGCGGCGAAAACGTCTACCCCGATGATGTCGAGGCCCGCCTCGGCAAGGTCGAATACGTGCACGAGCTGACCGTGCTCGGCGTGCCCGACGGTCGCGGCGGTGAACGCTTGGCTTGCGTAGCAATCCCCGAAGCAGCGGACGACGTGCCGCGCGCCAAGCGTCACGAACGTGCGCGCAAGGCGCTCGACGCGGCATTGCAAGGCCTGCCGAACGTGCAACGCCCAGCGCTGATTCTGGTGTTCGATGCGCCGCTTCCGCGCACGTCGAGCCGCAAAGTGAAGCGCGGCGACGTTCGCAAATTGATCGAACGCGCGCTCGCGGCTGCCGAGGTGCCCGCCAGCTCACGCGGGGCGGTACGTGACGGCGCGGCCTCGTTGGTGCGCGCCGCCGTGGGCACCATCGCTCGCCGTGATCCCGCGCAGATTCGCGCTGAAATGACGCTGCGCGGCGATTTCGGCTTCGATTCGCTGATGCTGCTCGAGCTACTGGTGGCGCTCGAGGCGCAGGTCGGGCATTCGCTCGACGCCGAGCGCTTGGCCGCCGTTGCTACCATCGGCGAGGTCGAGGCCGTGGTGCGCGAGACGCGCGACGCGCGCAAGCTAGCGACGACCAGCAACATCGAGACCGAGGACGAAAAGCCGCTCGAGATCCCACCCGTGTTGCGTGATGCCGCCATGCACTGGATGGGGCGGGCGCAGATGGGCTTCTACGACAAGGTGCTGCGCACCAAGGTCATGGGGCGTGCGTTCATTCCGCACAACCGCAGTACGATCGTGGCCGCCAACCATGCCAGCCATCTGGACATGGGCCTCGTGAAGTATGCGCTCGGCGGCTACGGTGAGAACCTCGTCTCGCTCGCCGCGCAGGATTACTTCTTCGAAGGCAATCGCTTCCGCAAAGCGTACTTCGAGAACTTCACGAACCTGGTGCCCATGACGCGCAATGGCTCTCTGCGCCAGGCGCTGCGCCAAGCGGGCGAACTGCTGGAGCAGGGCAAGACGGTGCTGATTTTCCCGGAAGGCACGCGCAGCGCGGACGGCGAGATCCACGAATTCAAGGCTTCTTTGGGCCATCTCGCGTTGCATCACGACAAGGACATCTTGCCGGTGTGGCTCGGGGGGACCCACTCGGCGTTGCCCAAGGGCAGCACGGTGTTGCGACAGCGCGAGGTCGAGGCGCGTATCGGCTTGCCGCTGGTCGCGGCAGAGCTCAAGCGGCTCACGCACGGCTTGCCCATGAGCGAGGCGTCGCGCGCGGTGGCCAAGCTGGCCGAACGGGCCGTGAACGAGCTCTCCAAGGGCCGCATGCTGGATCTGAAGACGCTCGAGCCGAAGGACGTCGTGGCCGCGCCGCCGCAGGTGGAGGACCGTTCGCTCGCTCCCGTATTCAGCGAGCTCAAGACTCGCTTCCTCGCCGGTAGCGTCGAGCAGCCCATCAGCTTCTATTTCTCGCTCGGTGACAGCGAGCGCTGGAGCGTGCGCATCACGCAAGACTCCTGTGAAGTGACCGCCGGCAAGGTGGAGACCCCCGCGGACTGCGTGCTCAAGACGTCGCCCGCGATGTTCACTCGTATCGTGCGTGAGAAATATACGCCGTCGCCCGCGGAGTTCGTTGCCGGCGCCGTCAAGTCGAACAACATCCAGCTGCTGTTCACGTTTCAAAAGGCATTTCAGCTACAAGGGACCGGCAATTGAGCCTCGCGAGCAACGGGTCTTCGGCTCCCGTCAAGAAGCTGTGGTTGGGCGGCGCCACCGGGTTTCTGGGTACACACCTGGTGCGTGCCCTGCGCGAGCGCGGGCACGAGCTGGTGTTGGCGTCGCGTTCGGGCGGGCAAGTCGACGGTCTACCCGTGCAAGCGGTGGACGTGCTCGACGCCCAGGCCGTTGCTCGGAGCGCGGCCGGCTGTGACGGTGCATTCCTCGCCACCGGTAAAGTCTCGCGCGACCGCGAGGCGGCAGAGGAGCTGCATCGCGCGCACGTGCTCGCGACGCGCGGCGCCCTGGCCGGCCTGCGCAGTGCCGGCGTGCCCCGCGTAGTGGTAGCGAGCACGAGCGGCACCGTCGCCGTCAGCGGGGACGCCGAGCACATCGCCGACGAGGGCTCGCGCGTCCCGCTCGAGCTGGTCGCGCTCTGGCCTTACTACCGCAGCAAGCTGTACGCCGAGCGCGAAGCGCTGGAGGTCAACAGCCCGGAATTCCAGGTCGTGCTCGTCAACCCGAGCTTGCTGCTCGGCCCGGGCGACTTGCGCGAATCCTCAACCGGCGATGTGCGGCGCTTTCTGGAGCGCAATATCCCCGCGATTCCAGGCGGCGGCGTCGCGTTCGTCGATGTTCGCGATGCGGCCCTCGGCATGTGGCAGGCGTT
>OUNO010001018.1_pt5 | contig 15043 bp, 17 predicted proteins | sample 1779811 | NCBI WGS metagenome assembly OUNO01 (sample SAMEA3914804, study PRJEB12502) | metagenome | biome: forest; material: soil | place: Canada | collected 2010-06-25 | depth 0.3 m | reverse complement strand
ACCCAGGCGGCGATGCTCCACCTCGGTGCCGGCGGCCGGATCGACGCCGCCGTCGTCGACCGCTGCGTCAGCCTGGTCGAAACGACCAGCCCCAGCGGGCTGCTGACCGGCTCGCTCGACGCCGCCCGCCGCCAAGCCGCCGTCCACGGCGCCGAGCTGCTCGGCGAGACGCTGGCCGCCGTCGCCACCACCCGCGCCGCGGTTGCCGCGATCCCCGGCCTGGCGGTGCTCGACGAGGCCCTGGTCGGCCGACCCGGGATCGCCGGCTGGGACCCGCTGCGGCTCTCGATCGACGTCCGCGAGACCGGCTCGACCGGTTACCGGCTGGCGAAATCGATCTTCTACTCGCACGGCATCGACCTCGAGCTCTACTCGGAGAACGTCGTCGTCGCGATCTTCGGCCTCGGCGAGCCGGCCGCCGCCGCGGGCGAGCGCCTGGTCGCCGCGATGGCCGAGGCGGTCGGCGAGCTCGAGGCCGAGCCCGGGGCGCCGCAGGAGAAGCTGGCCCCGCCGCCGCCCTGGGGCGAGCTGGTGATGAGCCCGCGCGAGGCCTTCCTCGGCCCCCAGGAGGTGATCCCCTTCGACAGCGCCGCCGGGCGCATCGCGGCCGAGGGTCTCGCCGCCTACCCACCGGGGATCCCCAACGTCCTCCCCGGCGAGCGCCTCAGCGCCGAGACGCTCGACTACATCCGCGAGAGCGTCGCCCACGGCGGCTACGTCCGCGGCGGCAGCGACCGCGAGCTGAAGACGCTGCGCGTCGCCCGCTAAGAGCGGTTCCTTTTGCACGTCATCCGTGCATAAAGAACCACGGGCCGGCGAGGCCGATCATTTAGGCTCCGCCGCGATGGCTTCCTACGACGCGATCGCCGATCTGCCGCTCGAGATCGAGTCCTGCGAGTTCGAGGGGCTGGAAGTCGTGATGGGGGAGTTCGAACGGCTGACGACGGTGATCAAGCTGAAGGGCGGCGGCCACGAAGGCGTCGGCGAAGACGTCACCTACGACGCCGTCGACCACGTCGGCCAGCAGAGCCACGGGCCACCGGCCGACCTCGCTGGCAGCTACACCTTCGACGGCTTCTCCAAAGCGCTCGACCCGATCGACCTCTTTCCCGCCGCCCCGGCGGAGCGCGAGCCCTCGATCGACTACCGCCGCTGGGCCTTCGAGTCGGCGGCCCTCGACCTGGCGCTGCGCCAGGCGGGCACCAATCTGGCGGCGATCCTCGGCCGCGAGCCGCGGCCGCTGAACTTCGTCAGCTCACTGCGGCTGGCGGGCTTCGACCCGAACGAGCGCTCCACGATCGAGCCCGTCCTCGCCCGCCTCGCCGTCTACCCGACGCTGCGCTTCAAGCTCGACCCCTTCAACGACTGGGACGACGAGCTGATCGCCGCGCTGGTGCAGACCGGCGCCGTCGACTCGCTCGACCTCAAGGGCTTCTACAAAGGCACTCCGGTCGACGTGATCACCGACCCCGAGCTCTACGCGAAGCTGATCGAGGCCTTCCCCGACGCCTGGCTCGAGGACCCCGACGTCACCGCCGAGACCAAACCGCTGCTCGACCCCGTCTCCGAGCGCGTCACCTGGGACGCCCCGATCCACTCGATCGCCAACATCGAGGCGATGCCCTGGTCGCCGCCGAAGACGGTCAACGTCAAGCCCTCCCGCTTCGGCCCGATCAGCAACCTCTTCGCCACCTACGACTACTGCGAGGAGCGCGGCATCGGCGCCTACGGCGGCGGCCAGACCGAGCTCGGGCCCGGCCGCGGCCAGATCCAGTACCTGGCCTCGATCTTCCACCCGGACACGCCCAACGACGTCGCCCCCGGCGCTTACAACGACCCCGAGCAGGCGACCAAGCCGGGCCTCCCGTCCAGTCCGCTGCAGCCCTCGATCGACGAGCTCGGCTTTCGCTGGATCATCTGACGCCTTCGCGTTTTGTCGTCGTACGCACGACAAAACGCGAAGCTGCGCTTCGGCTCACCTAAGCGTCACTTCGGCCGACCGAATTCGGGCTTTCGGCTACGTTGAAGCCTCGTCCTCACCGCCGACAAGGAGCTTTTTGAGATGGCCGACAAGTCTTTCGCCGACGCCCTGAACGAGCAGATCGCCAACGAGTTCGCGGCCTCCCAGCAGTACGTGGGCGCGGCCGTCTACTACGACGCCGAGACCCTGCCCCGGCTCGCCGCCTTCTTCTACCGCCAGGCGCTGGAGGAGCGCGAGCACGCGATGATGATGATCCGGTACCTGCTCGACGTCGGCGAGTCGGTCCACATCCCCGACATCAAGGCCCAGGAGACCACCTACTCCGACGGCAGCTCGCCGGTGCGGATGGCGCTGGAGCAGGAGAAGCGGGTCAGCGACGAGATCTTCGCCCTCTTCGAGCTCGCCCGCGAGCTGAAGGACTACCGGGCCGAGCAGTTCCTCCAGTGGTTCGTCAAGGAGCAGGTCGAGGAGGTCGCGCTGATGGGCGACCTGCTCAACGTCGTCGAGCGCTCGAAGGACAACCTGCTGCTGGCCGAGGACTACATCGCCCGCGAGAGCCTCGGCTCCGAGGGCAGCGACCCGACTGCCCCGCCCGTAGCCGGGGAGTAGGCACCACCGCGGGTCTGCGGTTCCTTTTGCACCTCTGACGTGCAAAAGGAACCGCAGATGACCCAAATGCCGCCGGTCAGCCCAACCAACCGGCCCGCTTGCGCATCGTTTTGATCCGCCGGAACTCGGCGATGTCCTCGCGCAGGGCCGCCGGGGCCGGGGCCGGGAGGAAGCGGGCCGCGAGCGGGGACTCGGAGACGTTGTCGTCGCGGGCGCAGACGCGGTAGGCGCGGGCGCCGCGGCGAGCGGTGACGGCTGAGGGCGAGTCTTCCCCCTCCCAGAGCAGGCCGGCGTAGTCATCGAGGCCATAGCCGCCGGGCATGCCCTCGGCGACCGCCTGTAGGTAGGCGGCCCGGCGCTCGGGTTCGTTGTTGTAGTGGACGCAGAGGCTGCCGGAGAGCAGGCCGAGGCCGGCGGCGGCGAGCGGCTTGCCGGAGGACTTGGTGATCCCCGCCTCGAACCAGCACATCGCCCCGGCGCTCTGGCCGGCGAGGACGATGCCGCGGCGCCAGGCGAGGCTGAGGATCGAGGCGATGTCGTGCGCCTCCCAGACGGCGAGCAGGTTGACCAGGCTGCCACCGCCGACGTAGATCAGGTCCTGGGAGAGGAGGTGGTCGCGCAGCGCCATCGGCCGCCGGCCGAGGCGGAAGAGCGAGAGGTCCGAGGGTTCGCAGGAGCGCTCGCCGAAGGCGGCGTAGAAGCGGCCGATCTGCTCGGAGGTGTCGCCGCTGGCGGTCGGCAGGATGCAGATCCGCGGCCGCTCGGCACCGCGCTCGCCGGCCAGCCGCAGCAGCAGCTCGCAGACGGCGCGGTCGGGTGGGCGCGAGGTGAAGTCGTGGCCGCCGAGGGCGAGGATGCGCCGCACCGGCGTCGCCGGCGCGGTCGGGCCACCGTCGCCGTTGGAACCCGGTGGCCCCATCAGGCCGCGACCGCGGTGGAGAGCGCCTCCGGCAACGGTGCGGCGGGCACGACCCCGCGTTCGCCGAGATAGGTGGTGGCGATCCGCATCTCCACCACCCTTTGGCCCGAGACGTCGAGCCGGTAGCCGCGCGCCTCCGGGCGCGAGGAGATGACCCGGCTCAGTTCCTCGCCGGTGAAGTGCAGCGCGGCGCCGTCTTCGGCGGCGTACCCCGGCCGCATCCCCTCGCGCAGGAAGCGGTGGTAGGACTCGCGGCGCTTGGACCCGGGCTCGTAGTGAACGCAGTTGCTGAACGGCAGCAGGCCGAGCCCGTCGAGCCGCTGCGGCGCCCCGTGGAAGCCGGTCACCGCCTCCGAGAACCAGCACAGCGAGCCGGCCGAGAGCCCGCAGAGGATCACCCCGGCTTCCCAGGCTTCGCGCAGGATCGCGTCGATGCCGTGGGCGCGCCAGACGCCGAGCAGGCTGATCACGCTGCCGCCGCCGACGTAGATCAGGTCCTGGGAGAGGAGGTGCCGGCGCAGGTCCTCGGGGCCCTGCTCGCGGCGGAAGAGGGAGATGTGGCTGGCCTCGCAGCGGTGAGCGGAGAAGGCGCGGTAGAAGCGGACGATGTAGTGGTCGGCATCGCCGCTGGCCGAGGGCAGGAAGCAGACCCGCGGCCGCTCGGCGCCGGTCAGGGCGAGGACGTAGTCGTCGAGCAGCGGGTTTCCCGACTCCATCGAGAACCCGCCGCCGCCGAAGGCGACGATCTGTCGGGGCGCGGTCTTCATTACCCAATAGTCGCGGTGGCGCCCGCCCGCGTCGTTGTACACCGGTCCGAAGTTCCCGTCGCGATGATCGCCCGTGTGTACAGGGCCGGATCGGTGAAATCTGCCGTAGGGGCGGCTACTGGAGCACGTAGGCGCGCCGCAGCCTGTCGCGGGCGCGGTGCAGCCTGACCTTGGCGGTCCCTTCCGGGATCCCCAGCTTCTCGGCGATCTCGGCCTGGGTCAGATCCTCCCGGTAACGCATCTCCAGCAGCTCGCGGTCGCCTTCGTTGAGATTGTCGAGCGCCGCGCGCAGATCGGCGCGCTCGACGGTCGCCAGCACCTGGGCGTCCTCGACCCCCTCCTGCCCCTCGATCGCCGCCGTCGGGTTGGGACGAACCCGGGCGTGCTGGCGGAAGGCCTCGTTGCGGACGATCGTCGCCAGCCACTGGTTGCGGCGCTCTGGGTCACGCAGGGTCGAGCGACGGCGCCAGGCGCGGAGCAAAGCATCCTGGGCGATGTCCTCGGCTTCGCTCGGATTGCTCGCATAGCGATACGCCAGCCGAATACAGACCCTCTGTGCTTCTCCCCACTCCCAACCATCGTCGGTCCCACCGCGATGCCCCGTTGGAGTGCTGATCAAACGAACTTACATAAGCGCTGCCCCAGCAAGCGGACTATTTTGCTGTAACTGTCCTGATCGAACGATCTCAGTACGCGTGGCGCGGGCATTTTCGGCCGCGGGTGGCTCCGGGGCCGCGGCGGCGGCCCCGGAGCGAGGTCGAGGGTTAGACGGCCTCGGAGGAGAAGGCCGGCTCGGCGAGCTCCCTGGAATCCCCGGACAGCGCCTCCTGCCCGGCCTCTCCCGGAGCCGCGATCGGCTCCAGGACCAAGGCCGCGATCGCCAGCGCGATCGCGATCAGCCCGGCGCCGACGAGGAAGGCGAGCCGGTAGCCGCTGGTCAGCGCGGCCGCGGCCGAGTCGCCGCCGGCGAGCAGGTCGCTGGTCCGGTTGGTCGCCAGGGTCGCCAGGACCGCGAGCCCGAAGGCGCCGCCGACCTGGAGGCTGGTGTTGACCATGCCGGAGGCGAGGCCGGCCTCCTCGGGCCGCACGCCCGACATCGAGAGGCTCATCAGCGAGGGGAAGCCGAGTCCGGCACCGGTGCCGATCAAGGCCATCGCCGGCAGCACTTCACTCCAGTAGCTGCCGCCGACGCTGATCTGCGACATCAGCGCCAGGCCGGTGCCGATCGAGGCCAGGGCGGGCAGGAGCGTGGCACGGGGACCGAACCTGAGGTTGAGCCGGGCCGAGAAGCCGAGCGAGAGGATCCCGATCAGCCCCGTCACCGGCAGGAAGGCGAGGCCGACCTCGAGCGAGTCGAAGCCGAGCACCCGCTGCAGGTACAGCGCGCCGAGGAAGAACATCCCGAACATCCCGGCGACCATCAGCGCCTGGATCACGTTGGCGCCGGAGAGGTTGCGCGAGCGGAAGATCCGCAGCGGCACCAGCGGGTTCTGGGCTTTCGCCTCGCGGACCACGAAGCCGGCGAAGAGGGCCAGCGACGCGGCGCCGAAGCCGAAGGTGTGGGCCGAGGCCCAGCCGTAGTTCGTCACCTCGACGATCGTGTAGACGCCGAGCATCAGCGCCGAGACGATCAGCAGGGCGCCTGGGATATCGGCCCCTTGCGAGAAACCGAGCCCGCGGTCACGCTGCAGCACGCGGAGCGCGAAGACCCCGGTTGCGATCGCGATCGGCAGGTTGACGAAGAAGATCCAGTGCCAGTTGATCGCCTCGGTGATGGCGCCACCGGCCAGCAGGCCGATCGAGCCGCCGGCAGAGGCGACGAAGCTGTAGACGCCGATCGCCTTCGCCTGCTCCCCCGGCTCGGGGAACATCGTCACGATCATCCCGAGGATCACCGCGGAGGTCAGGGCGCCGCCGACTCCCTGGACAAAGCGGGCCGCGACCAGCACTTCCTGACTATCGGCCAGCCCGCAGGCGAGCGAGGCGAGGGTGAACAGGGTCAATCCGGTGAGAAAGATGGTGCGGCGGCCGAGCAGGTCGCCGAGGCGCCCGGCTAAGAGCAGCAGGCCGCCGAAGGCGATCAGGTAGGCGTTGATGACCCAGGCGAGGCTCGACTGCGAGAAGCCGAGGTCGTCCTGGATCGAGGGCAGGGCGACGTTGACGATGGTCGCGTCGAGGACGATCATCAACATCCCGACGCAGAGGACGACGAGCGCGATCCAGCGCGAGCCGTCGGTGGTAGAAGTTTCTTGCTTTAGGCTGTTATTTATAAGTGACATTGGGATCGTCACTGTATCAGGGATTATCCATAGGTGCGTTAAGATCATTAACTACCCATCGAAAGAGCCCATGAACCCAGCTACCGCAAACGGATCGATCGGCCTTCTCACCCAGCTCTCCCGGGTCGTCTACCGGCGGGCGACCGAGGACGTGATCGGCATGCGCCTGAAGCAGCTGATCGCCCTCGATCACCTGCGTGACAACGAGAGCTGCCTGCAGCAGGGCCTCGGCCAGATGCTGATGCTGGACCCCAACAACTGCGTGCTCCTGCTCAACGACCTCGACAGCGCCGGTTACGTCGAGCGCCGCCGCGACCCCGAAGACCGTCGCCGGCACATCGTCGAGATCACCCCCGCCGGGCTGGCGGCGCTGGAGGAGGCTGAGCGCAAGCTGGAGACCCTCGAGGACGAGGTGCTGGGCAACCTCAACGCCGCCGAGCGCTCCCAGCTACACGGGCTCCTCTCCAAGGCCCTGGCCGGGCAGGACGCCTAGACCGGCGCAAGCCTTCCGAAGTACCCGAACCAGTTGCCGGAGCGCTCGGCGAAGGAGAGACCGGCGTCGGCGCCAAGGCGCTCGAGGCTGGCCTGGGTCGTGAAGTGGGGATCGCCGAAGAGCTCGCCGACGACGAGCCGCCCGTCCGGTTTGAGGACGCGGCGAATCTCGCGCAGGGCGGCGGCGCAGTCAGGAATCTCGCCGAGCACCGCGGTGAGGACCACGGCGTCGATCGAGGCGTCCGCGAAGGGCAGCGCCGTCGCGTCGCCCTGGGTCGGGACCAGATTCCCGAGCCCGCGCTCGGCGGCGGCGCGCATCACGTGGTCAAGGAACTTCTGCTGCAGGTCGAAGAGCTCGAGCTTGCCCTCGGGCCCGACCCACTCGGCGATGTCGAGGCTGTAGTAGCCGGTGCCGACGCCGATCTCCAGCAGGCGCTCGCCCGGCTCGGGGCGCAGGACCGAGCGCAGCCGCTCGCGGGTGATTATCGGGTGCGGCGCTTCGACCCAGAAGCGCTGGCCGTAGGGACAGGCCGAGGGGTTCTTGCGCCACCACAGCGCCGCCCCGACGGTCGCGGCGGCAGCGGCGCCCAGCAGCAGGCGCGGACGCACTACTCGGCCGAGCCGAAGCCGACGCGGTGGGCGCCGGACTCGATCCGCATGAAGGCGACCTTGCCGAGGTAGAGGGCGATGACGCCGTCCTCGGTGTGGAGGTCGTGCCAGCCGCCCTTCTCGAGCTGCTTGCGGAGGTCCTTGAGGTCGTCCTCGCCGAGCCTGGCGGAGATCACCTGGCCGCCTTCGAATCCGATCTCGACTCTCTGTGCCTCAGCCATCAGTGTCCTCCCGCGGGTTCGACGATCTCAGTCAGTACCCCGCCGGTCGAGCGGGGATGAAGGAATGCGACGCGGCTCTCGCGGATGCCGATCCGCGGCTTGCTGTCGATCAACTTGACGCCGGCGGCGGCGATCCGCTCGAGCGCGGCGTCGATGTCGTCGACGGCGTAGGCGACGTGGTGCAGGCCTTCCCCGTTCTTGGCGATGAACTTGCCGACGGGGGTATCGGGGCCGAGCGGCCGCAGCAGCTCGACGTGGCCATCGCCGACGTCGAGCAGGACCGCCTCGACACCCTGGGACTCGACCGTCTCACGGTGCGCCAGCGCCATCTCGAAACTTCCCTCGTAGAGGGCCATCGCCGCGTCGATGTCCTCGACGGCGACTCCTATGTGGTCGATTCTTCCGAACACGGCGGCCAGTCTATGCCGCGGGCGGCAGCGTGTCCTCGCCGGGCCCGCCGGGCTCGACACGGAGGATCTCCGCGATCGCCGCGAGGCCGACCTCGAGCTGCTCAGGGGTCGGCTCCTTGGTCGCCAGGTAACGCTGGATCTCCCGGCCCGGGGTGTGGAACGCCTCGGCCAGGGGGTCGCCGTGGTGGCGGTCGCTCCAGGCGAACATCTCGACCGCGACCGAGGCGCCGCCGAGCCCGACCCCGGCCCGCAGGGCGGCGCTCGGCTCCGCGACCAGCCGCTCCAGCAGGACGGTGCCGCCGGCCGAGAGCAGCATCATCGGGACGACCAGGTTGGAGCCGCAGCGATCGTGCTCTTTGGGCACCCCGGCGACGTCCTCGATCCCCTGCTCGTAGGCGGCGATCGCCTTGTGCTCGACGCCGTGGTAGGCGGCGAGGTCGCGGTCCATCAGGGCGACCACGGCCGGTACCGCGCCGACCGCCTGGACGAGGCCCTCGCGCAGCGCCGTGGCCGGCGCCCGGCGCCGCAGCAGGCCGGTGATCGCCAGCGTCGCGCCGACCGCGGCGACGACGCGCCAGTCCTCGAATGGGAGCCGTGCCGCCGGCAGACGCCGCCGCGCCAGCGGCAGGACCGCCATCGCCTCGGCGAGTTTCAGCGGGCCGCGCAGGCCCGGGGCTTTCGCAATCAGCTTCGGCGCCAGCTCCGGCTTGCGGGCCGAGGCGACCTGGATCTCCCCGGCCGAGTCGCGAACCGCCGCGGACCAGTGGGTCGGCCCGTGGATCAGCAGGCCGTTGCGCAGCGCCATCCCGCCGAGCCGCAGTCGCTGGGGGTCTCTTGAAGCCATGAAGTCACATTAGGCCATGGCGGAATTCCGCTCGGATACGCTGCGGGTAACTCGCGAGGGGGAGGGATCGATGTCGTACACCAGGTCTGCCTACGATCGGTTTGCCCCGATCTACGACGATTTCAACGCGGCGAACGACTACGAGATGTGGTTCGGGGTCCTGCTGCCGGAGCTCGAGAAACGGGGGCTCGGGAAGAGCGGCCGGCTGCTCGACGTCGGCTGCGGCACCGGGCGCGCCTTCGCGCCGATGCTGCGCCGCGGCTGGGAGATTCAGGGCACCGACCTCTCACCGGCGATGCTCGAGGAGGCGAAGGGCAAATTCGGCGACGCGGTCCCGCTGGCCGCCGCCGACTCGCGAGAGCTGCCGGTCTTCGGGGAGTTCGACCTGGTCTGGGCGCTCAACGACGTCGTCAACTACCTGACCGAGGACGGTGACCTCGAGCGAGCCCTGGCGGGGATGCGGGCCAACCTGGTGCCCGGTGGGCTGCTGCTCTTCGACGCCAACACCCTGGGATTGCTCAGCTCCCACTTCGGCAACGAAGGCGAGAACGCGATGAGCGTCGGCGAGTGGGAATGGCGCGGGCTCTCGACCACGATCGAGCCCGGCGGCGCCTTCGTCGCCGAGATCTCGGGAGACGGGGTCGAGACGCACGAGCACCGGCAGCGCCATCACCCGGTCGAGCGGGTGCAGGCGGCGATCGCGGCGGCGGGTCTCGAGCACCTCGCCTCGCTCGGTCAGCGGGAGGCCGACGGCACGGTTCTCCTGGCCGAGCCCCCGGACGAACAGCGCGACCACAAGGTCATCCACATCGCCACCAGGCCGGCGTAGCTCCGGGCGCCCAGCCCCCCCAGGAGAAGGCCGGGCGCCGCTCGGAGCGATCGGCTTTATCTAGCCGAGCTTGGTGGTCGTCAGCGAGCTAAAGACGTGCGCGGTCTTCTCGATCGTCAAGGCAATCACCCCCCTTCCTGCCGTTGATCACGGTCTGTTGCGAAGATCCGCGCCATTGGTGGAAAAGTTTCCTGCAGTGACAAAAAATTACGCAATAAAGCCGCCGATTGCTCAGAAATTGCCCTACGATGAGGACAATTCGACGAGGGGGGCAACGGATGGCTGCGTTGACGAAGAAGAGAGGCAGGGCATCGGCGGAGGAGGCACTGGCAAAGGTCTTCTCTCACCCAATCCGCGTCCGCGTCTGGCACCGGCTCAACCAGTCCCCCACGAGCCCGAACCGAATCGCCCAGGAGTTCGGCGAGCCGCTCGGCAACATCGCCTACCACGTCCGCGCCCTGCAGCAGTACGGCTGCATCGAGCTGGTCGACACGAAACAGCGCCGCGGCGCCACCGAGCACTACTACCGGGCGATCTCCCGCACCTTGATCGACACCGACAAGTGGGCGGCCCTGACGCTCGAGGAGCGCCGGCCGACCAGCCGCTACGGGCTCCAGTGCATCCTTGCCGACGCGATCTCGGCCGACAACGCCGGCACCTTCGACGCCCGGCCCGACCGGCACCTGACCTACTTCCCGGTCGACCTCGACGAGCAGGGCTGGGAGAAAATCGCCACCGCCTGCGACGAGTTTCTCGACCTGGTGATGAAGACCCAGGAGGAATGCGCCAACCGCGCGGCCGAGTCCCCGCAGGAGCCGACCGTCCCAGCGGTGGCTTCGCTGCTCTTCTTCGAGCGGGCTCCCGCCGCCAAGTCGTAATTCCGCGCTTCGGAGGCGCCTCGCCCAGACGCGCCCCCGAAAACGCGGAGGGCGCCGAGGAAGTCCCTCCTCAGCGCCCTCTCCCCCCTGTGTAAGTTCCGGCCGGAAGCCCCCAGTCCAGGCCTCCGGCCGGTGGTGTGTCGGCTCTCCCTGGCTCTAGCTTGGAAAGCCGACCACTGAAACACCGACGTTTCAGAGAAGTTGCGCGGCGTTTATGAACTGCCGAGTTTTCGTCTCAGCTCGGCCAGGCGGCGGCCGAGCTCGGCCTCGAAACCGCGGTCGGTCGGAGCGTAGAAATGCCGGCCCTCGAGTCCCTCCGGGAGCAGCTGCTGGTCGCTGACGCCGCCGGGCTCGTCGTGGGCGTAGCGGTAGCCGCTGCCGCGGCCAAGCGACTCGGCGCCGGGGTAGTGGGCGTCGCGCAGGTAGTCGGGCGGGGTCTTGGCGCCGTTGGCGCGGACCTCGGCGCGGGCCGCGGCAAGCGCCTTGTAGGAGGCGTTGGACTTCGGCGCCAAGGCGAGGTGGACGGTCGCCTGAGCGAGGTTCAGGGCGCACTCCGGCAGCCCGACCCGGTCGACCGCGCGGGCAGCGGCGTCGGCGACGAGCAGCGCCTGCGGGTCGGCGTTGCCGATGTCCTCGGAGGCGAGGATCACCATCCGCCGGGCGATGAAGCGCGGGTCCTCGCCGCCCTCCAGCATCACCGCCAGGTAATAGAGCGAGGCGTCGACGTCCGAGCCCCGGGTCGCCTTGATCCAGGCCGAGACGAAGTCGTAGTGGCGGTCCCCCTGGCGGTCGTAGTCGAGCGCCTTGCGCTGCATCGCGTCCTCGATCGCGGCGACGTCGATCGTCTTCCCCTGGGCTCGCTCCACCGCGCGCTCGAGCCCCGAAAGCGCGACCCGGGCGTCGCCGCCGCTGCGCTCGGCGAGCATCGCCAGCGCCGCGTCCTCGACCGCCGGCGGCGCGGCGATCCCCCGCTCCGGATCTCCCAGCGCCCGCCGCAGCAGCTCTTCGGTCTGCGCCGCCTCCAGCGGCCGCAGCTCATATACCTGGGCCCGCGAGAGCAGCGCCGAGTTGACCTCGAAGTAGGGGTTCTCGGTCGTCGCCCCGATCAGCGTCAGCAGCCCTTCCTCGACCGCCGGCAGCAGCGCGTCCTGCTGGGCCTTGTTGAAGCGGTGGATCTCGTCGAGGAAGAGGATCGTCGGCCGCCCCGACCCCTTGCGCCGCTCCCGCGCCCGCTCGATCACGCCGCGGATCTCGGCTTTGCCGGCATTCACAGCCGACTCTTCCTCGAACGCCCCCGCCGCCCCGGTAGCCGCGATCCGCGCCAACGTCGTCTTCCCCGCCCCCGGCGGCCCGTACAAGATCGCGCTGTGCGGCTTGCCGCTTTCGATCGCCGATCGCAGCGCAGACCCCTCGCCAAGGATGTGCTCCTGCCCAATCAGCTCGTCCAAGCTCCGCGGCCGCATCCGCATTGCCAGCGGAGCGTCAGCAGCCGGCTTCCGCGGCCCGGAAGTTCCGCTTTCGCCCGTATCGAACAGCTGCTCAGCCACGCGTCTGAGTATGAGGGAGCCGGGGGAGGTCTCGACGGAACCTCCCGCTGTTCGTGACGGCGAGACCTCCCCCGGCTCCCTCACCCCCTGCGCGACGGCGAGACCTCCCCCGACGCCCACAAACCCCCCGTACAATCGAAGGATGGAGAGCGCTATGCAGGCCAAACCGTCCCTGTCCACCCTGGAGTCGTTCAACCCCGCTTCCGGAGAGCTCGTCGGCAGCGTCGCGACGATCACGCCGGAGGAAGTGCAGGGAGTGGTGGACGACGTCGCCCGGATCCAGCCGGCCTGGGCCGAGCTGTCGCTGAAGACGCGGGCGACCTATATGCGCCGCGCCGCCGACGCGCTGCTCGACGACATCGACGAGATCGCCGAGCTGCTGGTCCGCGAGCAGGGCAAGCCGCGCGCCGAGGCGTACACGATGGAGCTGTTGCCGACCGTCGACGCTCTGCACTGGTGCGCCAAGGCCGGGCCGAAGATCCTCGCCGACGAGAAGGTGAGGATGACCCAGGCCTTCACCCTCTCCAAGAGCGGCCACTTCTCCTACGAGCCGATCGGCGTCGTCGGCGTCATCGCCCCCTGGAACTACCCCTGGTCGATCCCTTTCGGCGAGGTCGCGATCGCGCTGATGGCCGGCAACGGCGTCGTCCTCAAGCCGGCCAGCCTGACGCCGCTGCTGGGCGAGCGGATCCGCGCCGTGTTCGAGAAGGGCGGGCTGCCCGAGGGCCTGGTCCGGGTCGTCCACGGCGGCGGCGCCGTCGGCGATGCGCTGGCCAAATCGAGCGCCGGCAAGATCTTCTTCACCGGCTCGGTCGAGGTCGGCCGCACCGTCGGCGAGGTCTGCGCCAAGCAGCTCAAGGGCAGCGTGCTCGAGCTCGGCGGCAAGGACCCGATGATCGTCTGCGCCGACGCCGACCTCGACAACGCCGTCTCCGGCGCGATCTGGGGCGGCTTCGCCAACGCCGGCCAGACCTGCTCGGGGATCGAGCGTGTCTACGTCGTCCGCGAGGTGGCCGAGCGCTTCGTCGCCGGCGTCGCCCGCAAGGCGGCGGCGATGCGGGTCGGCGACCCGCTCGAGTGGGAGACCGAAATCGGGCCGATGACCTCGGAGGGCCAGTACGGGATCGTCGCCGAACTGATCGACGACGCGGTCGCCGCCGGCGCCACCAAGCTCTGCGGCGGCACGATCGAGGTCGCCGAGATGCCGGGCAAGTTCATCGCCCCGACCGTCCTCACCGAGGTCACCCACTCGATGCGGGTGATGCGCGAGGAGATCTTCGGCCCGGTCCTGCCGATCGTCGTCGTCGACTCCGAGCAGGAGGCGATCGACCTCGCCAACGACTCCGAGTTCGGCCTCGGCGCCTCGGTCTGGACCAAGGACCGCCAACGCGGCGAGCGGATCGCGCGGCGGCTGCAGTCGGGGATGGTCTGGATCAACGACCACTCCTTCAGCCACGGCGCCTGCCAGTGCGCCTGGGGCGGCGTCAAGGACTCCGGCGTCGGCCGCTCGCACTCCAAATTCGGCTTCTACGAGTGCGTCAACATCAAGATGAACGCCTGGGAGCCGGGCCTGACCCGTGACTTCTGGTGGCACCCCTACGACCGCACCCTCGGCGAGGCGGTGAAGGCCTCGGCGAAGATCCTCTACGGCAAAGGCGAGACCCGCACCCGGGCCCTGCGCGAAGGCGCCGGCCCACTCCTGAAGGTGGGCCGGCGCACCCTGCGCAAGCGTCGCTAGCGGCTCAGCCGCCGGCGATCGTGATCGTCCGGGAGGTCGCCCCCAGGCACTTGTAGATCGTCCCCGCGGTGCCCTGCGTGACCGGCTTCACTTCGGCGAATACCTTGAACGGGAGTGCGCCCCGGTATTTGGGTTCGGCTTTCCAGGCGCCGTTGGCGTTGGTCGTCGCGGCGCCGATCTTGCCCTTGCCCTGCTGCTTGATGACGACTCGGCGCTGCTCGCTGCAATTCGGGTTGGAGGTCGTCACCTTGCCGGCGTTGCCGTAGGGGTTGATCGAGATCGTCGATCTGATCGTCACGGTCTGGCCCGGCTGTCCGGCCGAGGCCAGCACCGGCACAGCGAGCGCGAGAACGGCTGCGACCGCGGTGGCAATGAGCACAGCACGATTCCACTTCTTCATCGATTCCTCCTGGTTTGGGATGGCGGATGGGGGCCCTGCCGTGAGGCGCCGCGGCAGCCTAGATGATCGCTACGCATCACAATCCCCTGCAGATGGCTTCCCAGCAGGAGGAAAGAGGGCCGGCGATCGCCCTTGCCGGCCTGCGCCGCGACTACGGCGACCGGACGGCGCTGGACGGCGTCGGCCTCGAGCTCGGCGCAACCGAATCGCTGGTCGTCCTCGGGCCCAACGGAGCCGGCAAGACGACGCTGCTGCGGATCCTGGCGACGCTGCTGCGACCGAGCGGCGGCGAGGTGGTCGTGCTCGGCTGCTCGCTGCCGCGCGAGGCCTGGAAGCTGCGCGGGCGGATCGGCTATCTCGGCCACGAGCCGCTGCTGTACCGCGACCTCAGCGGCCGCGAGAACCTGCGCTTCCAGGCCCGCCTGCACGGGATCAAGGGCGAGGCCGCCGAGGCGCGGATCGAGGAGCTGCTGCTGGCAGCCGGGATGCAGCGCCGCGCCGACGAGCGCATCGTCGAGCT
>OUNO010004854.1_pt3 | contig 15085 bp, 11 predicted proteins | sample 1779811 | NCBI WGS metagenome assembly OUNO01 (sample SAMEA3914804, study PRJEB12502) | metagenome | biome: forest; material: soil | place: Canada | collected 2010-06-25 | depth 0.3 m | reverse complement strand
GCGCGCAGCGAATCGCGCATGCCTTTCGTCGATGTGCCACATGCTTGTCGTCGATGAACGCGCGACGCACGTGCCCGCTCGCGCAAACGCTGCGTGTGTCGCTTTAGGCGCAGTGAGTCGCGCGATAAGTCGATATGCTCAGTGCTGCTGAATGGGCAAAGGTTCCCGCTTCCCGGCGCTCGCTGTGCTGGCGCTCGTCTTCGCGTTGGTCGCGGCCTGCTCGGACTCGGCGCCGAGCGCGAGCCTCGGCGTGCAGCCGGCGTGGCAAAGTGCGCGGCTCTCGCCCGGGCACCGCGTGCACGTCGCAAAGCTGCACGTGCCTTGCGCACAATGCCACGATCTGAGTGGGGATTCGGTCGGTATCGCGACAGTGCAGCGCTGCGCTGCGTGTCACCAGAAAGAGAGCCGGCTTCGCCACGCCCAGCTGCAAGCGGTCGAGCGCTTTGGCGAGGGCGCAAAAGCGGACTGCACGTCATGTCACGCCTTCTCTGGCACGGACACGGATGGTGGCGTCGTGCATGCGGCCTTTGCCCCGACGGAGTGCGCGCGCTGCCACGCGACGCCCCAGGGCAGCATCCCGGCAATCCTGATTCACGCCTCGGCCCCGTGCGTGACCTGTCACCGCCCTCACGAAGATGCGACCCCCGTGCCCGCGGCCTGCGCCTCTTGTCACCAAAAGATCGCCACCACGCACGCCGCGCTCGGAAAGTCCGCGCAACAGGTGTGCACCACGTGCCACGAGCATCAGCACGCTCCGGCCTCGGCCGCCATCGCGACGTGCGCGGCGTGCCACGCCGTGACTCAGCCGATCGTGCCCAAGACGGCGCTCTTCGAAAATGGTCACGTGGCCTGCGTGGGCTGCCATGCGCCGCACCAGTTCGAAAAGTCTGCGGTGCTGCCCTGCCGCTCGTGTCACGCCAATCTACACGTGCTGGCTGAGTCGAGTGTGCTCGCCCACGGCCAATGCACCAGCTGTCACACGCCGCATGACGTGCGCGGTAGCCCGGAGAAAGCCTGCGCAACGTGTCACGCGAACGTCCATCCCGACCATCCGACGGTTCCAGGTAAAGGCACGTGCACGAGTTGCCATGAGCCGCACCCCGCGACCGCGCACGCGCTCGAAGTGGTCGCGAAATGTAGCTCCTGCCATCAGACTGCGCACTCGGAACGAGCGTTTCATCAAGGGGTCACCTGCACTCAGTGCCATCAGCCGCACGCATTCAAGCTCGCGCTGAGCGACCGGAATCTGTGTCGCAACTGTCACGCGCAGGAGCTTTCGCGCGTCACGCTGCGCACTGGGCACCAAAATTGTGCGGGCTGTCACGGCGGCTTGCCGCACCGCCCGACCGAGCTGCTCGCGAGCTGCGCAACGTGCCACGCGCGCGAGCAAAGCGCGGTCAACCGGGGCCACGCCAAGTGCACGACTTGCCACGAGCCGCATAGCGGAGCTCAGAGCGCAGCCTGTCAGAGTTGCCACCAAAATGAGGCGCGCAGCGCGCCGGCTGGGCACGCCAAGTGCACGACTTGCCATGAGCCGCACACCGGTTCGGTTGCATCGGCTCCAGCGTGTGCGTCATGCCATGTCTCTCAAGCGAGCTCCAAGCATGGTCAGTTGCCCGGAGGCTGCACGAGTTGCCATCAGCCCCACGCGGGTGCCCCTGGCAAAGTTTCGCCGCCCGCGTGCGCAACATGCCACCAAACGTCGAGTTTGCCCGGCCTACACCAACAGGCCAAGCATCGACAGTGTGCGAGCTGTCACACCGGGCACGACGATCAGAGCGGCGTACTACGCGCGGCGTGCCTCGGCTGCCACACCGATCGCAAGACACACTTTCCCGATGCCGCGCGCTGCGCGAGCTGCCACCTGTTCGATAGAGGAAAGTAGCTCGAGCCGGAAAGCATCAGGGCACCGTGAACGTGACCACGCCGTCGACGTGCCGCTCCGGATGCACGAAGCTCAGGTTGTCTTTCGCGACGTCTTCGTGACATGAGCTGCAATCATTTTGGTATGGATGCGGTGCGGGGGGCGGCAAGCCGTGGCAGCTTCCGCAGGCCGCCTGCGTGCCGTCGACCTTGGTCCAAAGAGGACTCACGTTGCTGCCGCCCGAGCGGTGCGTGCCTGGGAATTTGCCGCCGTGACACGACGTTTCAGTGCACGAGCCCTTCTCGTAGCTGGGCGCGCCGCCGAATGCGCTCGCCACGTTCGAGAACAGCACCTCGGCCGGCAGCGCGCTGTCGAGGTGGCCCGGATCGAGCGGTTTTTTCGGCACGAGATGGCAATCCGAGCACAAGACGGTGCGCGAGCGCGCGCCGCTGCCAAGGTGCGCTTGGTGCGCGCCAACGCCGGGGAAGGTGGTCGCCGTCTCACCGCCGAGCGCGAGGGGGGGTGCTGCGTTCGCCGAACCATGGCAAGAGGTGCAGCTCGCGTCGAAGGCCACATCCACGATGCCGTTCACGTGAAGCGTGCGGTCGATGATGCTGACGTTGTCCGGTGCGACGACTGCGCCGTGGCACTGCGAGCAATTGCTGAGCTGCGGGTGCGGTGCGGGCGGTGGCGCGCCGTGACACGAAGTACAGCTCGAGCTCCGATTCGCGGTCCAGCTGGGTGAAGGATTGGGCTGTCCGGGGCTCGGCCCATGGCAATAGGTGTTGGCACAGGTCGTCGCGCCGTGATCCCAGCTCGGCTGACGTCCGTCACTCGTCGCCACGCCGATGAATGCGACCCGCGCTGGCAACCCTTCGATGTGCCCGCTGTCGTCTGCGGCTTGGGGGACCACGTGGCACTCCGCGCACTCCAGTGGACGACTGAAGTTGCCGCCCGCGAGGTGTGCTTGGTGAGCTCCGACTCCGAGCGCGCTGGTCGCTTGATTTCCGAGCGTATCACTGGGCGGCGCCGGGTCGGCGCCGCTGCCGTGGCATGCGGTGCATTTCCCTTCCGCCGACTGAACGATACCGTCGACGTGCAGCGCGGGAGCCACGAACTGCCGTTGGGCGTCGATCACCTGGCCGTGGCAGGTGTCGCAGCGCGCGGATTGCGGATGCGGCAACGCGGGCGGCAGCCCGTGACACGAGCCGCACGCAGCAGAGCTCGAACGCGGTTCGGTCCAGACCGCACCCGAACGGGCACCGTGACACGAGGTATCGCTGCACGTACGCGTCGCTTCGTCATAGTGCGGTGCGTGCTCGGCGAGCATGGCTTGCGTCCCGAATACGACCTCGGCAGGGCGCGCGCTATCGTCGTGGCCTGGTGAGTCCGTGCGCTCGGGCACGATGTGGCACTCGTTGCAGGCCACGCTGCCGTGCGTTTTGCCCGCGGTCAGGTGCGTCGCGTGCGCTCCCACCCCGGGATACTCGGGGCTCGTTGCGCCCGACAAGTCGCGCGGTGGCGCCGAGCGCTGCAAGTAGTCACCCGCGCGGTTCGGATCCCCGTGGCAAGTGGCGCAGCGCGCTTGGCTCGAGTCGATGGCTCGTTCATCGTGCCGTTCGAGGCAACTCGAGCCGAGCGCGGCCAGCACGCCGAGCAATGCGCGGGCAATGACGCCGACAATCTGCCGGTCATTCATGGCAATACCGGCACATGCCTTGTTCGGGACTGCGCGCGGAGCGCCAACCACCCGGGTGCGGATTTCCGCCGTAACCGCCCACCTTGTGACAGCGGATGCAATTGGTGTTCGGCCCTTGATCGTGGCAGCTCGCGCACAATAAAATGTCGCGCCGCGCTTCGTGGCCATGCGCACTGTTGGCGTTCGCGTTCGTGCCCACCCACCCGGGTGGATGCGGATTGCGCCCACCAATCCCGATCTCGCTCACGCCGCGTTGCAAGTGACACGACTCGCACGTCTCGGGCGCGTGGCAACGAGCGCACCGAGTCGGCTCGGATTGGGCCTCGATCGAATGCCGCACCAGAAAATCGCCACCGTGCACGGTCGTGACCTCGATCTTCTCCGGCCGTCGCCGCTCGATGGTCAGATCCTGAGAAGCGTCATGGCAGTCGTTGCATTGCTCTTGGGTGTGGCAGGACTGGCACAGGCGCTTGTCTTCGACCGCGAATTGGCCGTGATGTCGCGCGAATTCTTGGTCGTGTCGCAAGAAGCTTTGGGGCATCGTTCGTGCGAGCTCGCGGCTCGTGTGGCAGGGCGCGCAAGTGCCTTGGTTCCACTGCTCTTGATGCTCATGGCAGGTGAAGCATTTACTCATCGCTGGCAGCGGGGGCTCACTTTTTTTGACCACGCCGCTGTGACACGTCACGCACTGGCCCTCGATCTCTTTCATCCCCAAGTGCCGCTCGTGGTCGAAGCCGATCTTGTCGTGCATGGGCAACGGCCGCGTCAGAACTTCAGTCACCCGCCTCAGATCCGAGCGGTGACAAGCCGCACACGAGGCTGCCCGAGGTCGAGGATCTGCGCTGCGCGAATTCGAGACGGCATGACAACTATTGCAGTTCAGGCATTCGGGCAATCCGGGCTTGCCACAGGCCAAGCCGGTAAGGTGCACCAAATGCGGGAACGCGATGGGGGCGCGTTCCGCGCAAGCCGCGGCACTGAGCAGAGCGCACACGAGAACGAACCAGCCCCGCCACGGGGCGCTGACTCTCTTCATGGCGCGTGCCTCGGCGCTGAGCGGTCGAACGAATAAGTGACGCGCAGTTGCGTTTGCGCATCGAGGTTTGCGTACGGTGAGTGCGAAACCGAGGCGCCCCAGAGCAGACTCAGCTCCGGTGCGGGGTCATAGGAGAGCGTGCCTGCGTACACCGTGGAGGCGCGGTAGCCTCGAATCGCCGCGTCGTATAAATAGGCGTACGCCTCGACGGTGCCGCGAAAGTGCTCGTCGAAGCGGCGCGAGAGCGAGCTGCGCAGCGAGTGGTAGCCGTTGTCGGGGCCGAGCAAGCGGGTGTACGCCATGCGTAAGAAGGTGCGGCGCGCTGCGTCCGCGAAGAAACGCCCAGCAAGCTCGGTTCGCGCGCCCGGGCGTTCACCGTCGTAGACTTCGACGAACCCCGAGCCCTCGAAGCTGAGTGCGTCACTGGCGCGCAGTGTCGCGTAGCTGCCGACCTCCTCGAAGGCTGCGCTGCCGAACACCGAAAGCACCGATTGGCTGGATAGGAACAAAGCGGGCTCGGTGTGCAAGTATTCGAACGAAAGATCGACGGCGCGCGCCGGCTTCGTATCGAGCCACAGTCGCGCATCCGCAAAGCGGCCGCGGTCCAAATCGAGCACGGCATTCGCGCCGAGCGCCGCAGGTCCGAGCTTCGTCCGTGCGTCGAAGCCCAAGTTGCGTCGAGCCAGCCCGCCTTGCTCGTGCTGTTCGTGAAACGACAAGCCCGCGCGGTTCTCGGCAGACGCCCAGCCTACGCGGCCGCCGCTCAGCCAGTAGTCGCTACGCTGAGCCGACTCGTACGCGTCCGAGCCGCGCAGCAATGAATCCGGCGCGGCGCCCAAATGCTCGTAGCGAATTCGCTGGTTCCAGCGCGGCAGCACGGTCCAGCCGCCATAAGCCGTTGCTTCGATGCCCGAGCCCAGTGCGGCTTCGAGCTCTAGCCCGTCGAACCGCACGAAACGAGCCGCGCCGCCCGCCAGCTGTTGGCGCCCGAGACGCAGCGCGAACGGGCCTTGCCGATAACGCGCATTGGCGACTTGGATATCGCCGTCGAACAACTTCTCGGCATTGCGCGCGTCGAGCCAAGTGCGACCCCACACGGCAAGCTCCAAATCCAAGCTATCTTTGCGCCACGGAGTGTCCAGATCCCTGACTCGCAGCGAGGTATACTCGTACAGCGGCACGGCTGTGTCGGTCGACACGAGTGAGCCGTTCGGCCCAGGCAAGAGCGCGCGACGAAACAGCTCCGCGTACGTCTCGCTGCGCGCGGAGAGCTCGTAGCGGTCGACGTGATCCGGAGCTTTCGTAGTGGGCTCCGCGCGCGCGGAAACCGTGCTGCTCGCGATCAACGAGGCAGCGAGCAGCCCCGGACCGGAGACGCGCATGGTTTTGCACGCTAACACTTCCGAGATCTCTCGCCGCGATAGTTCCGGACATCATTCCAAATGAGTGACACGCATTACTTGCAGGCATACCCGCGAAAATTTTGCGCGCACCTCCGCCCCGGAGCGGCGCGTTGCGAGTGGAACGCGGCTTGCTTAGCGACAGCCGTCATGAGCAAACCCATCCCCACGGTTCAGAAGTACATGTCCACCGCCCCGCATACGATCGGTCGAGAGCAACCGATGGCGCTCGCTCATCGCATGATGCGTGAGCACCACATTCGCCACCTACCCGTGCTGCACGAAGCGCGAATCGTCGGTATCCTGTCGGATCGAGACCTCAACTTGATCGAGGCGCTGGAAAACGTCGACCCCAAGCTGGTCAAGGTCGAGGACGCAATGACGCCCGACCCATACGTCGTGGCTCCCGAGACCTTACTCGACGAGGTCGTGGCCACCATGGCCGAGAAGAAGTACGGCTCTGCGGTCGTCGTCGATCACAACAAAGTCGTGGGCATCTTCACCACCGTGGATGCGTGCCGCGCCTTTGCCGAGCTCCTGCACACTCGCCTGGCCAAATAGCATCTCTGGTGGCTGATTGCGTGACTCGGCTCCTCGACGGATCCGAGTCACACAGCGAGCCGTTTAGCTCGTCATGCCGTCGCGGCACTTCCGTTGTCGACGGCCTTGAAATAGTGACGCACGTACGCCACGAGCTGCGCGTCGGTCGGATGATCCAAGGTCTCTACGCCGAGAACCTTGGCTTCCAGCGCGTGCTCGTGTTTGTGCAAATAGCGAATGAAGTCGAGCTTCGCCGACGAAGGACCGACGATGAGCAGCTCTTCAGAGCCCTTGAGCAGGTTCGAGATGTCGTCGAAGTAGCGGTGCTGCACCGAGTGCTTGCCTTGCTCTTCCGCTTTGCGCTTCACGTGGTGGTGCGGCGCGTTGACCTTACTGATCTCGAAGTCTTTGGGGTCGATCTGATAGATCTTGGCTTCTTGGTGGTCGAGCCAGACGGCTGCATGGCGATGGTTCATGCCCGCGCTCCAGCAACATCCGTGCCGCTGACCTCGCGTTTCAGAGCGCAGTTGTCCGGCAAATGGTCGTGGTCATTCAGCAAGGCGGCAACGAAATAGTGGCGGTCGTGTCGTGGCGAGACAGATTGAGACCAACGGCGAGCGGGGTCGAATCGGAGGACCGCTTGGCGGCGTGCGTTCCTCCGATTCGGCAGGCGAGGCCGTGGCTGCCCACGCAACGCTCAGTCCGCGCGGAGGATCACCTTGAGCGCCTTCTCTTTGGCGGCATCTCCGAAGGTGTCGTACGCCTTCATCATGTCTTCGAGCTTGAATTCGTGCGTGATCAGCATTCTCGGCTTCAAGCGGCCGGAGAGCACGCTCTTCAGCAGCATGGGCGTGGTGACGGTGTCGACGAGCCGCGTCGTGATCGTGACGTTGCGATCCCACAGCCTTTCGAGCTTGAGCTCGACACTTCTGCCGTGAACGCCGATGTTGGCGAGGTGCCCACCGGCGGCAACGATGTCCTGACACAGCCCGAACGTGACCGGCGTGCCAACCGCTTCGATCGCGACGTCGACGCCTTTGGCCTGCGTGAGCGCCATGACTCTCTCTACGGCCCTGCCGTCCTTGCTGCTCAGGCACTGAGTCGCCCCCAGGCCACGGGCTACTTCGAGGCGATTGTCGTCGAGATCGATCATGATGATCTCCGCGGGCGAGTACAGTTGCGCCGTCAGCAGCGCGGCGAGCCCGACGGGGCCAGCACCGACGATCGCCACCGTGTCTCCCGGCTTGACCGCACCGTTGAGGACACCACACTCGAAGCCGGTGGGCAGGATATCGCTCAACATCACGAGCGCGTCTTCGTCTACGCCCGGGGGAACGGCGTAGAGGCTAGTGTCCGCAAAAGGGATCCGCACGTACTCGGCTTGCGTGCCGTCGATGGTATTGCCCAAGATCCAGCCGCCATTGGCGCAGTGCGAGTACATTGCCTTCTTGCACGCTTCGCACCTTCCGCAGGAAGTGATGCAGGAAACGATCACTCGATCGCCCTCTTTGAAGCTCGTCACTGCGGGGCCAATGTCGTCGATGACGCCGACTGCCTCGTGACCAAGGATACGTCCGTCACTGACCGAGGAGACGTCGCCCTTCAAGATGTGAAGATCGGATCCGCAGATGGTCGTGCGCGTGATTCTCACTACCGCATCAGAGGCGTCTTTGACGCGCGGTTTGGGCTTCTCTTCCCAGGATCGCTTGCCTGCTCCGTGATAGACGAGTGCTTTCATGAGTCGAGATCCGTGCAAGACACGGTCCCGGCCGTAGCCGGCGCGACCCTCTCGGAAACGTGCTGACTGCGAGTGCATCCGCTGTCGAGCTCGCGACGGTTCAGCGACACTCAACGGCCAACATGACGGTCTGACCGCTCGAGACAGGCTTCGCTGCGTGCGGGATAGTCGTCGATCGGCGCAGTTCCTGCGCCTGGAACCCCCGCACTCGACAACCTCGGTATTCGACAGCGAGTCGCGAACCAGGCCCAAATCCTAGCCGTCGATGCACGCCGTTCGGACTCGGTTTCGCTCCTCGAGCCGGTGTACGATCAATTGCAACGCCGCTTCGTCCCGCGCGCCGGTCGCGCGAACGTCTGGAGATTCGGGCGCCTCGTACTCCACATCTTCACCCGGCAGATCGCGAACCGAGCCACGCGCGAAGCCCGCGTACAACCCCTTGGCGTCACGCTTGCGGCACTCGTCGAGCCCAGAATCGAGCCAAACTTCCATGAAATGTGGGGCGTGAGTGCGAGCGTGTTGGCGGTGAGCGCGGCGCCTCGCCGTGGCCGCCACCAGCACGACCAGGCCTTGGCGAGCGAGCTCCGCTGCCAGCGCCCCCAAGGTCGTGTAGAACTCATCGCGATCGGACGCGCTGTAGCCAGCATTCGCATGGATTATCTTGCGTAGGCGGTCGCCATCGAGCAGGCAGCAGGGCTCGCTCAACCGAGCTTGAACACGCTCTGCCAAGCTCGACTTTCCCGACGACGGCAAACCGGTAAACCACACGACGACTCCCGCGTGCTGGCGCTCGCGCAAAGCGGTCGTTCGCTTGGCGCTGTCGTTTCCCAGCTCATCGGTCGCGCCTAGGCTCGTCTCGAAGGTGGCGGTTTCCATGGTCTCGAATGCTGCATCAAGCATGCCGCTCGGACGCCCGCGAAGTACGGGACAGCGAGCGCAATCGGTGCGCAAAAGTCGACCGCGGGCGCAAACCCTGCGTCCGCAACCGCTCAGCGGCATGCCCTCATCGCCCCAGTCGATGCCACGCCGCTACTTCGGCTGTGGGTCCGCGTCTTGCTCTTACCTTTCTCGCGGGACTCACAAGAGCGAGCAAAGAACAGCATCAGGGTCGCTGCCGTGTTCGCCAGGGCATTGGTCCGGTGGCGAGCGGCCGAACTACCCGCAGCTCGGCGAAGAGCAAGCCTTCGCGCCCGATGCGAATAGCCGGCAAACGATCTTGAAGGCTGACGAGCTCGGGCCCCCGGAGGTCTACACGATCACTCTCGGGATCTTTTACTCCGAGCAAGACTGGCCAGGCACAGGGCGCGCTTTCGAAGTGGAGGCAGAGATCAACTTTGGTGCGGGCGGCGCCACGCAAGTGGTCAAGATCGACTGGGTGCAGGGCGCACAAATCTCGCTCCCCATGAGCGCCGTGAACGTCGTTGCGACCTGCAACATCGATGCCGTCGCGGCCCCGCAGCCACCGGCCGATCTGAGACCCAGTTTGATGCTCGGCAGGGGGCCGGCACTCGGCAAGTCACGATGGACCGACCCCACCCCCTTCCCGTTAGGGCAGCGTGGTGAACGCGCAGGCGCGTCTTCAGTACGAGATCTTTTGAAGCGTTCACCGAACGGCTCGTCTAAACCACGCGCGCTTGAGCTGTACGTCACCTCCCAGTCGAATACGAATTTGCGCCCGGGCTGACCGCGAATGAATCTCGAACCTCAGTGCGCCAGCAGCGCTCTCCTAAGACCCGTCCAACACCTCGCGCACCTTGCGCGCCAGCGATTCTGCCGTGAACGGCTTCTGCAGGAACGCGACGCCGTCTTCTAGGACGCCGTGACGGACTACGCTGTCGTCGGTATAGCCCGACATGAACAGGACCTTGGTCTCGGGTCGCGTGACGGCGATGCGCTTGGCGAGGTCAGCGCCACTGACGTGCGGCATCACCACATCGGTCAACAATAGATGGATCGGGCCCGTGTGAGCCTCGCAGAGGAGCAGCGCCTCGCCAGCATTTTGCGCGACGATCATGCGATATCCATGGCGACGCAAGATACTCTGCGCCACCGCTCGAACCTGCTCCTGATCTTCGGCGAGCAGAATTGTTTCTCCGCCATGCAGTGCGACGGGCGCCCTCGATGACCTGCTTACTTCGACCTCGGCCTCTGACCTGGGCAGATAGACCTTGAATGTCGTGCCGTTCCCCAGCTCGCTGTATACCCAGACGCTGCCGCCCGCCCGTTGGGCGATGCCGAACACGATCGACAGGCCGAGCCCCGTCCCTTTCCCAATCTCCTTGGTCGTGAAAAAGGGCTCGAAGATGCGAGCCTGTATGTCTGGTTCCATGCCCGTGCCGGTGTCACTGACGGCGAGCATGACGTGAGGCCCAGGCCTTGCGCCCAGATGGTCGGCGGCGTAGCTCTCGTCTAGTTCGACGGTTCCGGTCTCGATCGTCAGCTTGCCGCCCCTCGGCATGGCGTCGCGGGCATTCAGGGCCAAGTTCATGATCATCTGTTCGATGTTGCTCGGGTCCGCCAGCACCCGGATCGACTGCGGTGCGAGGCGAGAAACCAAGTCCACGTCTTCGCCCAAAACGCGGCGCAGCATCTTGTCCATGGCGACGACGATGTCGTTCAAATCGAGCACCTGCGGCGTGATGATTTGCTGTCGGCTGAACACCAGCAATTGTCGAGTGAGGTCGGCGGCGCTCAACGCCGCTTTGCGTATCTCGGCAACGTCACGACTCGAGGGATCCGTTGAGCTCAGCTCTGAGCCGATCAAATCACTGTAACTAAGGATGACGGATAGCAAGTTATTGAAGTCGTGGGCGATGCCGCCTGCCAAACGCCCGACGGCTTCCATCTTTTGTGCTTGGCGGAGCTGCTCTTCGGTGCGCTTCAGCGCCTCCGCGGCAGCGCGCTGCTCCGACAGGTCGCGCGCCGATGTGGAGGCACCCACAACTTTTCCGTTCGTGTCGCGAATCGGCGCGAGCGACAATGAGACGGCGATTTCCGCGCCGTCCCTGCGGCGGCGTACGGTCTCATAGAGCTCGACCCGTTCTCCAACTCCCACACGCCCCAGCAATTCTTCTTGCTCGTGCTGGCGATCGGCTGGCATGATCAAAACGCTCGGCTTACCAATCGCTTCCGCAGCCGAGTACCCGAACAACTGCTCGGCGGCACGGTTCCAACTGTTGATCGTGCCACCCAAGCGCTCGCTGAGGATTGCGTCGTTTGACGATTCGACGATCGCCGCCAGCAGCGCGCTCGTTTGTTCAGCCTCCCGGCGTGCAGTCACGTCGTTCAGGGCAGTAATTCGCGCGCGCCGCCCGGTGTACGAAATTGGCCTCGTCGTGTATTCGGCAACGAGCGGTGTACCGTCTTTACGCACGTAATGAGCAACGCCAGTGATTTCTCTATCAGGCATGGCTAGCACTCTCTCTCGCACCTCGAGCTCGCTTGTACCCACCAGGACCGATATCTTCAGGCGCATGAATTCATCGCGCGCGTAGCCGTATAGCCGAAGCGCCGCATCGTTGACGGCAAGCGGATCGACAGTGTGGACATCGTAGACCACGAGCGGCATCGGGCTCGAATCGAACAGTAGGCGCTGCGCTTCCTCGGACTCTTGCAGCGCAGTGTTGGCGCTGACGGCGGCGGCTCGTGCCTCGCGCTCCGCCTGGTACGACCGCGCGTTGGAAACCGCGATGGCGGCGTGGTGCACGACACTCTGCACCAGGTGTAAATCGCTCTCGGTAAACGCGGGTTCACTGGCTGAGCGCAGCAGCATGGCCACGCCCACCACTTGCTCGCGCGACACCATGGGCACGGCCAGCACGCTGCGTACGTCCAGACGCTCCAGGAATTCGCGGTACTCCGCGGGCGCCGATGCCGCGAACTCATGCACCGCCAGACGGGGCAAGAACAGCGGCTCCCGCGAAGCGGCAACGCGACCGGTAACCCCTTCTCCTACGCGCTGCGGAAGAGAGGCCGAGAGCCGGCGTACCCAAGCCACCGCCTCGGCATCGTGGTGATACACCTCACCGATTTCGAGCCAGAGCCCGTCTTCGCTGACCGCGCGGATCGCGCACAGGGCTCCGAGGCCTTCGCCAACGCGACGAGCGATTACGGCCAATAACCGAACGTAGTCACCCGTAGCTTCCGAAAAATCTCGTGCCGAATCCGCAAGCAAACCGAGGCGTGCCTCTAGACGCGTTCGTTCAGCCAGATCCGACGCGGCTTGTTTGAAGACGCGCGCCGTCGCCAACGCCAGGACGGCGTGTTGAGCCAAACTGAGGGCGAGGGCTAGGTCGTCCTCGTCGAATGCCGGCGCGCCCTCACCTGGGCGGGCCAGCCCGAGCGTGCCAATGACTCTGTCGCGGTCCAAGAGTGGCACGACCATGGCGCTCCGCACTTCGAGATCCTTGGCCGAGCGCTCGACATCCGGCGCTCCTCGCTCCGCATACGTTCTTTGCCCCATGTACGGCGCGAAGAGCGGGGTGCCGGTCTCGACGACGTGGCGAACCCCGGGGTGCCCGTCGATACGCCGTAGACCGCCTACCAGATCTTGGAGCTTGCTCCGCGTGTGGGGATCGACAGCATAGGCGCGCACCGTGTTGAAATGCACGCCGTCGTCCTCCAGCAGACTCAGCGTGCAGACGCAGTCAAGACTCTTCGCAACTTCTCGCACCGCCGTGTCGAAGATCAGGTCGGTAGAACGACTGGCCTCGGCAAATGCGTGGGTGGCATTCGACAGGGAGCGAAGGCGTTTCTGAAATCGCTGTGCGTCGCTCCCTGTGGACGCAGAACTCCCGGTCACTACAATCAGCGTATCGCAGAATTCGAGTCTCGCCCTCGCTTCTTGGATATCATTTCGGGGGGGAACAAGCAGAACCACCAACTAGAGGATGGCGACGACCCGGCGAATCTCGCCAGGGGCAGACTGCAACACGGGAAGGCTGGTGCGGCGAGCAACGACGTCCAAGCCTCTGGCTGCTCGCCCGAGCGTGCGGGGCGCGTGTTGCGAACGCTTGCACCTCGCTTCCTGGCGCGAGCCAGCCGGTCGTACTTGCCCGAGGCAGCGGCAGAGACATCGACGTAGCCTTGCCCACCAATGACGTGGGCGCGCTCGCGACAATAGTCGAACTTAGCGGCTCGAGACGTAGGCCCATTCGGCGTGCGGACGCGCGAACGCGGGCGTCCACGCTCGGAGTGATCAGGTGGGCGGCTAAACTCGGGCCAGAGAGAGCAAGCCGCTCGACGCATCGGCTCGCGCAGCGCAGCAAATTCGGTTCTTCCCCGAGCGTTTGGCCAAGTACATCGCTTCGTCAGCGAGCTTCACCAGCAAAACGGCCTCTTCCGCGTTGTCGGGAAACGACGAGATCCCGATGCTGGCTGTCACGGTGAGCTCTCCAAAGTCGGTCTCGAACGGCGCGGAGAGCGCGCGCGCAATGCGCTCGGCCGTCACCGTCGCGCTCCCCTCCGCGAGGTTCGTGGCCAGCACGGCAAACTCGTCGCCGCCCAAACGGGCTACGGCATCGTATTCTCGTGTGCACTGCGCGATGCGTCTGGCCGCTTGCTTCAGGAGCGCGTCGCCGACATCGTGACCGTGTTGGTCATTCACGGTCTTGAACCCGTCCAGATCGATATACATGACGCCCAGCCGGGTCGCGTGGCGTTTGGCCTGCGCCAGCGCGTGATCCAGTCGCTCGGCGAAAGCAGCGCGGTTCCACAAGCCGGTGAGCGGGTCGCTGTGAGCGAGGCGAGCGAGGCGCCGTTCACCTTGACGGCGGACTTTGGCGAAGCGGATCGCGCGGCCTAATGTATCCGAGTCCAACGAGCCCTTGACGATGAAGTCTTGAGCGCCGAGCTCGAGCACCCGCAGGGCCAGCGCCTCGTCCGCCACTGAGCTACAAACGAGGAGCAACGCGTCCGGCGCGCAGTCTCTAATCCGCAGCACAGCGTCGAGTCCCCGTGCATCAGGCAACGTCAAGTCGGTAATCACGGTATCGAAGCTCTCGTCGTGGAGCAGTTTTATGGCGTCCGTGAGCCTCTCCGCATGTGTGACGTGAAACCCTCCCACTGTATCGAGGGCATGTCGAACGAGAAGAGCGTCGCTACCGCTATCTTCGAGCAACAAGACCTTGGCTTCTGCGTCCGGCGGCGCGGAGAGCGCTCGCCGCTTGCCCGCAACTTCGAAGGCTTGGTCGAGGGCGTTCTGGAACTCGTCCTTCCCGAACGGTTTGGCAAGCACGGCAGTGAGCCGACCATCTACCGCTGGCGAAATGTGGTTGCCGAGGTCTTGAGCGCCGGTCATTAAAATGAAGGACGTGATGGCGGACTTCCGAGCTAGGATCGACATCAGCTCCATGCCATCGACCTTTGGCAACAGGAGATCGGTGACGATGACTTCGTAGTCGTAGGCGGCAGCCATCAGCAACGCCTTGGCGCTGTCTCCCGCAACGTCGGCGACATAGCCGAGGCTCTGAAGCTGACGCGCTAGCGTTCTCCTAACTTGCTCGTCGTCGTCGACCAGCAGCACCCTTCGCCTGAAGTCGGCTGGAAATCGAGACATCGTCGCCAAGAGGTGCTCCCTGATGCAACGGGCAGTGGGACGCTGCAGATAAGAGCACGTGTAGGTGCCTTCCCGCGGTTTACGCTGAAGATCGGAGATACATTTGCCGTTAACAAAGCCAAGCGGCGTTCATGAACCGCGTTGATTTGCGCCGAGAATGAGGGTTTAGGTGGAAATAGCGTCCCCAATCGACGAACGACCCGAGCGCCCGGGGTCACACTCCGAGTGGGACCAGCTGACTCGCGAAAACGC
>OUNO010000785.1_pt1 | contig 15150 bp, 13 predicted proteins | sample 1779811 | NCBI WGS metagenome assembly OUNO01 (sample SAMEA3914804, study PRJEB12502) | metagenome | biome: forest; material: soil | place: Canada | collected 2010-06-25 | depth 0.3 m | reverse complement strand
AGGCCGGCGCCGCGGTGGCGCCCGACGGCGTCGATCTCGTCCATGAAGATGATGCAGGGGCTGTTCTGCTTGGCCTGCTCGAAGAGGTCGCGCACGCGCGAGGCGCCGACGCCGACGAACATCTCGACGAAGTCCGACCCGGAGATCGAGAAGAACGGCACGCCTGCCTCGCCGGCGACGGCACGGGCGAGCAGCGTCTTACCCGTGCCCGGCGGTCCGTAGAGCAGGACGCCGGTCGGGATCCGTGCGCCGAGCGCCTGGAACTTCTTCGGGTTCTCGAGGAACTCCTTGATCTCGTGGAGCTCCTCGACGGCCTCGTCCACCCCGGCGACGTCGCGGAAGGTGATCTTCGGCGAGTCGGCCGACATGCGCTTGGCACGCGACTTGCCGAAGGACATGACTTTCGAGCCGCCACCCTGCACCTGATTCATCAGGAAGATCCAGAAGCCCAGGAAGAGCACGAACGGCAGGATGAACGTGAGCAGGCTGAGCAGCGCGTTGCTCTTTTCCGATTCGACGTTGTAGCTGACGCCGGCCGTCCGCAGTTCTTTGAACAGTTCCGGAGCCACCTGGTCGACGTAGCCGACTTCGTAGTCTTCTTTGTTCTTGAGTTTGACCTCGAGGCCTTTGCCCTTGGTTTTCACCTGGACCGACGCCACTTCGCCTGCGGGCAGCTCACGGCTGACGAGCGTCTGGTAGCTGTGCTTGCGGTGATTCGGCGACCCCGGGTTGACGAGTTTGACCGCGAGGAAGGCCAACACCACGACGATGAGGATCGGGAATGCGGCGCTCTTGAAGAAACGGCTCATGGCGAGATCCTTGTCGTCCTGGGACCGTTGAAAATCGGGGCCACGGGTCCCCCAGAGTACCATGAAAGGACAGCCGTTCCGCCGGTTCGAAGGCCCGCTCGGCGCCCGGTCGATCGGTCGATCTAACCCTCCAGGGCGGCCACGAACGGCAGGTTCCGGTGGCGCTCGCCGTAGTCCAGGCCGTAGCCGACGACGAACCGGTTGGCGATCTCGAAGCCGACGTAGCGGGTCGGAAGATCGACCTTGCGCCGCTCCGGCTTGGTCAGCAGCGCGCAGACCTCGAGCGTGCGCGGATTGCGCGAGCCGAGGTTGCGCATCAGGTATTGGAGCGTGAGTCCAGAGTCGACGATGTCCTCGACGATCAGCACGTCGCGCCCTTCGATCGAGGCGTCGAGGTCCTTGAGGATCCGCACGACGCCCGAGGAGTCGGTCGCCGAGCCGTAGGACGCGACGGCCATGAAGTCGAGCTCGACGGGGATGTCGATGCAGCGCATGAGGTCGCTGAGGAAGAACACGGCGCCCTTGAGGACGCCGACCAGCAGCAGCGAGCGCCCGACGTAGTCGCGCGATATCTCCTGGCCCAGCTCCCCGACCCTGCGCTGCAGCTCATCGGCGCTCACGAGCACCTCGCCCAGGCCGGGCTCGCTGGAGAGGCGCGCGGGTGTTGCCACTCCTGGCAGTCTAGCTCTCGCGCGGCGGCAGCTTGACCATCGTCAGGCTGCCGTCCTCGATGACCGCGCCGGCGCGGCCGCCGACGTGCAGCTCGGCCCGGCCGCCGCGGCGGCCCAGGGCGAGGATCTCCTGCACTCGCTCGCCGGCCTGGGGCACGTACGTGCCGGCGGCCTGCTCGGCGAGCCGCACGACGACCAGCCGCGCGAGGGCCGGAGGCATCTCGCGCAGCCGGGCGATGGCCACGCGCCGGCCGCCCGCGAGCTCGCGCTCGACGAGCTCGTCGAGCAGCTCGGTCTCCTCGCGCAGGAGCAGCGCGGTCCGCACGACGTTGGCCTCGGCCGCCGGGTGAAGCGCGCGCAGCTCGGGCAGCAGGCCGCGCCGGACGCGGGCCCGCGCGAAGCGCTCGTCCTCATTGCTCGCGTCCTCGCTCCACGGCAGTCCGCGCTCGCTGCAGTACGCGGCCGTCTGCTCGCGGCTGACGGCGAGCAGCGGGCGGATCAGGCGGCCGTCGCTCGGCGCCATGCCGAGCAGCGCACGACGGCCTGGCGAGGCGGCCAGGCGGTAGAGGATCGTCTCGACCTGGTCGTTGGCCGTGTGGCCGGTGGCGATGAGCGCGTCCCGCTCGGCGGCCAGGCGCGCGGCGGCGGCGTAGCGGATCTCGCGCGCCCACGCCTGCAGATTGCCTGCAGCACCGCCGTGCTCGGGGCCGCCGGCGGCGCCCGCAGGCGCCGGCGCGCCGGGCGGCTCACCGGCGTGGACGACGGCGAGCTCGACGCCCATCTCGCGGCAGACCTCGGCGCAGCGGCGCTCCTCCTCGGCGGCCGCGTCGCGCAGGCCGTAGTTGACGTGGAGCGCGCGGACCGAGCCCGCTCCCAGCAGCGCGAGCGCGACGTCGAGCAGGCAGGTCGAGTCGCGGCCGCCGGAGAACATCGCCACGACCGGCCGATCGCGGGCGAACAGACCCCCGTCGAGGACCAGTTGGCGGACCTCCTCGACGACCACGCGGGCCTACCGCGACGCGGCCGACGCCGTGAACATCTCGGTCGGCTCGGAGAAGCCCTTCAGCCTGACCTCGCCGATGCGGTTGAACTCGAGTCCGTCGACGCCGGCGGCCATGTCGACGACGGCCCGCGTGACGAGGACCTCGCCGCCGCCGGCCCGCGCGACGACCCTCGCGGCCTGGTTGACCTCGCGTCCGTAGTAGTCGCCGTCGCGGTAGAGGACCTCGCCGTAGTGGACGCCGATCCTGGGCGGCGGGTCGCCCGCCGCGGTCGAGCCCTGGAGCTCGACCGCCCACACGGTCAGGGCCGCCGGGTCGGACCCGATGACCATGACCTCGTCGCCGAGCGTCTTGATAACCCGCGCGTCCAGCGGCAGCGTCTCGGCGACGGCTTTGGCGAAGCGCTCGACGGCGTCGACCGCCGCCGCGTCTCCCCGCTCGACCGTCAGACGGGCGTAGCCGGCAAGGTCGGCGAAGGCGATCGCCACCCGCACGCGGCCCTCGCCGAGCGGATCGTCGCCGAGATAGGCCTCCATGTGGCCGATCATGTCCTGCTCGACGAACTGGGACAGCAGACGGCCGTGGAGGTAGTTCATGAACGGCGCCGCGAACGGCAGGACGGCCCGTGTCAGACCCTCCATCTCCTCGGCGATCTCGACGCTCGGCACACCCGCCCGCATCAGCGGCTCGTGGACGTAGAGATGGATCAGGCGCACCTCGGCGTCGGCGATCTGGGCGACGACCTGCCCGTAGACGCGCATCAGCTGGAGGAAGGCCGGCAGGGGGAAGCCGGCGTTGAGCACGGCCGCGGCGTAGCCGATCATCTCGAGGTCTTCGTCGGAGAGCTCGGTCACCGGCGCGGCCCCGAGGCCCATGGTCGCGTAGATCCGTTTGATCAGCTGGGGGCTCACGCCCGTCGCGCGCGTGGCCTCCCGTAGCGTGTGTCGCGTCTCCGACGCGCTGAGCAGGTTCTCGATCGGCCCGATCGCCAGCTGGCCGTTGTCGCTCGCCCGCTTGATGTCGTCGAGCGAGTGGCCGCGGGCGCGCAGGCGGGCGACGACGCGGACGTAGGCCGCGCCCGACGGGCTCCAGTGCCCGTCGTGACCGGGCACGAGCCCCTTGGCGACCCAGCGCCGGACCGTCGCCGCCGAGACGCCCGCGCGAGCAGCGACCTGGGCGAGCGTCAGCTCGCCGGCGTCGGCCACGGGATCATCTCCGGGCTCGGTCACTCAGGCGGGCGACGCGGAGGGTGTTCCCATATCCGCAAGTCTAAGCTCGCGGCGGCGGGAGGAAATGTTGCGGAGGACTACTGTTCGCGTGCGGGCGTGGCGGGCCGATCGATTACGTGCGGTTCCCCTACCAACGTCAGGAAGCCAATGTCACGCGGCGCGCTGCAGCATCCATCCGGAGCCCGCTCGGCCCAGCCACTTCCGGCCGAGCTCCTCGCCGGCCGACGGCGACGGCGCAATCGCTGGCTCGCGGGGGCGGGACTGCTCGCCGTGCTCGGGGTCCTGGGGTCGGTAGCCGCGGCGCGCGTGGTGGCCCACGACGACCATCAGCGCGAGCACTCGGCCTTCACGGCTTCCGCCGCCCAGGTCGCCTCGACGCTGACCCTGGCGATCCAGCACGAGGAAGATCTGGTCGTGAGCGCCCGCGCGTTCATCGTCGGCAACCCGAATGCCTCGCAGGCTGCCTTCGCCCGCTGGACCGTCGATGTCGAAGCGCTCGCCCGTTACCCCGAGCTCGAAGGCGGCGGCGAGGTCCAGGCCGTCCCCAGCTCGAAGCTCGGCGCGTTCATCGCGCGCAAGACCGCCGAACCGGCCAGCGCGACAGGACCCGCGGCGCCCTTCGTCGTGCTGCCCCCCGGCCGGCGACCCTTCTACTGCCTGGTCGCGCTCTCGTTCGTGCGCCGGGTGCAGCCCGCGACCACCCAGCCCCCAGGCCTTGACTACTGCGGGGGCTTGACGGCCCTGAGGGGCGTGTTCCTCGCAGCTCGCGACACGGGACACAACGCGTATCTGCCGTTCCGGTCTGGCCCGGTCACGGTGTTGGCGGTCGAGAGCCCGCTCTACCGCGGCGGCCTCGTGCCGGCAACGCTCGCCGCGCGCCGCCGCGCGTTCATAGGAGCCTTCGGCACCACCGTCGTGCCGCAGGTCCTGCTCGACGCGGCCCTGCGGGGACACCCCGGCATGGCAGTCGAGCTCCGCTACCGAGCCTCGTCCCGCGTGGCCTTCCGCGACGGCACGCTCGCGCCCGGCGGACAGACCGCCAAGGTCGCCCTGGACTACGGCTGGGTGATGGAGGCGGCGGCAGCGCCGATCGCAACCGGCGTCCTCGCCGACTCGACGGCATCGGCGGTGTTGGGCGGCGGGATCGCCCTGAGCGTGTTGATCGCCCTGCTCGTGTTCGTCCTGGGCACGGGACGGGCACGGGCGTTTGCGATGGTGCGCGAGAAGACCCGGGAGGTCTCACACCAGGCCCTCCACGACGCCCTCACGGGACTGCCGAACCGCGCGCTCGTGCTCGACCGGGCCGAAGGGATGCTCGCGAGGGCCAAGCGCGATCCCGCCATTCTCGCCGCGGCGCTCTACATCGACATCGACCGCTTCAAGTACGTCAACGACAACTTCGGCCACGCTTCCGGAGATCGTCTCCTGCAGGTCGTCGCAGAGAGGCTCCGCGGTGTCGTGCGCGACCAGGACACGGTCGGTCGTCTCGGCGGCGACGAGTTCATCGTCCTGCTCGAGTCGACCACGTACGAGGCCCCGCCCGACGTGATCGCCACGCGCGTGATCGAGGCCATGCGCGAGCCGGTCACGCTCGACGACGGCGAGACGACCATCTCCGCGAGTGCAAGCGTCGGCATCTCGATCGGCACGCGCGCCACGGCCGATGAGCTCCTGCGCGACGCAGACCTGGCTCTGTACACGGCGAAGGCCGCGGGTAAGGACCGCGCCGTGCTCTTCCAGGCGAGCATGCAGAGCACCGCGGAAGACCGCCTGCAGCTCGAGATCGACCTTGACGACGCGTTGAAGAACGAGCAGTTCTTCCTTCTCTACCAGCCGATCGTGGCCCTCGCCAGCCAGGCGGTCGTAGGTGTCGAGGCGCTCATCCGCTGGCGCCACCCCGAGCGGGGCATCGTCGAGCCCGATGACTTCATCCCCCTTGCGGAGGAGACCGGGCGAATCGTCCCGATCGGTCGCTGGGTGCTGAACGAAGCCTGCCGGCAGGCCGCCGTGTGGGAGGGGCAGGGCCTCCTCGTCGGCATGTCAGTGAACGTCTCGGCCTACCAGCTCGATCGGGATGGATTCCGCGAGGACATCCAGCGGGCGCTGGCAGAATCCGGCATCAGGCCATCCTCGCTGACGCTCGAGATCACCGAGACCGCCCTGATGCGCGATGTGCCGGCCGCCTCCGAGCGCCTGAAGGCGATCAAGGCGCTGGGAGTGCGCATCGCGATCGACGACTTCGGCACCGGGTCGAGCTCGCTGTCCTACCTGCGCGAGTTCTCCGCCGACTCGCTGAAGATCGACCGGTCCTTCATCTCGGGCATCTCCGACTCGAGCGAATCCGCGGCGATCATCCACACCCTGGTGGAGCTCGGCAAGCTGCTCCATATCGAGACGCTCGCCGAGGGCATCGAGGAGCTGGACCAGCTCGCCCAGCTCCAGAGTGAGCGCTGCGACCACGGACAGGGGTTCCTGTTCGCGCAGCCGCTGGACGCCGCCGGGATCGAACGCTTCCTCGCCGGCAGTCCTGCGGCCAGCGAGATGACCCCTGCCCTCTAGTCGCAGGACGCCGGCTCGCGGCGAGAGACGGTGGTGGCCCGCGCCCTCCCGTGCCCGCAGGCCCCCCGCCGCGCTCCTTTAGAGTCGCGGTCGATGGCCCACGGAGAGCCCCTGCATCTGCGCCCGACCGCGCCGCTCGGCGAGCGCGTGCTGCTGCCCGGAGACCCCGGCCGGGCGCTCGCCCTGGCCCAGCTGCTGCTGGTCGAGCCGCGGATGTTCAACCACCACCGCGGCCTGTGGGGGTACACCGGCGAGGCATCCGACGGCGAGCTGCTCACGATCCAGGCCACGGGCATGGGTGGCCCCTCGGCCGCCATCGTCCTCTCGGAGCTGATCGCCCTGGGCGCCACGCGCGCCATCCGGGTCGGTACCTGCGGAGCGCTCGCCGACGACCTCGTCCTCGGCGAGATCGTCATCGCGCGGGACTCGATCAGCGCCGACGGCACCTCGCGGGCGATCGGCGGCGGCGAGCGGGCCAGCGCCGACCCCGCCCTGACCGACGCCCTCTCGCGCCGGCTCCCGACGGCTCGGACCGGCACCGTCGTGAGCGTCGACCTGTTCTACGAGGCCGGCGCCCCCGGAGCCGGCCACGATGCGCTGGCCGTCGAGATGGAGGCCGCGACGCTGTTCGCCCTGGGAGCGGCGGCGGGCGTGCCCGTGGCCTGCGTGCTCGCGGTCTCCGACACCTTCGACGCGGATGGCGGGCGCACGCGGATCGACGACGACACGCTCCTAGCAACGTCCGAGCGCATGGCGGCCGCCGCCGTCGACGCCTTCGCGGCCTGAGCCGCCCGGGATGAGGTCAGCCGCGTTTCGGCCTTGCGGCTGCGCGCGTGCTCGATTTCGCGTTCGCTTTGGCGGCGCGCGGTTTCGCTTTGGCGGCGCGCGGTTTCGCTTTGGCGGCACCCGGTTTCGCTTTGGCGGCGCGCGGTTTCGCTTTGCTGGCCGCCGAGCCGGCGGGGGCTGCTGCGGCGGCGGACCTGGCCGCCGGATCGAGCTTGGCGGCCAGGGACCTCAGCTGCTCCTCGATGGCAGCCAGGCGCTCCTCGACGCCGCTGGGCACGCCGCGGTCGAGGCGGTCGACGCCGTCCTCGATGCCCTCGAGGCGATGGGAGACCGACCGCAGCCGCCTGGTCAGCCGTTCGATGTCGGCGGCCGACGGGATGTTGAGTGCGCTCATCGCGACCTCCTGGGCCTGGGCGGCCTTCTCGCGGGCGTCGAACGCGCGGCCGATGGCGCCGGTGAGCAGCGGGTTTTCGAGCAGGTCCGAGAGGGCCTTGCCGAGACGCTCCTCGGTCGTCCCGCCGAAGCGCTCGCGCAGGTTCCTTGCGACATTGCTCGCGTCGGACATGGTCAACTCCTGATCGTCGAGTCTGGGGGGGCCGGTGCGCCCCGAGGTCTGCGGCGCTCGGCCGGACATGAAGGATACGGTGCAGAGGTGGCCGAGCGGCTGTTCATCTTCATGCAGATGGAGTTCCCCTGGGCGCTGGGTCCGGCCGACGGGCGCTACCTGACCCGCGTGGTGCCCGACGGCGAGCCGGAGCGCGTGGTCGTCCTGGGCACGCTCGAGCCGCGTCGGACGGCCGCGGGCGACGGTGCACCCGGAGAGGGCCGCCGCGGCGGGCTGCTCGGACGCCTCGGCGCCGGCGTGACCGGCGTGCCGCCCGAGCCGGAGCCGGAGCCCGTGAGGCGGACGCGGGTGACGGTCATCGACCCGATCTCGCTGTCGGCCGAGCACCAGGCCAGGGCCTGGCTCCAGGACATCGACAGCGAACGCGACATCCTCGCGGCGACCGCGCTCGTCAACCGCGTCCTTCACCTGCACCGGATCGCGGCGGCCGACCCGCACGTCCACGAGGTCTCACCCGCGCAGGCCCTCGTCATCCGGGCGGGCTGGGGAGAGGGCGAACAGGTCGCCTCAGGGCGCTGGCTGCACGCGCGTGAGCTGACGTGGAAGCCGGCGAGCGCCGGTCGCGGCCGCCGCTGGGGCGCCCGGGCGCGCGCGTCGACCCTGCGCCCCCAGGAGCGCCTCGCGGCCCTGCTCGGAGCCCGGACAAGCACGCTGGTGTGCGAGGAGCTGGCGCTGCGGGCGCGCCAGGATCTCGACCACGGAAGGCTGCGCCACGGCGCCCACGAGCTCGATCGCGCAATGACGCTGGCGGTGGCCGAGCTCCGGGCCGAGGGGCGCCACGACCTCGCCATCCGCGTGGCCGAGCTCGAGCAGCTGGCCGTCGGCGTGGCCGACGAGGCCCGGACGGCGCTGAGGCCGGGCGCCGAGGAGCCCGACGAGGCGACGCTCGCCCACGCACTCGGCCGCCTCGAGGCGGCCCTGAGGGCCCGGACCCTGACGGGGGGCTAGGCTGCGATGGCGATGGACCCGACGAGGACGGCCATTGGAAGCTGGAGCGGAGGGCGCTTCATGCACTTCGGCGAGCCGCTTGAGGACGAGCGCCTGACACGGCTGCTGCGCCCGGGTCGAGGCATCGACACGGTCATCACGGCCGACGTCTACGGCAGCGGCGAGGCCGACGTCGCAGTCGGGCGCGCACTGCAGGGCCTGGAGCGCGACAGCTACTGCCTCGTCGGCGCCATCGGCCACGACTTCTACACCGGCGAGCGCGAAGGCGCCAAGGGCTTTCCCCGCTTCACCGACGCCTCCCTGCGCGGCGAGGATGGCTACGCCGGCTACATCCGCATGGCCGCCGAGCGCAGCCTCGAGCGCTGCGGCGTCGATGCCTTCGACGTGCTGCTGCTGCACAACCCCGACCGCGTCGGCTACTCGAGCCCGGCGGTCTGGGCGGGCATGCGGGCCACGCGCGAGGCGGGATTGACACGCCGGCTCGGCGTGGCGCCCGGACCGGCCAACGGCTTCACGCTCGACCTGGTCGGCTGCCTCGAGCGCTTCGCGTCGGACATCGACTGGGCGATGATCATCCTCAACCCGCTCGAGCCGTGGCCGGGCGAGCTCGCACTGGCGGCGGCGGTGGCTAACGACGTCGAGGTGATCGCCCGGGTCGTCGACTACGGCGGCGTGTTCCACGACGACGTCCACCCGGGGCACGACTTCCCCAAGTACGACCACCGTCGCTTCCGCCCCGACGGCTGGGTCGAGGCGGCGGCCGGGAAGCTCGACGCGATGCGACCGATCGCGCAGCGGCACGGCCTCACGATGCTGCAGCTCGCCTGCGCCTGGGACCTCGCCCAGCCGGCGGTTCGCTGCGTGGCGCCGACGCTGATCCAGGAGGCCGGGCCGGATGCACGTCCGGTCGAGGACAAGCGCGCCGAGCTGGCATCGCTCGACCCCGTAGTCGAGCTGACGGCGGCCGAGCTCGAGGAGATCAGATCGATCGGCGAGAACCGCGGCTGCATGGCGCTGAAGGGAGCGAGCCTCGCCCACCAGGGCCCTCCGCTCGCCGACCGCTGGGCCGTCGACGAAGAGCTCGCGGCGGTCGGCAGCCGCTGGGGCATCGATCCGGAGCGCGACCTCGCCGAGCGCGTGGCGCATCCGGCAAACCAGCGATGAGGGAGAGCGGATGAGCCTCGACGTGGCCGGGTTCAAGCAGGGTCAGAAGGCGATGTGGACGGCGGGTGACTACCCCGAGGTCGCGCGCAGGATCGAGACGGTCGGCCGGTACGTCGCCGAACGAGCGGGTGCGACAAAGGGCATCGAGCTGCTCGACGTGGCGACCGGCAGCGGGAACGTGTCGATCCCGGCCGCCGAGGCGGGGGCGACGGTGACAGGCCTCGACCTGACTCCGAAGCTGCTCGACGCTCAGCGGGTGCGTGCGCGGGCGGCGGGAGTGGAGATCGAGTTGATCGAGGGCGACGCCGAGGAGCTGCCCTTCGCCGAGCACTCCTTCGATCGGGTGACGTCGTGCTTCGGCGTCATGTTCGCCCCTCGCCAGGCCGTGGCCGCCCGGGAGCTGTGGCGTGTGACGCGACCGGGCGGGATGATCGCGGTGGCCGCCTGGACCCCACACAGCATGGTCGGCAGGAGCTTTCGGACCTCCTCCGCGTACATGCCCCCACCGCCGCCCGAGCTGAAGCCGCCGGTGATGTGGGGCGTCGAGCAGCACGTTCGCGAGCTCTTCGAGGGCAGCGGCGCCGAGCTCAGCTTCGAGCTGCGCTCGGTCCCCTTCGAGGGCGAGTCGGCCGAGGCCTGGCTGCAGCAGGACGAGCTGATGCTCGGCCCCGCCGTGATGGCCAAAGCGGCGCTCGAGCAGGAGGGCCGCTACGAGCAGCTGCGTAGCGACATGCTGGCCCTCTACGAAGAGCTCAACGAGGCCGACGACGGCGGTTTCCGCGTCCAGGCCGAGTATCTGGTGACGGTCGCCCGCCTCCCGGCCTGAGCCGCCCTCGGCCTCAGCTTCGTGCGGCGAGCGCTTCGGCGAGCGACTGCAGCTCGACCTCGACGTCGCCGTCGAGGCGGACATCGGCGATGTCGTCGAGCGGCGTCGGCCCCTGGGTGAGGATGGCGAGGAGCCCGCCGGCGCGGTGGGTGAGCAGCGGCAGACCGGCCACTGGGTGGACCTCGAGCGAGGAGCCGATGCAGACGACGAGATCGGCGGCCTCGCACAGCGCTCGGGCTCGCGTGAGGCGATCCTCTCGGAGCAGCTCGCCGAACAGGACGACGTCGGGCTTCAGGGGCCCCGCGCAGCCCTCACAGCGCGGCATGCCGAGCGGGTCGCGGGCAATCCGCCGGCGGACGTCCTCCAGGGCGGCCTCGCCGCCGCAGTCAGGGCACGAGCACGTGGCGATGCTGCCGTGCATCTCGATCAGCTCACGGGTGCCGGCGCGGCGGTGGAGCATGTCGATGTTCTGCGTGATGACCGCGTCGAGCATGCCGTCGCGCTCGAGCTCCGCGAGCGCCCGGTGGGCGCCATTGGGCGCCTTGTCGTGCAGCGACGCGAAGCGCTCGCCGTAGAAGCGCCAGAAGCCGACGGGATCGGCATGGAACGCGTCGATGTGGGCGACCTTCATCGGATCGACGCCCTCCCACAGCCCGGTGCGGGGCGTGCGGAAGTCGGGGATGCCCGAGGGCACCGACACGCCGGCCCCGGTCAGCGCGACGACCGAGCGCGCGCCGGCGACCATGCCGGCGAGGCGCGCGAGCTCGCTCGCCTCCCGAGTGTCAACCGCCACGGCGCCGCTCAGCTGCCACTGAAGCGCGGGGCGCGTTTGCCGAGGAAGGCCGTGATGCCCTCCTTGGCGTCGGCGCTGGCGAAGACCGCCGCGAAGGCCCGCTTCTCGGCCTCGATGCCCTCGTCGAGGTCACCGGCGCCCGACACGCGCTTGATCTGCGCGACGGCCACCGGCGCCTGGCCGGCGAGCTTGCGCGCCCACTGCAGAGCCGTGTCGAGCAGCTCGTGATCGTCGACCACGCGGTTGGCCAGGCCCAGCTCGAAGGCTTCGTCAGCGAGGATGGGGTCGCCCACGAGGTTCATCTCGAGGGCCTTGTTCGTGCCGACGAGACGGGGCAGTCGCTGGGTGCCGCCGAAGCCCGGGATGATGCCGAGCTTGATCTCGGGCTGCCCGAAGATGGCCGAGCGGGCGGCGATGCGCACGTCGCAGGCCATCGCGAGCTCGCAGCCGCCGCCGAAGGCCAGGCCGTTGACGGCCGCGATCGTCACGATCCCGTCGGAGCCGAGCTCGCGGAAGAGCTTGTGGGCGCCGTTGATGAGCTCCGCCCCGGAGGACTCGTCCATCGTCGTGAAGGCCTTGATGTCGGCTCCGGCGCAGTACAGGAACGGGTTGGACGAGGCGATCACGAGCGCCCGGACGGGTGGGGACGACGCGGCCTTGACCCGGGCCCAGACCTTGCCGAGGTCCTCGACGACCTGCGGCGAGATCGAGTTCATCTGCCCGTTGGCCAGCCACGCGATGGCCACGCCGTCGGCGCGGGTCTCGAGCTTGACGACCTCGGCAGGCTGCTCGGCGTCCGGCTGCGGGTAGGCGTAGAAGCCCTGTCCCGTCTTCTGCCCGAGGCGCCCCTGGGCGACGAGGCGGCGCAGGATGGTCGGCGGCGCGAAGCGCTCGCCATGGCGCTCCTGGGCGCTCTCCATGCGCTCGAGGATCGTGTCCAGGCCCTCGCTGTCGGCCTTCATGAACGGCGGCAGCAGCCCCCGGCGGGGATCCAGGCCGGCGCCGGCCATCATGCCGAAGTCGATGTCGCGGTGGGTGGCCACGCCCTCCTCGAGGACCAGACAGGCCTCGAGGAACGTCTTCAGCGACAGCAGCTCGACGAGCTCGGCCACGTCGGGCTCGCCGTCGCCCGGGATGTTCGGCTCGCCCTGCGGGTCGTAGAACCCGTCGCCGCCCGTCTTGGCGCCGAGTTTGCCGTTGGCGACGAGCTTCTGCATGCCCTTGGGCACGTAGAAGCGTTCCTCGCCGTAGGACTCGACGAGGTGCTCGGCGACGTGCAGGACGGTGTCGAGGCCGAGCAGGTTGACGAGGTAGTAGGGGCCGACCGGCACGACGCCGGCGGTGCCGACGCCGTCGTCGATCTTCTTGATCGACAGGCCCTTCTCCTCCTGCGCGCGCCAGACCTCGGAGATGCCCGAGTTGAGGATCCGGTTGACGACGAAGCCGGGGACCTCGGCGCAGGTGATCGGCTGCTTGCGGATGGCCTGGGCGAAGGTCACCGTCGCGCTGACGGTCTCGGCCGAGGTGTCCTCGCCCTCGACGATCTCGATCAGCGGCATGATCGAGGCGGGGTAGAAGTAGTGGAAGCCGATGACCTTCTCGGGCCGCAGGGTCGCTTCGCCCATCTCGGTGATCGACAGCGAAGAGGTGTTCGACGCGAGGATCGCGTGGCCCGGCGTCGCGGCGTCGAGCTCCGCGAAGACGGCCCGCTTGATGTCCATCTTCTCGGGCACGGCCTCGACGACGAAGTCGACGTCGCCGAACGCCTCGTAGGACGTCGTCCCGTGGATGCGCCCGACGATCTCCTCGATCTGGGCGTCGGCCTGCTCGGCCGTGATCTTGCCCTTCTCGGCCAGCTTGCCGATCTGCCCGCTCGTCACGTTGCGGGCCTCCGTCAGGCCGGCCTGGACGAGCGCGTCGTCGATGTCCTTGAGCACCACCGGGATGCCCGCGGCGGCGATCGTCTGGGCGATCTGGCCGCCCATCGTGCCTGCGCCCACGACTCCTGCCTTGAACACGAACATTCCGTCGGTCTCCTCTGGTTTTGCGGTGAAGTTGCAGCGCCCGCGGGCGGCTTAGCTTCCCACTAGGCGGGCACGGCCGTCGGCTCCTCGACGCGCCGCGGCAGCAGCGTTTCGCGAGCGATGACCAGGCGCTGAATCTGCGACGTGCCCTCGTAGAGCTGCATGATCTTGGCGTCGCGGAAGAGCTTCTCGACCGGGTAGTCCTTGATGAAGCCGTAGCCGCCGTAGACCTGGACGGCTTCGGTTGCGACCTTCATCGCCGTGTCGGCCGCGAAGCGCTTGGCGTGGGAGGAGATCAGCGTGTTGCGTTCGCCGTTGTCGAGCATCACGGCCGACTTCCACGTCAGCAGGCGCGCCGCCTCGATCTCGGTCGCCATGTCGGCGATGATGAACTGGATCGCCTGGTGCATCGCGATCGGCACGCCGAACTGGACGCGTTCGCGCGAGTAGTCGACGGCGAACTCGAAGGCCGCGCGGGCGATGCCCGTCGCCATCGCCGCCACGCCCGGGCGGGTGCGGTCGAGCGTCATCATCGCGAGCTTGAAGCCCCCGTTTTCCTCGCCGAGGAGGTTCTCGGCCGGGACCTCGACGTCGTTGAAGGAGATCGTCGCGGTGTTCGACGCCCGCTGCCCGAGCTTGTCCTCCTTCTTGTCCACGACCACGCCCCAGTCGCGCTCGACCACGAAGGCCGAGATGCCGCGGTGGCCGGCGTCCTTGTCGGTCTTTGCGTAGACCGTGTAGTAGTCGGCGTAGCCGCCGTTGGTGATGAAGCACTTCGAGCCGTTGATGACGTACTTGTCGCCCTTCTTGACGGCCGTCGTGCGCATGCCCGACACGTCGGAGCCGGCGTCCGGCTCGGTCAGGCAGAAGGACGCCAGCTTGGGCGCTTCGGTCAGCATTCCGAGGTACTTCTTCTTGGTCTCCTCGGAGCCGCCGAGCGCGACCGGAGCGGTCGCCAGGCCGTTGCACCCGAGCGAGGTCTGGATGCCCGAGCAGCCCCACGAGAGCTCTTCCTCGATCAGGCAGCCGTCGAGATAGCCGGCTCCGGCGCCGCCGTACTGCTCCTCGATGTGGGAGTTCATCAAGCCGACCTCCCAGGCCTTCTCGACGAGGTCCCCGGGCCAGGTGCCGTCCTTGTCGTACTCCCAGGCCACCGGGCGTATCTCTTTGACCGCGAAGTCGTGGGCCATCTCGCGCAGGTTCTTCTGCTCATCGGTGAGCGTGAAATCGACCATTCTCGGATCTCCTAACGGGCGGGCGCAGAATATAGATTGACTGGTCAGTCAATCTGGCCTCCGGAGCGTAGCGAAGAGCACGGCGATGAGCAACAATGCGGCTCGTGGACGCACTCGCACTGGACATAGGCGAGAACGGCCTGAGCTTCGTCGTTTTCGGAACCGTCGCCTTCTCGCTCCTGATGTCCGTCCTCTTCATGGTCACGCGCGGGACCGACAACCTCTACGACCACATCGGCCAGGGCGGCTTCTCGCCCGAAGGCGACGCCCACGGCGCCGAAGCGCCGATGCCCTCCTCCCCGGCCGCGCTGGCCGAGCAGGAGCAGGAGATCCGCCAGATGCTCCACGCGCGCAGCGAACGGCTCGTGCGCAGGGGCGAGCCGGCGCTCGACATCGACGCCGAGGTCGCCCGGCTGTTGAGCCCAGCCGGACCGGCTGGTGCGCCCGACGCGGGCATCGTCGAGGAGGTCCGCCAGCTCG
>OUNO010004034.1_pt3 | contig 15208 bp, 13 predicted proteins | sample 1779811 | NCBI WGS metagenome assembly OUNO01 (sample SAMEA3914804, study PRJEB12502) | metagenome | biome: forest; material: soil | place: Canada | collected 2010-06-25 | depth 0.3 m | reverse complement strand
GCGCGGGCCGCGTCGCGTGCGAGAGGGTCACCGGGCCACCAGCCAACGGAACGGGGCCAGGTGCCGAGGGTCGCCGGCCGACAGTCGCTCGGGGTGCCACTGCACGCCGAGCAGTCCCGGCGCCTCGACGGCCTCAATCACGCCATCGTCACTCCATGCCGTGGCCCGCAGGGTCTGGCCCGGATCGGCGACGGCCTGGTGGTGGATGGAGTTCACCCGGTCGACGTCCGCCAGGACCCGCGCCGCGTCGGAGCCGGGCTCGGCGCGCACGGCGTGCACCGGTTCGTACTGGCGCTCCTCGTCCCAATGTCCGTCGATGCCCTTTTCCGGCAGATCGTGGACGAGCGTCCCGCCGCCCATCACGGCCAGGAGCTGCGCCCCCCGGCACACCCCGAGCACCCGCTTGCCCTGCGCGCGGGCGTACTGGACCAACGCGATCTCCGCGATGTCACGGGCCCGGTCGACGTCCATCAGCAGCCCGGGTGCGTCGGTGTCCGTGTCGGCATAGAGATCGGTGTCGAGGTCACCCCCTCCGGTGGCGACGAGGGCGACACAACGGTCGACCACGCCGGCGAGCGCGAAGTGGTCGGCGTCGGATCCCGCGGGCAGAATCACGGGAACTGCTCCCACCTCTGTCAACGACGAGACGTAGCCGCGGTGGGTCGAGTAGCGCTCCGCCGGCGAGCGGCCGCAGAGGATCCCGACCAGTGGGGCACCCGTCACGCGATGACGGCCTCCTGACGCCGGCCCGCCAGCGGCGGCTCCTCGACCCGCCCGCGCCGCACCGCGTCGCACAGCACCTCGAGGACCTCGGCGAGGAGCCTCGACCCGAGCTCGACGGTGGCCTCGGAGGGGCGTCCGGTCACCCCGTTGCGCGAGAGGGCCGGAGCCGTGTATCGGAAGACCAGACCCTCGGTGCGGTCCTCGTCGTCGGCGAGTGGCAGCTGATCGAAGCGGACGTGCTCCGGGGCCAGCGCCATCATCAGCGCAGTCTCGGCCCGGTTGGCGTGGACGTCCTCGCCGTCGGCCAGGGTCTGCGCGGTGATGGCCGGCGTCAGGGTCCACCAGTTGAGGACCCCGAACCGGAGGTCCGCGTGTTCGTGGCGCAGGTGGTCGGCTGCGACCGAGAGCGCCGCCTGGTTGCCGAAGTGCCCGTTGACGGCGAGCACGCGCCGGACTCCGCTCCAGGACGCCCAGCGCACCGCGGCCACGACCAGTTCGGCCAGCCGCTCGGGGGCCAGTGAGAGGGTGCCCGGGAGCTCGGTCCCGTGCCCGTAGCTGCAGCCGAGGGCGACGGCGGGGAGCACCGGGGCCCCGGTGGCCGCCGAAGTGGCCTCACACAGACCCCGGGCCACGATGGTGTCGGTGCCCGTCGGCAGGTGCGGCCCGTGTTGCTCGGTGGCCCCGACGGGGAGCAGCGCGACTTCGCGCGGCCGGTCGCGCAGGAGGCCTTCGATCTCGGGCCACGTCAGGTCCTCCCATCGGACCACGGTCGTGTCGTTGGCGGTCATCGACTCAGAACATCGTGAGGTAGGTCTCGCGTTCCCATTCCGTGACTCGCGCGTGGTAGGCGTCCCACTCGGCCACCTTCATGTCCACGTAGGCCCGCACGAATTCCGGAGGGAAGACCCGGTGGGTGAGCGGGTCAGCGTCGAACGACTCGATGGCCTCGAGCAGGTTGCGCGGAAGCCGCGTTGCCTTGACGTCGCCTCCCGACGGGCCGCTGCTCGACCAGTCGTAGGTCAGGTCCTCGACGGGATCACCGGGATCGAGGCCCTCGGCCACGCCTTCGAGCCCAGCGGCAAGAAGGAAGGCGGCGGCCAGATAGGGGTTCGCGGCCGAGTCCACCCCGCGGTTCTCGATGGCCGGCCGGTTCCGGGGGAGGCGGAGGAGGCAGGACCGGTTGTTGTCTCCGTAGGAGGCCCAGGTGGGCGCCCACGACACGGTCCCGTCAGCCAGCCGTGGCTGGAGGCGCTTGTAGGAGTTCACCGTCGGGGTGCAGATGGCGGCGAGGGCCGGAGCATGGCGCAGGATCCCCGCGGTGAAGCCGTAGGCAGTCTTGCTCCAGCCGCGGCCACGCCGGTCCTCGGGGTCACGGAACAGGTTCTGTCCGCCCTCCACGGCGGTGAGGCTCATGTTGCAGTGGGCGCCCGAGCCCCACGCCTCGGTGTACGGCTTGGGCATGAAGGTGGCCATGAGGCCGACCTGCTTGGCGATCTGCTTCGCCATGAGGCGCAGGAGCGTCATGCGGTCCGCCGTGATCAGCGCCGGTGCGTAGTCGAAGTCGAACTCGACCTGCCCGTCGCCGCCTTCGTGATCGAAGCTGAACGCACCGAAATCGCATTCGCGCATGGCCTGGACCATCGGGCCGAGGAATTCCATGACATCGAGCGTCGCCTCCACGTCGTAGGCGGAGGTCGGGCGGAGGCGGCCCGATGGCCGGAACGGGACCAGGTACTCCTCCGTGGATCCCGGCTTCGCGGTGGCGAAGGGCTGCACGACGTACAGCTCCGACTCGATCCCCAGCTGGAGCACGTACCCGGCCGCCGCTGCGTGCTGGATCTGCTTCTTCAGGATGGAGCGCGTGCAATGCGCGAAGGGCTCTGTGCCGCCGTAGTACAGGTCGGCCGTCATGAAGGCGAAGCGACGGTCCCAGGGGAGGATGCACAGGGTCTCGGCGTCGGGCACCGCGACGCATTCATCCTCCGTCGGCGTCATCTGGCCGAGGTTGCCGAGGCCGCGCGGCGTGTAGCGCTCGTGGCCGGCCATCAGATCAGGCAGGTGCTCGATCGGCACGCACTTGGACTTGGCCCGGCCGGCGATGTCCACGAACGACGCGAAGACGTATTCGACGCCCTGCGCCGCGAGGCTCGTCGAGAGCTCGGTGTGCTGTGCATCGACTTCGAAGACCGTTTGCATGCTCTGCGCTCGTTTCAGGGGAGGGAGATCTGATGTGTCTGTCCGCGGTGTCGGGTCGGCCGCTCAGCCCGGGTGGAGCACGGCCAGGTAGAGCATCTCGGGGTCGGCCACGATGTGGGCCTTGGGCACGCCCTTGAGCCAGGTCTGCGCCACCATGGCGTCTTCCTTGTTGGCGATGTTGAGCCAGCAGCCGGTGTTCACCGCGTTCTCGATCACCGTGTTGTACTGAGTGAGCGATCCGGTGGTCACCGCCTGGGAGTCGAGGGTCGCCTCGTTGGGCACGCTGTCGCAGTTCATGTACTGCAGCCCTCCGGTGGCATCGAAACTGATGTGGGTCCACATGTAGGTGTTGTAGCTGTCGGGCCAGAAGTAGTCCATGAGCAGGTTGGGTGTCGAGGGGCCCTGCGTGGAAGACGTGGCACCGATCCAGCCGTAGATGTCCGACGTCTGGTACCCCACGACCTTGGTGGAGAGCCCGTCCGCCTGCAGCTCGGCCCCGATGTCCTCGGCCAGCAACTGGTCGTCGGGTGCGCCGGTGTCGTAGCCGACGGTGAACGACTTGTCCGCTGCCGACAGGGTCTTGACCAGCGCCTTGAGCTTGGACGGATCGTACGCGATGTCCTGCTTGCCGTAGGGCTCGGGAATGATGCCCTTCGGGCCCGCTTGCTTGGCCACCGTGGCCCGGCCGGGGAAGATGCCGGCGACGAGGGAGGGGACGTTGATCGCCTTCAGCAGGGCCGTGCGGTTCTTCGCGGTGGTCATGAATCCCTTGTTCTCGTTCACGTAGGCCGTCTCCGACTCCAGCGTGGGGAGGTCGTAGGAGGCCACAGTCGACTTCGCCTTGTACTGGGCGATGACCGACGTGGTCATGTCGTGGAGGATGGCGGCGATTTGACCAGTGTTGAACTCGATCTCCTCGGTGGAGAGGTTGTCGATGACAGGGAGGTTGACCGTCGTGTAGTAGGGCTTGGATCCCCAGTACTGCGGGTAGGCCTTGAGCTGGTACATCACGCCGACCTTGGCCTGGGACAGCGTGTAGGGACCGGTGCCGACGTCGTGGGTCTGGAGGTAGGTCTGCGCGTTGTCGGTTCCCGCGTTGGCCGCCAACGCCGTCGGGCTCTCCATGGCCGGCCCGTACGGCGAGGCCAGGTAGTCGAGAAAGGCCGTGTTCGGTGTCTTCAGCGTGATGACGGCCTCGTAGGGATTGGGCGTCTGGACCGATGCCACGTCGGAGACCATGTAGGCCGGTCCACCGTTGACCGCCGTCCGACGGGCGAAGTCGGGCGCAATGGCAGCCGAGGTGAACGGCGTGCCGTCGTGGAAAGTCACCCCGTGACGCAGTTGAAAGGTGTAGGTGAGCCCGTCCTTCGAGATCGTCCAGCTCGTGGCCAGTTCCGGCTTGAGGATCCGCTTCGCTGTGTTCGACTGGTACTGGAGCAGGCCCTGGTACATGTTCCGGGTCAGGAGGAGGCCCTCACCGGCGTAGTAGACGTCCGGGTCAGGCGGTTGGCCCGGATCCTGCAGGAAGCTCAGGTTCAAGGTGTGGCTCGTGGGAAACGAGGCGGCGCCCGCGGGGGATGAGGTGGCCACCAAGGTGGGTGCGGCCGCCAGGGTGACCAGTGTCGCCGACGCGAGGGCGCGCCGCGCCGTCCGGATCACCGTGGGGAAACGTCCGATCATGCTGCTCCTTTATGTGATGACACTTCAGGTCGGGAAGTGGAGGCGCCGTAGGTGGCAAACGCGTCGAGCACGTCGGAGGTGGTCCGGCAGGCGCCACGCTGGAGGTATTCCATGGCGCTGAGGGACGCGTCGTGGCGGGCCCGGGTCGAGCCGATGACGCAGTCCGACACCACCCGCATCCGGTAGTCGTGCTGGTGGCCGTCCACAAACGTGTAGTGCACGCAGACGTCGGTCAGGCCGCCGATGAGGATGAGGGTGGAGGCTCCGAGACCCTTGAGGAGGATCTCGAAGTCGGTGCCGAAGAAGCACGAGTACCGGCGCTTGGCGATCGCGTACTCACCCGGGCCCGGTGTGAGAGTGGGCCACAGCTCCGTGGCTTCGTTGCCCTCGAGGCAATGGACGTCTTCGTCGCCGTCGAGCTCGCGCCCGAAGTCGACTCCGTCGGGTCGGTGTACTTCGCTGAAGAAGACGATGGGGATGCCGGCGGCGCGGGCGGCGGCCACGATGCGCTCCGCGTTCGTGATCAGCTCGGACTGGCCGTCCATCAGGGCGATACCGGTCTGCTCGGGAGGCAGCGCGTACCCGCGCTGGATATCGACGGAGACCAAGACAGGTCGACCCGAGATCATCGGGGCCGTATCTGCCATCTCACCTCCTCGCTCTTTCGCGTCGACCCCCTCGAATCAGCCAACGAAAGCGATTCAACCGCTCTTCTGTTTCGGGCCGAGATCGAGAAAGTTTCGAACCGATGAACAGGGCGGTGCCGGTGCGGCGCGGCGCTGCTACCAGTCGCCGAAGGCCTGCGCGCGGCGTCCGATGGCGCGCACGCGGCTCGGTGCGACGCCACAGATCCGCAACGACGCATCCGCGATCACACTGGGAGTTGCGGAGCGGCGTCGCATGGAGTCGTCGGCGGTGATCACACTTTCCACCAGGCCGAAGACGACGTCCGCCGCGGTGCGTCGATCGGCCTCGGCGAACGCACCGGACGCGACGCCGCGGGCGATGTGCCGGGCGTAGGTGCGGAACAATCGGCGGCGTCTTCGCCAGAACCACTCGAACTGCGGATCCTGCACTTCGGGGAGGAGCTGGAGTGCCCCCAGGTTGTGCGGGCCCCGGCAGAGGTTGGCCACGTCGGCCCGAACGAGCAGCCAAAGGGCCAGGTCAGGCTCATAATCTTCCAGGTGGTGCCGTCGCACCCCCTCGAGGGTGGGGCGCAATGTGCGGTCCAGGAGCTCGCTGAGGATGTCGTCCTTGCGGGCGAAGTAGTGGAACAGCGATGCCTGCCGGAGCCCGACTTCGCGGGCGATGGCTCGCGTCGAGGTGGCGGTATACCCGTGTGTCTGGAACAACCCCGCGGCGGCGCTCAGGATCTCCTCGCGCACGTCGGCGGGCACGAGCTGGGGCACCACACGCGGCCTGCCTACCGGACGGGGCACGGTGCGAGCGGTCCTGCGGGTCGGCATTGTGTTAACGACGCGTGAAGGTCGTGGGCTCGGGCTGGATTTCTATCACTCGATAGATAATCATCGGAGTGGGAAGAGCTTTCGCCAGAGAGGATGATGATGTCGAGCCCGACGAGTGGTCTGACCGCCACGACCGGTCAGACCGCCACGACGTCGGGAGCACGCGATCACGCGCGCGCCCAGGCTGACGCGGTCGCACCGTCCATGCCGGTCCTGCCGGCCAGCCGCGCCTCCCCGCCGCCGGGGGTCGACCCGGCGCTCCTGGTCTGGGCCGAAACGGTCGCGCCGGGAGGGTACGCCCACAAGGTTGTGGCCACCGGCACGACGATCCGGTTGAGTGACCTCGAGGCGGATGCCTGCGCACACCTGCTGCTGTTCCGGGCGGACCAGACCTGGGAGCGGCTCAATGTGGCCGACACCGTGAAGGTGCAGTGGCAGGCCTACACCACCTCGGGCCAGCAACTCCTGTCCGACCAGGGGCGGGTGCTGGCCACGGTGCTCAGCGACACGTCTGGTCGCCACGATGCGATCTGTGGGACCTCGACCCTGCTCCACAACACGGAACGCTACGGGAGCGGCAGCCCCGAGGGGGGCTCCCCGGCCGGCCGGGAGCTGTTCGTCCTGGCCGGCGCGAAGCACGGGCTCGAACCGCGTGATCTCCCGCCCTCCCTGTCCTTCTTCAAGGGCGTGCATGTCGAGGCGGCGACCGGCAGTCTCTCCTGGCTGGGCGGGTGCGGGTCTCCGGCAGAGATCGAGCTGAAGGCCGAGCTGCCGCTGGTGGTGCTGGTGGCGAACACGACGCACCCGCTCGACCCTGCGCCGGGGTGGCACGCCTCGACCCTGGGCGTCACCGCCTGGAGCGGGGAGCCGACCGGCCCGGGCGACCCCGCCTGGTCGTCGAGCCCCGAACGCCAGCGGGCGTACCTGAACACGGCCGACGACCGCGGCGCCCGGGGCGGGACGTGACGGGCGCGCACCGCGACGACGTCGTGGCCGCGCGCGCACCCTGGTCCGGAATCGTGCCCAGGGGCGGCACGCTCGAGATCGTCGATTTGCACGGCAATCAGGCGGTCGACTGCCTCTTCTACGCGGCCGCGGACACCGCCGAGCGCTACAGCGCCCCCGACACGGTGGCGAGACAGGGCTCCATCTTCCTCACGACGGGCAGCGAGCTGCGCTCGAACCTGGGCCGGACGCTGCTCACGGTGGTGGCCGACGATGTCGGGCGCCACGACACCCTGGGCGGGGCCTGCTCGAAGGAGTCCAACACAGTCCGGTACGGCCACCACACGAAAGCCCAGCATGCCTGTGTGGAGAACTTCCTGGCCGAGGGCGCGCGTTGGGGCCTCGGGAAGCGCGACCTGGTGAGCAACATCAACTGGTACATGAACGTGCCCGTCGAGGAGGACGGCACGCTGGGAATTGTGGACGGGATCTCGGCGGCGGGCCGCTCACTGCGGCTCCGGGCCGAGGTCGAGGTCCTGACACTGATCTCCAATTGCCCTCAGATCAACAACCCGTGCAACGGGTTCAACCCGACTGCGGTGCGCGTCGTCGTGCGCGCGCCGTGACGGACTGCGCTTCCCTGGGGCCGCTGCTCGTCGCCAACCGGGGGGAGATCGCCGTACGGGTGCTCGCCACCGCGTCGGCGCTGGGGATGGAGACCGTGGCCGTGTACTCCGACGCGGACGCCGCGGCACCCCACGTCCGCATGGCCGACCGCGCGGTGCGGCTCGGACCGGCGCCGGCCCGCGAGAGCTACCTGCGCCGCGATGCCGTCCTCGAGGCCGCCCTCACCGCCGGCGCGGGTGCCGTCCATCCCGGGTACGGCTTCCTCGCCGAGGATCCCTGTTTCGCCCGGGCCGTCGAGGCGACCGGCCTCGTCTTCGTCGGGCCGACACCCGAGCAGCTGGAGCTGTTCGGGGTCAAGCACACGGCGCGTTCCGCCGCCGCCGCCGCCGGGGTGCCGCTCGTCCCGGGTTCGGGGCTGCTCGGTGGGCTCGAGGAGGCGCTCAGGGAAGCCGAGCGGATCGGGTACCCCGTCATGGTGAAGGCAACCGGGGGAGGTGGGGGCATCGGCATCGCCCCGTGTGAGCGCCCCGAGGACCTGGTGGAGGCGTTCGAGCGCGTCGCGCGGCTGGGCGACACCAACTTCGGGAACGGCGGGGTGTTCCTGGAGCGGCGCATCACCAGGGCGCGCCACGTCGAGGCGCAGGTGCTCGGGGACGGCAGCGGAGCGGTGGTCGTTCTCGGAGACCGCGATTGCAGCCTGCAGCGACGCAACCAGAAAGTGGTCGAGGAGGCCCCGGCCCCGAACCTGCCGCCCGAGATACGGGACGTCGTCAGCCGGACCTCGCAGCAGCTCTGCGCGTCCGTGTCCTACCGGTCGGCGGGGACCGTCGAGTTCGTCTACGACGTGGAGCGCGCCGAGGCCATGTTCCTCGAAGTGAACACCCGCCTGCAGGTTGAGCACCCTGTCACCGAGCAGGTCTACGGCGTCGACCTGGTCGCGCTCATGCTCCGCATCGCGGCCGGCGACGCGGACGCCCTGAGCGAGGCAGCCGCGGCCCGGCCGGACGGCGTCGCCATCGAGGCCCGGGTCTGCGCGGAGGATCCCGAGCGGGACTGGCAGCCGGGCGCCGGGCTCGTCACTGCAGTGTCGTGGCCCAGCGGGGTCCGGGTCGACACCTGGGTCGAGCCGGGGACAGAGGTCTCCGCCGCCTACGACTCGCTGCTGGCCAAGGTCATCGCCAGCGCCCCCGACCGCGACCGCGCGATCGGCGTGTTGCACGACGCGCTCGCGGGCACGGTCATCGGCGGGATCGAGACCACCACCGCCGCCGTGGCCGCGGCGGTGCGGACGCCGGCCTTCTGCTCGGCGACGCACGACACCCGCTCGCTGGCCGAGTTGGCGTACCGCTCGCACCGCTTTGAGGTCGTCCGCCCGGGGACCCAGACGACCGTCCAAGCGTGGCCCGGACGGCAGGGCTACTGGGACGTCGGCGTGCCGCCCTCGGGACCCATGGACGACCGGTCCTTCCGCTGGGGGAATCTCGCGCTCGGCAACGAGGAGGGCGCCGCCGGCCTGGAGGCGACGCTGGAGGGACCGGCCCTCCGGTTCAGCGCCGAGACGCTGGTGTGCGTCACCGGAGCGCCAGTCGAGGTGCGGGTGGACGACGCGCGGGCGCCCATGTGGGAGCCCTTCACGGTCGGAGCGGGGGAGACGCTCGACGTCGGCCGGATCGGGCCCCCGGGAATCAGGGCCTCCATCCTCGTTGCCGGCGGCCTCGACGTGCCCGAGTACCTCGGCAGCGCCGCCACCTTCACGCTTGGTGGCATCGGCGGCCTTGGCGGGCGCGCGCTGCGCCAGGGCGATGTACTACGGCCTGGAGCTGCCGTTGGCGGCCAGGCTGTGCAAACGGACCATGCGCTCGAACGCCCGACCTTCACCCACGAGTGGGAGCTCACGGTCGTCCCCGGACCGCATGCCGCGCCTGAGTTCTTCCGGGAGGACGACCTCGACGCGCTCTATGCGACCCCGTGGGAGGTGCACTTCAACTCGGCACGGACAGGGGTGCGCCTCGTCGGCCCCCGCCCGAGCTGGGCGCGGGCGGACGGCGGCGACGCCGGCCTGCACCCCTCGAACATCCACGACACGCCGTACTCGGTCGGCGCGGTGAACTTCACGGGAGACCTCCCGATCCTCCTGGGCCCCGACGGGCCCAGCCTGGGGGGTTTCGTGTGCCCGGCCACCGTGGTCCAAGCGGAGCGTTGGAAACTCGGCCAGCTGCGGCCCGACGACCGCGTGCGCTTCGTCCCGCGGCCCGAGCAGAGCGCCAACGGGAGCGGGGCCCGCCGGCGCGACAGGTCCGGTGTCCTGGACCGCCGGGAAGCCGGCGCGACACCGGCAGTCACCTACCGGGCCAACGGCGACGACAACCTGCTGATCGAGTACGGCGCCATGGAGCTCGACCTCTCCATGCGGGCACGGGTGCACGTGCTGACGGACCAGATCAAGGCCGCGGACCTCCAAGGCCTCATCGATCTCACCCCGGGCGTACGCGTGCTGCAGGTGCACTTCGATCCCCGGGTGACCTCGCTCGACCGGGTCCTCGAGTCCGTCGGGGGGGTCGAGGAGTCGTTGCCAAGCTCCGACGAGCTCGCGGTACCGAGCCGGGCCATCCACCTCCCCCTCTCCTGGGACGACCCGGTGACGCACGAGGCGACCGCCCGCTATGCCGCGGGTGTCCGGGCAGACGCCCCCTGGTGCCCCTGGAACATCGAGTTCATCCGGAGGATCAACGGCCTCGACGATGTCGACGCCGTACGCCGGATCGTCTTCGACGCCACCTACCTTGTCCTGGGTCTGGGTGACGTCTACCTCGGCGCACCGCTGGCTGCGCCCGTCGATCCGCGCCACCGGCTGGTCACGACGAAGTACAACCCGGCCCGCACCTGGACGGCCGACAGCTCGGTTGGCATCGGCGGCTCCTATCTGTGCATTTACGGCATGGAGAGCCCGGGCGGCTACCAGCTGGTGGGCCGCACCCTCCAGATCTGGAACAGCCACCGGCACCTGCCCCCATTCGAACCTGGGGTCCCCTGGCTCCTGCGATTCTTCGACCGCATCCACTGGTATCCGGTCACGTCCGAAGAGCTCCTGGACGCCCGGGCGGACTTCGCGGGGGGCCGCTTCGACGTGCGCGTCGAACCGGGGGTGTTCCAACTGCGCGCGTACGAGGAGATGCTGGCTCGCGAGGCGCAGAGCATCGCCGAGTTCCGGGTGCGGCAGTCCGCCGCGTTCGCGGCGGAGCGCGCCGCCTGGGCCGCGGCAGGTGAGTTCGAGCCGCGCGACGAGCCGGAGGCGATGGCCGCTCAGACGGGCAGCACGCTCGCGGTGCCGGCCAACGGGACCCTGGTCACCGCGCCCATGACGTCCAACATCTGGAAGGTCGAGGTGCGACCGGGGGATCAGGTGGTGGCCGGCCAGGCCATGGTCATCATCGAAGCGATGAAGACCGAGACGGCGGTCCTCTCACCGTGCGACGGTGCCGTCGTCGACGTCGCGGTGACTCCGGGCATGCAGGTCAGTACCGGAGCGCCACTCGTCGTGCTGGCCTCGGCGTGAGCGCGCGCGCCGCAGCGGAGCGCTCGCTCGCCGCGCTGGAGTCCTCCGACCGTCCCGAGGTGTGGATCAGCCTGTTCGACGCCGACGAGCTGTTGCGGACCGCGGGGCGGATCGACGAGGCGGCAAAGGCGGGCGATGATCTCCCGCTGGCGGGTGTGACGTTCGCTGTGAAGGACAACATCGATGTGGCCGGGCTGGCGACCACGGCGGGGTGCCCGGCCTACGGCTATCGGCCTGCGTCGGATGCGCCGGCGGTCCGGGCCCTGGTCGAGGCCGGCGCACTGTGCGTCGGCAAGACCAACCTGGACCAGTTCGCCACCGGTCTCGTCGGGACGCGGAGCCCGTACGGGGCCGTGCGATGCGCCGTCGACCCCCTGCGCATCGCGGGCGGGAGCAGCAGCGGTTCCGCCGTCGCGGTCGCCCTGGGCCAGGTCGACGTCGCGCTCGGCACCGACACCGCCGGCTCGGGCCGCGTCCCCGCGGCACTGAACGGGATCGTCGGCGTGAAGGGGACCGTCGGCACCGTGTCCACCGCCGGCGTGGTGCCCGCATGCCGGTCTTTCGACTGCGTGACCGTCTTTGCCAGGGAGGTGACCCTGGCGGAGGCGGCACTTGCGCAGCTCACCGGGCCCTTGGGCGCCGCGCCGGATCGTCGCAGCTTTCCGTCGGACATGGCGCTCGCCCCGCCGGCGCGACCAGTCGTTGCCGTGCCCGGCGAGGACGCGCTCAGTGGGCTCCCGCCCGGCTGGCTCGACGCCTTCGGATCGGCCTGCGCCGAGCTGGAGTCGTCAGGCTGTGCCCTCGTACCCATCGACCTGGAGCCCTTCCTGCTGGCCGGCCAGCTCCTGTACGGGGGAGCCTTCGTGGCCGAGCGCTACGCCGCGGTGGGGGACTTCGTCGATGCGCACCGCAATGAGGTCGATCCCACCGTCGGCGCGATCATCTCGGCCGCGGGGGGCATCAGCGCGACGGCAATGGTGGCCGACCAGTCGGCCCTGGCAGGCCTGGCCGCCGTGGCGCGCGCCGAGTGGAGGCGGGCCGGGGCGGACGCGCTGCTGCTCCCCACCACGACCGGCCACCCGACCCTCGAGGAGGTCGCGGCCGACCCCGTGGGGGTCAACGTCAAGCTCGGCCGCTTCACGACGTTCCTCAACATGCTCGATATGTGCGCCGTCGCGGTGCCGGCCGGCAAGGTCGGCGGCCTGCCTTTCGGGGTGAGCTGCATCGGGCCGGCGTTCAGCGACCTGGTGCAGCTCGACCTGGCCCGGCGCTTGGAGGGTGGGCCGCCCGGGGGCCCGGCCGGCACCTGGCAGAGCGCCCGTCGGGGACGCCTGGCACCCCCGGCCGTCCCCGTCGCGGTTGTGGGGGCGCACCTCAGCGGGCAGCCGCTCAACTCCCAGCTGACCGGCCGTGGCGCGCGGCTGCTCGGAGTGGCGCGGACGGCCCCCTGCTACCGCCTGCACGCGTTGGCGACTGAGCCACCCAAGCCCGGCCTCCGTCGAGTGGAGCACGACGGGTCCCACATCGAACTCGAGATCTGGGAATTGGCGCCGTCACGCTTTGCCGACTTCGTCGCCTCCGTGCCGCCGCCGATGGCCATCGGGACCGTCGTGCTCGAGGACGGCTCGGGTGTCCCGGGGTTCCTCTGCGAACCGGTGGCCCTCCAGGACGCACCCGACATCAGCGCGTTCGGAGGGTGGCGCCGCTACCTCGACTCGGCCGGCACCCGGTCGAAGTAGGGAGCCATCAATTCAACTGCCAGCCTCATCACCGTCATTGCCTCCGCCGCGTTCGCGCTGATCGTCATCGCCGTGGTCGTGCGCCTCGCACCGAGGTCCGACTAGCGGAGGACCCCGCCCGGCAGGCGCAAGACGTCCTGCACGTTGTCCGTGAAGGTGTTGACTAAGTGGGTGTCAGATCCCAGCCGTCTCGGTGAGGAGCGCCCGCTGACGCTCGCGGACCTACAGGCGGCCATCAGCGCGTCATGGTCACTGCAGACGTGTGACCCGACCGACGTTCCCTTCTGGTCTCCCGACGAACCGTCGCGTGGCCAGTGCGCGGTGACGGCGCTGGTCGTGCACGACCTGCTCGGGGGCCAGTTGCTCGAGGCCGAGGTGCACCACGCCGACGGCTCGCCGCAGGGCTTCCACTACTGGAACCGGCTGGCCGGTGTCGATGTCGACCTCACCCGGCGCCAATTCGCTAGCGGCGAGGTGGTGCAGACGCCACATCTGATCGACCGGCTGCCGTCGGCTCCGTGGAAGGCGCACGACCAGTACGTCGTCTTCCGCGACCGTGTGCGAGCGGCGCTGCAGTCGCGGGCGGGGGTGAAAGGGGACTGACCGACCCGTCCTACCTGGTGCGCCCAGTCCGGTCGGCCCGGTCAGCGCGACTCCGCCGGCATCCGGTCGAAGTAGAGGTCGGGATGGCGCTCGTCCTCGAGGAGTCCGGAGATCCCCTCGCGCTCGTATGCGATGTGCAGGTCGATGCGGTGCACCAGGAGCTCGGCCCGGCTCGATGAGCCCGGCGCGGCCCGGCTCGCCTCCGCCACCACTGTGCCGGTCGGCGCCACGATCCGGCTGGCGCCGAGCAGCGTCGACGTGGAGTGCGAGCCGGCCTGGTTGGCCTGCACCCACCACTGGCTGTTGGTCAGGGCCATGGCGGGGTAGAGGAGATCCCAGGCGTTGGCCCCCTCCACCTCGTAGGCGGACGGCGCCAGGACCAGGCGGGCACCGCGCAGCGCCAGCGTCCGGGCCACCTCGGGGAAGTCGCCGTCGAAGCAGACCACGAGCCCGACGCGGCCCAGGGCGGGGTCGTCGAACGTGGTCAGCCGGTCGCCCGGGGTGAAGACGGTGGGCTCCAGCGTCGGCGGGTAGAGATGTGCCTTGCGGTGCCAGGCCGCGAGTTCCCCGCGCGGGTTGAAGACGAGTGCCGTGTCGTAGATCAGGCCGTCCTCACCGAGTTCGGGCACGCTCCCGGCGGCCAGCCACATCTCGCGCCGGCGGGCCGCCTCACCCAGCCGCTTCGAGCGCGGCCCGTCGCGGGGCTCGGCGTCCGCCAAGGCGTCGCGGGCCAGCGTCTCGGGGTCGTAGCCGCACGACCAGAGCTCCGGGAGCAGCAGAAGCTCCACGCCCCGCGACGCGGCGTCGTCCATCATGCCGAGCGCCACGCTCATGTTCTGGCGCGGCTCCCCCGGCGCGGCCAGCCACTGGGCCACGCCAACCAGAAGGTCTCGCTTCACGTCCGTACCTTGTTTCCCACCTTCGTACTGCGTTGTGGGGCTCACCCTACGGAGGCAACATTCGCAGTCCGTTTCCCGTACGTGAATGCACTGTTACAAGTCCGGTGCCCGACGCCCGGTCGGGCGAGAGTGGGGAGTCAGGCAGGGGCGGGCGCGGCCATGAGCGTGACCAGGTCGTACAGCACGTGCGCGGCGGCGATCGCGGTGACCTCGGCGTGGTCGTAGGCCGGTGAGACCTCCACCACGTCGGCGCCCACCACCGCGGCCGGCCGCAGCCCGCGCACCAGGGCGAGGAGCTCGCGGCTGGTCAGGCCGCCCGCTTCGGGCGTGCCCGTACCCGGGGCGTGGGCGGGGTCGAGGACGTCGATGTCCACCGACACGTACACAGGTGCCTCGCCGACCCGCGCCAGCAGCTGGCGCACCACCTCGGCGACCCCCCTTTCCGCCACGTCGTCCGTCGTGATCTGTGCGAAGCCCATGGAGCTGTCGTCGGAAAGGTCGGCGCCCGAGTAGAGGGGCCCCCGCAGCCCCACGTGCACGCTGTGGTCGTAGAGGAGCAGGCCCTCCTCCCAGGCGCGGCGGAACGGCGTCCCGTGGGTGAAGCGCTGCCCGAAATAGGTGTCCCACGTGTCGAGATGCGCGTCGAAATGGACCAGGGCGAGCGGGCCATGACGCCGCGCCGTCGCCCGCAGGAGCGGCAGCGCGATGGTGTGGTCGCCCCCGATCGCCACCAGCCGTCCGCCGCCCCGCAGTAACGCGTCGGCGCCGGCCTCG
>OUNO011319103.1_pt1 | contig 15305 bp, 19 predicted proteins | sample 1779811 | NCBI WGS metagenome assembly OUNO01 (sample SAMEA3914804, study PRJEB12502) | metagenome | biome: forest; material: soil | place: Canada | collected 2010-06-25 | depth 0.3 m | reverse complement strand
CGCGACTTCGCCGCTATTCTGTCGCACTGTTTGTAACTCGCAATCATTGCCCAATCGAGACCACGCGAACGAGTTGCAACGCCGCGAGCATCGATGGACGATCGAAGATTGATTGATGGTCACGCGCGACGCCGCAGAGCACTTTGCCTTCGGCGTCTCAGCCGACTCACGTCGCCAACGCAGACCCTGCGAGCCACAACGAGCGCGATGCGCGATTTCGCCGCTATTTGTCGCACTATTTGTAACTCGCAATCACTGTCCAATCGAGACCACACGAGCGAGTTGCAACGCCGCAAGCCTCGATGGACGATCGAAGATTGATTGATGGTCACGCGCCACGCCGCAGAGCACTGGGCCTTCGGCGTCTCAGCCGATACACGTCGCCAACGCAGACCCTGCGAGCCACGAACGGGCGCGACACGCGATTCTGTCGCACATAAAGCACTGAGCCTTCGGCGTCTCAGCCGACTTTCGTCGCCAGCGCAGACCCTGCGATCGGCCTGCACCGAAAAGTGCATGATGCGAAAATTAGCTCGTGCCCGCGGTGGGCGAAAAAGCGCACGACGCACCACCGGAAAGAGACGTTGCCTGCGCAGCGAACCCAACTCGGAGCGCAGAACGACGTGCACGGGCAGCGTGGGCACGTGTGCCGCGCGCGCACGATGCGGCACATTCTTGCGGCCCTCGCCCTTCGGTTTGCGCCCCGCGCACCCCACGTATTTCCGCAACTCGAGCTGCTTGGGCCGTCTCGCTCGGCTCCCCAACATGCGTTGATTCTAGCGCGAGCGTCGTCGCATACGAGTCTTCTGATTCGTTATCACTGCCCAATCAATAGCAAGCAAGTTGCGCCACAGGAGAGCGCCGGGAACGAGGAACTATGGGTTGATGGTCACGCGCGACGCCGCAGAGCGCTCCGTCCCTGTCGACGCACGTCGTCAGCGCAGCCGCTGCAAGCCGTGAACGCGCACGACACGCACTACGAGAACAGGTCGCCCCACGGCGCTCACTCTCGACGAGGCCGCTTCCATCTCCGAGCTGACTGCTCGACGCACAGCTCGCGGATCGGCGCGCCGCAGCTCACTCGAGGCCTCAAATGACACGCGAGGCATTGGAGCTGGACGCCCGGATTACTGAACTTTCAGCTTTCTGCCGGCGTAGCGGTTCCCTGCGAAACGAATCACGCGGTATCGGCCGAGCGGGATGAGGGGAAAGACGATCCAAAAGGCTTTGGTTTTCACGGTCGAGCGGCAGACGCCACAAGGGTCGACCTCACCGGTGATCGCGGTGCCGATCAGGTTGACGGTTCGCGTGTTGCCGGGGCTCTCGTCTGTCGTTTGCGACCAGCAGTCGTAACAGAAACCGATCGTCCTAAGCCATTCGTCACGAAACTCGCGCCAATATTCTTCGGCGCTCGGAGCGGGGCGTTGCCGTCGAGCCAGCTCTTCGCGAGCCCAGCCGATGACCTCCGGTAGGAATTCCCATTCCCGCAACACGACCATGCCCCGCAGCTCCGCTGTGGAGAGCGAGCTCAGTCACCGCTGGTGATGCTGGATTTCTTCTGGCTTCATCTTGGGTGCGAGCGTTGCGACTAGCGCGCATTGCATCCTCATCGCGGCGCAAATACAAGCTCCCACGGCCCATGCTGATCCTGTTCCCTTCTCAACCCTTCAGTCCTCGGGAGGTCGACGGCGACTTCGAACTCGAGTTGCGTGCCGCGCAGCAGGCGGGGCTCGCTACGGCCTTGATCGATCACACACGCGTCGTCGAGGGCGCGGTAGCAGCGGCGGTAGCGCGAGTGCCAGAGGGCGCGCAAACGGCGCTGTATCGCGGTTGGATGCTGAAGCCCGATCAATATCGATTGCTGTACGACGCACTGCAGGCGCGTGGTGTCTTGCTGCTCAATTCGCCGCAGGCCTTTCGAACGTGTCACTACTTGCCCGAAAGCTACCCGTGGATCGAGGGGCGTACGCCGCGAACCGTTTGGTTTCCCGTGCTGGGCGAGCTCGACCTCGAGGCGCTCCGCACGAGCATCGCGCCCTTCGGTGCTGGGCCGATCGTGGTCAAGGATTACGTCAAATCGCAGAAGCACTATTGGGCGGAGGCGTGCTTCATGCCGTCGGCTGCGGATGTCGTGGCAGTCGAGCGAGTGGTGCGTCGCTTCCTCGAGCTGCAGGGCGATGACCTGAACGTGGGCTTGGTGCTCCGTGAGTATGCGCCATTGCGCATCGTGGGCACGCATCCGAAGAGCGGCATGCCGCTAGCTGCCGAATTTCGGATCTTCTGGCTCGACGGCGAGCCCGTGTTGTCGCACCGCTATTGGGGTGACCTGACTGCCTTCGAGGTGCCGCTGCCCTTCGACGAGATTCGTCCGATCGCGGCGCGCATCCCGAGCCGATTCTTCACGATGGATGTTGCGTTTTTGAACGACGGCGCTTGGACAATCGTCGAGCTGGGTGACGGTCAGGTGGCGGGCTTGCCGACGACCGATCTCGCGCCCGAGTTTTACCAGCGCATCGCCGCGCTTCCGTCTTTCACGTAACCTCCGACGCGCAGCGCGCCCGCGTATGTGCCGTGCGCAGAAGGGTGGACGATGACTTTGCCAATCGAGAGCCTGCATCGCCCCGCCGCGAGCATCGACGAACGGTCGGGCATGGGTTGATGGTCACGCGCTACGTCGCGAGCGACTGAGCCTTCGGCGGCCCGGAGCGCTGCGGGAGAGCGCGCGCGCTCAACGAGCTATACGCGCGCTGCGGCGTCGGATGAGCTCGCGTACCGCATCGGTCGGAGCCGAGAGCAGCGCGCGCTCTTCGTGTTGGCGCGCGCGCTCCGGGTGGCCGGCGCGGCGGTGCAGATCGCCGAGCACGGCGTCCCACAGGTACGAGCCGGAGAGCCAGGCGGGGGGCGCGAGACCTTCGAGCACCGCGAGACCCGCTTCGGGCCCTTGCCATTCGGCGACGGCAACGGCGCGATTCAGCATGTGCAGCGGTGATGCTTCGCTGCGCTCCAACAGCGCGTACAGTTCGGCGATCGCTTGCCAGCGCGTCTGTTGGAACGACGGAGCAAAGCAATGCTCGCCGGCGATGCCGGCTTCGGCGTGGAAGCGCGAGAAAGCGTCGCCCCATGCGGACCGCTCGAGCCACACTGCGCCGGTGCGTATCTGTTCTCGATCCCAGAGTGTGCGATCTTGCTCTTCCAGCAACAGTAGCCCGCCCGCTGCGTCGATTCGTGAGCTGAGCCTGGCTGCGTGAAAATGCATGAGGGCGAGGAGCGCGAAGGTCTCCGGCGCTTCGCCGACCGGGTGCTCGGCGAGCAGCGTGGCCAGACGAATGGCCTCGTCGCACAGCTCGCGGCGAATGGCCTGTTCGGCGTGCGCGGAGAGGTAGCCCTCGTTGAACAAGAGATAGAGCACGGCATGCACGCTGGGCAAGCGTGAGCGGAGTCGGTCCAGCGCGGGTGGCTCGAGCTCTGGTGCGGTCTCGCGCAAGCGATCCCGCGCACGAGCCAAGCGCTTGTGCACGTTCGCCTCCGAAGTGAACAGGCGTAGCGCGATCTCCGGGGTGCTGAAGCCGCACAGCGTTTTGAGCGCCAGCACGAGCTGCGATTCGCGCGGGATGGCTTCGTCACAACACACGAACAACATGCGCAGCAGATCGTCGCGGATTTCGGCGTCGAAAAAGGCCGATGCGGGCTCGCTTTCCGGCGTCGCTCGCTCGCTCGCAGATTGCGCCAAGATTCGCTCTCGCCCGGAGCCCAGGCGGCGCTCCTGAATCAGACGATTGTGCGCGACGCGATACAGCCACGCACTCGGATTGTCCGGCTCCCGCTCAGGCCACGCCGTGAGCGCCGCCAAGAGCGCGGCCTGCACCGAATCTTCCACCAGCTCGAGGTGCTGCGCGCCGACTCGCCGCGTGAGCATGGCGACGAGTCGACCGTATTCGTGGCGGAAGAAATGCTCCACCAGCCTGGGCGGGGTCAGGGCCCCGCGATCTCCCGGATCTCGATGCTCGAGCTCGGCCCCATGCCGGGACTTTCGCGAGCCACTTCGAGCGCTTGCTCGATGCTCTCGGCCGCGATGATCATGTAACCGCCTGCGATCTCTTTGGCCTCGACGAACGGTCCGTCCGTCACGCCCGAGGCACTGACCACTTTACCGCCCGGTACGAGCTTGCCGCCCATGTCCACGATGTTGTCCTTGAACTTGTCCTTCCAGGCGTTGAACACCGCGTACATCTCCTGCATTTGAGCGGGCGACGGCGGCTCGCGCTTCCCCGGCACGCTGCGCTGAATCAGCAAGAATTTCTTGGTCGACATCGGGCGTCTCCTTCACTTTCCTTACGGCATTGTGCCGTTGCGAGGCAATGACGCACCAGGGATCGAGCATTGGACACCCACCCGTCACTGTTTCTTCAGTTTTCTGCCGATGTAGCTATTTCCTCCGAGGCGGATCACGCGGTAGCGCGCCAATGGGATGAGCGGGAAAACGAGCCAGATGGATTTGGTCTTCACGACGGAGCCGCACGTGTTGCAGCGCTCGGCTTCGCCGCTGATTGCCGTTCCGATCAGGTTGACCGTCCGCGTGTCGCCCGGGCTCTCGTCGCTCGTTTGGGCCCAACATGCGTAGCAAAAGCCGATCGTCGCTCGCCATTCGTCGGGGAAGTCTCGCCAATACTCTTCGGGGCTGGGAGCGGGCCGTTGCCGCCGAATCAGCTCGTCGCGCGCCAAGCCGATGACCTCGGGCATGAATTCCCATTCTCGCAACACGACCATGCCGCGTAGCTCCGCGGTCGATAGGTTGCTCAACCTCTGCCGATGGTGCTGCAGTTCCTCCGGCTTCATCGGGCTACTGAGTGAATCGAGGTCAACGATCGCTCATTGGCAAGAGCTCACTTTTTCGCCCTTGCTGCACCCGGCAACGGAGGTGTGTGCGCTGCAGCTAGCAACTTCCGTTTCGCCGTACTGAGCGCTGCAGCCGGGACCATAGGCGTCGCAGGAGCACTGCCCCGTCGAGGTGTTCGTGCAGCAGCGACCACCGCTGCTCGGCGGCGTGCACGTCCCAACCTCGGTCTGCGAGGAGAGGATTGCGGCGCCATTGTCAGGCCCGCACTTACAGGTGTGCGTCAGCGAATCCTGCTCGCAGCCGACGTAGAAGCACAGGCAACTGTCTTCATTTTTGCAGCAGATCGTGGTGTTTGCGCCGGCGTACGTGTCATTGCATTGAGCGACTTTCGGAAAGGTGGTGCTGGGCTCTTCATTTGCTGCGAGCGTTTCGCAATAGCAGCCGTCGCGCGGGTCCTCGCGGTCCGACCGCGCGCGGCAGTCCAAACCGCCCGACGAGTCCGACGAAGAGCAGCCCGCGACCCAGCTCGAGGCCACCAGCAGCTGCAACACGAACGCACACGACCTGCCACCACTTGCGTAATTCGCCACCACGTCAGCCTCCCGATGCAACGCTTGACGTTAACACGGAGCGCGATCACGCCACCAGCCAGCAACGACTGCTCTGCTCGCAACGCGCTCGCGGAGCAGTCGCTCGGTCGAGAGCCTCAGCTCTTCACGAATTCGAGCAGGTCCGCGTTGATCACGTCGGCGTGCGTGGTGGCCATACCGTGCGGAAACCCCTTGTAAACCTTGAGGGTGCTATTTTTGATCAGCTGGGCGGAGAGCAGCGCCGAATCGGCGATGGGCACGATCTGATCGTCGTCGCCGTGTAGGACCAGTACCGGAACGTCGAGCGCCTTCAAATCATCGCTGAAGTCGGTCTCGGAAAATGCTTTGATGCAGTCGTAGTGCGCTTTGGCGCCGCCGATCATGCCTTGGCGCCACCAATTGCCGATGATGCCCTCGGAGATCTTCGCGCCTGGGCGATTGAAGCCGTAGAACGGGCCGGAGGGCACGTCGCGGTAGAACTGGGCGCGATTGGCGGCGAGCGCCGCGCGGAAACCGTCGAACACCTCGAGCGGCAAACCGCCCGGATTCTTCTCGGACTTCACCATGATCGGCGGCACGGCGCCCATCAGCACCGCTTTGGCGACGCGACCCTTTTCGGCGCGCGCGACGTAGTGCGCCACTTCACCGCCACCGGTGGAATGCCCGATGTGTATCGCGTTCTTCAATTCGAGTGCGCTTGCCAGCTCGATTACGTCGGCCGCGTAGGTGTCCATCTCGTTGCCGGTGTCCGTCTGCGTGGAGCGACCGTGCCCGCGGCGATCGTGCGCGACCACGCGGTAGCCCTTGTCGAGAAAGAACAGCAGCTGCGTGTCCCAATCATCGGAGCTCAGCGGCCAGCCATGGTGGAACACGATCGGCTGCGCGCTGCGCGGCCCCCAATCTTTGTAAAAGATATCGGTGCCGTCCTTCATCTTGATCATCGTCATGGGGAATGCTCCTTACGCCGAGGGAACTGTTTGCTCCGGGTACTTGGCGCCAGCGCCCAAGAAGGCAATCACAAAAACGGAACGTCACTCAATCTTTCCTCGAGCGACGAACCGGCCCAGTGAGGCTCGAATGTTTCGCCGCCATCACGTAAGGTTCGCCAATATGAAACGGCCGGATTGGTTCTTGATCGGAATGGGCGTCGCAGTGGCATTGGCCTGGTTGCTGCCCGATCCGGGAGCCAAAGGGGGCAGCCTGCATCCCGAGCTGGTGAACAAGCTCGGCGTGTCGCTGATCTTTTTCTTGCATGGGCTCACGCTGTCGTTCGCGGCCATGTCGGCGGGTGCGCGAAACTGGCGCTTGCACGTGCTGGTTCAGCTGTGCACGTTCTTGCTGTTTCCGTTGCTCGGCCTGGCCATCATCCTGAGCTTCGGTTCGGTGATTGGTCCCGATTTGAAGACGGGCTTGTTCTTCTTGTGCGCGTTGCCTTCCACCGTGTCTTCTTCGGTTGCGCTGACTGCGACCGCGCGCGGCAACGTCCCTGGGGCCGTCTTCAACGCAACACTGTCGAGCTTGCTCGGCGTCTTGGTCACTCCGCTGTGGCTGGGGCTCGTGCTGGGTGCGGCGGGGCACTCGTTGCCGCTCGGGCGCGTCGTGCTCGACTTGCTCCTGTGGCTCGTGCTGCCGCTGTTCATCGGCCAAGCCATGCGTCCGTTGCTCGGCGCGCTGGCGAACCGTCACAAGGCGCGCATCGGTGTGCTCGATCGGCTCACGATCTTGCTGCTCGTCTACACGTCCTTCTGCGATTCGGTGAAAGACGGCGTGTGGGGCGCCGGTGCCGCGCCGCTGCTCATCTCGACGCTGAGTGCGCTCGTGCTGCTGGCGCTCGCCATGCTGTCCATGACCTTCGCCAGCCGCGCGCTCGGTTTCGAGCTCCCGGATCGCATCGCCGCGCTGTTCTGCGGCTCCAAGAAGACGCTCGCCTCCGGCGTGCCCATGGCCCGTCTGATCTTCGGCGCCACCCCCGGCCTCGGCCTGATCCTGCTGCCGATCATGATCTACCACCCGATCCAGCTCGTCGTCGGCGGCTGGCTCGCGGGACGCTTCGCCGCCGCCAACCCCCCCGAGGTCGCGCTCGAAGCGCCGTAGCGAAGCGCTGTTCTCGCCCGTACCGGTAAGGGACGGCAAGAAGGAAACGTCGCGAGCAACCACTTGCTCAGTTCCTGTTACGCTGCCGGCACTCCACGCATGCGGGTCCCGCGCACTTCCACGATTGTCGTGCTGTTTGGCGTGTTGCTGGCTGCGGTCAGCGGCGTGTTCGTGTCGGCTCGGCCGACGAGCGAGCACTGGGCGTTGCTCGCCGTCAGCGCCTTGGTCATCGGCTGCGGGCTGTTCTTGCTGAGCGGTTCGGAGGCGCGGCGTAAGATCGTGGTTTGCGTCGCGGCGGCGATGGTGGTTGCGGGGTTCGTTTGGCGGCAAGTGCACGACAGGAACCGTGCCTCGGCCTTGGTCGGGCTGAGTGGCCTGTTGCTGCTGCTTCTGTTGTTGCTGGGGCGGGCCGGGCGCGAGCGGAGGCTGTTTGCCAGCGTCCTCATGTTGCTGCTCGTGCTGGGTTATGGGCACGCGGCGTACTCGGCATACCGCAGATCCCGTCAACCCCCCGTGTGGGTCGCGGGCGTCGCCGAGGGCGCGCACGTGATGCCCGTCGCGCTCAACTTGGTCGACCCTGATACCTCATGGACCGATTTGAGCGCGGGAAAGACGCTACCGGAGGGCATGACCGTCGGTGAAACGTCGTTCGTGAAGGGCGATCAGCCGACGAGCGTCAGTTGTCTCAAAATCATGCCCTTGCCCAATGAGACGAACCTGGCTGCGGCACAGCGCGCCGCCGACTGGATCGCTGCGAACCTGCATCTCTCCTCCGACCGTCGCATCGAGCTCACGAACGAGCCTGCTCCGTACATCGTGAAGGCCTTCGTGCTCAGCACGCCGCCTCTGCTCGAAGGCGACTCGATCAAGGACGCCGAAGTGCAGCCGCCCGCTGGGCACGATTGGTCGGTCGTGGTCACCTTTGCGGCGACTGCTCATGATCGCATGGCACGCTTCGTGGGCTACCCGATGGTGATTAGCCTCAACCACAGGGTGCAATTCGGACCCCTCAGCGTGATCGCCCCGACCAACGACCAGCTCGTGCTTCGGCTCGGCACGGACGGCACCGAAGAACGCGCAAAATTCCTGGCAACCGCCTTGCGCGGGGGCTTCTTGGTCAAGTGACTAGAGCGATTTCCCGTACGAGTCAGATGAAGTCGGTTACGTTCTCGGCGTGGTAAAGCGCGATGTTTTGTGCGGGGCGCTGGGGTTGTTGCTGATCGTCGGCGTTGGAACGGCGAGCTGCAGCTCGTCGACTTCCAAGAAGGCGCTGCCGCCGAGTGGCGAAGCAGGCGAAGCCGGCGCGGCACCCGTTTCCAATGCAGGCTCCGGCGCGCGTGCCGGAGCTGGCGGCACGGGTGCAGTCGGCGGCGCCGTCATTGGTGATTCGGCGGGTGAGGGCGGAGTGACTGGCGGCGAAGGCGGCGTCGCTGGTGAGTCGTCGGCAGGCAGCGCGGGCTCTGAAGAAGCGGGTGCGGGCGGGCAAGGGGGCGAGGCTGGCGCGCTGACCTTGCAGCTCGTTTACAACACCGGGGTCGATGACAACGGCGTGGTGCTGGAAGGCGGCGCGGTCGACCCGCACTACACGCTCGTTCAAAGCCCCGATACGACGTTCACCGGTCCGGATGCGATCGTGACTACGAACATTGCGGTGGGTTACTGGCTCGCGCAAAGCGACACCTCGAAGTGGATCGCGCCTTCGGCGGACCAATCGTACCCGGGCGCGACGCCCTGCAACGCGCAGGGCACGTACGTTTGGCGCACGACGTTCACGCTGACGACCGAGCAGGCCGCTTCGTTGAAGATTACGGGCGGCTGGGCGGCGGACAACTCCGGCCCCGACGTGCGGCTCAACGGCGTGAGCCTCGGCATCGCCGCGCCGAGCTACAACCCGCTGACCGCGTTCACGATCGAGAGCGGCTTCATCGCAGGCAAAAACACGCTCGACTTCGAGGTGGCCGACGTGGGCTGTCCGAACGGCTTGCGCGTCGAGCTGAGCGCTTCGGACAAGACGAGCCCCTGAGGTGTTGGCGGCGTCACGCGACGCGCGCACTGCTCACAAGTAGCCACCGTAGGTGCAGTACTGGCCATCGCAGAACGGGGGTGGAGGCGCCTCGCAAGGTGCAGGTTCGATCATGCACGTAGCGCAGCTCTGGGCGGCGAATTGGCTGAGCTGCGCAGCGAGCATCTTCGAAGACTGAACGTTCACCGACTCGCCCCCACAGCCGTTGCCGCAGTTGAAGTCGTCCGAGAGCCACGTGCAATCAGCGTTCGTGGTGCATTTGTGGACGCTCGGGTCGGCGAGCAATTGCTTGCGCAGGGTCTGAAAGGCATCCTGCCCTTTGGTGCACGCCTCCGGATCGGGCACACAGGTGCCGCAGCAGTTGTCCGCGGAGCTCAGCCACTTGTAGCCCTGCGCGCAGTCGATCGCTGGGCAGTCGACGGTTGCGCACGAGACGCCGCCGCCAGAGCCGCCACTGCCATCGGGCACGCACGTCGGACAGCAGGCTCCGGGCTCCTTCACCGACTTGTAGCCTGCGCCACAGCCGAGGTTGAGGCAGCCCACGTCATTGCACCCGCCGCCGCTCGGACTGCCAGCGCCCGGGCTGCCAGCGCCCGGACTACCACCGCCGCCGGAGCTGCCACCCCCTTTGCCGCCCGCTCCGCCCTGAGCCGCGCTGAACTCGACCGAGCCTCCGCACGCCGGCGCCAAGACGATTCCGGCTGCGAGCAGCACGGCGGTTCGAACCAAGGTCCATGAAGGGGTGTTCAGCATGCGCTTGCCTTGACTCGTGCAGCTCCCATGCCAGCACTTTTCGGCTGGATTTGCGCTTTTGGTGGCTCGTGGCCGGCTCAGGTTGGCACAACGCCCGGATCGGCGGGTCAGGTCGGAAGCGGGCGGGAACACGGCGCGGCGGTGAGGTGCGTTGCTGGATCGCGATCGCCCCCCAAGCAGCGCGCGTGGTTTACTCGGGCTGCGGTTCGTAGCCGGGGATTTGGCATCAGATGACGCTCGAGGTTTCGGTTCGTGCATTTCGTGGGGCAGATGCGGAGCCGTTGTGCGCGTTGTGGCGGCGCGTGTTCCCCGATGACCCGCCCTGGAATGCGCCCGAGCTCATGATCGCGAACAAGCTGAAGGTGCAGCCCGAGCTGCTCCTGGTCGGCGAGCTCGAGGGCGCGATCGTGGCTGCGGTGATGGCGGGCTTCGACGGAGTGCGCGGTTGGATCCATCACCTGGCCGTGCTGCCCGAGCAGCGCCGACGCGGCATTGCAACGCACCTGGTGCGCGCGGCGGAGCAAGGCTTGTTGGCGCTCGGCTGCTCGAAGGTGAACCTGCAAGTGCGCGCGACGAACGAAGCCGTCGTGAGCTTCTATCGCAGCCTCGGCTATGGCGTCGAAGAGCGCGTGAGCATGGGGCGACGTTTGCGGCCTGCCAGCCTGCCCATCGAGCTCGTTCAGCTCACGGACTATTCGCAGCACGCCGATACGGTGACGAGCTGGTTGGTCGACGAATGGCCGACTGATCCGCGCGGGTTCGCCGAACGGCGGCAGGTGCTGCTCAATCCTGGCAACTGCCCGCAGACGTTGCTGGCGTTGGCCGAGGGCAAGCCAATGGGCGTGCTGTGCTTCATCCGTTACTCCGCTACGGAATACGTCAGCCCGGTGATTTTCATCGATGCGCTGTATGTCGATGCATCCGCTCGCGGCCGCGGCATTGGCAGTGCGCTGCTCGCCGAAGCCGTCGTCGTCGCGGCTGCGTTCGAGCACGAGCTGTGGGTCTTCAGCCACATACCCGAGTGGTACGAGGCCCGCGGTTGGACCCTGACGCCCAAAGAAGACGATGCGCCGGGCCGCGTGCTCAAGCGGACCGTGGGGCTGCTGTAGCGGGCAGACGGGACGGGGTGGCGGGAATCGTCACTCTCGAGGGTGATTGAAACCAGCGACGACGCGCGTGTACCCAAAATGACGACTCTCGCGCTGCTCGCGGCGCTGCTACTGAGGCGCTGTCGTCCGAAGTTCGGGCGCGACCGCGTGGGCGTTGCCCAGCGGTTGGGCAATGGGGATCACACTCGAAAGTGAGTCAATCATGATTTCAATCTTGCGCAACGCTCCGCTCGTTCTGTCTTTGGCCTTCGTAGCCGTCGCCTGTGGCAACGCCAGCAGCGGCGAGGCTGGCTCTGGCTCGCCGGCGGGAAGCGTGCGGCAGGCGCTCTCCTGTGTCGACGACTCCGTGTGCGGGCAGTACCGCTGTATCGACGGCGTCTGCGCGACGGACTGCACGCGCGTCTCCTGGTGCAACGACGACTCCTACTGCGATGGTGACGCGAGCTGCATTCCGAACAGCCTTGCTCCGTGCGGCTATTACGTTGCCAGCGGCCTGTCGTGCCTCAACCGCTGTAGCAGCAATTCCGACTGCAGCTCCTCGGCTCATTGCAACGGGATCGGCTACTGCGAACCGAACACGCTCACGAGCCCCAACCCCTGCGGCTACTTCGCCTGGGCTCCCAACGGCACGATGTGCTCGACCGAATGTCGCCACGACTTCGAATGCGCTGCGGGCGCCAACTGCGACGGCCGCACCGTCTGCGTGCCCGACTGAGCGATCGCCCGCCGCGCCCTCGCTGAACCCTGCTAACCTTCGCCGAGCAGGCTTCAGCCGTGGGACAGTCCGATGGCCTGCTCGGACGAGGGTGATGGACCGAGGCGCGAAACCAACATGACGCAGGGATCTAGCGGTGCGGAGCTCGATTCGATCTCACCGTTCTTCATCGTGCGCAGTCTCGAGCGCACGCTCGCGTTCTATCGCGATGCGCTCGGGTTCGAGATCACGCTTCGCACGCCTGATGACGAGCCGTTCTTCGGTATCGTGCGTCGGGACGGGGTGCAGCTGTTGCTCAAAGAAATTGCCGTGGGAATCGAACCGCTGCCCAACGTGCAGCGTCATCCCTGGGCGCGCTGGGATGCGTTCGTGCACACGGCGACACCGGACGAGCTCGCCGATGAGCTCATCGCGCGCGGGACCGCACTCAGCGCACCGCTTGCTGACACGGATGATGGCCTGAGCGGCTTCGAGGTCCAAGATCCGGATGGCCACGTGCTGTTCTTCGGGCGGCCGAGGTAAGCGCTCCAAAACGCTGGAACGCTATTCCAGCCGAACGCGCGGGGCACGGGTCGAGATCGTGACTGCGGATTTGCGCAAAGATCCGGGTCGCAGCGGAAAGTCGCAGCGCTGTCTTCCAGAGCTTCTCGGTTGAGGGTTAGGCTGCGTTCTCGAAAGCGCAAGCAGCCCCAGCCCATGCCCCCCCACCTCACGATCCGCGGAAGCACGCCGGAAGATGCGCCTGGCATTCGTGAAGCGCTCGAAGGAGTGGCGCATGAACGCAAATTCTTGGCCATGCTCGAGGCTCCGACCGTGGAGCGAGTCGCGGCGTTCACGGCGAACCCTCGAGTGACGCAAGTGGTGGCGGTCGAAGGCGAGCGAGTGGTCGGCTGGGCCGATGTGATGCGGATGGAGGCCGATGGCTTCGAGCATCGCGGCGTGCTGGGCATGGGCGTGATTGCGTCGCGTCGCCGCCTGGGGATTGGACGCCAACTGCTGACCGAGGTCACTCACCGAGCACGAGACTTCGGCGTCGTGCGGCTCGAGCTGGAAGTGTTCAAGTCCAATTCTGCGGCCGTTGCGCTCTATGAAAGCCAGGGTTTTCGCTGCGACGGGGACCTGTCGCGGGCGCGAATCCTCGATGGGGTGGTCGATGATTTGCTGCTGATGTCCCGCTGGCTCGCAACGAAGCCTGAGTCGGCGTAACGAATCGGTCTAGCTCATGTTCGTCGCCAATCTTCCGAGCGTGGTGTGTATCGGTGGGCTGGATCGGCAGGCATTGCTGCACGCGCTGCGCCAGCAGAACATCGAGCTCAATCGAGCGGCACAGGATCTCTTTGCGGATCACCGCTTCTCGCCGTCCAGCGCGAGCACGCTGATCGAGATTTCTTGTTGGTCCGTTGCCGAGCTGGGTCTTCTGGCAGGCGCGGCGACCTACGATCAGCTGCTGGCGCGGGCGCTCGAACGCGGCTTGCAGGAATGTCCGCTGGAGCTCGGGCCCCACCTGAGACTGCAATTTCCGGATCAGCTGACAGACTCGGACGGCGGCTCTGCAACGCGCGGCTATGCACCGAACGGCTCAATCACCGTCGCGTCGCACCCGCTCGACGCGAGCGACGAAACGCCCAAGGGCTTCTACTTACGACGGATCGAGGGCAGGCTCTGCTTGAGGGGCTATTGGTCGTCGCCCGATCACCTGTGGAGTGCAGGGGACTTACTGGTTTTCTCGTCGACCACCTCTGCGGTATGAGCCCGAGCGCGCCATCGAGCGCGGTCACGGCATCGTCTCCGGCGTTTGCAAACCTCGCGCCATCCGAAGGTGCGCATTTCTCGGGGTTTCGGCGAGAAGCAATGAGGCAGAGTGTGCTAAGCAGGGGCAATATGTCGAGGCGCGGGCTGTGTGTCTGGTTTGGGGTGGCTGTTGGTTTTGTCGCGCTCGGGTGCTCGAGCTCGGCGGTGTCGCCGCCGCCCTCATCTGCCGTGCCGGATGCGGGCGATGACACGGCGATCGTCATTCAAGACTATGCCGCTGGGCTCGCGCAGGTTCACGTCGCAAACTCCGACGTCAAGCTGAGCATCGGTAGCGATCCGGAGCTGTCGGGCGGACCGGTGTTGTCGGTGCAGTATCCCCTTGCCACGAACGATCCTGCGGGGCGTGACGTCAACTGCGATGCCGAGAATCAGGATTGGACAGCTGGCAACGCTGTCTCATTTCAGATCAAGCCTGCGCAAGCCGTCAAGATCTCGGTCTCGTTCTTGGACCGAAACCACGTCGCCTACACTGATTATCGCGAGCTGGAAGGCGGCGCTTGGCAGCCCGTGCGCATCACCTTCGCCGATTGGCCGAAGAACCTCTATTTTCAGCCGAAAGACGCCAAATTGGACCAGCCCATGGACGTGAGCGAGGTGACAGGCATCGCCTTCGCTCCTCAAGTCTCGACGTCGGGCAGCCTTGCGGTCAGCAAGTTCGTGGTCGTGAAGTAACCGGCTGAACGCCGATACCTTGGCAGGGCATGGACGCGACGGCACTCGTCCCTATCGTGACGGCAATTCTGGAGCTGCGAGCGTCGCATCCGGTGCGTGTCGGAATCGATGGTTGCTGCGCCGCGGGGAAGACCACGTTGGCGGAGGCGCTGGCACGCGAAATCCGCGCCGCGGGTCGCACCGTGATTCGAGCTTCGACTGACGATTTCCAAAACCCGAGTGAAGTTCGCTGGCAGCTCGGTCCGCGATCAGCCGAGGGCTTCGTTCGTCATCAAATCGACTTCGGCGCGCTGCGCGCCCTGCTCCTGGAACCGCTGGGTCCTGGCGGGTCCCTGACATTTCGAACCTCGTCGTACGACGTTCATGCCTCGCGCCCGAATCTCTCCCCGGAGCAACACGCCAATCCGAGCGACGTGCTCCTGCTCGACGGCCTCTTCCTCCATCCGCCAACGCTGGTCGACTGTTTCGAGCAAACGATTCTCATCGACGCGCCCGCCGAGCTCTGCATCGCGCGAGCCCTGGCTCGCAATCAAGAGCGCTCGACCAACGCCGCCGACCTCGAAGCCATCTATCGCGAGAAATACCTGCCCGGCTTCGCGCTTTACTGCCGAGAAGCCGCGCCCGAAACGAAGGCTTCGTTCGTCATTCGGTGCTGACACTACTTAGTCAGTTCTTCAGGGGGAGCAGATCACGATCGGCG
>OUNO011322911.1_pt1 | contig 15318 bp, 12 predicted proteins | sample 1779811 | NCBI WGS metagenome assembly OUNO01 (sample SAMEA3914804, study PRJEB12502) | metagenome | biome: forest; material: soil | place: Canada | collected 2010-06-25 | depth 0.3 m | reverse complement strand
CCTGCGGGGCCCGGCATCGGCGGTTGTGGAATGAAGTGCAGGAACCCGTTCAGCCCAAACACGAAGAAGGGCAGGCCGAGTAGGATGCGGGCGACGGTCGGAAGCTTGCTGCTGATGCTGTTCATGGGGTTTCTCCTCAGACGTTGAGAGCAACCTAATTGTTGCTAGAATGAGCGGTAGGGTTGGCTTGGCGAAAGGATAGTTGCTACAGTAGCAACAATGGACCTCAACCACGTCTCCGTCTTCGCCCGAGTCGTCGAAATGGAGAGCTTCACGGCCGCCGCCAAACAGCTCGGCCTGCCCAAATCCTCCGTGAGCCGCACGGTGAGCGCTTTGGAGGCAGAGCTCGGGGTTCGGTTGCTGCAACGCACGACTCGCAAGCTGCATCTCACCGAAGCGGGGCAGGCCTACTACGAGCAAACACGCGTGGCACTGAGCAGCTTGGAAGAGGCGGCGCTGGCGGCCTCCAACCTCAGCGCCGAACCACGCGGCACCGTGCGCATCGCGACACCGGGTGACTCGGGCATGCTGCAGTTCGCCGAGATCGTGACGCGCTTCACTCGTCTATACCCACTCGTGCACATCGAGATCGCCATGTCGCCGCGTCGCGTCGACCTGGTCGCCGAGGGCTTCGATCTTGCGCTACGCGCTGGCAAGCTCGACGACTCGACGTTGGTAGCGCGTAAAATTGGCGCTGATTCGCTGGGCATTTATGCAGCGCCTGACTACCTACGTCAACGCGGTAAACCGAAGACACTGGCCGAGCTCGCGCAGCACGACTGCGTGCTTTTTCGCGGCGTCAATGGCAAGGCGGAGTGGCGCGTGAGCGGGCCCAACGGTGAGGAGAGCGTCACCGTGCGCGGTCCAGTGAACGTCGACGAAATGTCGTTCGTGCAAAACGCGGTGGCGGCCGGCCTCGGCATCGCGCTGCTGCCATCGGCCAGTGTCCGGTTAATGGCCAAAAACGGCGCTTTACCCAGCCCCGTACACCTGTTGCCGGAGTATTCGGTGGGCGGCGGCGATCTGAATGTGGTCTCGCCCTCGGCCCGTTTTCAGACCGCCGCGGTGGTGGCATTTCGAGATTTTCTAGTCGCCGAGCTGACCAAGCTCTGGCACTCCGTCTGATTTTCGGCGGCTGGCACGACTGAGTCAGTCCTTCGCCGGGGGCAGCTCACGAGCGGCGCGCGCGGGCACGAGCAAACGAGAGAACCGGGCGGAGCCGCTGGGGAGCACCCGAAATCTCCATCGAAATGACCTGAGTAAACAGTACGGGCGTTTGTGCTACATCCCGCGCTGTGCCGAGCTTCGCCTGTCAAAGTTGCGCCAAAGAGTTCGCGGTTCCCGATGCAACCCTGGCCAAATATCCCGGCTGGCAGCCCAAGTTGTGTCTGAATTGCAAGAAGCAAGCGCCGCAGGCTCCCGCGCGCGCCAAGGCAGCGGCGCCGCGCGCCGCGCGCAGCGCTCGCTCGTCGTCCGGCTCGCGTGAAGAGAACTTGAGCGTTGCCGAAGTGCTCGCGAAGTATACGGGCGGTCCGCTCGACGGCGTGTTCACCGACGGCGCCGCCGAGCCGAACCCGGGCCCCGGGGGCTGGGGCGCGGTGTACGTGAGCGACAACCAAGTGGTGTCCGAGCTGTGGGGCAACGAACCGCACACCACGAACAACCGCATGGAGCTGAGCGCCCTGATCAACGGCTGCGCGCTCGTGCCCGAAGGCAAAAAGGCCGTGCTCTACACGGACAGCCAACTGTGCGTCAGCACCATCAACGAGTGGGCCAAGGGCTGGGAGGCACGCGGCTGGAAGCGCAAAGGCGGTGAGATAAAAAATCTCGAGCTCGTCCAAGAGCTGTACGCCATCTGTCAGCGCCGCCCCGAGCTCGAGCTGCGCTGGATCGCCGCCCACTCCGGCAATCGCTGGAACGAATACGCCGACGCGCTCGCCACCGCGTATCGCCGCAAAGTGCGCTGACTGCGACCTGGGTGCCGCTCGCGACGCCGAAGGCTGCGCCGGTCCCGGCGCCCCGCGTGACCATCAACAGGAGCGATGGGTTGTCGATGGTCACCGAATACGGCGCGGCGCACGCAGCCTTCGGCGGCGCGGACGCGGCGGCGTACGCCGCTTCTTACGGCGCGACCACGCGTAGTGAGCCTTCGGCGCCCACGTGCAGCGCCACCGGGGACTCGCCGCGGAAGACGAGCAGCGCGCTGTCGTCGGCGTAGAGCGCGGTGAGCTCGCCGGCGTTGGGGCCGCCGAAGTCGGGTGCGTCGAAGACGATCAGATCTTTGGCGCCGGGCAGGGCGGCCAGGGGGGCGATGCGAGCGCGCGTTTCGCCGAGCGCCGAGCGCCACATCAGGAGCGTCTTGTCGCCCAGCGGACCCACGGCCCACCACCATTTGCTCTCGATTCCGGGCAGCTTGACCTCGTTCGCCTTGCAACCCGAGGCATCGCAGTCGACGCGGCCGACGAGCACGCCGCCATCGACTGCTTGCGCGTAGCCGAGGCTTGCGCCAGTCGCGGTGCACACCAAATCCGACTCGATTCCGCGCTCGAAGGGGATGTTCACGGTGGCGGGCTTGCTCCAAGCGCTGCCTTGGAAGAGCGAGACGGTGACCTGCGTCTTGCCCTCACCACCGGTGGGCTTGGCGTTGTGCTGTCCGGCGCGCGACGCAAACGCGGCGACGGCCAGCGCGGAGTTGCGCCGGCAACCGTGCAGCGTGCCCGAGTAGGTGCCCTTTTCGGTGGGCATGTCCTTGAGCTTGCCGCCTGCGAGTTGCTTGGCGACGAATACCGGGTTCGGATCGGCTTGTTCGAGGTACACGACTTGATTGGCGAGCGCGAGCGGATCGCCCGCGGTGGCAGCCACGGGCAGCTTGACGGGTTTGCCGGCTTTGCCGCTGCTGAGCAGCGTGACTTGGAAGCCCTGATCTTTGTCACCGTGCTCCACGGCGAGGCCGTCGCGCACGAGGCGCAACGCGCCCAGACCGCGTACGTCGGACTTCTTGCCGCTCTTCAGGTCGTAAGCAAAGAGCCCCGCTTCGGTGAGGCCCGCGGCGAACACGCCGCTCAAGTCGCTCACCAAGTCGATGCTTTGCGCGGGCAGCTCCGGAACGTCGGCAGGCGCGTCGAAGCAGGAGACCTTGCTGAACGCCGCGGAAAATTCGCAGCCGCGGGGCCGCGCGCGGCCCTCACGTGGCTTCAAGAGCAGGCTGGCGCGTCCGTCGGGTGTGAGCAGCGGCCCCACGAGCGCGAGCGGCTTGTCGCTGAAGCTCTTCCAGGTAGTGGACGTGATCGCCGGAGGAGCAGCAACCTCGGGTGGGGCCACGCCTGCGCCGGGATCGTTCTTCAAGCCGGCGCTGCTCGCGCCCTCCCACAGCTCGGTGGCCGAAGTGATCAGCGAGGCGTCGCTGGGTGGCGTGCAGCTGCCCACGGTGCCCGAGCAGCCGAAGCGCTCGTGCAGCTTGCGCTTGAGCGTCGCGCCCTCGCTGCTCGTACCGAGCGCGGTGTACAGGTCATCGGCCGCGCTGCCGCAGCGCGCGGGCCAGCCGTCCTTCTTGCCCAGCGTTGCGGCGTTGCCGAGCTGAATCAAGCGCAGCTGCGAGACGCGGGCCGCGAGCGCACCGCCCGCTGCCGGCCCTGCGAGACACGTGCTGAGCGCGCTCCACGACTTTTGCGCATCGCCATCGGAGCAGGCCGCGAGGCTCAGCGCTGCGACCAGCGCTGCAGCAAACGTAGATCGGCAATCACCCGTAAGACGCGAGGCTCGCTTCATGGCGGCCCACCTTAGTGCCCCGTAGCCAAAGTAACAATCCGCCCGAACTAACGGAAAAGCGCCAGCACTTCGTCGCGAGACTCGATCATCGTCTCCCAAGTCGAGCGCAAATCTCCAGCGCTGAAGCCGAGGTGGCGTGCTTCGAGCGAGCTGGAAAGTTCCTCGATCACGGCTTCGTTCGGCGCCGAGTCGTGACGCAGCCGGTACTCGAGTCGATCGGCGAGGCGCACCATCGCCACCTGCATGCCAACCGTGCCGCCGCCGGCATAGGCACGCTCGGGCTGGTGATGCCACGCCACCACCGTCGCGATCGGCTCGGGGATCTTCCAGCTCGCTAGCACGTGGGCTCCGAGCACTGCGTGGTCGTAGCCCAGGCGATCGCGCTCGACCAAGTGCAGGCGATCGGGCGCGTCGAGAGCGTCGGCGGGCAGGCCGTCGTAGGACTCGATGCCGGCCTGCATGCAGAGCAGCTTGCCGAGATCATGCAAGAGCCCGGTCAGGAACAGCTGGTCGCCCGAGCGCAGCTTCCACTCATCGGCAAGCGTGCGCGCGATGGCGCCGGTGGCGGCGCAGTGGTTGCGCATCGTGGCGCCGCGACTCTTCACGTCGCGGAACATGTCCATCGTGGCCACGCCGACGACGATCTCGCGCACCGTGTTGCGGCCGAGCCGCGCGCAGGCCATGAGCACGCTTTCGCAGGGCATGAGGCCGCGATACATGGCCGAGTTGGCGATGCGCAAGAAGGTCGCGGACAAGGCCGGGTCCTTCATGATCACGCCTTCCAAGTCCGCGGTGCGGTAGTCTTCGTCGCCGAGCAGGCTCAGGACTTGCCGTGCGACAGCAGGGAAGGGGCGGATCTTCGCGCTGAGCAAGACCGCGCCCGTGAGGCGATGCGTCGCGAGCTCATTGGTGTGAGCCGGGTGTTGGTCCAGATACCAGAGGTCATCTCGAACGACTTCGCGGGCGAGCTCGTGCACTCTTGCTGTTACGGGTCAAAATCCAGATGAGTTAAGCTGAAGGCCGGGCGGCCTATCCCGCCGCTGGTCCGGCGGGGGCGTAGCCTCTGTCTACTCTAGTGACGGTTTGGTTATTGTGGCATATCGTGGCCCACGGAGAACCTGACACATGAGCTCGGTCCTGATCATTTCCGGCAGCCCTTCCAGCACTTCACGTACTGAGCGCCTGGCGCGCTCGATCGCCGCGCGCATCGGCGCCCGCGACGTGCAGGCGTCGCTGCTCGACGTGCGCAGCTTGCCAGCGGAAGATCTGATGCTGGCCCGTTTCGATGCGCCGAGCATCGTCGGGGCCACGGCTCTCGTCGCCGCAGCCGACGGCATCGTCGTGGCGAGCCCAGTGTACAAAGCGGCCTACTCGGGCCTGTTGAAGACGTTCCTCGACGTGCTGCCGCAGTTTGCGCTGCGGGACAAGGTCGTCTTGCCGATCGCCACCGGTGGCTCCATCGCCCACGTGCTGGCCATCGACTATGCGCTGCGCCCGGTATTGAGCTCGCTCGATCCGCTGCACGTGGTCAACGGCCTGTTCGTGTTGGACAAGCAGATCACCGTGCTCGAAAGCGGTGACGTGCAGCTGGACGAAGACGTCGATCAGCGCCTGAACGGCGTCATCGAGCAATTTTTGCGCGGTCTCCAGCGCGTGGCCAGCGCCGGCATCTGAGCCGTCAACCGCGCGAGACGGGCGGCGGCAACGACTTGCCGTCGTTCGCTTTACGGGCTCGCTTGCGCTCGTACATCTCTCTGTCCGCGCGATCCAAGAGCTCTTCGATCGTCTCGGGGCGCTCGGGCTTGAAGAACGCTGCGCCCAGGCTGAGCGACAGGAAAAAGGGCCGATCTCCAGAGCGATTCAGCTCCTGCAATGCGGCTCGCGCTCGTCCGCGCAATGCGGACAAGCCCAGCTCGTCGAAGTCGAGCGCGAAGACCACGAATTCGTCGCCACCGAAGCGCGCGATCACGTCGACCTCGCGGCAGGCGCCGCGCAACATGCGCCCCGTATCTTGCAGCGCGCGGTCGCCCTCTTCGTGACCGTACTGGTCGTTGATCTGCTTCATGCCATTCAGGTCGCCGAAAATGACCGCCGCGATTCGCTTTTCTCGGATCGCTAGGCGCAGGCCCTGGCCAGCGAGCTCGAGCCAGCCGCGCCGGTTGTGCAGCCCGGTGAGCTCGTCGCGCAATGAGAGGCTGCGCAAGACCTCGGTCTGTTCCGCCAAGCGCTGTTCTGCCAGGCGTCGGGCGGTGACGTCACGCGCGGCGCTCTGCACCCCGATGAGCTTGCCCGAGGCGTCGCGCAGCGAACCGAAGTTCGTCTCCAGCCAGCGGTAGCTGCCGTCCTTGTGGCGGACGCGGTACTCCACCGGCTCGTTCCTGTCGCGCTCCGAGCTCGGTTTGCTGCGGCTCGGGGCGCCGAGCTCCTTGTCGTCGGGATGCACCAGCTCGAGCGAGCCGAATTTCAAGAACTCGCTCGGCGTGTAACCCAACATGCGGGTGACGGACGGGCTCACGTACAGGGGCTTGTCGTTCAGATCGTGCGTGCGTACCAGATCGCTGCCATTTTCGGTGATCAGACGGAAGTGTTCCTCGCTGGCGGCCAGCTCTTCTGCGGCGCGGCGCAGTGCCTCCACGTCCGAGTGCACGCTGACCAAGCTCAGTAAGGACAGCGTGATGGTCAGCGCCGATCCGAGGCCGATGCCCCAGATGGCTTGGCTCTGGGCGCGTGCCGCTTCGGCTTTGCGCAGGTCGAGCAAGCGTCGCTCCTCTTCGTTCATCGAGCGGCCCGCGCTCCGGATGCGATTCATCATCTCGATGCCGCGGCCGCTGCGTACGAGCGCGACGGCCGAGGTGTACTCGCCGGCAGCGACGAGATTCAGTTGGTCGTCGATGAACGCGAGCTTGTCCCCGATGAGCTGCCTGAGGTCCCGCAGGCGCCCCTGTTGGCTGGTGTTGTCTTCGGTCAGCACTCTGAGGCGACTCAGCAAAGCTGGCACGGTTTTTTTTGCCGTCCGACATGCGTTCAGCTGCGATTCATCGCCCGTGAGCAGGTAGCCGCGTTCGCTGTCCTCGACTTCTTGCAGCGCGCTCTGTAGCCAGTCGATGGTGCTTTGCACTTGCAGCGTGTGCTCGACCCAACCTTCCGCCCGTAGATAGCGCCGGCCGCTCACGTAGGAGAGCGCGCCCATCACCGTCATCAATCCGAAGATGATGCCCCAGAGTAGGCGTTTGGCGCGAAGGAGGGAAGCCATGGGACGGGAAGCGAAGGGACGATTGGACCAACGCTCCCCCACGGCGCGCGTGGTGCCACGAGTATCACCGAGCCGGGCGGTTCTGCCAAACCGCTTCGGCGGGAAGCAGGGCTACTTGGTACGGGGCGTGCTGCTCGAGCGACTCGCGGGCGGCGCGGCCGGCGCGGCACGGAGCGCCTGCGCCGTGTCTTTCGCGGCTTTGGCAGCCTCTCGTGCACTCTTCTTTTGCGCCTGATCGTGCAGCGCGCGTGACGCGGCGTCGTAGCGCTTGCCGAGGTCGTCCCAGAATTTGGGGTCGTTTTGGGGCGGCACCAGGCCGAGCAGAAAAGCGGCGTCGAATGCCGCCAGTGGGGCTGCGCTGTTCTTTTGACTCGCCAGCCGATCGAGCTCCGTGACCTGCGCCGTGCCACTCGGCAACTGCGGACCGCGCAGCAAAAGCTCGCTCGCGTCGCGCGGCCCGTTTTGCAGGGTTCTTGCCAGCGCGTGGAGCAATGCTTGCTCCGGGCTCGGTTGGTCGCTGGCGCTCAGCCGTGCGCTGCTCGAAAAGTCCTCGGCCCGAAAATAGACACGCCCGCGATCGAAGAGCGCGCGAGCCAAGAGCTGCTTGCTCGGCTCGTCCAGCTTCTCGGGTGCGAGTCGCGCTGCGAATGCCGCGGGAAGCCCGCGTCCCATCAACGCGCGGAGCAGCGCTGGGTCGAGCGTCGCCTTGTCGAGCAGTAGCCCGGCATAGAAGCTGGGCAGGCGTGCCGCGAGCTCTTGCTCGGTCGTGGCGCTGGGCAGCGCGGGCAGCTCCGGGAGCAGCAAGTGATCGAGCGCATCGATGCGCCGCCCGGAGTACACCTCGGAAAGCAGCGCGCGAGCTCGCTGCACGCGTGGCTCGAACACCACGCCGACGTTTGCCAGCTCGCGCAGCCCGACCAGCGCCGCGTCGCGCCCGCGCGCCTTGCGCGGCTCGAGCGCTTCGTCGAGCGCACCGTAGTAGGCGTCTCGCATTTCGGGGTCGTCGCTCATCTCCTTCGGCAACGGCACCTGCCGCACGACCGAGACGAAGCGCATGTCGGCCAGCCCCGCTTCGATCGCCACGACGCCCTTCGCGTAGGGCGCGAGTCGCGGCCCGACCGAGGATAGGTCGTGAATCGCGGCGGCTTGCGTGACGATCCAGGGTTTGAGCGTGGTTTGGAAGAAATCCATGAACCGCGCGCGATCGAAGGGCGCTGCCAGCTCCGGTGCCTTCTGCACCAAGCGCGCGAGCCTGCCGCTCGCAGCGAGGGCGATCAACGTGTCCTCGACGTTGCGATCGATTTCGGGGTGCCGCGGCTCGAGCAGCGGTAGGGCGATCACGTCAGCGCACGCGGGCGGCGCGACCTCTGCGCGCAGCGCTCGCAGCACGCCGGGCGCAAAGCTCGGCGACTGCTCCAAGCAGCTCAGGAGCTCGTCGCGTTTCAGGACATCGGCCGCGCCCAGCGCTTGCGCGAGCGCCGCGCGTACGTCTCCGGTCGGTGCGCAGGTTGCGCTCGAGTTTTTGGCGAAGGGCTCGCACACCGCGTCGGGGGCGGGCACCCCGGCGGGTTCCGGCACCAGGGGCTGCTTCTGCTTCGCGGGCTCGACCTGCTTCCACTCGTTGGTCGCGGGGGGCTGCTGCTGCGTGGGCGGCGCGTTGGCCGGCGCGGCGGCCTGAGGGGCACAAGCCCAAAGAGACGCCGCAAACGGAAGACACAGGGCGAAGCGCATGACGCGGAATACGACTCGCAAATGGGCAGCAGGTCAAGCGCATCACGACCATGAAATGCTTGGAGAAAATGGTGATTCCCAGGCCCGCTCGCCAAGCGGACGAAGTGGCGCATACTGCGTTACTGAACGGATTCGTGCCTTCGGGCATCAAGTTGAGCCGAAAGCGGCCGCTCACAGTTTACGTGCACGTGTGAGTGCGGATCGTAGAGCGCGATGTACCCCGGTCAACGCAGTGCCCGCACCATCCTGGTGATCGACGACAACGCCGTCGTGCTGGAGGTGACGCGTTCCACGCTCGAGCGCGCAGGCTTTCGGGTCGTGACACGCGATCGTGCCAGCGCTGCCATCGCCGCCGTGTTGCACGAGCGGCCGGATCTCGTGCTGCTCGACGTGAACATGCCCAACATGACGGGCGACTCTTTGGCAGACACGCTGAGCCGCACGCGCGCGGCTCGCGGGACCTTGGTCGTGCTCTATTCGAGCTTGCCGGTCAACGCGCTGCGCTTGAAAGCATTGGCCGCTGGCGCGCATGGCTTCATCCAAAAGAGCGGCGTGCAGAGCGACTTGGTGCGCCAAGTCCAAACGTTCCTGCAACAGGCCGACGCCCAACGTGCGATGCGCGCGGAGCCGGCATTTACCGAAGAAGTCGGCAATTCCAGCGCGCGAATTCGGGTCGCGATGCCGGTCGAAGATCCGCTGTCGAGCGCGCCGCCGAGCAGCGGCTCGTTTCCCGCGGCGTCGCGCTCCGAGCCCGTGGGCAGCGCGCCGTTCAGCGCCAGCGCGCCGCCGCCGCGTCGAGATAGCGGCACGCTGACCTTGGGCCTGCCGACGGCGTTGTTTCTCGACGACGACCTCGCCGTCCTCACCGGTTACCGGCGTGCGCTGAGCAGTGACGAAGTGGTCGGCGAGTACCTCACGTCGGGCGATCAAGCGCTGCGTCGCATCTCGACCGCCGAGCCTCCCGATGTCGTGGTTACGGATCTCGTCATGCCAGGCATGAACGGCATCGAGCTGTACCGTCGAGCGCTCGAGCTCGACCCCACCTGGCGCCACCGTTTCGTATTCGTCACCGGCGCGGGCACCGTGGGCTACGTCGCCGAATTCTTGCGTCGCGTGGGCGGCCGTGCCTTGGAAAAACCGGTCGACGTGCGCCGCCTGCGCGACGCGATTCGCTACGCGGCAACCGGCGCACGCATCTTTCGCAAACATAGCGCAGACGGCTAGAATTCAGCCGTTTCAACAGAAGCGCCCCACTCGCGCGTGGCGTTCGGCATGGTAGGCTGCGTGCATGATCGGGATTCGTTCTGTCGCGTCCGGGACGCTGGCGTGTTTGTTTCTTGCTGCGTGTAGCTCGGGTAACGGCGCTCCGCTGCGTTCGCCCGCGCTCGACTACTCGCCACCACCCCCCGAAACTGCCGATGGCGATCCAGTGGGTGCAGACGGCACGGGTCCGGGTGACAAGCTCCATCAAGGTGTAACGAGCAACGGGCCTGCTCCCGGCTGGAGCGCCGATAAGAAAGGGCCAAAGTACGATCCGAAGCAACGTGTGGGTGGTGCGATCGATCCGCCGCCGGCCAACGGTTCGTCATCGTCGAAGTAGTGTCGGTGTCGAACGCTTGGCTCGCGTGATACCCGTCTGTTGTTTGCTCACATGTAGGCCGAGCGGTTACTCTATTTCGCTCGACTGGCTCGGCTCGTTGACGTGGCCACAGAGGGCGGCCTAACGTTCGAGTGACTTTGGGATTCAACGGAGGAGTTAATATGCGTGCTTTAGCTGCTGGTTTGACGGTTTTCTTGGGTTTGGGCGCCATTGGCGTATTGGCCACCACGATGGCGGGCTGCAGTGATTCCACCGACGCGGGTGGTTCCGGCGGCGCTAGTGGTGCAACGGCGGCCGCGGGTGCGGGCGGCGCTTCGGCTGGCACCTCGGGTGGCGGCGACGCGGGTTCGACGGGTGAGTGCGCGTTCTTGAGCGACGCCTGTAATGAATGTTTGGCGATGAATTGCGGGACCGAGGCGGGGGCCTGCATCGGAGACGCCAGCTGTGGGGCCGCGCTCAACACCCTGCAGGGCTGTGTCTGCACCGCGGACGACCCCACGACGTGCCAGGCCGCGTTCGTCACGGACGGCGGCGATCCGGCGACTGGTCTCGCCACCTGCTTTGCGATGCACTGCACCGCAGCGTGTCAGTGAGCTGAGCCCGCGTGGCTCTGCGCGTCGCTCGTCGGCGCGCGGAGCAATCGCAGGCTACGACCGAGCGACCGAGCGACCGAGCTAGAGCCCCGGCTCGTCGCTGCCGGCTACGGTCGACTTCTTGTCTGCGCTGCCTTCGACGCTGCCCGTCGTGTACGGGTTGGCGCGCGCGGCGCTGGGCAGATCCGCGTTTTTCAGCTTGGTTGCCAGCGAGGGAGCGGTCGCGCCGTCGTCGCTCGACTCGGTGCTGTCGTCCGCGGGCGCGGCGTTCGAAGGCGAGCTCGGAGCTTTGACGACCGGTGCAGCGCTGGGCCGCGCGTTGCGATGCGTCGGGCGCTCCACCGACAAGCTCTGCAGATCCACCACGCGCGGTTGTTCGGCGGCGGTCACCGGTGCCGGCGGAGTGAGCGTACGTGGTGCGCGTGGTGTCGGCAGCGCGGGGCTCAGCGCGCTTGCCGTGGCCACCGGCTGATGACGTAGCTTCAGCGAGCGCACGAGCAGTGCGCCGCTGCCCGACGCCGTGATGCACACGAGCAAGGCGATGCCAACCGACATTGCGCGCGGGTGCGCTCGCAACCAGAGCTGCGCGGCGCCCTCGGGCGGCGGCGCAGGCCGATCGCTCGTGAACGAAGGCAGCGGTGTCGGGATCGGCGTGATCCGTGGAGCTGGTGCCGGCGGAGGCGGCGAGAGCAAGGTTCTGGAGACGACTGCAGGCGGCGGGAGCGGCGCGGGCGGTGGAGGCGGAATCGACGGCAAGCGAGACGCGACCGACGTCGAGGTTCGACTCGGCGGCGAAGCAGCGTGGGGTGACGACGCGAGCCACGTTGCCGGCCGCGGTACGGGCGTGAGGCCTCGCGGAGGGCGGGAAGCGCGGGAGCGTTCCGGGCTCGAAGTCGGCGAGCGGGTCGCCTGGGAAGGCTCCGAAACGGTCGACTTTTCCAGCGCAAACTCCAGGGTTGCCAGCGGGCGCTCGTAGCTCGCGAGCGACGGCGGCAGCGCTTCGGGCACGCGGCTCGGCATCGGCGGACGCGTGGGCACCGGTGGCGGCAAAGTGCGCACGGGCGCGGGTGGCGGCACCGTGGGTCGACTGGGCGCGGCGGGCAGTGGCGTGCTGCGCGGGTCGACGCTGGTGGCTGCGATCAACGTGCCCACGGGGCGCCAACGGGACATGCCTTCGCGCCAGACGAGCGCGCCTTCACCGAGCTTGCCCGTGCGACGCGCGACGATCAGTTGCTCGATCGTCATCTCCACGGTCTCGATGCCGCCTAGGTCGACGTACCAGAGCGGCTTGTCAGCAGTGGGCGGCGACGAGGGGTACTTGCCTGGCGCTTGAGAGAGAGAGCGCAAGGTGCCTCGCGCTACGGGCCGCGAGGCCTGCTCTTCTTCATGCACGCTGGCCTGGCTGACTCGACCGCGTGCGCCACCACGCATGGCAGCGACTGCTGCTAGCGAAGACAGCAGGTGCGTCTGTTCCTCTTCGTCGCCTTCATCGGCGGTCGCGAGCTCCACTTGCGGCGCTGGCGCGGGCGCGGGCTCCGAACGCAGCTCCGCCAGCCCACGATCGAGGCGCACGAACTGCCCGCATTCACAACGCGTCACGCGTTGGACGCGAGCCTGTTCGGCGCTCGTCACGTGGCGCCGGCCGCAGCCGCTGCAGTCGACCTCCTGCCGTCCGCTCATCCGAGGGCGGGAGCATACCTCCGGGCCGCCAGCCGGCAAGGGCTGTTAGAAGATGATCGAGCCGTGGACGCCCAACACGTAGGTATCGAAGGCATCGTAGTTGTCGCTCTTCAACATTCCGTTGTAACCGGCGTGCACGCCCACGTCGAGCAAGGGCAGGAGGGTCAGATCGAGCGTGATCCCCGCATCGGCGGTGGCCCCCGAGCGGCCGTAGTCGATGCCTGCGAAGTCGCCCGAGAAGTGGCCGTACCCCAAATGGGCGTACAGGCCCGGCTCTAGGATCTTTCCGAACTGCAGCCGCCCGCCGACGATGCCTTGAGCCAAGTGAGGTGACAGGTCGCCCGAGAACGTGTGGTAGCCGCCGCCGATTTCGGGTGTGAGCTGCAGCACGAGTAGGTCGAGCTTGTAGCCGAGCCGAACGTTGAAGCCGGTACCGCTCCCGACGTGGGATTCGTTGATGCCGTTCGTGTAGTCGAGATCGACACCGATGGCGGTGCCGCTGCTCGCGTGCGCTTCACGCGCTCCGGCGAACATCAAACCGGCAGCCAAGAGAGCGGGAACGAGACGAAGAATAAGCGGAAGACGTCGAGACATGGATTGGCCTTGCTCCTAGGTTATCAAAAGGTCGATCAAACACGAAACACAGCAAACCCCGAGCCATCGTCGAAATCGCTCAACGGTGCGCTCCGTGGCGCTCGTGAACGAAAAAGCTCGTGGCATGTTGCGACGCGCAGAACGGTCTTCGTGGCAAAATGTCGCCGAGAAGCGCGCGGATGGCGAGTCGTTTGCAGATCCCATCAGGCCATGGGTAGCCTGCGCGCAGGCATGCCCGTCCGCTCGCCGCCCGGCCTCGTGATCCGGCTTCTCTCGTTCTTGGCAGCCGTGTTGCTGTTTGTAATCGCTGCGCCCCGCCCGGCGCGCGCGGAGACCCTGCAAATCCCGGTCGCCAGCAAACCGCTGACACTCGGCGATGGGCGCGTGGCTTGTGCCCCTCCAGGCGGCGGTTGGACGATCGAGCCCGGATCGCAAGCGCGCGCGCTACGCCCCCCGCTCGCTGCGGACGCGGTGGGCAAGGCCGTGCCGCTCAAGGTCGCGGCTTCGCTCGCGGCGTGCGCGACGGCATCGAGCAGTCTGGACCTGCTTTCGACCGCGCGCCCACCGAACATCGAGCCCGCGAGCGTGGTGCTGCAGCTCGACCAAGGAAAGCTCGACCTGCACGGCTACCGCCTGAGCGGTGCGGCGGTTGCCTGGCGCAACAACACCGCGTCGGGCGTCGATGTCTGCGACTCGCCGAAGCAGGACGGCGGATCGGAGCACTGCACGTTCGACGTCGGTCATGGTCTGTCCGCGGATCCTGCGAGCGGCAACCTGTCCGTGATCGCTGCGGGTGGGCGCTCGGGCGGCGACGTGACGACGTACGGCAGCGACGGAGAGCTGCTCGCGCCCGCGAGCCTCGTGCTGACGCCAGCTCGCGTCGTGCTCGCGAACATCGTGCCGGCCGATGCCTCGATCGATCTTTCGACGGGGCGCGGTGAAGTGAGTCTGACTCACCCGGAAGCCGTCGCGGGCGTGGAGTGCGGTGCGCAGCGCTGCGAGATCGCTCGTGGCGCGTTGCTCGTGCGTTCGTTGTCCAGCAACGTGAACTCGGTAGACGTGAAATTTCGCCTGGTTTCGGCCGTTTTCGTGGCCAAAGGGCTGGGCTTCGACGCCACACCGTCCGTGCACCTCGCGGTCGTCCATTGCCCGATGTCCGTACCCTCGGGGCCGATTTTGCGCGACACCGAGAACGCCGCGCTGGTCCTGCGCATCGAGGGGCGCTGCGCGAGCGAAGTGCCGGCGCTGCACTTCCTGATCGGCGACGAGCAGAGCGAAGTACTGATGACCTTGGTCGACTCGACCGGCACGGACGTGCTGCTGCGTGTCGGCACGACCTCGGCATCGGCGCTGACCGTGACCGCAGTCCACGGCGACGACTCGTCGGTCGCGGTGGCCATCGCGCGGGTCGAAACCATCCCCGCCCCGCGGAGTAGCGCTTCGCTCGAGATCCCGGGGCACAAGAATCTGAACTTCATTCCCACGAATCGTCCAGCGATCGTGCATTTGCCGCCGCTCGATGGGCACGCGCACTTGGTGCCACTGCCCGTGCTTGGCGTGTACTCGGTCGTTCGGCAAGGCGACGACTACTTGGTGATCGGCGACGCCGACGCGTCGGGCCTCGTCGCGTTGCGCTTCGGCTATCGCATCGCCTCCTTGCCCGGTGCCCTCGCCGACGCGGATCTGGGGCAGTTGACCAGCCCCCTGCAACGCAACGTTCACGAGGCCAATCTTCCGGCACCGATTGGCGGCTCGGCGCTGGGCCCGAATCCAGTCGTCGAATTCGTGTGCGGAACGCCGGACAATCCAGCGGAGCGCGTGATGCCTGGGGTGACGGCGCATCTGCCCTTCGAGAGCCGCGACAATTGCCGCCTGATCTTTCATCGCGATCGCCTCGACCCGAGCTACGGCACGCAAAAGCTGAATCTCGAGATCGACGTCGTGGACTCGGACGGCGCGTCCCGCGCCGAAGGCCGAGTCGCGGAGACGATCGTGATGCGCCCGGGTGCGGAGCCCATCTATGCCTGGATCAACGGCGTGAAGTCGCCCTTCGATCGCATCTTGGTGCGCCTCTCGCACGCGGCCGACGAAGCGCACTA
>OUNO010118300.1_pt1 | contig 15322 bp, 11 predicted proteins | sample 1779811 | NCBI WGS metagenome assembly OUNO01 (sample SAMEA3914804, study PRJEB12502) | metagenome | biome: forest; material: soil | place: Canada | collected 2010-06-25 | depth 0.3 m | reverse complement strand
GCGCGCGCCGACCGGGACCTCGACATCCCAGGCATCGAGCTCAAGGGGTCGTTCGGCGCTGCAGACTTCGTATCGTGGTACGACGGGCACCCCGACGCCCCCCGCGAATGGGCGTTCGAGCAACGAGCAGAGTCGGTCGCCGTGCTCGGTGTCGGCAACGTCGGCCTCGATGTCGCCCGCATGCTCGCCAAGACCGCCGACGAGCAGCTCGTGACCGATATCCCACAGAACGTCTACGCCGGGCTCAAGGCCAACGCGGCAAAGGACATTCACGTGTTCGCGCGTCGAGGCCCGGCCCAGGTGAAGTTCACTCCGATGGAGCTCCGGGAGCTCGGCCACTCGCCCAACGTCGACGTCGTTGTCCACCCCGAAGGCTTCGAGCTCGACGAGGGCTCCATGAACTCGATCCGCGACTCCAAGTCCATCAAGCTCGTCGTCGACGTGCTGCAGAACTATCTGGCGAAGGAAGAGACCGGCGCGGCGCGGCGGATCCACATTCACTTCTGCCAGGAACCTGTAGAAATCCTCGGCGCCAACGGTACGGTCGTCGGCCTGCGCACCGAAGTCACCGAACTCGACGGGACCGGCAACGTCCGGGGCACCGGCGAGTTCAAGGACTGGCCCGTGCAGGCCGTGTACCGCGCCGTCGGATATCGCTCAGACAATCTTGCTGGCGTCCCGTTCGACGACAACACCGCAACCGTCCCCAACGACGGAGGCCGGGTTATCGACATCGATGGCGAACCGCTTCCCGGCGCATATGTCACAGGCTGGATCAAACGCGGACCAGTCGGGCTTATCGGCCACACCAAGTCCGACGCCGCTGAGACCATTCGGCTTCTCCTCGAGGACCTTAACCGGCTGCAGGCACCGACCAGCCCCGCCCGCGAGGACATCGACACCTACCTCGCCGGTCGTGGCATCGAGTTCACAACCTGGGAAGGCTGGGAGAAGCTCGACAGTCACGAGATCTCCCTCGGAGAAGCAGTCGGCCGCACCCGCATCAAGGTCGTCCCCCGCGAGGATATGGTCCAGATTTCCCGAGAACAAAGCACTTCGACATCACGAGAGTGACCTGCGCCACACCCGTGGTGTAGTTTGTAAATTAAATTGGATACATTTGATGAGAGTCGAAAGCCTTGGTTCTCATCAGATTCAGCAAGGAGTTTGGCGTGGAAGAACGCACGATCCTGGGCGCACTTATCGCCTCCGAGGAGCAGGGACCCGGGCAAACCCGCATCACCTTGGTCGGCGACCGTGGCTACACCGCCAAGGAGATGCTTGACCGCGCCGCAAGAGCCGGAGGCATGCTGGCCGAGGCCGGCGTCGGTCACGGCGACCGCGTCGCAATCATGGTGTCCAACAGGATCGAGTTCCTGGACACTTTCTTCGCTGCCGCACACATCGGAGCGCTCTCAGTGCCGCTCAATACGAGCCTGCGGGGGCCAATCCTTGAGCACATGCTGCGTGACTCCAGCCCTTCCGCGCTTGTCATCGAGCACACATTCATGGACGTCGTGGGACGCGCCCTCGAGAACATCGGCCTGAACTCGCGTGTCTTCGTGATCGATCGAGAACCTACGTCGTATGCCGTCGCGACGGTCGACTTCGCTTCCTCCCTGGAGGCGTCATCCCCAGTTCCGATGGCATCTGTGAGGCGCTACGACGACGCATGCATCCTCTACACCTCGGGCACGACCGGGCCTTCGAAAGGCGTCCTTCATACCCACAACTCGATCATTGCGTTCGGGGAGAAGAGCGACTGGCTTTTCGGCTACACCGCTGATGACATCTCGCACAACTGCCTGCCGCTGTTCCACGCCAATGCCTTGTGCGTGACACTCCTGCCAACGCTTCGCGCTGGCGGGTCGGTCGTGTTCGGCCAACGCTTCTCCGCCTCCGGCTTCTGGAGCGAGGTGCGCGAGTACAAAGCGACGGTCATCTCCATCCTGGGCGCCATGGTGCCGATCCTCTGGGGGGCTGCCCCCGGCGACGATGACGACAACAACAACGTGCGCGTCGCACTGTCGGTGCCGACACCGTCCCCGGAGTTCTATGACGGCTTCGAGAAACGGTTCGGTCTCCGACTTGTGTCGCAGTACGGCATGACCGACACGTCATCGATAATCGGCACGCCCCCCGACCAGCCGGGCCGGCCCGGCTACGCGGGCATCGCGCACCCTGATTTCGAGTGCATCATCGTTAACGAGTACGACGAGGAGGTTCCCGATGGTGTGCCCGGCGAGCTCATCACGCGCCCGCGGCGACCTGAGAGCATCATGAGCTGCTACTGGAACAACCCGCAGGCCACGATGGAGAGTTGGCGAAACCTCTGGTTCCACACCGGGGACGTCCTCGTGCGGGAGCCTGACGGATGGTTCAAGTTCATCGACCGCCAGAAGGACGCCATGCGGCGTTTCGGCGAGAACATCTCATCGTTCGAGGTCGAGTCGGTCATCATGGCCCATCCCGCTGTCGACGAGGTCGCGGTCTACGCGGTCCCCTCCGACCTGTCGGAGGACGAGGTCATGGCGGCCGTGGTCCCCGCTCCAGGCGTCACGCTCGACCTCGATGACCTCGGGCGGTATTGCGATGAGCACCTGCCCTACTTCGCCTCACCGCGCTACCTGGTCTCGCTGGACGCCCTGCCGAAGACCGCGAACCAGAAGGTTCAGAAAGCCGAGCTTCGCCGCTCCGGCATCACGCCGATCACCGTCGACCGCGGCCCCCGCGGACGCAAGTCGGCGGCAGTCGCGAACACCGCAGGCTAACCTCCGCAGCACGCCGGACGCTTCAGAGCGAGCGGATGACTCGCACTCGGTCGGCGATGCTGCGTCGCGCCACATCTGCGTCCGGATCGATCCATTCGTGTCCATGCGGTGAGCCTGGATGGACGTGCAGTTCACACGACACGCCGGCCGCCCAGAGCTGCGAGGCGTAGGCAATCGATTCGTCCCGGAAGATGTCCAGCTCACCCACCTCGATGTACGCAGGCGCAAGACCGGCGAAGTCTCCGAGCCTCGCAGGCGCGGCGGCAGCGGGGACGTCAGCTGTCCCCCGGTCATCACCGAGCAGCGCGTCCCACCCGGTGAAGTTGTTGTCATACGTCCAGGTGGCCAGGTCAGCCAGGTGTGGATCGGGATCGACGTTGCGATCGTCGAGCATGGGATAGATCAGGATCTGACGACTGAGCTCGATGCCCTCGTCGCGGGCGAGGATCGCAGCCCCCGCGGCAACGGCTCCGCCGCCACTGTCCCCCATCACCGCAACCCTGGACGCGTCGACACCCAGCTCATCCCGGTGCTGGATGACCCACCGGATACCGGCCACGGCATCACTGGCAGGCACTGTCCCACGGTGCTCGGGCGCCAGTCGGTAGCCGACGTGCAGAAAAGGGACACCAGTGAGGTCCACCAAGAACTTGATCGAGGGCTCATAGTTGTCCAGCGTCCCGCCAATGAGACCTCCACCATGGACGTATACGACGGCGGGACCCGGCTGCACATCGGCGGTCGTGTACCAGCGGAGCTCGATGCGCGCGCCGTCGGCGACGTCCATGACATGGGAGGTCGACGTCACCGCCTCGAAGGTCGGCAACACCCCGAATGCCGCGTCAGTGTCGGCGTCGATGGCTGCTCGCAGGGCGAGAGCATCTCCGCGGGCGGTCGCCGCCATCCCGACTGGCTCTGAAGATCCTTCCGATGAGCCGAGAACTGCGGCAAGAGCAGGATCGTAAGCCAGCACCATGGTGGGTCCTTTCGTCGGTGGTCGGTCCGGCCGTTGCGGGGCCATGAACGACAGCGCCGGGGCTGAGCATCCTGTGCTCAACCCCGGCGCCGTCATGTGAACGGGACCCTAGACGTCCTGCCGACCGATTCGCCCATAGACATCGGGTCGGGTCCGCTTGAGGGCCAGCGCGTAGACGGCGCCCACGACTATCGTCGCGAAGAAGAACACGATCAGCGCCGTTGCAGCAGGCTTGGATCCTCCGACCAGGAACGAAGCGTTCTGCGTTGCCAGGACGAGCGCACCGACGAACCCGATGCCAGCGATGATCGGTGAATACAAGGTCTTCCATTTGCCGAAGCCATGACCGGGGCGCGCCCAGAAGTACGCAGCGATCGCAGCGCTCGTCAATATGAGCAACATGATCAGTGCGTAGAGAGCGATCCCGGCAAGCCGCGCGTAGACCGTGAGGTTGTCGGCCTTTGAGATCAGGAGGCCGATCAGGAACACCACAGCGATTCCCGTTGTCGCGGCCGAGGCAACGTACGGCGACCCGTGGGTGCGGTGCACCTTCCCCAATGCACGGTGGAAGACGCCGTCACGGCCCATGGAGAAGAGATAGCGGGCGGTGATGTTGTGCATTGCCAGGATGGCAGCGAAGACGCTCGAGCACAGCAGGACGACCGCGATGTCCTTGGCAACCGACCCGAGGTAGACGTCGATCGACCCGACTGCAGTGCCCACCGGATCGGCGGCTGCCGAGGCCACTACCTTGCTCGGCCCAACGCCGACGATGAGGGCATAGGAGGTGATGGAGTACAGGGCAGTGATGACGCCGATCATGATGTACGTCGCTCGCGGAATGGTCTTTTCGGGATCGCGGGCCTCTTCCCTGAAGATCGCCGTCGCCTCGAAGCCCGAGAACATCCCGATGCCGAACAATGCGGCAAGCCCAAGGGAACCGGAGAAGACGAAGTCCGGATTGACCGACGCTGAGGTGAACCCCTCGCTGCCGCCCTGCGCGAACACCACAGTGTTATAGATGACGATCACGATGATTTCGAGCACCATCGCGACGGTGAGGATCCGCGCTGACAGGGTGATCCGGAAGTAGCCGAGCACCGCAACGATCGCGATCAGCACGATGTTGAACACCCACCAGGAGATGTGGGGGCCGTTGAACACTTCTGTGACCAACGATGAAAGGGACGTCCCGCCGAAGATGAAACTCGAGACGTACAGGAACACGTAGGACGCGATGGCAAGGAAAGCCGCACCCAGTCCCAGCGGCTTGCCGAGTCCGGCCGTGACGTATGCGTAGAACGCACCCGGGTTAGGGAGGTGCTTGCTCATCGTTGTGAAGCCGGCGGCGAAGATGAAGACCAACAGTCCGGCACCGAAGTAGATGGACGGTGCCCCGAGTCCATTCGCGTAGCCGATGATCACCGTCAAGTACCCGATGAAGACGGCCAGTGGGGCGTTGAAAGCCAGGACGGTGAAGACGATGTCAAATGTCGTCATGGTCCCGGCGAGCTTGGGTTCAGCCGGGTCAAGAGGCGGCGGTGCCGCCAAGGTCTGTTCGGTGTTCGGCATCGAGGTCATGCGGGTTCCTCCAGGTCACGTCGGGGGCCGACTCCTTGCTGATGCCGATTGGCGATGAACGTACGATCTTCGCCGACACTTGCAGGGCCTCGTTCACTTGCGAACGAATATTCGTAAAGGTACGCGAAGGGTGGCGCCGTCGTCAATAGATTCGCTGATTTCAGGGCAATCGGGATCTAGCGTGGGTTGTTTACGAATATGCGTTAAGGTCGATCGAGGACGGCCGTGGCCGTCCCGCCGGCGCAATCAGGCCCGCACCTTTTCCGAAGGATTCCAGAATGACGATTGTTAACTCGAGCAGCGATTCCCGCACTAACGAGATCTTCGACTCGAGCACCATGCGCGAACGCATCCTCGCCGCAGCGATCGATATCGCGGCCGACCGGGGTTTCGAGGCCTGCACCGTGAAGGACGTCGCTGCTGCAGTCGGGATCAAAGCCCCGGGACTCTACAGCCACTTCGCTTCCAAGGAAGCGATCATGAGTGAGGCGATATCACGGGTCCTCACGGACTTCGCCGTCCGAGTGGGTGGTCCGGTCAGTCCCACCGACCCTGAGGAGGCACTTCGCGAGACCGTGCATCGTCACGTGATCTATCAGATCGAGAACCTTCGAATCGCGAGGGTGACTGACCTATTGCTGAACCGGGAGTACACGCATCACTTCCTCCCACAGGAGGATCTGGCATCGCTGCTCGACGTGCAGCGCTCGTACTTCGAAATGGTTCGAGACCGCATCGTCGCCTTTGCACCCGAGCCGCCCGGTGCGACGGCGACAGTGGCCACGATGGCCATCATCGGAATGTGTGACCGCGTAGCGACTTGGTACAAGCCCGAGGGGTCTCTGACGCCCGACCAAGTTGCAGAACAGCACTGGCAGATGGTCCGCCACTTGCTTGGCGCATGATCCAACCGCGGGGGCTACGACTTGTCGCTGCGGCGACTCTCTACAAGTAGCTCGATGGCTTCGCTCGCCACGGCGAGCTCGGACTTGAGACGAACGACGTCCTGGTGTGCACACCACTCGAGCACGAGGCCATCGAGGCTCGAAATGATGAAGTTGGCCAGCGGCACGGCAAACTCTGGATCATCCTGTGGATCCGCGGCCCGTCGCAGCGCCCCGATAAACCTATCGACGAACAAGTCGTATATCTGATTGGCCAAGACGGTGTGATCGCCTTCTTGCCGTGTCGCCCAGAGGAAGAGATCGAATTGTGCACGGGCAAAGCGGGGATTCTCCATGTACCAATCTGCTGACGTGCCGAGTAGCTCGGCTGCAGCCTGCCTGAGACCGACGCCTTCGAGCATGTCGATGCGCTCGGCCATTCCCTCGAGTTGCTTCTGGAACACTGCGAGAAACAGGTCCTCCTTGGCACGGAAGCAGTAGTGAAGCGTCGCCAAAGGAGCACCTGCGGCGTCCGCGATACGCCGGGTGGTTGCGCCGCTCACACCGTGGATCCCGATGATCCCGACCGCAGCCTCGATAAATTCCTCGCGACGCTGGTCAGCAGAAACGCGTGCCATTGTGTGGACTCCCATGGTCATCCGTCTGGGTCAGATTGTCATCGATACTATCGCGCGCCACACGGCACTTCGGCCGATCTGCCAGCACGGGACCGCGGAGCTTTCGTCCGGGTCCCGTGCTGGCAAGAGCTCTACTGACGCCCGATTTGTGCGTAGACGTCCGGCTTCCTTGAGCGACAGTAGAAGCCGGTTCCGACTCCGACGAGAGCCGTCAGTGCGACTGCCGCGATGAGGAACTTGCCACGGGTATCAGAAGCCACGAGGAGCCCCATGTTCGTCGTGGCGAGGTACGAGGAGACACCTAGCCCCGCAATGGCGAGTACGGGGGCGACGAGACGTACTCCCAGCCCCATGCTCTCGGGACGATGCCTGTTGAGATAGACCAGAACTGAGACCGACGTCGCGAAAAGCAGCAGGAGAATGGCGTATCCGGCAACGCCCGTGAGGCTGGCGTAGAGCGTCGACGGCTCCTTGACCGCGATGGCCAGGACAAGCATCGCCACGACCGTCGCAGCGCTGACCGTGAGGGAAGCCAAGTGCGGCGATCCGTGGCGTGCGTGCACCTTGCCCATGTGCCGCGGGATCACGCTGTCGACCCCGAGGTTGTAGAGATACCGCGTGACGATGTTGTGGCACGAAAGGGTCGCCGCGAAGATGCTGGTGCAGAGCAGCAGGTTTGTGGCGTCCACAGCAAATGACCCCATGTAGTGCTGGACATTCGCGTACGCGGCACCAGTGGGATCGGCGCCTGCCCCGGCGACGACCTTGTCAACCCCGAATCCGTGCATGTCGCCAAATCCGTTGATGAACATCCAGGTGGAGACGGCGAACCCAACAGCGATTACCCCGATGGTCAGGTAGGTCGCGCGTGGGATGGTGCGATCAGGATCCTTGACCTCTTCGCGGAACACAGCCGTCGCTTCAAATCCACCGAAGCACAGCATCACGAAGAGCAGGGCGAGACCGAAGGAGCCGGCCGACCAATCGCCAGGCGAGAAGACATTTAAGTCGTAGTGGCTTGGCCCGACCTTGGCACCGATGAAAAGATTCGACAGGACAATGATGCCGAGCTCGCCGGTCAACAGAATGCTCAAAACCTTGGCGGACAGTTCGATACTGAAATACCCGAGCAGACCGACAACGGCAACGTAGATGAATGCCGCCGCCCACCATGTCATGGATGGACCATTGAGGGTGCCAGTGATGAAGCCCGGAAGGCTGAGCCCGGCGAAGGCAAGGGCGCCGAGAAGGGCGAAGAAGTAGGCGAAGATCGCCACGAACGACGCGGCAACGCCAGCGGGCCTTCCGAGGCCGGCGGCCACGTATGAGTAGAAGGCTCCCGGATTCGTCATGTGACGCCCCATCGCCAGGAAGCCCACGGCGAACAGCGTGAGCAGGATCCCGCCCAGGATGAACAACCCCGGTCCTCCCAACCCGCCGGAGGACACGATGACGGGGATGAATCCGACGACGACCGCAAGTGGGCCGTTGTACGCCAGGACGGCGAAGAGGACTCCGACCGTGCCCAGGGATCCCTGAAGGGTCCCTTGTTGTTCCCCGGTCGATGCGCCGCCGGCATCAAGCTCTAGTGAAGTCATCCACGTTCTCCTTCGAAAAGGTTCACGGCGCGAGATCGGCCGCATCACCATCCAACAAGTTAGTCGGATGACCAAATCATCCATTCTGGTCAGATGACTGTCAATAGTTCAGGACAACTAACTGTGAGCCGGGTCATACCGCCAGCTGAGCCAGTTCATCGCGCGGAAATGTTGGGCGGCCGTGCAATAAACCCTGCTATTGCACGAGAAAACATGCAGCTGATCCCTCTTGCCCACAACCGGACTTCGGGCGCGCCGCTCACTTCGACCGGATTCGCCGTCGAGAACGTAACGAGGATTTAACGGAGCAGAGCCGCTATCGACCCGATCGCCTCGTGCGAGAGACCCGCCGCCTTGGCTCGCTCCAGATCCGCGATCAACGGGGCCACGTGGAGTTGCCGAGTGGTGGAGATGTCCTTCATGGCCTCCGCTGCCATGGTCACGGTCTCCCAGTGGACCTGGACGTGTGCTTGGTCAGTACTGAAGTCACCTGACTCCATCGCATCGACCACGCCGTCAACCTGGTGCTTGATGATCTCCGTGATCTCCGCACCCATCCGGCGTACTGCGCTGAGGCTCGCCCCGTGACGTCGCGCGTACTCCGCAGACTCGACGAAGGACCCAAGCGCCACATGGAAGTAGCTCACAACCACACCCATGAAGAGCGCGGCCGGGGCCTCGACGTTCTCGCCCATCCACCAGGATCTCCCACCAAGTGCCGAGAGGAGCTCCCGGTTCGCTTCCCATATCGCTTCTGCCCCTGCATAGATGATCCCGGCATCTGCATTGCCGATGTATTCCGGATACAAGGGGATGAACCCGTCCAGATAGCTCGCTCCGTGCCTCGCGATTTCGGTCGCGAGCTCACGGGCGTCGGAAGGAGTGCTGCTGTTGAGATTGACGATCGTGCGGCCGACCATCGCTTCACACACCGAGGGGTCCGTCATCCAACTTCGGACGATGTCGTTGTCCGACACGCACAAGACAGAGACTGGAGATGCGGCCAAAGCCTCAACGACCGAGGACGCGACCGAGACATCCAAGCCCCCGAGCGGCCTGCTGGTGCGATTCCATCCGACCACCGCGTGTCCAGCCACAGTGAAGGCATGTGCCAAGGCTCTTCCCATGTTGCCGAGCCCCAAAACGGTTACCTCGTTGCCCATGTGATTTGCCCCCTGTGAGAGTGATGCTTCGACCGCCGTGTCGCCGCGGGGCGGACCCAGGCTCGCCGACCGGAGGGTCAACGGGAGCCCAGGCCGCCCGGAGCGCTCGGCTCAGTAGATCGTCGCCAAGCGACGTAAGGCGTCGTCCGTCGACATACGGCGATAGGTCTGCTCGGTGAAGGCTTTCTGCCCGTCGATCGCCGTGTGCTCGGCGGCGACGCGTGCGCGGATCTCGTCAGGCACCTCGTGCCGACGGGACCGTGCCGTCACGCCCCACCGGTCCGCGTCCGCCGGGACGCTGTGCCCCAGCCTCTCCAGGTTCTCCGGCTGCCGGTAGAGCTCCTCGGTCTCGGGGATGGTGTCCGGCATCGTGAGGACCCAGGCCGCATTCGACTCCAGTTGCTCGTCGTGACCACGAAGGACCACGTCCGGATTGCTGACCCTGCCCGAGGGGCTGTACTCGAAGCACGAGACGAGCCGGTCCCGGGCGCTCGCTCGATCCGTCCAGGTCGTCGGGGCATCCGCCTCGAGGGCGGCATCATCTCCCAGCGCGCCCTCCGGCACGACCAGACGGGTGATCGCCCGGTCATTGATCGCCGCCAGCAGCGCATACCTGTCGTTCGGAGGAAGGAATACCTCCTTGCGGATGGGGAAGATGTCCATCGCACTGTGATCGCCGAACTTTCCTCCGGCGTGGATCAAGAAGGTCTCGGCGTACGCCGGTGCCGTGGTGCGGCGTTCAGGCTTGGCTTCGAAGAAGCTGACGATGGATGCCTGAATGATCAGGCTTGCACCAAGCCCGGCGTACTCCTCGGTGAGCACGACGGCGAGCCGATCATGTGTTCCCCAGCCGGGGAACAAATCCTTCAGACCCCCCGATCTGCCGCCGAGTTCGATGTCAAAGCCGTTGGGATCAATCTGCGCGGTATGCATGCCGGCCCCCTAGACCGATGCCGCGACGTTGGCAACGCCGGGCATCGTAGCGGGATCGGAGACTCGCGGGCTGCGACCCGAGCTGATCCATTGATAGGCCTTGGCCTTGATGGACTCGTTGTCGAGCGCCTCCATCTCCATCATGTATTGCGCACGCCCGAGGGCGACAAGTACCTCTGGATCCTCGGTTGCGAGGCCTTCGAGCGCCATCGCATACTCGAGCTCCTCGTCAGAGGGCCGCTCCCATCCGATGATCTCTGCCCCTTCGTAGAGACAGTCAGCGCCGGCCGCCATATCGAAGGCGAGGTTGGTCCAGTCGCGAAGCCGCTCGTGGAACTCGGCCGGGAACTCGGACGAACGACCGTCGACCTCGACGAGAGTGCTGCGCAGCGTCACGGCCGCATTCGCAGCCGACGTCATTCCTTGACCGTAGATCGGATTGAACGAGCCCAGTGCATCGCCGACCGCGACGAATCCGCCGGGACGACGCTCGAGGTCTTCCCAGACCCGCTTGCGATTGCCAGGCATGCGGTAGGTGTTGATCTCGCCGACCGGCTCGCACTTTCGCGCGAGCTCACCGATCAATGGCGAGGGCGATCCATCGATGTAGGCAAGCATCTTGTCGCGGTCTCCCGGCGGGTAGTCGCCCATCATGCCCACGGCCGTCAACATGAACGTGCCGTTGTCTGCCGCAAGGACAACCGCGCCACGATGGTGGCCGGGATATGGGAGGGAGTTCAGCCCCACGACGCCTTCCGGCAGAAGTCCGTCGGGAACCCGCACGACCTGGCTCGCGTAACCCATGTTGATGCGCACCTCGCGGTCGATCGGCGGCGCATATCCGAGCTTCTCGAACCATTTGGGTGCCTGCGAAGCGCGGCCACTCGCGTCAACCACCAGGTCCGCGTTGATCGTCTCACCCGAGGCCAGCTCGACACCTGTGACGAAGGTGGCATCGTCGTTCGCGACCAGACCCTTGGCTGTGCCGACGCGAACCTCGGCGTTCGGGAGACTCAAGAGATGGCGGCGGATCACCCATTCGAACAATGGTCGGCGGAACCCGACTGTCTTGACAGGGCTCGCGGTGCGCACACGCCATCCCTCGCTGGTGAGATACGGAACCGCTTCAAGTTCGTCCCACTCTGGGCAGCCCTCGGCCTTGAGCTTCGGTCCGAAGTCGGGGATCAGCTGTTCGATCATGGAGAGCCCTGCGGGAAGGCATACATGGATCTGCTTTCCCTGGGGCGCTCCGTTGTGCCCCACGGGGGCGTCTGGCAACTCATCCCGCTCGACGATCACCACCTCGTCGCATACATCTGCCAGAGCAATGGCTGCGAGGAGGCCGGCAACGCTGCCGCCAATGACAACTGCACGTTCGATACTCATTTGTTATTGCCTTTCGTGGGGGGGCAAACGGAACATCGTGGTGACCGACTCGTGAGATGCCAGGTCAGGCATCGAGCACGAGACGAGGACTGTGGGAGCGTGAGCAGCAGACGACGATGGAATCACCGGCGTCTTGCTCCTTCTTTGACAAGACGGAATCGCGGTGGTCCGGGATACCTTCGATGACAGGGATTAGGCAGGTGGCACACGTACCCTCACGGCACGACATCTCCAGATTCAGGCCGTTTTCCTCGGCAGCGTCGAGGATCGTCTCGTCGGCACCGACCGTGAAGGTGACTCCGGAGCGACGCATTTCGACCTCGAACTCCGTCCAAGGAGCGTTGTTGACGCCTTCCTTCGGCGCGAAGCGCTCGATGTGAAGTGCCCCCTCAGGCCACGAAGAACACTTCGCCTCGACCGCCTCGATGAGGGGTCCGGGCCCGCAACAGTAGACAGCCGTGCCTTCCTGTGGATCGCCGAGAACACTGTCGAGATCGATCAGACCGCGTTCATCAGCCGGCCACACAGTGACTCGGTCTCCGTAGGCGCTGAGATGGTCAACGAACGCCATTGAGCAACGGGTGCGGCCTCCGTAGATGAGTTTCCAGTCAGCGCCTCGACTCTCGAGTTCCTCGATCATAGGAATCAACGGCGTCACCCCGATGCCCCCGGCAATGAGGATGTATCGCCCGGCAGCCGCGAGGGGAAAGTGGTTGCGTGGCCCGCGAATCGTCAACGTGTCGCCCGTGGCCAGTGCCGTGTGCACGAATTCGGACCCTCCGCGGCTCTCGGGCTCCCGGAGCACCGCGACCTGCCATGACCTCAGATCAGCCGTCGTTCCGCAGAGCGAATATTGGCGCTCAAGGCCGGGTCGGAGCAGGAGGTCGACGTGGGCGCCCGGCTCGAAACGTGGCATTTCTTCGCCATCTGCACGACTCAGCGTGATCAGCACGACGTCGTCGGACGCCGCTGCCAGATCGGTCGCAATCGCCACGAACTCTTCCGCCCCCGACCGCGCGGCAGTGGTCCCGGATGCGGCTTGTGTAGCCGATGACGGTCGCCTCACGAACATGTTGATGCCCTTCTCACGTTGATGACGACCCGAGTGATCGAGCGCCGCTCGCGTACTTGGTCGGTCGACCGACTGTATAGTGATGTGACTCACTATGAAGAAGGCGAACCATGAATGTCAAGACCTTTCAGGTGATCGCAACATTCATCGACTTTGCGAAACATTCCCGACATCGACACAACCCAGCCACGGGTGGCGAAACCCTTGACGCCCGACATTCGCCGCCCTACTCTCAACACTGTCAATTGACCAAGTCGTACGATCCCAATGAACCGACACGAATTCGAGGAAGCGCATGAGCGGCGGACTGACCACCCTTCCCAACACCACGACCGTCGAGGAAGCCGTGGAGGTGATCCTCCGGGACGGCGGCGTGATCATCGAAGATCTCTACAACCCGGAGACAATCGACGGACTGTTGTCCGACCTCCAGCCCATCCTGCAGGGCGTCCGAACCGGCGACGACGCAGTGTTTGCCGGCGCGCAGACTCGCCGGGCCGGCTCGCTCTTCACCCGATCGACACATATGGTCGACGTGGCGCTCAGCCCGCTGTACCTGGGCATCTCCCGCGCCATCCTCCAGAAGCCGATCAACGTCTACTTCGGCGAAGACAGCACACCGATCACTCCTGACATCCAGATCGGAATGACGCAGGCGATCCAGATCGCACCGGGCCAGGGCGCACAGCCGATCCACCGGGACGACACAGTGTTCCTATGGCGCCACCCGTCATACGGACGCGAGGCGCGCGTACAGATCATGGTCGCTGTCTCTGACTTCACGAAGGAGAACGGCGGAACGTTGGTCATCCCCGGCAGTCACCTCTGGGACGACGAACGCAAGCCGACCGTCGCCGAAGCCGTGTCGACCGAAATGAAGGCCGGATCCGGGCTCATTTTCATCGGATCGACTTATCACGGCGGTGGCAACAACTCCACGGACGAACTCCGCACGGGCGTGACGATGTCATTCGATCTCTCGAACCTGCGCCAGGAAGAGAACCAGTATCTGACCATCCCCGTCGAGACAGTAAAGGGCTTCCCCGCCGAGCTGCAGCGACTCCTCGGATGGTCCGCCGGCGACAACTTCATGGGATGGGTAGAGATGGATGGTCAGATGGTCGACCCCAACGGTCTGCTCAAGCGCGATGACTATCCCTCAGCACTCGGCGGCCTCCCCGTCGCCTGACCCAACGCGCAGAGCCTGACGTCGTGACCCACGACGCCAGGCTCTGGGTCAACTCCGGGACCGGCGGATGGCCTCGACCAATGACGCGACTCGGGCATCTCCCCCTGCGACCTGCTGAAGTCGGTTGGGCACGAATCCGAACCCGAACCCGGCATCGAGGTCTGCGAACCCCTGCGCTCCACCCACGCCTTCGTGACCGAAGGAGGCCGGGGAGTACATCGGATTGCCCGTGGTCGGAAGCATGAAACCCGATCCGAACCGCGAGGCGAAGCCGGTGATCTGGTCGACCCCCTCACTCTGCGTGGCACAGAAGTCCAGGACCGTCCCGCGAGAGATCAGTGAGCCCGCCTCATCAGATGCGAGGGAGCCGTAGATTCTCGCAACGGCTCTGGCGTTTGTGATGGCGTTCGCGCCGGGAATACTGGCCCGTCGAACCTCACTGCTGTTCCAAGTCTCGGGGTCCATGAGGGGGAGAAGACCGCCGGCAGTGATCGTTTCGTCGAACAGGTCGGCCTGCTCTTGGGCTTCGGCGAGTCCCCGCTTGAGTTCTCTCCTCAAGTCGAGATCATCGATCTGCTCTACGAGCAACTCTCTCGGAAGGTCCTGTTCTCTTTGCGTCACCGAACTCGCATTGAGATCAGCGACTCGCGGGGTGGCTTCGTCCGAAAGGCCCACGTACAGCTCGACCCCCAAAGGATCGGCGAGCTTGCGGCGAATCATCGAGGTGACACGATCGCCGGTGACCCTGAACAGGAGCTCGTCCACCAGCCATCCCCACGTCAGCGCGTGGTAGCCGAAACCCTCCCCCGGCCGCCATCGAGGCGCCTGCGTCGCCAACCGCGCAGCAGCATTGCCTGTCTGCAACAGCGTCTTGCGGTCGAATCCTCGCTCGATCGTCGGGAGACCCGCGCGGTGCGAGAGCAGCATACGAACCGTCGTCGATCCCTTTCCCTGCACGCCGAACTCTGGCCAATAGGTCTGGACCGGCTCATCCAGATCTAGAAGCCCCTCATCCACGAGTCGCGCAACGAGGACAGTCACGAGGCCCTTGGTCACCGAATAGGCGAGGCACAGAGTGTCGGACTGCCACATCGTTCCCCGGTCATCGGCATAGCCACCCCAGAGGTCGAC
>OUNO011323023.1_pt1 | contig 15377 bp, 9 predicted proteins | sample 1779811 | NCBI WGS metagenome assembly OUNO01 (sample SAMEA3914804, study PRJEB12502) | metagenome | biome: forest; material: soil | place: Canada | collected 2010-06-25 | depth 0.3 m | reverse complement strand
TTCGAGGGCAGCCCGATCAACGTGAACATGCGCGTGCGGGAGCGCCGCAAGCGCACCTAGCGTTTTGTGGGTTGAGTAGCGCGCCTTCGTTGCCCTGTGGGTTGAGTAGCGCGCAGCGCGTATCGAAACCGGGTTGGCCCTGTGGGTTGAGTAGCGCGCAGCTGTTTGTGGGTTGAGTAGCGCGCAGCGCGTATCGAAACCCCGCTGCCTAGACCCCTTCCGAGCCTGCCGGTGCGCGCGAGCTCCGTCGCGAAACGGTAAGCTTTCTCTTCGTGCCCCGCAGTTCGGGGGCACAAAGCCACGGGCTGTGGCGCAGCTTGGTAGCGCACTTGACTGGGGGTCAAGGGGTCGCAGGTTCAAATCCTGTCAGCCCGACAAAAGGGCCGTCCTAAAAACCGTCCCAATAACTCGACATGTAATCCCTTCCGAAGGTATCCGGGAGGGATTGCGTCGTTTCTGGAGCGTTGTGACGGCAGAGTTCTTGCCCGGTGGGCCTGTTCCCGCGTCGCAAGACCTTAAAAGACGAAACGCGCCCGTTTCTGGGCGCGTTGAATCGAACTCTGTGCGGTCGGTTGTGTGGGTGTCGCGGGCAGGCGGTTGCCTAGGTTCTCAGCGGGGACGCCAATTTGCCTTCGTGGTATAGCAAGATGACGGGATCGTTGGGGCTTATTCCGGTGTATGTGTTTATGCTCACACGATCGCGTCGACGACGAGGTCTCTTCGCGACGGGGTCCCTGTGTATGTCAGGTAGAGAGCCTTCAACAATCGGCGAATCGTCCAGATGATGCGTTGGAACGCATATTCCGCGAAGCTCATAGAAAACCTAGAGTCCTCGATATGTCCGATGCAAACGCCCGTTTCCCCCTGCCCGCTGTTCCTTTCGAACAGCTCGAACGAGCTGTGGCGGCCTGGAGCGAGCCCGTTGAGTTGCGCACATACGAACCGGGTACTCCCGAGCGCCTTCCGGCATTCCTGGAAACCAGGGTGTACCAGGGCTCGTCCGGTCGGGTGTACCCGCTCCCGTTCATCGAATCGATCAGCCACGAGCCGACCCTTCGCGCGTGGCAAGCCATCCACCTGGAGAACGAGTTTGTGCGACTGGTGATTCTGCCGGAGCTTGGTGGCCGCGTCCACATCGCAATCGACAAGGTCACCGGGCTCGATTTCTTCTATCGCAACAACTTGATCAAGCCCGCGCTCGTTGGCCTCGCGGGGCCGTGGATCTCTGGCGGAATCGAGTTCAACTGGCCGCAGCACCACCGACCAGCCACCTACCTGCCGATGGACTGGACGATCGAACAGGAGGCCGATGGTTCGGTCACCGTCTGGTGCTCTGACCATGACCCCTTCTCTCGCATGAAGGGGATGCACGGCATCCGGCTGCGCCCAGGAAGCTCGGTCATCGAGGCTCGCGTACGGCTGTTCAACCGCACCGAGGTGACGCAGACATTTTTGTGGTGGGCCAACGTGGCGGTTCGGGTGCACGACGAGTACCAGTCGTTCTTCCCGGCAGACGTCCACATCGTCGCCGACCACGCGAAACGTGCCGCCACCGCGTTTCCCGCCGCCGACCGCACATACTACGGAATCGACTACGCGGCGCGCGCGGATGCCGGCAGCAGCGAGTATGTTGCGGAGGATGCCGACCGCCTCGACTGGTACCGGAACATCCCCGTACCCACCTCGTACATGTGTGTCGCGAGTGAAGACGACTTCTTCGGTGGGTACGACCACGCGTCTGGACTCGGCTTCGCGCACGTCGCTGATCACCGCATTGCACCGGGCAAGAAGCAGTGGACCTGGGGCAACTCGCCATTCGGCTGGGCGTGGGATGCCAACCTCAGCGACGGAGACGGACCGTATGTCGAGTTGATGGCCGGCGTCTACACCGACAATCAGCCCGACTTCTCCTATCTGACGCCAGGCGAGACGAAAACCTTTAGCCAGTACTGGTTTCCGTATCACGGTATCGGTCCGTTGAGCCAGACGACCACAGAGGTTGCGCTGAGCCTGCGTCTGGCCGAGGAAGGTGCCGACAGGATCGCCACGGTCGGCGTTGCATCGACAACCCGACGCTCCAGCGTCGGCGTCCGCCTCCTCGACGAGGCCGGCAGGCCAGTGTGGGAAAGCGTCGTGGCGCTCGAACCGGGCAGCCCACTGGTCACCCGGATCCCGGCTCCAGGCTCCGGCGAGCTCGAACTCGTGGTTGCAGACGGCGGTGCCGAGCTGGCTCGCGCAACCACGCGGCACCGGGATGCGTCGCCCGACGGATTCGAGACGGCGACTGAACCCCCAACGCCAAGCGAGATCGAGTCGGTCGAAGAGCTGTATTTAACCGGCGTGCATCTTGCCCAGTATCGCCACGCGACACGCTCGCCTGAGCCCTATTGGGACGAGGCGCTTCGTCGCGACCCCGGCGATTCCCGCACCAATGTCGCTCTCGCAGCCAGCCGTCTGACCACGGGACGCCTACGCGAGGCCGAAGCTCACCTTCGCGCCGCTTTGGCGCGGCAGACGGCGCGCAACCCCAACCCCTCCGACGGCGAAGCCTCGTATTTGCTTGGTGTCGTTCTGCAGGCACAGGGCAGAGACAACGATGCTGCAGATGCGTTCGGCAAGGCCATGTGGAACTCGGCGTGGAACTCGCCGGCGAGGCTCGCGCTCGCCCGAATCGCCGCACGCGGCGGTCGTTGGCAGGAGGCGCTGGACAACGCCGAAGCGGCATCCCGCGGCGACGCAGACCAGCTTCAGGCTATCGCAGTGCGGATCTGCGCGCTTCGCCAGCTTGGTCGGGAGGGCGAGGCTGCTGGCCTCCTCACGAGTGCTTCACTGCTTGACCCGCTCGACGGCTGGATCCGCGATCTTGCGGGCGTGTATCGGAACGGGGACGCCGGAACGCTCCGCGACGTCGCGGAGGAGTACCGTTCCCTCGGGCTTTTGGACGACGCACTTCGGGTCCTCGAGGCGGCGGCCGATGCCGCCACCTGGCGACCGGTGGTCGGCGCAGGAAATCCGCTCGTGCTCATCCACTACGCGCAGGCTGAGCTGCTGGAGCGGCTGGGTCGCACCGATGCGGCGGCCGTCGCACTTGCAGCGGCGCGCGCGGCCAGTTCCGACCGATGCTTTGCTTCCGGGCTCGCGGATGCGCAACTGCTGGAACGGCGGATTGAGCAGACAGGCGACGCCAGGGCGCACGCGCTGCTCGGCCATTTGCTCTACTTTCATCGGCGCTATGACGACGCGATCGGGCACCTGCAGCGGGCGGACGCTCTGCAGCCGGGAGACCCGGTGGTTCTGCGTGGGCTGGGTCTGGCCGCCTACAACGTGCAGGGCGATCCGCAGCGGGCACTCGAGTTCTACCGAAAAGCGGTGGAGGCGGAGCCGACGGGCGCGAAACTGCGCTATGAAGCCGACCAGCTCGCTCGGCGAGTAGGCATCAGCCCGGAAGAGAGGCTTGCCGACCTGCAGGTTCACCCAGCCCACGTAGCCGAACGCGACGACCTGGCTCTTTCCTACGCCGAACTGCTCGTGCTCGTTGGCCGCGATGCTGAGGCCATACGGTTAATGGGCGAACGTCGCTTCAGCCCGTGGGAAGGTGGCGAGGGCGAAACCATTCGGGTGTGGTCGCTGGCGAAACGGGCTGCCGCGAAGCGAGCGAGCTCCGAGGGGCGACCACTCGACGCCGTCGCCGCCCTTCGCGCCGCGATCGAGGTGCCGGGCAACCTGGGCGAAGCCCGGCATCCGCTCGCCAACTATTCGGACCTGCTGCTCGCGCTGGGGGACGCGGCATCGGCCGCGGACCTCGACAGCGAAGCGACGATCGCTTGGCAGTCCGCGGCGGACAGCGCAGGGGACTTCACAACAATGCTCACCGTGCCGCACTCGCCGATGACCTACTTCTCGGTGTTGGCAGCCCTGCGGTTGGGTGACCAAGACCGGGCGAGACTCCTCACCGTCGAACTTCGGGAGTATGTCGAGGTCAAACGCCTGGAGCACCCGGCCATCGACTATTTCGCCACGTCCCTGCCATCGATGCTGATCTTCTGGGACGACCTGGCCCAATCGCACCACGACCTGGTTGCGGTGATGGATGCGCAGCTCGCTCTGCTTGACGGCGACTCCGGGCGCGCGCGCACGCTTCTGGTTCCGCTTGCCGAGCGGAACTCGACGAATACGCTCATCCGCGAGTTGCTTGCCGAGGCTGCGCCGGCTCTGGCCGGTTGAGCTTCAGCCCTTGTGCTGGTCGCGGTACTCCCGCGGCGTCATCCCGTGGATTTTCTTGAACTGCCGGGCGAAATAGAACGAGTCAGGGAAGCCGACTTCGGCCGCAATTGCCGACACCGTGCTCGTCGTCACATCGAGGAGCTCGCGCGCCCGCCCCATCCGCAGCATGGTTTGGTACTGCAGCACCGGGTATCCCACCTGGCGTTTGAACAGGGCGCTGAAGTGCGAGCTGCTGAGTGTCGCCATCGCGGCCAGCTGCGGCACGCTGACCCGGTCGGCGATGTGGGTGCGCAGGTATTCGACGGAGTGCTCGATGAGGTCGCCGGACTCGTCGGCCCGCGTCCGTTCGGAGGCGAGCAGGGTCAGGGCGTGCCAGGCAGCGCCGGACGCAGCGACGAGACTCGACGTCGTGGTGTCGCGCTCCATCCATCGCGTGATCTCCGACATGAGCGACACCACCGGGTACAGGTCACGTGGGCGGCGCACCGGGCTGCCACCGGATAGCCCCGCCACCTGCAGGAAAATGTTGATTTCCGGTCCGGCGGCGTGAAACCACCACAGCGTCCACGGGTCCACCGCGTCTGCACCGTAGGCGTGCGGCTGGCCAGGCGGGAGCACCATCACCTGCCCGCGCTGCACCGGAAATCGTCCGGCCTCGGTTTCGCACCAACCCGCGCCGTCGATGCATGCCATCACGATAGCCTGTTGGATTGGGGCGATTCGGCGGCGGCCGTGCGATTCCGCCTTCGGGAAGTATCCACAGTCGGTCACTACCAGGCGCGTGCTGCCCGGCTGTTGCAGGAACTCCCGTGCGCGCGGACGGGGGAGCACCAGCAAACGTTGACCGGGAAATCCGTCGGGGATGAGCATTGGATGATTCTGGCTCGGCGTCATCGAATTGTCCATATACACCAACGCTTTCTTCTACGTTTCGCTGGGACGGCGTCGTAGTTTAGATGTCGCTGGCCGTAGCATCGTCTTTCGGCCCGAGTAGTGCCCCTGCAATCACATCATGAAATGGAGTCAAAGATGACGCTAAAGATCTCTCGATTGCTCAGCGTGTTCGGGAGCACGGTCGTAGCAACCGTGTTGTTGGCGGGTTGTGTCTCGACCGGCAGTGCCGTGCAGGCTGCCAAGGACGGCCCCGACGCATCCGGGCCGCTTATCCTGCAATCTCGCTTCACCGATGCCGAAAAGGGCGGGATTGAAGAGCTCGTCAAGAACTTCAACGCCAAGGGCGAGGGAACGGTCAAACTCAACAGCATCCCAACGGACACCTTCAACACGCAGCTGCCCTCGTACCTGACGTCGAAGAACCCGCCGGACGTCTACACCTGGTATGCCGGGCAGGCGACCAGGGACTTCGCCGACCAGAAGTTGCTGCTGGACCTTTCCAGCGTGTGGGCCAAGAATACGAATGAGTTCCCCGAAGCGCTTCACACGCTCAGCAAAGACTCTTCTGGCTCCGAAGTCTTCGTGCCCACTGGCTATTACTGGTGGGGAATGTACTACTTCAAGAGCGACTTCGAGAAGCTCGGCGTGACGCCCCCCAAGACCTGGGATGAATTCCTCACCGTCGCGGCGAAGATCAAGAGCCAGGGAGTGAACCCGTTCACAATGGGTCTGAGCGACAACGCCTGGCTGGCTTCAGCGTGGTTCGACTACCTTGACGTTCGCATCAACGGCGGCGACTTTCACCTCAAGCTGCTCGCGGGCAAGAAGTCGTACGACAGCCCCGAAGTGCGCAAGGTCTTTGCTGCGTTCAAGCAGGTTCTACCCGACTTCGACCCCGCCATCCTCGGCACCAGCCATAACCAGGCGGTGAGTGACTTCTCGCAGGGTAAGTCGGCGATGTACCTCCTCGGTGCGTGGGCGCAGCCGTCTGTCCCCGCTGACAAGCGCGACGACCTGGCCTTCTTCCAGTTCCCCATCGTCGACCCGAGCGTACCGATCGCCGAGGAGGCCCCGACCGATGGCCTGATCGCCAGCGCGAAGACCGACAAGCCGAAGCTCGTCAAGAGATTTCTCGCATACGTGGCAACAGCCGAGGCGCAGACCCAGCTGGCGAAGGGCCAGCAGGGAACCGCGCTGCCGGCCAACCTGAACGCCACCCTGACCCTGGATCCTCTCTCGACTCAGGGCCAGGCGATGCTGAAGTCCGCCAAGCAGATCACGCAGTTCTACAACCGTGATGCCGGCGACGCGCAGCAAACACCCGCGGACACCGCGATGACCAGTTTCATCGCGCACCCCGAGAACCTGGACCAGATCCTCAAGGACTGGGATGCGGCGGCTAAGAAGATCCGGGCAACTTCGTGACCGGTACCACCCTCGAGCGTGATCGGCGGCGGGTCAGCAGCCCGCCGCCGAGCGTCGCTTTCGAGCCCCGTCGTCGCGGGATGCGCATCCCGCCCCCGATCGTGCTCGCGCTCGTGCTTGTGCCGTTTCTCGTCGAAGCGGTCGGCGTCTTCTGGCCGGCGTTCCAGGGCGTGGCCCTCTCGTTCCTGCATTGGAACGGCATCGGCCCGGCACGCAACGTCGGGGTGCAGAACTTCGTCGATCTGTTCAGCGACCCGATCTTCATCACCGCTCTCAAAAACACGGCGATCTGGATCGTCCTGTTCGGCGGAATCTCGTTCCTCGCCGGTCTCGGAGTGGCCATGCTGTTCCAGTCTGAGCGGCGCGGGGTAGGAATCTACCGAACGGCGCTGTTCCTGCCCATCGTCTTCTCGCTGGTGGTGACCGCGCTCATTTGGGGTACGTTCTTCCAGCCGAACGGTGTGCTCAACAACGCGCTCGATGCGGTCGGCCTGCACAGCTGGACCCGGGTCTGGCTCGGGGACTCCAACACCGCGCTCTATGTCGTCATTGTCGCCGCGCTCTGGCGAGAAATCGGCTACGTGATGGTCTTGTTCATCGCCGGGTTGAAGGCGCTGGACCCGTCGGTGCAGGAGGCGGCTCGGGTCGACGGCGCGACAACCTGGCAACGCTTCTGGCACGTCACCTTCCCGCAGATGCGAAGCGTGAACCTCGTGGTGCTCTCCGTGCTCATCATCGACTCGCTGCGCTCCTTCGACATCGTCTGGGCCATGACGAAGGGCGGCCCATACCACTCCACCGAGTTGCTCAGCACCTACATGTTCTCCACCGCGTTCGAGACACACGCCCTCGGATACGCCTCGGCGATTGCCGTGGTCATCTTCATCCTGGCCATCGCGGTGATCGTCTCGTACCTCGTGCGCGCACTCTCCGAGGAGAAGGAATCATGACAATCGCCCCGGCCACAACTGCACGTGTGGCGCCACTGAAGCTCTCGTCCCGGCGGCGCGGTCGGCGGCGCATTGCCGCCACTGTGGGGTTTCACACCACCGGGATCATCATCTCCCTGGCGTGGTTCGCTCCGATTCTGGTGGTGCTCGTCACCTCGTTCCGCACATTCGACGATGTCACTGCCAACGGGATCGCCAGCCTGCCCCACACCTTCACGTTGCAGACGTACGTGCAGGCCTGGAACCAGGGGGGCCTGTTTCAGGCGCTCGTGAACAGCATGATCGTTACGATTCCGACGGTGATCATTTCCCTGGTGCTGTCAGCCGCAGCGGCGTTCGGGCTCAGCCGGTATCGCGTCCCGTTCCGGCGGACGATCCTGTTGATTATGCTTGCGGGGAACCTCCTGCCGGTGCAGATGCTTCTGATCCCGATCGCCCGGATCACCCAGCAGGCCAACATCTTTGACACGCTCGGTGCGCTCATCGCGGTGCAGGTCGCATTCGGGATCGGCTTCTACACCTTCGTTCTCTATGGATTCATGCGCACGATTCCCACTGAGCTGCAGGAGGCCGCCACGCTCGACGGCGCTGGGACAGTACGCATCTTTTTGCAGGTCATCCTCCCGCTTGCCCGGCCGGCGATCGCTGCCCTGGGGGCGCTCTCGTTCACCTGGATCTTCAATGACCTGCTCTGGTCGATCACTCTTCTGCAGACCTCGGAGAAGCTGCCGATCACGGCGGCCGTGCTCTCGCTTCAGGGCCAGTACGTGTCGAGTTGGTCGGTGATCGCCGCGGCGACGGTGGTCGCAGCTATCCCCTCAACCATCGTGTTCCTCGTGTTCCAACGCAGTTTCATTGGGGGCCTTGCCCTCGGATCGGTGAAATAGTTCACGATGAATCAACCGAACGACACGGTGCACCTTCGCGGCGGCGGAACGAGTGTCGTCATCCTGGTGAGCGACGACCGCCTTCCCCGAATCCTCTACTGGGGCGAGGACCTCGGCGAGGTTGGCGTGGCCGAGCTGGAGACGATTGCCCTGACCGCTCTGCCAGCCATCGGGGATAGCGCGGTCACTTATCCGCAACCGGTTCCCGTGCTCGCGCAGCTCAGCGAGGGATGGCTCGGACGCCCTGGCCTAGTCGGTGACAGCGACGGACGGCGCTGGGCGGCACAGTTTCGCGCCTCTGGCGTTCGGGTTGTGGACACGGCTACTGGTTCGGCCCTGCAGGTCGACGGCATCGACACCGCGTACCGCCTCTCGGTGCGCCTGGAGATCGAGGTGCTCGCCGCGAGTGGGCTGGTTCGGCAACGGGCGACCCTGCGCAACGACGGAGCGGATCGCTTCCGCGTCGACAGCATCGAGTTAGCACTTCCGGTGCCACGTGAGGCTGACGAAATCCTCGACCTCACCGGACGATGGTCGCTCGAGCGGGTACCGCAGCGGCATCCATTCAACGTCGGAGAGTGGGTTCGCGCGTCGCGCGGCGGAAAGCCGGGACTGGAGCACACCCTGCTGCTGGCCGCAGGCCAGCGCGGATTCGGATTCCGCTCAGGGCTGGTCTGGGCCACTCATCTGGCGTGGAGTGGCAACCAGACGCTCACAGCGGAGCGGACCCCAGCCGATAGTCGTCGACTCACAGCAGCCGAGGGGATAGCCGCAGGTGAGGTGGAGTTGGAAAGCGGTGACGAACACAGCACTCCCTGGCAATACGGATCGTGGGGGAATGGGCTCGATGAGCTCGCTTCGCGCTTCCACCGCCACCTGCGATCGTCGTCGGCGCATCCATCCACTCCCCGTCCCGTCGTTGTGAACACGTGGGAGGCGGTGTACTTCACGCAGGATTTCGCGACGCTGAACACGCTGGCGGAGCAGGGCGCAGCGATCGGTGCCGAGCGATTTGTGCTCGACGACGGTTGGTTCCTCGGTCGGCGGGACGACACCTCTTCACTGGGGGACTGGGAGGTGGACCCCGCGGCCTGGCCGGCGGGACTTGAGCCGCTGGTCGCCCGGGTGCGAGAACTCGGCATGGACTTCGGCCTGTGGTTCGAGCCCGAGATGGTAAATGTCGACTCCTCACTTGCCCGTGCGCACCCCGAATGGCTTTTCGACGCTGGGCACGGGCCGGGTCTGCCGTCGCGCTACCAGCACGTTCTTGACCTCGGCCATCCTTCCGCGTACGCCTACATCCTTGAGCGCATGTCGGCGCTGATCGGCAACCTCGGAATCGACTTCGTAAAGTGGGACCACAACCGCTACCTGCTCGACGCGGGGCACTCGCCTGACGGTCGCCCGGGGCTCCGGGCGCAGACACTCGCCGCCTATCGGCTCATGGCGGAGCTGTCTGCGCGACACCCCGGTCTTGAGATCGAATCCTGCGCAAGCGGGGGCGGGCGCATCGACCTCGGTGTACTGGAGTACACCCAGAGGGTGTGGCCAAGCGACTGCAACGACCCGCACGAGCGGCTCGAAATTCAGCGTTGGACCGGCCTGGTGGTGCCACCGGAACTTCAGGGGACGCACATCGGCGCCGCGGAATCGCACACGACGCACCGCACGCATCCGCTGGCATACCGGGCCGAGAAGGCCATCTGGGGGCACATGGGCGTTGAAGTGAACCTGCTCACGGCCGATGACACCACCAAGGCTGAGCTCGCCGCGTGGATCGCCTTCCACAAGGAGCACCGCGCGCTGCTGCACACCGGCACCACCGTGCACGCCGACACCGAGGATGCCGTGCGGCTGGAGGGTGTGGTGGCCAGCGACCGTCAGCAGGCGCTCTACGGGTTCTCGCTCACCGAACGCCCGCGAACCTGGCCGGTCGGCAGGCTGGCTCTGCCGGGCCTCGACGATGACGTTTCGTACCGGGTGCGGGCAGTGTTTCCGGATGGACACGTGCCGGCCGGCGCGCAACCACCGTGGCTGTTGGATGGCGTCACGCTGAGCGGACGGATTCTGCGCCTGGTCGGGCTCGAGATGCCGTCGCTGGACCCCGACCGATCGGTGCTGTTCCACGTGCGTGCTGCCTAAACTGATCTGGCTCTCTGCCGACACCGGGGGGCACCAGGTTCGGGCGGCCGTCTCGCCGCTCGGCGCCAGCATCCAGCAATTGTGGGTGGACGGTGTTTCGGTCGTGCGGGGGAGCGAAACGGCGATCCCCACCAGCGGCTCCGGAATCGTGCTTGCCCCCTGGCCCAACCGGGTGCGCGGCGGCAGCTGGATGCTCGACGGCCAGACCCAACAGCTCGAGCTCACCGAGGCGGGGCCCGGCAATGCGATCCACGGCCTCTTGGCGACCACCGAGTACGCCGTTGGCCGGGTCAGCGGGCGCTCGATCGTGCTGTCTGCGCCGATTCGTCAGCCCGCCGGCTATCCATTCGATCTCGCCACCAACGTGGAGTACCGAATCGTCGCCGACGGGATCGCGGTGCACCACCGCATCGTCAACCGGGGAAACCGGGCGGCGCCGGTGGGCCTCGGCGTGCATCCCTACGTCAGGCTCGGTGCGACGCCAGCGGAGAAGTTGAAGATCGCCATCTCCGCCGAGCGCACTCTGCTGCTCGGCGTCGACAACTTGCCGCTGGAATCGGTGGCGGTCGACGGCACGCCCTACGACCTTCGGCAGGCGGTCGGGGTGCGCTCATCGCCCGCGCACGCCTGCTTCACCGACCTCGCTGCGCCGGATGGTCGGGTGCGGCTGCGACTCATCGGCGAAGTGTCAGCGGTCGAGGTCTGGGCGGACCGTCGTTTTCGCTGGGCCCAGCTTTATGTCACAGCGGACTTCCCAGGGCTGGAGCGTGGTGAGCTGGCGATCGCCCTCGAGCCGATGACCGCTCCCCCCGACGCGCTCAACAGCGGCATCGACCTGCACTGGCTGCAACCGGGCCAACGCTGGTCGCGGGACTGGGGCATCAGCCTTCTCCGGTTGGAGTGACGGAAAAGGGGCGCGCGGCCAGGCCGCGCGCCCCTCGCCGATCAGGTGCAGCTGATCAGCGGATCTGCCCAGTCAGCGCGGTCGTTGTATCCGCCGTCACCGCCGTCTCCGACGTGCAGCACGAGATCCCGCGCCCCACTCAGGTCGACGTTGAATGTGACGGCGATGCCGCGCACGACGGTTCCGCTATCCCACAGCGTCTTACCATCGGCGACGATCGAAAAACTCGCCGTTCCGCCCTCCGGCCCGACGTTGTTCACAACATCATCGATCCCGACGGTGCCGGTGAGGCTGGTGCACGTTCCGCCGACGTAGTACCGGATGTCCGACGGGCTGGCGACTCCGAGCCCGGTGGGGTGGATAGTTCCGGCCACTGCGATCGGATTCCCACCACCGACGCTCTCATCGATCGCCGGCTGCATCCACCCGCTGGTCGCAGAAACCCACGGCTGGTGCGAGAGGGGCTGGTCGGATCCGGAGGACACGGCTGGCGCAAGCGTCACCGTGAGTGGCGCCGAGACTACCGTGACGCCGGCGCTGTCGCGGCCGGGGAATCGGACGCTCGCTGTGACGGCGGAGTTTCCGGTCGGCGCGCCAACCGCTACGGTGAGCTCGAAGTTCGCCGTCGCGGTACGGCCGGGCAGAATCCCGTCCGGCAGTGTTGTTGTTGGCGAGGCGGTCCATCCCGCCGGCGCCTGAAGGCTGGCAACCGGGGACTGAACGGGCGTCGTACCGTCATTGGAAACCGTGACGCTGATGCTGAGCCGTGCGCCTGAGGATGCGAGCAGGTTTCCCGTTGGTGCAATACTCACCCCATCGATGGCGGTGACGAGAGGCGCGCCGGCGAGCAACCGCGGGGTCTCTGGCGCTCCCTTCGCCTTCGAGACGATGAGCAGCGCGACACCATGAGCCGGCACCTCTGACCGCACATCAGCTTTCGCCTCGGTCACGGCGTGCGTCCAGGCATCCTTGACGCTCAGCCGCTGCGCCTTGACTCCGATCGCCTCGGCGGTCGTCGCAATTTCAGCCGGGGCAGCACCCCGGTTGACCAGGGCTACGGCCACCGAGCCGTCGGCGAGCGGTTTGACCCAGGTTTCCTGAGCGCCGGCTGGCCCGACCCGAACAGCCTGCTTCCCCAGCGGATCCTGGTCGATTCGCAGAACGTCGGGGTTCGTCAGGGTGTCGAGGGTGGTTTTGCTGAAGGCGCGCGGGTCGCTGCCGATCACCAGCGGTGCTGCGGAGATCGACCAGAGAGCCATTTGCGAACGGAACTCTTCGTCGGAAGTTCCGAGCTCGGGGCCGAGGTAGTCAGGGTCGTTCCAGTGACCGGGACCTGCCACCTCTGGGTGGCGGGCGTTCGCGTCAAAATTGCGCAGGATGTCGCTGTATTTGATGTCGTGGACGAATCCGACATCCGTGTACGTTCGCCACGATTCCGCGATCTGCGGAGCGTAGGTCCAGGTATTCGTCGACTGCTGCGACTCCGGGTAGTTGCCCCAGTCGGGCGAGGTCACCGGATTGCAGAGATTGAAAATCATGGGGCGCCCGCTGCTGTTGTGCCGCAAGGCATTAGCGAAATCGGTGAAGGCGGTCTTCGGGTCGAGGTTGGCCGAGATTCCGCACAGGAAGTCGACCTTCACTGCGTCGTATCCCCATGAGGCGAACGTGTCGGCGTCCGTCTGGTAGTGGCCGCCGCTTCCTAATCCGCAGTGCCCGGGCATATACGGACCGGCGTCCGTGTAGATGCCAGCTTTCAGACCCTTGGCATGGATGGCGGCCGCCAGGGACGCCATCCCGTCGGCAAAGCGGGTGCTGTCGCCTCGAAGAATCCCGTCGGTGCCGCGCGGAACCGCATCCTGCCATCCGCCGTCCAGCCAAACAATGTCGTAACCGGCTTTCGCTAGTCCGCTGGACACGAGAAAGTCGGCCACGCTGAGTACCTGCGCACTGGTATAGTCCCCGCCCAGACCGAAGTATGTATTCCACCCCTGGTACGGCGTCGGGCTGAGGCTGGTGTCCGGGACGGCCAGCTGAGGTGTAGGCGTAAGCGCGGGATGCTGCGCCGCGACGGCTGGAGATGCCAAACCTGTGGCTGTTACGGCGCAGAGCACCGCGACGATTCCCAAGCTCAGCAATCGTTTGATTGCCATAAATACTCCTGACTTCGTTGTCGCCCCGGGCTACTTGCCCAAAGTGGGGTCGTAACCATAAAACCCGTATCGCTTGATGCTCCGGAATGCAGGTCCGATGGTATTTCTGGACTTTTCGTTGGTTGGCGCCAGGCTCTTGCATACGGGGGCGCGGGTTCGGCGCCCACCATTAGTCCCTGCCCAGCTGAGACGTTGGCCGAGTGTCACCAACGTCATGACTCAGTACATCCAGGCCTTAAGTGGATACCCGTGAGATTGCAGGCAGGGTGAGCACGCCCATCGGTTTCACGGGATCAGCCGAGCGCCTCGACGTCGAACGGTCCGTCGAAAACGATGACGAACAGCGTTCCGACACCCGGTTGCGGGGCGTGACGCATGGGCGTTCCCGCGGGGAAGTGCAAACTTTCTCGCCCGAGAGGGGCGCGTCCTAACGTGAATCCGTCGCCCTCGGACTGGATAACTCGGTCGGTTTCATCACGCGAAGGACAGGTTTTCCGTTCACGTTTTCCAGCGGGAACAGAACGCGGTGAGTTGTTTGGTCGACGGCGACGGTGTGGGCCCCGTCGGCAAGTTTGGCCCGAGCAAGTTTCCGTAGCCCTCGTCCTTCGAATTGGAATATCGAAACGACGCCGCTTTCGGATGCGACGTAGAGGCGCCTCAGGCTCGTGTCGTAGGCGAGGACGTCTGGTGTCTGCCCCAGGTCGAATCGTGCAATCGTCTTGTGTGATCGCAGGTCGACCACGAGCAGGGTCGCGTTGCCTTCGCAGGCAACATAGGCCAGTCCAGCAGCACCGTCCACGTAGAGTCCGTGGTTGCTGCTGCATCCGATGAGGCTCGTTCGGTTGATGATTCGGTTCGTGGCGGGATCGATGGTGAGCAACTTGTTGGTGCTTTGGACATTGACCATCACGGTGTTGGTCACTGGGTCATAGACCGTGTTGCCGGCCTCGCCGCCAATGTCGATTGAATCAGTGGCGGTTCCATGCGCGACATCGATGACTGTTTCCACGTGGTCGTGCTCGTTCGACACGTACGCGCGGCCATTGTGGGGGTCGTAGGCGATGCCGTCCGGCGTGTTCCCTGTCGGCACACGTCCTGTGATGCTCATCGTCTGGGTATCGATGATGACGGCTTCGTTAGTGCCGGACGCCGACGCGATAACGCTGTGCTGGTCTGGAGCGATGGCTATTCCGTGGGCCGAGTCCACATGATCGACGGTGCCGAGAACTGTGAGCCGGTTGAGGTCGACGACATCGACGGTGTCGTCCCCGAGGTGGGCGATATAGAGGCGATTCGTTTCGGGGTCGATCACCTGGTAGTCCAGCCGGGTCGCGCCGCCGGGAAGCGATACGTCCTTCACGAAGGTGACGGGCAATGCTCCGACCGACCCTGGCGGCGACAAGGTGCACGCCGTTACCAGGCCGCACATCGCTATGAGCAGAACGGCGCTCAGCGTGGCTTGGCGGAGTGGGCGCGCCGATCGGCACGTCACTCTTTCTTTCAGGGACATCGGTTACCCGCGCCTCGGGATGGGGTGGCGAGGTTGCTGGCGGTTGCGGGACGTGCCGGAACGAGCAGGCCTCTCAATGCCGACGGGCAGGGTGCCGGTGCCGGGCAGGTCCAGGGTGTCGAAGTCGATATCGGGCATGCGCCGGTCGAAGCCAACGGCTTTGTGGGTGACTGACAAGGAGAGGGCGACGGCGATGTGGGCGGTGATGATGCCCAACTTGCGGGCGGCGACCGCGACGCGGGTTTGGCAGCGGCAGTCGATCGAGTGGAGGGCCGCGGTCTTCGCGGCGGA
>OUNO011319905.1_pt1 | contig 15379 bp, 13 predicted proteins | sample 1779811 | NCBI WGS metagenome assembly OUNO01 (sample SAMEA3914804, study PRJEB12502) | metagenome | biome: forest; material: soil | place: Canada | collected 2010-06-25 | depth 0.3 m | reverse complement strand
CGAATTCACGCGACGGTTTATGCCGGCACGTTTGCCGGAATGGGTTCGCTCGAGCTCTATCAAGAGCCGACGCTGCTAGCAGCCCTCGTGATGTTGGGGGCATTGGTCTACTGGTTTGCGCGCCCATCGTTTATCGGAATTGGCGGAAAACTAGGCACGATCGCATTCGCCGCGTCTCTGCTGCTGTTTCTCGGGCGGTCTCTGAGATGAATCTGGTTACGGGAACCTTGATACTGATGAGTGCGGTGTTGGGCGCATGGTGCACGCATCGGCTCGCCTTGCTCGAAAGCGTTGGCGCTGTGAGAGCTTCTGCAGCCGCGACTCTCGCCTTTGTTTTCATGAGTGGACTCTTAGCCGAATCGATTTCGCTTCAAGACCAGTTGTCCCTGCTTCAGGCGAGTTTCTTTGGCGCGTCTTTCATCGGAATGAGTGACCCGAAGAAACTGGGAGAGAAACAGATTCTCTTGGCGAGCTTGGTCTTCAGTCTTCTTTTCCTATTCGCGTTTCCTTATTTTCGACATCTCGGAGGCGGACTAGGTGCAACAGCTTTCGCTTCGTCACTTATTGTCTACGGATTTTCGAAGACTCTACTGTGATTTGGTTTAGTCTCGAATTGAACCAATCCAAGGAGCATACATGAAACTGTTCACGATCGTTCTATCGCTTGTCACTCTCGCGACTTCTACTCTCGCTATCGCGTCTTCTGTCGAAGTTAAAGCCGTTGGAACCCTTAACTTTAGTACGCTTTCACTTGGCGTGAGTAATTCTGCGCTCGAAAGTATTTCGCGATTTGGATTCGGCGTGTTGGCTAGTCTCGATGTTGTCCCCTTGTCGCTTGAGACAGGTCTTCTTTTCACTCCGGTTGGGATCGGTTCGGGCAGTCAATCACTATGGACGAACTATCTACAGATTCCGCTTCTTGCCACGTATAAGGCTCACATCTTCTCAGCTGGTCTCGGCCCTTACCTCGGCCTTGGAGTCGGATCCGGAACAAATATCGCTAATGTGACCTCTAAAAACCTTCGAACCGATTTCGGTTTGATGGCAAAGGCGGGCGTTAACGTTCCGGTTGCTCCACTCGTTGGTCTCGTCGGCGAAGCTGCCTATCAGTTTGGACTGACCAATATCTCGAATGGCATGGTCACCGCAAACGCGCGAAATTTCATGATCCTCGCCGGCGTCTCATTTGGATTTTAAGAAAGCCGCTCTGATTTTCTGATCAGTCTTGTACTGACTGAGCGCATAGGCAGCCCATATCGCGGCGGGAATCCACCCGATCAGACTGATCTGCAAGAAAAGGCAGAAAAGTCCCGCGAAGGGGCGGCCGATGGTGAAGAAGAGTAACCAAGGTATGAAGATCGCGATGATTAGACGCATAGTTTTCCTTACGGCTAAGCGCCGCCCTTCCAAGTACGGGCCATGAAGCGCCCTTCTTCTCCCGATAGCACTTCAAGAGCGCGTTTGACGTTTCGAGTTTGGGCTTCAGTTGATTTGAGCTGTGTGAAGTAACGGGTGATTTCTTTCTGCCGGCTCGGAGAGAGTGCAAGCCATGCTTTCTTGGCTTGGGCATTTCGAGACAAGGGTTTCTCGAACCACTCGGGCATTTCTGTTTCTGGGCCGCCCTTGTAACGAGCGTTAAACCGGATTTCGACTTCGACTCGGTCGCCCACGGTAGACTCGGATGCCTTTCGGACTTTTCCATGGAGGTATAGGTAGAAACTGCCGAGCCCTGTAGGCATGAGGTTGATCGGCCACGCGGTTCGCGGATGACCATTGATTCGTACCAGAACCGGAAGGGGCCGCTTCCAGCCGGGCTTAAGCGTGCTTGCGCGAGCCTTACTCACGAAAACATAGGGGTTCATTCCCCGCATTTTAATGACGGACTTAAAGCGTAGACCTACGGCCATGGCGTCATCCTAGCAGATCGATCGGACTGTGCTAATCTGGCGGAAGTGATTTACTGGGACGTCGTTAGAAACCTCACCGTCGCCCTCGCCATTTTGCACCTCGCCTCGCTTTGGACCCAGCGGTTATCCACCGCCCGACCGTGGGTTTCGCAGCTGGTGAAGGGACTGCTTTTGGGCGCGCTTGGCGTTCTCGGGATGGTTTTTTCGATTCCGCTTTTGCCGGGTGTTCGACTCGACTCTCGACTTTCGTTTATCGCGGCATCGAGTCTCTTCGGTGGTTGGGTTTCCGGGTTGATTACGACTCTTATTATTGGGGCCTATCGGCTCTACCTGGGAGGCGCCGGTGTTGTTCCAGGAATCGTCGGAATCATTTCGACCTTCTTCATCGGCGGTTTTGCGCATTACTGGCTCAAGGTCAAAAGAAAGGATCCCACGCCAGGATTTATTTTTTGGATAGCGGTGGCGGTTGCGACGTGGAGCTATCCAGTGGCGTTCCTCATTCGACGCGAGCTCTGGCGACCGGCGATTCTCGATCATCCTACGGTGCTTTTTTGGATGTATGGCCCGACTACCTTTTTGATTCTGCTCTACGAGCTCTTTAGTTTTCATCGCGCGAAGCAGGCCATTCAACTTCAACATAAGACCGATGTTCTCGAAATTACGCAGTCGATGGCAGAGATTGGCTATTTTGAACTGAGCGGGAATGGCGTGATGACCGAGTTCTCAGATCGTGCCTGCCTGGTGCTAGGTGTTGATCCGAAACGAAAAGAGATCGCGACCCTCGATGATTTTTTCAAACACATTCATGCCGATGATCTTGCCTTCCTTCAGAGCTGGTACCGAAAGGTTGAGCATGGGTTGAAGTCCGACGGTGTGGGATTTCGAGTTGTTTGGCCCGGTGGCGGGATTCGCTCAGTATGGGGTCGGCTTTTGCTCCGAAAAATGGACGGCTATGTCGGCTTCATTCAAGACGTCACCGACCAACAGTCTCTGCGCGAAATGGTTCCTGAACTGGCGCGACTGGCAACGTTAGGTGAGATGTCGGCGCGAACAGAGCACGAGTTGAAGAATCCGCTGACCGTATTGGGAAGCTATCTGGATATTTTGAACGAGTACTATCTCGAGCAGAAGCTTCCAGATGAACGATTCGCCCTCATCCTTTCTAAAATGGAGTGGGCGGTCGGAACGATGACGAGCGTTACTCGAGGCGTGAAGTTTTACTCAGCTGGAAATCATGCCGCGCAAAGCTCGGTCGATGTTCATCAGGTCATCGGGCAGACCGTCGCGATCTTCCAAGATCTGCATCCGAAAGCAGATTTCGAACTCGCAGTTTTGAAGAACGCGTCGGGATTTCGGATCAACGCAGACGCAGTCCATCTTCAGACCATCTTGATGAACCTCCTTGTCAATGCGGCACACGCAGTGGCGGACACGTCGGAGCGAAGGATTTTGTTGCGTACTTCAAACATCGCCGACCGAATGGTCATTGAGGTCGAGGACACCGGGGTAGGGATTCCGAAAGAGAATCTCGCTCGTGTTTTTGATCCGTTCTTCAGTACCAAAGAGATGCGGACTGGATCGGGACTCGGCTTGAATATTTGCCGAACCCTCGTCGAAAACATGAACGGGACTATTTCAGTCGGTTCACGCCCCGGCGAGGGAACGGCTTTTTCCGTTAGCGTTCCAGTCACGACGACTTTGAGTTAAGGAACCGGGCGTTTTCTGCCGATCTGTATCCGGATATGCGTAAGAAGATTCAGGGCTTTTTTCAGAGCCCAATCGAAAAAATTCAACGATTCTGCATGTGGATCGGCGCCTCGGTGCTTTTGGTGGCTGCCTTTGGCATCCTGATGACCGTCCTTTTCTTTCGTTCGCTACCGGACGTCCAAAGCGCTCAATATTCTGAACTTCAACATCGGGCCGAGCTTCGTGTCTCCGCCAAGATGGATAAGAAACGTCCGCTTCAATGGGTTTCCATCGATCGGATGAATCGAGAGCTGCTCTATTCGATTGTCATGAGCGAAGACTCGACCTTCTTCGAGCATGAAGGCGTGAACTTTGATGCCATGATCGGCGCCACGCTTCAGAACCTTCGCACCAAAAAGTATGAAATGGGAGCAAGCACTCTCAGCCAGCAAGTCGCAAAGAACCTGTACCTGACAAGCGATAAGTCACTTCTTCGCAAGCTCAAGGAAGTCATCATCACACGTAGGCTCGAGGCGCGCTTGGGCAAGAACGAGATTCTCGAACTCTATATGAACCTGGCCGAGTTCGGTCCAGATCTCTTCGGAATCGAAGCAGCGTCGACTCACTACTTCAAGAAGAAGCCGTCCGAGATCAATGCAGCCGAGGGTGCATTCTTGGCATTGATGCTGCCTTCTCCGCGTAAGTTTCATTTCAGTATTTTCGAGAACCAAAATATCACGTTCTCGAAGAAGAAAAAGATCCGCCGCATTTTGGGCGATATGCTCAGTCAGGAATTGATCAGTCCGAAACAGTATCGCGAGTACATTCGCTATGATTACTTTTCGGATGACGAACGATCTCCAGCTTCGCGCCGTCGCTAGCGCACGCTTTTCTTCTACGCGCTGATCTGGTCTACTTCTGTCATGCGCAAATCCACTCTCACCTTGGCACTGTTCCTGTTTACTTCTGTCACCACGTTCGCGCGAGGCGTGCCTGACGGTGCAGAGGTGGCTCTCAGCCCTGGTGATTCAAAAGTGGGTTCCTACACTTCGAGTCTTGAGGGCTTCAATACGGTTTCGTATTGGATTGAAGGTCCGACGGGCCTGATCGTGATCGACACACAGTTTCTTCCGTCCGCGGCAGAGCAGCTGATTGATTGGGCCGAGAAGACCACGGGAAAGAAAATCGTTCTCGCGATCGCATTGCACCCGAACCCAGACAAATTCAATGGAACGGCTGTGTTTCAGAAGCACGGAATTCGCGTCGTTACTTCGGAGCAGGTTCTGAAGCTGATTCCAGCTGTTCACAAGCTTCGAAAGAGCTGGTTTTACGATCGTTTCAAACCGGACTATCCGGCCGACGAGCCCAAGCCAGAGTCATTCGGAAACAAGACGACCGAGCTTCAGGCTGGTGGCATCACAGTTAAAGCGCACGTGCTTGGGCCTGGCTGCAGTGCCGCCCATGTTGTCGTGGAATATGGCAAACATGTCTTCGTCGGTGATCTCGTTACCCAGGGCTTTCACAGCTGGCTCGAGCTCGGCCTCCTGAAGGAATGGTTGAATCGTCTGAATGAGATTCGCGACATTGAACCGACCTTTGTACACACGGGGCGCGGAGGCTCCGGCTACGACGATCTACTTGATCGCGAAGAAAAATATCTTTCCACCGTCATTCGAATCGTAAAGAGCCATCAACCGAAAAAAGGCATGGCACTCAGCGAGAAAACCTCGAAGAAGATTTTCGACGAAATCATCGCGGCGTATCCATCTTACGATAATGCTCGCTTTGTCGAGAATGGGCTGGAAGCCGTCTGGGCAAAGCTCGCGCAGTAATCAAAAGAAACCGTTCAGAGTGATTCCGAGGGAGCCGTAGTCGTTACCTTCGATTCGGCGGTACATGTAGTTTCCTTGTAGCAAGAGACGCGTTTCGTCGCTAACCGGAAATCCATAGCCAATGCCCGCACCGACGCCGAGACCGTACTCGCTGGTCGCCGCGAGAGAGCTATTTAAAGTAACTGCCGCGCGGCCTCCGCCGAGGTCTCCGCGTACAAAGAACCCGTCGCCAGGCTCTTTTCCAAAGAATTGCATTCCGCTCGCGAATATCCCTGTTTGGACGACGCTCATCTCGGTGGTGTTCTGTGTATAAGAATCACTCAGTCCGTTGATGCAAACACCGAGAACCGAAGCAGTTTTTATAGGCCAGTAAAAGCCTAGGTCGATCGCGATCGGAACGTTGGAGACGCCGGCCGCTTTTAGTCCGCTCAGCGCGCTCTGAAGCTGGCTTGGATAACTAGGAGAACCCCAGCCGATTCCCATGTTGAAGTACCAAGGCTCGGCCTTGGCCCAACCCGTTTGTGAACCGAAGATTCCAACTGAAGCGCTAATGCCGAGAATGTAAGTCGCGAGCTGATTCATTTTCATAAGAGCGGTCCTCTAGTGAATAAGTGGTTCAAATATCAGCCTATCACGGTTGTTTTCTCTGATCGTCCCGAGGTGGCGGTTAGTTTTTCTTAATCGCATGAACTGCGGTAACGTCAGCGCGATGACAACGAAGCTTCGTGGTTTGATTTTCGATTTTGACGGGACGATTGCAAACTCACTCGGTGATGCGTTGGGCTCGTTCAATTACGCGCTCGCGAAGCTTGGCGAAGCGCCTCGAACCGGCGACGAAATTAAGCGCTACTTTGGAATGGGCGCGGATCGAATCTTTACTCAGCTTCTTGGCGACCGCGTGATCGGGCTGCGAGCGTTTGAACTCTATAAAGAGCATCAGCGTTCGAACGTCCATCAAGTCGTCCTTCATGAAGGTATTTACGATCTTCTTGAGCGCCTGGCGAAAGCGAGCCTTCCGCTTGGAATCGTCACAGGCCGGCACTCGGAAGATTTGGAGATTTTGCTATCGCATCACCAGCTGAGGTCGCGGTTTGTCGCGATCATCAGTGATGACCATGTGGAAAATTCAAAACCAGCACCGGACGGACTTCACTTAGCGCTCAAACAGATGAAACTGGTAGCTGCTGATGCCGCGTATGTGGGTGACTCGGTAGGCGATATGGAAGCCGCTCATGCGGCAGGAATGATCGCGATAGCCGCACTTTGGGATCCGCTTGTGAATCGCGCCGCCATGGAGGCTTGTAAGCCTCATGTGATGGCGACTACCCCAGCTGATGTCGATGAAGCGTTCCGGTGATGCTTTCGTCGTCGACGGAAACGGTGAGCTCTCCATCGTTGAAAATCAGCCCCCAACGATTGTCGCGTTTAAGAAGCGGCATCAGGGGTTTCAAGAACGATGAGTCGAGCGAAAAGACTTCGATTTCCTCGCGACGATGAACCGTTTCGCCGGCGGCTTCGCGCTTCAGGTTTTCAGGATCTTTGTACGTGTAGACCCTAACGGCACGTGAAGCCTTCGATGCTTTGTGCAACCGGCGTGCGGAAGGGTTTCCAATTTCAATCCAAAGTATCACGGCACCGTTCTGGTCCTTTCGACTCAGAGCAGGTAGGTCGTCCACGCAGAGACCGGGCGTGATCTCGAGGTCGTCCTCTTCCGTTTGATTGAGCGCATAGGCCAGCACTCGCGTAAGCAAGTAGTCGTCGGTTTCTGAAGGGTGTTTGGCGATTCGAAAGTCAAGGTCGCGATAAACGGAACGCTCGACATCCGAGAGCTCGATTCGAAAACGGTAAAGGGAAGCAGGTGCCGACATGCTTACCGCTTATCGCAGTGATCGCGTTCCCAGGTCAAGAAGAGCGCGGTCTTGGATCCTAAATGGAATCCCCGTTGGGACGCCGAGCCCCAGCGGCTGAAGCGCTTGGTTCCATCTGGAGCCGCTTCCACTTCAACATCAAAACCGTAGCTCAGCTCGTGGTAGCAACCGACAGCCATGCCGGGTGCAGCGACATCAGACGCTTCAAACCAATGATCTGCCTTGTTGATGATCGCAAGCCCTTTGGCTTGGCCGGGTTGGCCTCGCTCGATCAAAAGCAGATCATGCTGATTGCAGGCGCCGCAGTAAGCGCCCGCATCCGCAAAATGGGTAGGGGCGGTGTTCATGCGTTGGTAGAACACGAGCCCCGACTGAACGAGTGGCTGCTGATAGTCGTCGCGGTAAATGATGGGCGTTCCTTCGCCACGGGCGAAGAGAAATGCGTTCGCTAGGACAGCGTCACGGCTGTCACGAAAATTATAGAATTCGCCGCTCATTGCGGTGTCGTGGTTTCTTGCGAACACGACTGCGGATTCAGGTGGAATCGAGGCGCTGCGGCTTTGTGAGTTTGCGAGGGAGCGCAAATCGCCGCCACCATCGTTGAAGACGCCGAGTAGACTTCCGAGAAGCGGAAAGTCAGTCACGTCCATCACGGGCGCATATTCCATTTCATCGCTCACGCGCCCGGAAACGATTTCGCCATAGACCCAGGTATCACCGGGAAGGTCTTTAAGGACGTTTTCGAAGTAGGAAAGTTCGATGTGCTTGGCAGCGTCGATTCGAAATCCTGATGCACCGAAGGCGATGAGTTTTTCGAGATAGGCGCGGTGAACTTTTCGAACATGAGGCGATGAGGTGTCGAGATCTGGCAGGGCGCCGCCGGTTCCGAAGCAGAGCCAGTACTGAGTCGCCTCAAAGCGATCGTCCCAGTTTTGAACGCAGGGCCGGGTGGTCGGAAAGTGAAAGTCCGCTGGGCCAAACTGAGGAAAGACCAAGTCGGGAAAGTCATGGTCGTTGGCCATGTGATTGAGAATCGTATCGACGATAACCCGCACGCCATAGCGGTTCGCGGTCGCGGTCATCTGGCGAAACTGGGCCTCATTCCCAAGCCCTTCGAAGATATTGAAGTCGACGGGTTGGTACCGCGCCCACCAAATCGGATAATCGAGGCTCTTTTGGGGAGGCGATACTTGAATGTCGGTGTATCCGCGGCTCGCGAGATCTGGGATGCGCTGTGTAATTTCGTCGAAACTAAGATTGAACGCTTGGTAGCCTACTGGGGCTCTTCCGACTTGTTTGGAGCGATACGGGTGCGCTGCCTGCACCGCGGTGGGCGTCGCCAGGCTCGTTAGAAATGTTAGGAATACTACCGCTGATGCCGCGAGGCATGAATTCAGTCGTTGTTTCATTTAGATGCGCCGTGAGCGAAAGAATCTCCTCATAAAAACCATCTGGCTACCTAGAACTTACAGAACCCTTACATTCGACGCCTTTTCTCAAGCCTTCGAACAGGTATTCTAGGAGCATGCCTATCCCAGATACCGAGCTCCCGAAGCGCATCAGTTGGGTCAATGTCGCGGTCATTACCTTGAGCCCACCCCTGGCGGCGGTTGCAGCGTTCTTCTATGTTCGAGAGTACGGAGTGCAGTGGGGCGACTTCGCGATTTTCGCGTTCATGTATCTCGCCGCTGGCTTGGGTATTACAGGCGGGTATCACCGCTATTTCTCGCACCGCGCATTTGAATGCGGGCCGTTCATGCGCCTCGCTATGCTGATTTTCGGTGCTGCGGCGCTCGAGAACTCGGCGCTGTCTTGGTCTTCTGATCATCGTTACCATCACCGCCACACCGATCGTGACGCGGACCCGTACAATATTGGAAAAGGCTTTTTTTGGGCCCATGTGGGCTGGATTTTCTATAGTCCCGCGGGTGAGCGTTCGTTCGAAAACGTCCGCGATTTGAAGGGCGATCGGCTGGTAATGTGGCAGCACAGAAACTATCTGGCGATCGCCGTCATCACCGGTTTCGTCGTTCCATTCTTGCTCGGCCTGCTCTTTGATCGTCCGATGGCAGGTTTGATCTGGGGCGGCCTTGTGAGAACGGTCATCGTTCATCACGCGACCTTCCTGATTAACTCGGCCGCGCACACGTTTGGAAGTCGTCCTCACTCGGAGGCGACTTCGGCTCGCGATAGCTGGTGGCTTCCGTTCCTGTCGTTTGGCGAGGGCTACCACAACTATCATCACTCGCACCCGAGCGACTATCGCAATGGCGCTGCTTGGTACCATTTTGATCCAACAAAATGGCTTATCGGAACGCTCTCAGTTCCGGGTTTGACCTGGAATCTGCGACGCTCGAGATAGACCAGCCTCCGGAGGCCTGCGATCGCCGCAGTCTAGATGACTCAACCATTTTAGGCGTCCTTTTGGGGCGTCCGACTTGGGCAAGGGCGGCGCCCTCCTGTTTGATATTATAACCACCTAAAATGATTGGCGTTTAATCCGTAGCGCAACGTGCCTCCCAGTGGGTGTCGGGCCCTTATTAGTGGACTGAAATTAGATTCTATTTACCCTTTGTGGAAAAAGCCAATCGTGGTAATAGATGACAAATTTAGTTTTCCGAGGAACCGACGTGAACACCACCGAGCCAGTTCGTCTTTTTGGAATTGTGGAAGAAATCTGGAAAGAGACGCTCTCTCTTCCAAAGATTGATCGCGACAAAACGTTCGTCGATCTCGGCGGAACGTCATTGAATGCGAACCAGATGGTCGCAAAGCTTTCCAAGCGCCTGGGTGTCGCGGTTCCCGTGACCAAGATTTTCGAATTCCCGACGCTTCGACAATTCGTTCGTTTCTTGGAGGGCGGAAAAGCGCCTTCGCAGGAAACTCCGGAAGAAATCGAAGCAGCTCCAGCAATTGAAACCGAAGAAACCGCGGATGCGACTTCTGAGATTTCGGACGGCGACGTCGCAATCGTCGGTATGTCTTGCCGCTTTGCGGATGCCAACACGATCGATCAGTTTTGGACCAATCTGGTTCAAGGTAAGGAATCGATTCGCTTCCTTTCCAAAGAAGAGCTCAGTGCTGACGTTCCAGAGGAGCTTCGTTCGGACCCTCGTTATGTCCGCGCTCGCGGAATGCTCGACAAGCCTTATGGTTTTGATGCTTCGTTCTTCGACATCGGACCGATGGAAGCCAAGCTCATCGACCCACAACAACGCGTGATGCTCGAAACTGCGTGGGAAGCACTTGAGAACGCGGGCTACGGCCCCGGCAGTTTTTCAGGCCGCACCGCCGTCTACACCGGGGTCGAAGATAACTCCTATTACAAGACCGAGATCGCCCCTTTTCCAGAAGCTGAAAAAAGAGCTGGCCGTTTCTCGATCATGACCGGAAACGAAAAAGACTTCGTGGCGATGCGAATCGCGCACAAGCTGAACCTCAACGGCCCGGCTGTGAGCGTTCACACAGCATGCTCGACCTCTCTCGTTGCCGTCATCATGGCATGCAAGAGCCTGCGCTCGGGTGAAGTCGATATGGCTGTGGCCGGTGGTGCTTCCGTGCACTTCCCAACCCACGACGGCTACTACTTCCAAGAAGGCGGCGTTTTCAGCTCAGACGGTCACTGCCGCCCATTCGATAAAGGCGCTGAAGGCACGATCTTTACCGACGGCGCTGGCGTCGTCATCTTGAAGCGTTTGAAAGACGCGATCCGTAGCCGCGACACGATCTACGCAGTCATCAAAGGCGGCGCGATCAACAACGACGGTCACGACAAAGTTTCGTTCTCGGCTCCAAGCATCGGCGGCCAGTCAAGTTGCATCATCGCTGCTCAGGAAGATGCCGGCATCGACCCGCGCACGATTCAGTATGTTGAAGCTCACGGTACTGCGACCCCGGTCGGCGACCCGATCGAAGTCGAAGCGTTGAGACAAGCGTTCGGCCGTAAAACCAAAGACCGCCAGTTCTGCGGACTTGGTTCCGTGAAAGGCAACTTGGGCCACACGACGGCTGCTGCCGGTGTCGCAAGCTTGATCAAGACCGCTCTTGCTCTGAAGCATAAGCAGATCCCCGCGACCCTTCACTTCAAGACTCCAAACCCGGATCTCGATATCGAGAACTCGCCGTTCTACGTCGTGAACCGCCTCACGGCTTGGAAGAAAGAAAAGTCACCTCGCCGCGCGGCGATCAGCTCCTTCGGTATCGGCGGAACGAACTCGCACGTCATTCTCGAGGAAGCTCCTGAGCTTCCAGCGGTTGTATTGTCGCAAGAAGCGGTCGAACGCCCGTTCGAGATCCTTCCAGTATCGGGTAAGACCAAGACTCAGCGCGATCAGATGCTTGCCGATCTGGCTCGCGTTCAGAGCGATACCCGCGACATCGCTTTCACTCTTCAGAAAGGCCGCTCACGCTTCAAGTACCGTGGCGCCCGCGTTCGCTTGAACGGTGTTCAGGTCGATGACTTGATCGCCCAGAAAGACGGCACGATCGAAGATCCACGTCTCATCTTCATGTTCCCGGGCCAAGGCTCGCAGTACATCGAAATGGGCAAGAGCCTCTACTCGCGATTCCCTGAGTTCCGCACGACGTTCGATCGTTGCGCGGAAGTGCTCTCGGCAGAGCTTGGAGTGGATTTCAAATCCTTCATTTTCAACGCTGCCAACAAAGAGACGTTGGAGAACACTCGTTATACGCAGCCAGCACTTTTCGCGATTGAAGTATCGATCGGAAAAATGCTCTTGGGTTGGGGCGTGCGCCCTGACGGCATGGTCGGCCACAGTATCGGCGAATTTGCAGCCGCACACTTGTCCGGCGTCTTCTCGCTCGAAGACGGATTGAAACTGATCGCTGCGCGCGGTCGCCTGATGTCATCGCTTCCAACCGGAAAAATGCTCTCGGCCCGTGGATCGCTCGACAAGGTTCGTGAAGTCGCCGCCGCTGTCGGCGTCGACATCGCTTCGATCAACAGTCCGATTCACTCAGTTCTCGCAGGCGAGAACGAAAAGATCGCGCTCGCTCAGGCCGAACTCGAGAAGGCCGGTCTTCCTTGCAAGCTTCTCTACACCTCGCACGCTTTCCATTCGAACATGATGGCCCCAGTGGTCGATCCGTTCTTTGAGATCGCAAGCCAGGTGAAGTTTAGCACTCCGAAGTTCCGCATCATTTCGACCGTCACTGGTCAACCGATGAAAGACTCCGAAGCGACTGACCCACGCTACTGGGCACAGCACCTTCGCCAGACGGTTTGCTTCAGTCAGGCGATCGAAAAGACCATCGAAGAGGGTGGCAACATCTTCCTAGAAATCGGTCCTCGCACCACGCTGACCAGCCTCACGCTTCAGCATCTCAAAGATAGAGCTGGAACCGCGATTTCGACTTTGGCTGATCAATCAGACGAAGTTTCGGAAATCGGTTCGATCGGAACCGCCCTCGCCAAACTCTGGCTCTCGGGCATCGAGCTTCAGTGGGATCGCATCTGGTCCGGCGGTAGCCGTATTCCTCTTCCAGCCCTCCCGCTGGATCAGAAGAACTATCGCTTCTCGGAAGGCAGACAGCCTGAAGTACGCCAGCCTCAGTACCAGGCTCTTGCGAACGAGATGGAAGAGACCCATGAAGAAGTCATGGAAGAAACCATCGAAGAGGCCGCTTCTCCTTCGATGAGTTCGGAACAGCATCTGGTCGCGGATCTCGGAAAACTCTTCAGTGAGTATTCAGGTCTTCAGATTGAAGCGAACGAAACCAGCTTCGTCGAAAACGGCTTCGATTCTCTCGTGCTGATGCAGATCGGTGTCGAACTCGGGAAGAAGTACGGAATCTCCGTTTCACTTCGCGACATGATGGGATCGATCAACACCCTGAAGCTTCTGGGTGGACACATCGCAAAACTGGCAAAGCCCGAGAAATTACCTCAGGCAACCCAGGCGACAAAACGAACCGTGAAAGTCGCTCGCTCCGTTCCTTCTCGCGCGGCCGCACAGGCTCCGCAACAGCAGGCGGCTTGGGCGATTCCTCAGATCCCAGCTTCGGGTCAGCCCGTTTCGATGGACTTCGTGCAGACCATTCATCAGCAACTTTCGCAGATGAAACAAGTCATTGAGATGCAGCTGCGGTACATTGAGACTGTCGCACAATCTGGAATGGTGTCTTCGCCCGCTCAAGCTCCGTCGGAAGCATCTGCAACGCCGGGTTTAGTCAGAGCTAAGCATTTCAATCCACCAGTAGCGGGCGCCTTTCGCGCACCATCCGCTAACGGACAAGAAGGCGACGAAGCTTGGTATCGGTTTGACGCCGAGAAGAAGCGCTACGAAACTCTTCAGTGAAGGTACAGTCCGATGCTCGTCAACGAATCTCAAGGTAAGGTCCGCAAGTGGGTCCCCGTCACTGGTGACGGAGCCATCATCTTCGGAAGTGAAACCTCTGTTGCCAGCTCGGCTGCCCAACGAGAGATTTTTGGACCTTCGCTTCTCGATGCTGATGCCTCTCGTGCCTATAACCACTCGATCTCGATTCATTTCGAGGGCGCGCTTGATCTCGATGCGATCTACTCGGCACTTCTGAATCTATTGAATCGCCATGAGGCGCTTCGCGGTCATTTCACGGAAGATGGCGCTCATTTCGTCGTTCGTGAACGAATTGCGTTCAGTCTTCCACTGGTCGATCTTTCGGCCCGCGGTGCGAGCGAGCAGAAAGCTGAGTACGACGCGTACGTTCAGCGCGAGCTTGACCATGTGTTCGACCTCGTCAATGGCCCCCTTTTCAGAAGTGCGCTCTTTCGCTTCTCGGAATCGAAGTGGAGCCTCGTTTTCAACTGCCACCACGCAGTGGTCGACGGCTGGTCATTGAAGACGATTCTCGATGACCTTCCAAAACTCTATAGTGCTTTGGTCACGGGTCGTGATCGTGCGAACTTGGCAGCTTCTTCTTCGTTTGTCGAATACCTCGAGTCGACAGTCGCGATGGAGAAAGATAAGTCTGCCGTGATTCGGCAGTTCTGGAAGAAGACTTTTGAGGACGGCGTTCCGTCTCTCGACCTTCCTCTTGATCGCTCACGCCCCCGGTACAGAACCTACCGTTCCCATCGCGAAGACTATAAGATCGATCGCAAGGTTTATGATCGCCTGAAAGAAGTCGGCGCGAAAAATGGAACCAGCACCTTTGTCACGCTTCTCTCCGCATTCTCTCTCTATCTGAGCCGCATTTCCGGGCAAGATGACATCGTTGTCGGTGTTCCTGCCGCAGGCCAGATCAAGAGCGGCAAGGCCAAGCTTCTCGGTCACGATGCCCGTCTGATGCCACTTCGCTGCCAGATTCAGCCTGGCGATACTTTTAAAACTTATTCAGCTCGCGTGATGGACCGGTTTTTTCCTGCTTACGAAAACCAGTGGATCAGCATGCCCGAGCTTCTTCAGGAGCTCCAAGTTCGTCCTGACCCCGCTCGTGTTGCATTGACCTCGGTCATGTTCAACTTCGATCCGGGCATGAAGGCGGAAGACTTCCGCTTTGAAGGTCTCAAGGCTCATCATTTTTTCAATCACCGTAACTTCGAAACTGTCGAAATCTCGATCAATGCGGTCGTCGAAGACTCGGACATGGTTCTTGAGTGTGCTTACAATTCAGATCTTTTTGATGTGAACGAAATGCATCAGCGCCTGATGCAGGTCGAACGTTTGATGAAGTCGATTTCTGAAAACCCCGAAGTCCCGGTCAAGCAGCTCCTGCTTCTGACTGAGAAGCAAATTCAGGACATGGACTCGGCTCTTAACGCTACTGCGATGGACTACGAACCGTCTCTTTGCGTTGATCAGATGATTGCACGACATGTTCAGTCGAGTCCCAAAAGTATCGCTGTTGAGTACGGTGACAATCAGCTCAGCTACGAAGCTCTCTGGGCAGAGTCTGGAAAAGTCGCCGAGACCCTTCGTCGCCTTGATCTCGGTCGTAATCCGATGGTCGGCGTTTTGGTCGAGCGTTCCGAGCGCATGGTTCCGCTTCTGCTGGGTATCTGGCGTGCCGGTGGGGCATTCGTGCCGCTGGATCCCAACTATCCAAAGGATCGTCTCGAATACATCGTCGAGCAATCCGGCATCCG